>ERZ761602.1413-NODE-1413-length-43605-cov-6.394374_pt1 | contig 43605 bp, 32 predicted proteins | sample MGYA00512165_ERZ761602 | MGnify/ENA primary metagenome ERZ761602 (study PRJEB28899, sample SAMN02445085) | bioreactor sludge metagenome | biome: EBPR sludge; isolation source: Thorneside wastewater treatment plant | place: Australia: Brisbane, Thorneside...
CGGTACAGATATCCGGCTGGAGCGGCTTGCAGTCGCCGAGCGCCAGGCAGATGCCTTCAAAGGGGTCCGGTGTGTCATCTGGATCTCCTGGATTGAACGTGGCTGGTGCACATACGTTAGCAAGCGCTGGCGGACAGTTCCCGGCATTGAAGGAAAAGATGCCGGTGGCCAGGAAGAGGGTGCCTTCGTCGATCTGGTCGGCGCCGAACAACCCGTTGAGTTGGATGTTTAGGTTCAGCCAGAACAGGGGATCGGGGCTCCACTCGGCGGGGTCCATCATCTGTTCCGACGTGATGCCCATGTTCTCGAAGACCCCCAACACTGCCGGGATTTGAAGCAGGCCGCTGAGCAAATAACCGTCCGGTTGAGTGTTGAACGGGTTCTCGCCGGTAACGGCCATCATGACGGCGGTGTAGGGGTTGGGGACAACGATGGTTTCGCCATCCGGACCGCTGTAGGTGTTGAAGACATAGCAGCCGGCGCAGATGGCCGCGCCGCCCGGCAGTTGTGCTTCGAAGGACGGCAGGCCCTCCGGCTGGACGAACACCGGCTCGCCCGGCGTCCATTGGGACGGATTAAGTTGGTAGCTGCCATTTGCGCCGATGGTGATCCCGGGCGGCAAGTTGTCCTGAGCCAGTGCAACGCCGGCCGTGTGCCCAATAAAGATGGCTATCGCTGTGAGGATGAAGAGCAGCCTGGTCATTGGCTGCCTCCACGTTGCTTGAACAGCTCAACGCTCTGATCGGACAACGTGGTGACGACCTTCCATTCGCCACCGTCGCGTGGGCGTTCCAAGAGGATGTTTAGGTCTGCTGAGTTGGCGGTCATACCCGGCCAGCGTGCCGCTGGCGCCAGAGTCACCCGGACCCGCTCAATGCGCCAGGCGTGGGGCGCCGGCACCTGGCCTTCGCCTTCGGCGGCCGGGCCGAGGGCCTCGGCGCTGACCTGTTCGGAGGTGTTGGCAAACCTGGCCGACGCTATGCTTTTCCACACGACTGGGGCAAATTGCGTTTTCACCGTGATGAAACCGGGTTCAGTCATCAGGGGCTGGAGTCGGCCCAGCCAGGCCTGCTGATCGCGGTAGTCCACGGTGTAGTAGGCCCGGGCGAAGTCGGCGACGACCAGCTCCGGCGTGGCCTCGGCCGCGCTGGAGGCCATCAGCCAACCAGGGAGCAAGGTCGTCGCAGCCACTATGACCGCCGCTAGCGTGGCAACGCCGATCAGGAGTCTGCGGTTGAGGGTGATGGTCACGTCATTTTCTCCTTGTGTGGCAACGAAAAAGGAGCGGACAGGTGCCGTCCGCTCCTTTACGATCGATTATTCAGATGGTTGGTGTCAGGCTCCCGCCAAATCAGGAGGACTCAAGCTACCTCAGTTGTGCCTCTCGGGATTACTTGAAAATCTGTACTGCAAAAGCAAGGTCTGAGGATCGAAATCGACACACACCAACTCCAATACCCATCCAGCCGCTTCGCACCATATTGTCATGATGAGCAGGGCTGCTAACCCACTGATTGACAAACCCGGCAGCGGTTTGACCAAAATGCCAGCCTGCGATATTTTCGCCACACCAGGTGCATCCGCTCATAGCGAAACCGGCATGACTGAAATCTTCAATAAGGTCACATGAACGTTGACGTGCCAACGTCGTCAATTCATCGTCGCTCGTCAACAATGTCAGGCCATCTCGCGCCCGCTCCTCATTCGTCAGCCGGACAATCTCCAGCGCAGCCTCTTCATCGAAATAGCCCTCTGCCGCCGGCTTGGATGCTGTTGTGTCTATGGCCGGCGCCAGCTCTGCGGCGGGGCGGATCGTGTTGGCCGTTGGCCGTGACGCCGGCATGACCAGCGCCCAGCCGGCTACAATCACACGCCCCTGGCTTTCTGCCAGTCCGGGGTAAGTGGCGGCGTTTAGCTGGATCAATGTTTCCACAGTCGTGTCATGGGCCGCCGCGATCCCGCTGAGCGTGTCTCCGGCCCGAACTACATACGTGGCCGTTTCGACCTCGGGCGCGCCCGTCTGGCCCCAGCCGCTCAAATCGACTTGTACTGGCCAGCAAGCCGTCAGCGCCAACATCAATGTTGCTATCCCAATCGAGGGTGCCCACGGTCGTCCTGGCGCACCTCTTCTGCTGCACTGGCCCCAAACGCGCGACACTCTAGAGAACCTTGATACCAGAGTCAATAGGGCCCGCGAAAACTGCACCATTTGCCGCTTTTGCTCCAACATGTCGATGACCAATTCCATGATTCGCCGACTAGTATCAACGTTGATACAGCCAGATCGAGCCGTCCGGGCCGCGCTTGCCCTTCAAACAGTCATTCACATTGAACACCAGCAGACGGAAAGAAGCGTGCATTCGGACCAGGTTGATCTCGGTCGTCAGCCGGCTTTGGATTGCCTGGGTGGTCGTGATGAGGCGCAGGGCCCCTCCACCGACCTGCGCCGCCTGGCGCCAGCGCTCGTCCCGCGGCAATAGGGTTCCCTCGCGCTCGCACTCAATGTAAACGATGCCGGCGCCTGAGTCCCGGGCACTGAGCGCCGGGCTGTACGTGACGCCATTCGGCAAGGCCACCGGTGTGGGAAATGGGCACACATCACTATAACCGTTGGCCTGCAGCAATTCGGCCGCGTGGAGCACCAGGCTGATCGTCTCAGGGCTCAGTTGCCGCCGGCTGCCCTCCGCGTATTCCGGCGCCGCCAGGCGACAGCCGAGCAGTTGCGCTTGCGCCCGGCCTGGCTCCGTCAGCTCCATCAGTTGTGCCGGCGCGTCGGACCACTCTCGGCGCACCGTCTGGACACGCAAATAACCTACCGCGACGGCCGCGTCGACGACCTGACGGAAAACATCACTTCTGCGGTCGAGGCCCCACAGAGCGGACAACTTCTCCCGAACCCGATTGGCCCGCGCCAGCCCGGTTGTGGCCAGGACGCGCACCAGATCATCCAGGCGCGCCGGATCGACTTTGGGCGTAGGCTCGCTTTCCGGGGGCGGGCTCACAGTCGCCGGCAAGTTGGTCTCCAATCCCAGCCTCAGCTGCGACCCCGGTTCAACCGCAGTTGCTGGCGCCGCTTCAAGCGGCGGCTTGATCCCCGCCGCCTGGCGCTGTTCTTCCAGCAGATGGTTGTATGCTAATTGCAGGGTTTCGTACCGGCGGATAGCCTGCTCGGCTTTGAGCAGCCGTTCGCGGGCTTTGTCGGAGATGAAATCGATCCATTGCTCGGCCATCCAATCGTCCAGCGCCTGGCCTTTTGTGCGGCGTTCCTGGTCGAGCGCCGCTGGGCAAATGACCTCCGCCAACAGCCTCGCCTGGCGCTGCAGATCCGCGACCCGGCGGTTCGCCGTCGCCAGCAAGCGCTCACGCTGGTCCAGCAGTTGGGTGAGATGCGCGGCCGCAACGGATACCTCCGCCTTGGTTGGAGCCGCGGCGTCATCGACCCTGGCGGTGGTTGTCGGTTCCGCCGGCGCCGCCAGGCCGCCTGACCTTTGGCCTGGGTCGAACCCGGCGTCGGAGTCATCAGTCGTCAAAGAACGAATCTGGAAAAGGCTCATGGGCGGTCTCACTTCACGGATTGGCCGGCGCGGTGGCGGGCGCCGTCCGCGCCAGCCATTGGTTGGCCTCCAGGCTGGCCAGGGCCGCCCGCGCTTCGGCCAGGTTCGCCTGCGCGGCGGCCAGGTTTTCGTCGGTCGGCGCGGACAACCAGCGATTGGCCGCCATCGCGGCCGCGGTGTATTGCGTGGCTGCGGTGATGGCCTGCTCGCGCAAACCGAGCAGCGTCGCCGGCGCCTCTCGGCCATCCACCTGCCGGGCCAGGTCCAACGCCTGGTCGAAGGCGGACTGGGCCTGGCGGCTCTGCGGGAGCAGATCGGTTGACCGGGAGGCCACCACCAGGCCGAGGGCGCTGTCCAATTCCCGCCAGGCCTGCGCCCAGCCCGCCGCCGACTGGCGATAGGCCTCGACCGCGCGCACGTCCGGGAACCATAGCCGCGGCCGGCCGGCGTCGTCTCGCGGGGACAGACCATAGCCAAGCGCCAGGAGCAGGGCCAGCCCGGCCAGCGCCGCCAATCCCCATAGGCTGCTGCGGCGGATTTCAATCTCCATGAGCTGCCTCACACTTCGCAAGTGCAGGCCAAGCTTCAGCCGCCACGGCCTCGCCCAGGCTGCCCTCCGCCAGCAATCGCTCGCGATAGGCATCACCGGCCGCGAAATCCGAGCCGGGGCCGCAGACGATGGAGGCAGCGTTAATCTCCTGGACCCGGCGTTCACGCTTCACCTCCCGGTCGAAGTAGTGGCGCTCCTCCGTCCAGCCGTCGATGGCCACCTGGGCCTCGGCCTGCAGGTAGCGGCTGTACAGCAGCGCCCGCTGCCCGTAGACCGACACCGCGAGGTGATCGATTAGGCGATTACGCAGCGGGTCCGGCAGATCGCTCCGGCGCAGCTGGCCGTCTGGGGCGGCATACGGCGCCAGTTCGGCGCTAATCTGGTGGAACCCGCGCGGCACCCGCACCCGCATTCGCAAACACGGGATGGCGTTGTGCAATAACTCGAACAGCGGGTCTTTCTCCAGCCAGCCCATTACGTGCACCCGGTTTACCGGCGCCGGCCCGGCGCCGGTAAACCCGATGGGGATCAGGTGATTGGCGTTGATCTCCTGGGTCACCCGATAGCGGCCAATCTCGCGGTCAAAGAAACGACGCGCCTCGGTCCAACCGTCGACGGCCACGCACGCGCCGGCGCCCAATCCGCCCGCCCATTCGGCCGCCCGCGGCCCGTAGGCCGTCACCTGCAGCAGGTCCTTGAACTCCTTCTTCAGCTCCGGCGGGATCTGATTGCGCGCCACGCGCCCGTCGGCGCCGGCATAGGGCAGGAACCTGGCGCTCACATGCTCCGGGCTGCGCGGCACGATGACGCTGGCCCTCATACAAGGCGTGTTGTCCTTGAGCAGGTCGAACCTGGCGTCTGCCGCCAGGTGCCCGATTACAAAAACTCGATTTGTCGTCATGCCGCAGGCTCCTCCGCTTCCCTAGAGCAAATCCTTGAGCGCCGCGTAAATCTCTTCCTCGACCGGCGGCTCCAGGCCCGCGGTGAGCCGCGGGAGCAGGCCCGGCACCTCTCCGGACAGGCAGGCCCGGGCGAGTTGGACGATCGTCGCCGCCCGGCTGCCGGCCGGGACGGCCCGGAAGAAGTTGATCACGTCGTCGTGCTGGCCGGCCCGCAGCTTCAGCTTGATCGGGATCTCGACCAGCGGCAAATTCACACGGCGCCTTCCGCGCCGGCGGGCGGGCTCGGGCAAGTCGCTCGGCATGTCAGGCTGCGGCTTCATTGGGCGCGGCTGCCGAGGCGATCGCGGGGGCGTGTGTCTGATCCGTATCCGAGGCTGTCTCCGGCCCATACACCTGCAGACCGATCCGGCGCAGGCCTTGAGCGATCGCCAGGACCGGCTCGGATGGCACGTAGCACCGATGGCCAAAGGTGCGCATGAGCCATTCCTGGGTCTGATACACGCCGCCGCCGACCACGATGATTTTCGGGAGGCGCGGCCAGACGTCATCCCAGACGTTTTCAATCAGGGAGCGCAGATCGTTGTGCCAGGCGGCTTTCGCCTCGGTCACGTCGAGCGTCCCGGCGCGCAGCATCTCGTCCAGCTCCCCGAGTTTGTAGTGCCGGCGTTCCTGGCGTTTGGCGAGCTCGGCCAGCCGGTGCACGCCGATCGCGGCGTTGCCGGCCCGGTTGGGGACGGGGGCGTAGTTGCGGAAGATTTCGAGCTCCACCGTGCGGAAGCCGATCGAGATGACGCCGATTTCGCCCTTCGCCTCCGGCACCCGGGCCGCGATCAACCGCCCGTCGCTGTCCAGGGCATAACTGTACAGCGCGCCCTTGCCCTGGCGCGTCGCGCGAGCCTGCGCCACGGTGACCGCGTAAGGCTTGCGCTGCCGCCCGACATACCAGCGATGCTCGCCCGTCAGCCAGCCTTCGATGGCCCGCTTGTTGGCTTCACCCTGATCGCCTGAGACCGCGTCGAACGGCACGCCGGCCACCAGCTTGAGCGGCGCCTCAAACGGGCCGTGGCGGTGGATGTAGCGGGTCAGGGCGGCGTAGAAGGCGGCCCGGGCTTCGGGCACATCGGTCAGGCGCTCCACATCGCGAGCGTCCTGCCCATCGCCCCAATCCATGGCGCCTTTGCCCACCCAGAAGGCGGATTGGCCGTCCGGTTTGAGAGCGATCAACAGCGGCCGTGAATGGCTGGCCTCGGCCTCCAACCGCACATCATCGGCCGTGACCTTATTGCCGTCATACAGGGCAACGTGGGCCGGCAAGTGAATATCGCCTTTGCGGCCGCTCAGTTTCGCAGCCCCAAGGCCCATGTCATAGCTCATCCCTTCGTATTGGAGGCTCATTCACTTCATCTCCTTCCTGAGCTTGGCGCGCCGTCCATCGCCCGTCTCGCCGCCGTCGTGTTTGGCAGGCAGGCGCGTGAAGAGGCCCGCTCACGTGTTCGCGTGATCGTCACTGTCGCGGATGCCCGCTGTTCAGATGACCGGCCGAGGGCGCAAAAAGGCCTGGATGGCGGGCATCCAGGCCGGAAGGCGACACAGTCTTGGGCGAATTGGAATACGTCCGGATCGTCTGCGTAACTTCGGCGGCCTGGCAGTCATAGCCACGCCCCTCTCACGGCTTTAGACCCATTGCTTTGCGGCCCCGGCTTTCGCCGGGTGTGCCTTTATCGGTTGTTCATCAAACGGCGATAAGGATACTATTGCCTCGGTGTTTTTACCGAGTGACAGGTGTCATCGAAAGGCCCTGATGATGCTCCAATTCGGGGCAATTTCGAGATACCCGAAATGCGATTCTGGATTTCCGGAGGCTCGCTGACAGTGAACATGCGATGACTGGTCGATCAAGCGAGCAGTTCCCATCGCCCGGTCCGCGCATTCCAGGCGGCCCGTCGATCGGTGAGCAGCAGCTCGGAGATGGCTATCGTCAGCGCCTCCATCGAATCACGGTTGAGTAGCATTTCCAAATGCGCCTGGCTGGCCAACACGGTCAGAGCCAGCGCGCGGGACCGAGCGCTACGCCGCTGGTCATTGGCCAGGCGGATGAGCACGTCGGCGGCTGTCACCGGCTGCAGCCCGGGCCAGGGCCAGCGTAGACTGACGTCGACCTCCACCGTCTCCGTCAGGGCCGCCGTTTGGAGCCAGGCGGCGCAGGCGTTGGCCAGGTCGTCCTGGCGGGGTGAACAGATTTGCGTCAGGAGGGCGGCGATGGCCGGCCGGCGCTCAAACCAGCGTGGCTCGTCGATCAGCGCCGGCGGCAACCCCAGGCAGGCGGCTAGGCGCGGGGCCTCATAGCCGGCTTGGGCCCGCTCCAGAGTCTCCGCGGCTACCAAGCATTCAGCGGTGCAATCCAGATTGACCATCAGCGGCCCAAAGGGTGGCTCCAGCCTGCGCAGCACCTGCTGTAGCGGCGCGGATTTGAACGCCGCCAAGTCCTGGATCACGGGCGCCAGCCGCAGCCTGAACTGCGCGACGCTCGGTGTCTCCCGGCCGTGAAACGCGCTCACGCTCTCAGCCGCGTCGAGCCAGGAGACCGTGTGCAGGCCTGGCAATGCGCCGGCCAGGTCCTCCATCAACAGCCGATTGCGGGCGTCATCGCCGCGCTCGGCCAGCAGCTCCGCCGCCCAGTGCTGGAGCCGGCGGTAGCGGGGCTGGGGCACGAAACGATGGCCGGCATACGTCGCAATGAACTCGGCCCCGAACCACTCGGTCAACGCCTGGCTCGCGAAGCGCCAGGTCTCACCGTGCAGGCTGAGTATCCCGGCCGCCTGAAGCTCCCACAGCAGGGTCAGCCCATCGTCGGCGGCGTCCCGGTTCGGTTGGACTCGCCGCCATGCCAGGCGCGTGTTCGCCGGCATGAGGACGCCCGTCCGCTCCGGCGTCGGCTCCAGGCCGAGTTGGATAGCCGCCAATTGCTGTGCCAAGCCGCGGGCGAGTTCGCGATCGGACGGCACGTCCAGGCCTTGCAGGGCGTCGTCAATCAAAGCGGCCAGCCTGGGTGCCGCCAGGCCTTGTTGCACGCCGGCGTGGAAGTGCTCGATCGCGTTGGGCGCGCACTGGGCGGCGTCCGCTGGGACCTCGCCCACCGGCTCCGCCTCGGCTGCCCTGGTTAGTACGCCGTCGTTTGGTGCCGGGCCTGCTTCCCCCAACAGCTGCGCGACTCGGGTAGCCAGGAGTTGCACGCCGGCCTTCCAGCGGCTGTAGATCGTGACGGGATGTGGATGAACGGCCAGCCCGTCGACGGTCGTCTCGGTCAATGCCTTGAGCACCTCGCCCGATTGCTGCCAGACCACCCGCGCCCGATCTACATCGCCGTCAGCATAGATGAGCGCCAGGTATTCGGGTTCCCCCAGCCGGACGGCGGGATCATTGAACGACTGCACCGGGCCGACGCGCTGGTCGGACGTGAGCAGGTAGCGGTGCATGCCATACTGCGCCGGGTAGAAGTTCTGGACCATCAAGGTGAAGAACTTCTCCAGCAGCTTCTGGTTTGCCAGGGCGAGCGGGACCGACCCCGCCGTCTCGCGCCACAGGCGCGCCAGTCCGTGGGCGAGGACGACTTGGTCAGGCGCCTCGGCCAGATCGGCGTAATGCTCCCGCAGGCGAGGCGCGAGGCGCCCGGTCAATGCCTGGCGCTCCAGGCCGGCCGGGTCATTCAACTGGCGCAGCAAGCCCCTGAGCTCCGCCTCCAGGGGTGCGATAGCTGGGCGCTTGGGGCGCTGCGGTTTGGCTTCCGTCAACGTGGGTCTCCACTCTGTCGAACAGTATCGGCCGGCGCGTGGCGTGCGATTGCCTGGCGCTCAATTATCGGGTAGCCAGATAATCGTTGGTCTGCCCGGCGCGCCGCTTGAAAATAGGACGTCTGATGTGGCCGGGCAATGGGGACGGCCGTTGGACTCGGGCGTAGTTTGGTTGGTGCCTCTGGTATCTCTAGTGAATCTCAAGCGAACCTCAAGTGAATCTCTTACGCGGCGGGCGCGGACGGCCCTAGACTGCCCGCAATCGGATTGCTCAAGGAGTCTCGCGCATGTCGGTTAGTGAACCTGCCCTCGACCTCACCCCCATCCGGCTGAACAGGCGCTTTTCGCAGCGCACGGTCGTCAGCAGCCGCGGCTTGCTGCCCACCCTGTATCGCTCTGCCGAAATCTGCCAGAAGCTGGACATCACCAACGGGGAGCTGCATGACTGGATGCGGAACGGCCTGCCCTATCAACAGGACGCCCGCGGCCATCTGTGGTTTGAGGGTCAGTCCCTGGCCGCCTGGGTGGAGCGGGTCCGCGAGACCTGGCCGCGCCAGGCCTTGCAGCCCAATGAGGCCTACTGCCTGCGCTGCCGGCGCGCGGTCCCGCTGGCTAACCCTGTCCAGCGCCGGGAAGGCCAGCACATCCTGCACATCGCCCAGTGCCCGCATTGCGGCTGCACCATCCATCGGGGCGACGCCGATGATTAGCCGGGCCAACTACCTGCTGTTCGACGGCTTCCTGCGCCACCTGAACGATGTCGCGCAGGTGGGCCGGGACTCGTTCGAACGCTACACGTCCTATCTCAAGCCACTCCTGTACTGGGCCGGCGAGAGACCGCTCGGCCAGGTGGCGGACCTGCGGCCGACCTTTCCGCAATTCCTGCTTGAAAAGCGTGGGCGGCAAGAGAATGAAGGCCTGTCGCGCAGCACCTTGCGCAAGTCCTGCCAGCTGGCCCGGCGCTTCTTTCAGTGGGCGCGGCTGGAGTTCCCGCGCGACTTCAGAGCCGTCACGGCAGCCTGGATCGAGACCCTGCGCCCCCCGCGCCTGCCCGAGCCACAGCGGGAGCACGTCTTCGTGACCCCGGAGGAGGCGCTGCACCTGGCGCGCCTGCCGGTTCCGGCCGGCGACCTGGCTGGACTCCGGGACCAGGCGACCGCGGCCTTCCTGTTTCTCTCGGGCATGCGCGCCGGGGCGTTCGGGTCGCTCCCGCTTGGGGCCGTCGACCTGGCCGGCCGGCAGGTCAAGCAGTGGCCGTCTTTGGGCGTGCACACCAAGAACGGGCGCTCGCGCACGACCTATCTGCTCAACGTGCCGGAGTTGCTGGAAGTGGCCGGGCAGTGGGATGCCGTGGCGCGCAGCCAGCTGCCGGAGACGGCAATGTGGTTTACGCCGATCACCATCCGTTGGGGCCAGCAGATCCTGTCGCCAGAGCCGGCGGGCGCGCATCGCAACGGGGCCGTGACGGGCCGGCTGCAGGGGCTGTATCAGCGGGCTGGCCTGGAATACAAGTCGGCGCACAAGTTCCGCCATGGCCACGCCGTCTTCGCGCTCCAGCACGCCCGCACGATGGCCGACTACAAGGCCATCAGCCAGAACCTGATGCATTCGGATGTGCGCATCACGGATGGCATCTACGCGCCCTTGCTCGGCGACGAGGTCCGGGACCGGATTGCGTCCCTGACGACGGTCCAGGCAGCGCAGCTGCGCTGCCTGGACCGCGACCTGGATAGCCTGTTGCGCGGTCTATCGCGCGGCGACCAGGCTCAGGCCTTGCACATCCTGGCCGATGAGATGGCGCGGTCGTAGGAGCTGAGAGGTGTTATTGTCCAGACAGCCATTGAATCGGGCCGGCTTACATGGTCTACCCGCTGCGGCTTTTCTCCCGACGGCCTTCAGTGCGACGTTCAGCCAACAAAGCCTGCGTCAGTGGCCTCTTGGAGCGCGGCCTGATCGCCGCTGCCGGTTGGGGAGAGTCTTCTTGGGGAACCAAGGCCAGCACTCCGCCATGGTCGATGATCTGCACCTTGACGCCAGTGTACAACTTGTACTTGCGCCGCAATGCCGCCGGGATAACCACCCGGCCCCTGTTCGATATTCTGACATTCATGTCACACCTCTCCGGAGCCTCGCAACCAGGCAGGGAGCGTTGTTTTGTTGTCGCTGGCCCACTCAGGGTTTGCTCCCCAGGATGGCCAGATCATGATCAAGCCGCTTCAAGTCCACGACGACGGCCCTGGCTTCATTGGCCAGGGCGCGAGCAGCCGGCGTCAAGCCGCTGCGAGCGAAGAACGCGTAAGCCGCGGTCCATCTTCCAGCTTCGGGCAGAGCCTGGAGCAGCTTCGGGGTCTTGTCCTCCAGCAACTCCCGGACGGTGTCGCGGTCGACGGCGTCGGCGCCCCACTTGCACTCGCCCAGCAGGATTTGCTTTTCGCGCCAGTTGATGGCGACCACGTCAATCTGCACCGGCCGGCTCCAGTGGCTGCCGACATACTGCGGCTCAAACGGCAGCGTTCCCGCCGCGCCCGCCTGGGCCACCCACTGCCGGCTCAGTGCCTCGAACGCCGTGCCGCCGACGAAGGCACGCAGCTGGTCCTGGATTTCGGGCAGGACCCGCTCGAGTTGGTAGCCGATCTCGTCCCGCTGGGGTGCGACAAACCGGTAGTAGAAGCGCAGGAATGGGTCGGCCAGGTGGTAACGGCCCATACGGCTGCCGCCCCGTTTGCCGGGCGGGACCGTCACTGGCAGCCGGCGTTCCACCAGACGCAGCTCCTGCAGCCGCGTCAGGTACGCCGACAGGTGCGGCTTGCCGATCAGGGCGGCGTTGGAGATCTCGTCCAGGGTGTGCGCGCCGCCGCCCACCGCCTGCAGCACCGCCCGGTAGACCCGGGGCTCGCGCACCTCGTCGGCCAACAGCAGATCGGGCTCGGCCGAGAAGATGCTGCCCGGCGAGAGGATGACCGAGCGCAGGTTTTCGGTCAGCGATTGCTCGGGGTTCAAGCGTTCCAGGTAGGCGGGCACACCCCCAAAAATGGCGTACGCGGCGACGCGCTGGTCGGCCGGCCAGCGGGGCAGGAAGGCGCGCAGCGCCCCGAAGGGCAGGGGTTGCAGGTGCCACTGGCCCGTGAAGCGGCCGAAGAGCGGCGAGCCCTGCGTCAGCAGCGTCTCCATCGTGTGCACGTGCGAACCGCTGAGCAGCAGGATCAGGCGCGAGTTCTTGAAGTGCTGGTCCCAGGCGTGCTGGAGCGCCGACAGGCAGGCTGGATCAGACTCGGCGGCGTGCGGCAGTTCGTCCAGGATCAGGATCTGGCGCCGGTCGCCCAACTGCACGGCGAAGGCCTTCCACAGGTCGGCCCAGCTGGTGAAGGCCGGTGCGTCGGCCGCGGCCACGCCCAGCATGCGGGCATACAGCTTGCGGCGTTGCAGCGGGGCCGGCTCGCGTTCGGCCGCCCAGTAGATGATTGGCAGGCCGGTCTGCTCCGCCCAGCGGCGCGCGAGCACAGTTTTCCCGACGCGCCGGCGGCCATACAGCAGGACCAGCTGGCCCGACAGGCGGCCGGCCGGCTTCAGCAGCGAGTTGAGGTAGGCGAGTTCTTGTTCCCGGGCGACGAACACGTCGGGGCCATCCGGTCTGAAATAAGCATCATCCGGATTATTATAATCGGGAAGGGCTATCATGGCGGCGCTCCATCACAGCCGCCAGTTGTCCGCCGGGCTGGCCCGCCGGTGGGCGTCCTGCACGTCGACCTGGGCGATGCGGGCGTAATGTTGGACCATCTCCAGCGAGCGATGGCCCAGCAGCGCCTGCAGGGTAAACAGGTCGCCGCCCGAGCGCAGGTACGTGATCGCGAAAGTGTGCCGAAACCTATGGGGATGGCAGTGGTCGATCCCGGCCCGCTGGCCCGCCCGTTCGATCAACTTGAGCAGGACGTCGCGCTTGAGCGTCCGGTTGAACTTGCCGATGAAGAGCGGCGCGTCCGAGTCCCGGCCGTCTTCGCGTTCGGCCAGATACCGCCAGACTGCCCGGCGCGCGGCCTTGCCCAGGTACACCGTGCGGCCCTTGCCGCCCTTGGCGCCGCCGGCCCGGCCGTGCTTGACGTTCACTTTACCGGTCGCCTGTTCGAGATCGCCGACTTGCAGGCTGCACAATTCGCCAGCCCGCAGGCCGGTGTCCACCAGCATCAGGATCAGGGCCCGGTCGCGGTTGGCCGTTGGCCGGCGCATCACGAACTTGCGGCGCGCCTCTGTCTTGGCCTCGCGCGAGTACTCGCACGCCTTCAACAGGCGTTCAATCTCTTCTTTGGTAAAGGCTGCGACCGGGGGGTATTCGAACTTCGGCGCTGGCACGCCCTTCATCGGGTTCTCGAAGTGGAATTCCGTGCTCGCCCAGCGGAAGAAGGCCGACAGGCTGACCCAGATGTTGCGGAGTGTTTTCGAGGACAGCGGCGCGGTGCTGCCGCCCAGCCGGCGGGGTTTATAGTCTGAGCGCATCCAGGCCAGGTAGGCGCGCAGGTCGGCGGTGGGGATGTCCTGCACCTCCCGTTCCCCGATGTAGTTGGCGAAGACTGTCAGGTGATCTTTGTAGGCAGACAGGGTCGCGGCGCTGAGCGCCTCGGCCGTTTTGTATTGCAGGAAGCCTTCAATTACTATTCCGAGTTTCAGCCTCTGCGGACTGCGGTTCATTTCGGGTTCCTCCATTATGGTGGATCTCCCGAACTCGAGTCCGCTGGGCCAATGAAAACACCCTAGCCTTTTGGACTAGGGTGCCTCTCAGAGTAGCGGGGGTTGGATTCGAACCAACGACCTCCGGGTTATGAGCCCGACGAGCTGCCTCTGCTCTACCCCGCATCGATAAAATTGCGCCGGTCCTCGGCGCCCGTTCAATATATCACAGTCACATTAAGTCGTCAAGGCACCGCGCCGGCCGCGCTCGCTTCGCCAAAGAACAACTCACGCCACAGGCTCCAGTTCGGCGGCGGCGAGGGCAGCGCCACCGCCACCGGCACCGGCGTGGCCGGCGCCGTCGGCACCACCGGCACGACCAGGACTTCGCCCGGCCGGACCATCTTGCCGTGCTCGTGCGCCCAGGCAATCACGGCCGCATCGGTGGTGGCGTAGGCCACCTGAGTCTGCAGCGCCTGCTGCTCGCGCTCCAATTGCGCCACCTCAGTCGCCACCTGCTGCGCCGCATCCACCAAGCGCTGCGAGGCCGCCAGGCGCTGGCTGAAGTCCACCACCACCCCGACGGCCAAGACCACGACCACCAGGCCAGCTAACTGCGCGATAGTCAATGGCGGGCGTCCATTGTCTTGCGTCACCTGTGCCACACCTGCGCTCCTCATTGATGGCGGCTTAAGAAAAAATCCCGGACCAGCCGGGATTTTTCTAGTGCCGAAGCTGGGAGTTGAACCCAGACGGCCTTTCGGCCACTACGCCCTGAACGTAGCGCGTCTGCCAATTCCGCCACTTCGGCAAGCCACTGGTTCTTTCACTTATCAGCAGTGGACGTCCGCTATTGTAATGAGTTTGCGAGGATTGTCAACACACATGCCAGGCACAGGCAGGGGGTGCCTTCACCGATGATGGTCAGTTTCGGGCTGCGGCCCATAGCGCCTCGAGGGTCTTGGACCTGACGGCAGCGCGGCGCGCCGCTCCACTCACCGGTGCCCGGTGCCAGAGGTGCGGACCGAGCGCCAAGCTGCCTCTCAAGAAGAAGACACCCCGACCCGAGCGCAGCCGGCGCGGCCACCTGCCGCACAGGCTAGGCCCAGAGTCCCTATGCTATAATCTTTTTTTGAAACCATTCCCTATCCTTCTCGGCCAGGCATGGATCTCCTCTTTCTGCAAACGGTAGTGCTCATTGGCGAACTGCCCGGGAGCCTGGTCTACCACCTGGTTACATTGTTCGCGCTGCAGGCGGCAGCCGCCATGGCTTTCAATAGCTGGCGGCGGGAGCGCTCCGCCACCGCCTCCCGCCTGACCCTCGCGGCCAGCAGCGCCTTCCTGCTCAGTCTCCTGGCCCTGGCGGGCACCCTGCTCGGCGCGTTGCAGTTGCTCACTCCGGCGCTGACCCTCAGCCTCGTCCCGCCGCTGGCCCGCCTGGTCAGCACCGTGACCGCCCTGGCGATGCTCTGGGCGTTCGCCTTCCCCACCCCCTCTCGTTTCGCCGACGTGCTGGCGTTTGGTCTGGCCCTGCTGGCCCTGCTGGGCGCCGGGGTCAGTTGGATGCTCTGGTTCCAAGCCGTGGCCGCCGGCGCCGTGGCCTACAACGCTACGCCGCCCGAAACGGTCTGGGAGCTGGCGCAGATCGTGTTGCTGGGGCTGGGCCTCCTGCTGTTGATCGTGCGCGCCTTCCTGCGCCGCCTGCCCGACGCCTGGATCGGTGTGCTCGCCGCCCTGCTGCTGCTGCTCGGCCACGGCGCCCATCTGCTGTGGACGGTCGCGAATACCAGCCTGCCCGGCGCCGTGCGCCTGGCCGAATTGCTGGCTCTGCCGCTGTTCACGGCCATGATCTACCGCCGCCTGGTCGGCGGCCGGCCGCCCGCCCCCACCCCGGCCGCGCTGTCCCCGTCGCCGAGCACCGCCACCGCACCCCTCACGCCGGCGACCGAGACGGCGCGCCGCAGCCTGGACCCCAAGGCCGCGGTCGCGTTGGCGTCTCTCAACACGTCGGCCGACCCGGATGAGCTGGCCCAGATCATCACCCTGGCGGTCGCGCACACGTGCCGCGCCGAGCTTTGCCTGCTGATCTCGCCGCCGGATGACCTGGGCATGTCCAGCCTGACTTGCGCCTACGACCTGGTGCGCGAACAGTTCTTGCCCGGCAATTTTCTGTCCGCCGGCGACTCGCAGACGCTGCGCGATGCCTTCGCGGCCTCCGGGATCACGCGCCTCACGCCAGCCGAACACGCGCCGGACCTGCGCCGCCTGAGCGGCGCCGTCGGCATCGGCCCGATCGGGCCGGCCATGGTCGCGCCGCTGCTGGCCAAGGGCCAGCGCCTCGGCAGCCTGGTGCTGATCGCGTTGTACTCGCACCGCGAGTGGACGCCCGAAGACGAAAATGTCCTGGCCGCCCTGCGTGAACCGATCGGCGAGGCCCTCAGCGGCGACAACCAGGTCAACCGGCTGACCCGGGATCTGGCCCAGCTCGAAGGCCAGCTCGAGACCGCCGAAGCCGCGCGCCGGTTCGCCCGCCAGGAGGCCGACCAGCTGTCTGTGGCGCTGGAAGGCGCCCGCGCCGAAGCCGAACGCTTCAGCCAGGATCTGCTCGCCCTGCGCCAGACCCTGGACGCCAACCCGCCCGCCGACGGCGTCGACCAGCTGCGCACCGCGATCCTGGCCGGGCAGACCGCCGGTCTCGTGGAGATCGAGGCGGATTGGCGCAGCCGCCTGGACGCCGCCGAACTGGAAGTGGCCGCGCAGCGCCACCACGCCGCCCAACTGGAGGCCGATTGCCAGACCCTGCGCGACCGCCTGCAGGACGCCGACGACCGCCGCAGCGAGCTGGAAGCCGAACTGGAGCCGCTGCGCGCTAACCTGGCGGCCTTTGCCGCGCAGACCGCCGAGCTGGAACGCGTCCGCGCCCAGGCAGGGACGGCCGGCCTCGCGCCCGCCGACCGCGACCAGGAGTTGACGCGGCTCCAGGTGGACTTGCGCAGCACCCAGGCGCTGCTGGCCGCCCAGACCGCCGCCGCGCAAGCCAACGCCGCCCAGATCGAACAGTGGCGGGCCGAGCTGGCCGAGGCCGCGCAGGTCCGGGCGCAGTTGGCCGAGATGGAGGCCGAACTGTCCGCCGCCGCTGAGTGGCGCGTCCAGGCCGAGACCGCGCAAAAAGAGCTGGCCGCCCTGGCCGATTGGCGCACCCAGGCCGAGGCCGCCCGGCGCGACCTGGCCGCGCAGGGCGAGCGCATCGCGCAGCTGCAGGCCGAGCTGGAGCGCCGCCAGGCGGCGCCGCCGGCCCAAGCCGAGCCGCTGCCCGACGCCGAACGCGCGCGCCTGGAAGCCCAGGTGCGCGAGATGCGCGAGTACGCCGAGGCGCAGCAGTGGCAGATGGCCACTTGGAAGCTGGATTACGACTTCGCCGTCCAACAGGAACAGCAGCTGCGCACCGAGTTGGACCTCACCCGCGCCGAACTACGCCGGCTGACCGAAGCCGGTGCCGGCCTGCCGCCCGCCCCCAGCGCCGGCCTGGCCGAGGCCCAGACTGCGCTGGCGGCGGCCGAGTCCTCCTTTAAGGAGACCCAGGCCGCCTTGAACGCCACCCGGTCTGAGCTCAGCGCCACCCAGGCGGCCCTCACAGACACCCGCAGCGAACTCACCGTGAAGGAGCGCCAGCTCGCCAAAGCCCAGACCATCGTCGCTTCGCTGAACGACCAGGTGCGCCAGTCCGGCGAGATCCAGTCTGAACTGGCCGGTCTGAAGTCTCAGCTGGACCGGGCCCAGACCGCGGCCGCCGAGGCGCGCCGCCAGCTGCAGGCGCGCGAGGCTCAGCTGGACGAAGCCCGGCGCGAGCACGCGGGCCAGCTGGACGAAGCCCAGCGCCAGCTCGCCACCCAGGAAGAAGCCCTGACCAGCTCGCACGAGGCGCTGGAAGCCAAGGAACAGGAGCTCGCCAACGCCATGGCGGCCCTGGCCGAACTGGCCAACCAGACCCATCAGCTGACCCTGACCCAGAAGCAATTGGCCGAGAAAGAACGCCTCCTGGCCGAGATGGAGGCCGCCCGCGCCCCCGAAGCTTCGGCCGGCACCACGGCCCGCCCCTTCCTGCCGGAGGCGTCGATGGAAGTCATCGCCTCGCTCTCGCAAGAGCTGCGCCAGCCGATGGCCGCCATCGTCGGCTACTCGGACCTGCTGCTGGGTGAATCGGTTGGCATCCTGGGCGCCCTGCAGCGCAAATTCCTGGAGCGCGTCAAGGCGTCCTGCGAGCGCATGGAAGGCTTGCTGAACGACCTGATCCGCGTCACCGATATCGACGCCGGCACGCTGCAGCTCGTGCCGGAAAGCCTGGACGTGCTGTATATCGTCGAGGACGCCATCCTGAGCTGCAGCGCCCAGTTCCGCGAGAAAGGCATCAATCTGCGGCTCGATATCGCCGACGAGTTGCCCACGGTGAGCGCCGACCGCGACGCGCTGCGCCAGATCATCAGCCACTTGCTCAGCAATGCCGGCAACGCCTCCGGCGCCGACGGCGAAGTGACCCTCAAAGTCCGCTCGGAGACCGACCCGGCCAACGTGGACCTGGCCAGCCATGCCCTGGTGATCGCGGTGCGCGACTCCGGCGGCGGCATCGCGCCCGAGGATCAGCCGCGCGTCTTCCAGCGCTTCTACCGCGCGGACGCGCCCCTGATCACGGGCCTGGGCGAAACCGGCGTCGGCCTGTCCGTGGCCAAGGCGCTGGTGGAGGCGCACGGCGGCCGGATCTGGCTGAACAGCGAGCCGGGCCAGGGCAGCCTGTTCACGGTGCTCCTGCCCATCCACGGCAAGAACGGCGTCGCGGTCCCGGCCCCCAACCCGCGCTGAACCGCGGCGGCCGGGATGGTATAATCCCGCCCGAAAGCGAACATGCCCCGTTTGACCTGTTGCCAGCCGCGCCGCCCCTGGGCGGCGTTTTTGGGCCTGCTCGGCGCGCTCGGCGCCGCCCTCCTGGCCGCGTGTACGCCCATTCCGGCGACCGAGGCGCCGATCACCGCGGCGCCCACCCACACCCCGGCGGCCACCCAGGCGCCGCTGGCCGCCGAGGCCACGCCCACGCCGGCGCCGACCGCCAGCCAGGTGCCGCCCACCCTGACGGCCACGCCCACCGCGCACGCCGTCGGCCAGCCCACCCTCGGCTATTACAACATCACACCGCGCGCCGATGCCACGCTGGTCACGCCCTTCCCCACCCCGGTGGCCGCCGTCCAGCTCGAGGCCGGGGTCGTCAACATCCTGCTGATCGGCACGGACTCGCGCCCGTATCTGGAGAAGGGCTTCCGCACCGACACGCTTATCATCGCTTCCATTAACAAAGACAGCCACCTGGTCTCGCTGGTCTCGATCCCGCGCGACCTGTTCGTGTACGTCCCCACCTGGGGCATGACGCGCATCAACACCGCCTACGACGCCGGCGAGCGGGTCAGTTACCCTGGCGGCGGCTCGGCCTTGCTCGGCCAGACCATCCTCTACAACCTGGGCATCCCCATCCACTATTACGCCGCCATCAACTTCACCGGCTTCCGCCAGATCGTGGACACCCTGGGCGGCATCGATGTCTCCGCCAACTGCCCGTTGGTGGAGTACAAGCTCAAGGCCCCGGACCTGGACGAGACCGTCGTCGAGAACTACGAGCTCTACAGCCAGCCGATCGGCGTGACGCACATGGACGGCGAGATCGCGCTCTGGTACGCGCGCGCCCGCCCGATCGGCGGCGACTACTTCCGCAGCTATCGCCAGCGCCAGGTCCTGCGCGCCATTTACCGGGCCGCGCTCACCACCGACGTCGTCCCCCAGCTCCCCGGCCTGTACGGCGACTTTCAGGACGTCGTCGCCACCGACATGGGCCTGTGGGACCTGATGCAGTTTGCGCCGCTGGCCGCCGATGTCCAGGACGCCCAGATCCGCAGCTTCGCCATCGGCCCCAACCAGACCACGCCCTGGCTGACGCCCAAAGGCGACGACGTGCTCCTGCCCAAGCCCGGCCCGCTGGCCGCGCTGATCAAAGACGCTCTCTCGCCGCCCAGCGTCAACCAGCTGCAGCGGCCGCTGACGCGCGTCGAGATCGTCAACGCCTCCGGCCAGCCGGATTGGGCCAGCCTGGCCGCCGAAACCCTGCGCAACGAGGGCTTTGTGCCCGTCTTCGGCCCCGCGGCGGCCGAGGTCCAGGCCGTCACCCGGTTAACCGATCTCACCACCACGGCCAAAGGTTCCCCCGTCAAGCTGCTGCAGTCGCTCCTGCACGTCGCCGACAAACAGGTCGTGGCTGAGCCCGCCGCCGACAGCCCCGTCCAGTTCCGGGTCACGCTGGGCCAGGACTATGTCGCCTGCCCGCGCCTGGATTGGATCGCACCGCTGCCCACGCCCACCCCCTGAACACGGCCCGGGACGCGCGAGCCCGCCAGATCGCTGTGCTATACTTCGCGGACCAACCCAATTCCAATCGAAGGCCGTGGCATGTCCCCTGAATTCGCCGAACTCAGAGCGCGTCTCGCCGAAATACATGACCTCAACAAGATCGGCTGGGTCCTGGGTTGGGACCAGCAAGTGATGATGTCGCCGCGCGGCGGCGCCGTGCGCGCCGAACAGCTGGCCACCCTCCAAAAGATCGCCCACGAACGCTTCACGGCGCCCGAGATCGGCCGTCTGCTGGACGCGCTGCGCGCCGAAGAGGCGCGTCTGCCCGCCGACTCGGACGAGGCCAGCCTGATCCGGGTGGCCCGCCGCGACTTCGAGAGGGCCGTCAAGGTACCCACTGAACTGCGCGCTGAGATGACGCGCTCCGGTTCGCTGGCCCGCCAGGCCTGGATCCAGGCCCGCAAAGAGTCGGATTTCAGCCTGTTCCTGCCCCATCTCCAGAAGAACGTCGACCTCAAACACAAGTACATCGAGTGCCTGGCCGACGACAGCACCAGCGTCGCCTATGACGTCCTGCTGGACGACTACGAGCCTGAGATGAAGACGGCCGAAGTGACGGCCGTCTTCGACGCGCTCAAGGTGGACCTGGTCCCGCTGATCGCGGCCATCCGCGCCAGGCAGGACACGGTCAGCGACGCTTGCCTGCACGGCCACTTTCCGGCTGACCGCCAGCGGGCCGCCTGCCTGCAGATCCTGGAGCGGGTCGGCTTCACGCGCGAAGCCTGGCGCCTGGACCCCACCGTCCATCCCTTTGCCAGCAACTCGGCCACGCAAGACATCCGCATCACCACGCGCTACTACGAACATTTCCTCAACCCGGCCCTGTTCGGGAGCCTGCACGAGTTCGGCCACGGACTGTACGAGCACCAGGTGAGCCCGGCGCTGGAGCGCACGCCGCTCTGCCGGGGCGCCTCCCTCGGCCTGCACGAATCCCAGAGCCGGATGTGGGAGAACCTGGTCGGGCGCAGCCGCCCGTTCTGGCAGTTCTTCTACCCGCAGCTGCAGGCCGCCTTCCCGGAGGCGTTCGGCGGCGTGGACGCCGAGACCTTCTACCGCGCCATCAACAAGGTCCAGCCGTCCTTCATCCGCGTCGAAGCGGACGAGGCCACCTACGCTCTGCACATCATCCTGCGCTTCGAGCTGGAGCAGGCCCTCATCGGCGGCCAGCTGGCGCTGCGCGACGTGCCGGAGGCCTGGAACGCGCGCTTCCGCGAGTTCTTCGGCCTGGACGTGCCCGATGACGCCAGCGGCGTGCTCCAAGACGTGCACTGGTCTGGCGGCATGATCGGCTACTTCCCCACCTACGCGCTGGGCAGCATCATGGCCTGCCAGATCTGGGAGAAGGTCACGGCCGATCTGCCGGACCTGGACGCCCAGTTCGCGCGCGGCGAGTTCGCGGCCTTGCGCGAGTGGCTGCGCGGGCGCTTGCACCAGCACGGCCGCAAGTTCACGCCGCGCGAGACCCTGCAGCGCGTGGCCGGCGGCCCGATCGACGTGGGGCCGTTTGTGCGCTATCTGCGCCGCAAATTCGGCGAGCTGTACGGCCTGAACTAAACAATGACGAGAGACGACGGTCCCCGGCCGTCGTCTTCGTCTCAGACGCCGCCTGCCAATAGCCTATGCCCCAAATCGAATCACTCCTGGCCGCCCGCCTCTTCCTGGCGCCGCAGTTGGTCGACGGCCGCCTGTACTTTGTCAGCGACCTGAGCGGCCGGCTCAGCCTGTACGTCATGGACGCCCGGCCGGGCGGCAGCGTGCCGGAGCCGCTGCTGCCGCCGCATGTCGCCCTGCAGAACCCGCACCTGATCGGCGGTTTCCTCTTCTACGTCTTCCCCAAGCTCGGCCGGATCCTGGTGATGCTGGACCGCGACGGCGACGAGAACTACCAGCCCATGTGGGTGCCGCTCGGCGGCGGCTTTCCGGAGCCGGCCTTCGGCGAGCAGCTGGCCGGCTACCGCTGCCACCTGGGCAAGTGCGACCCCGAACGCAACCTGGCCTACCTGGCGGCCGAGGCGCGCGGCCAGGCCCTGAACGTGTCGTTCCGGGCCGACCTGGCCGCCAGCATGCTGACCGAGCTGGCGCGCAGCGAATGGGGTCTGTTCCCGGACGGCGCCAACGCCGACCACAGCCGCGTGACTCTGATCGAAGGCTACACGGCCGGCGACATCGTCCTGTATCTGTGGCAGGCCGGCGAGACGCGGCTGCTCTACGGCCAGCCGCTCGACCAGCGCGCGCCGGGCGAAGCCGTCCCGCTCTCGGCGATCTCCGCCAGCCAGTTCACGCCCGAGGACCGCGGGCTGCTCTTCATCACCGGCCTGTTCGACGACGCCTACGGCCTGGGCTATCTGAGCCTGGCCGAGCCGGGCGGGATCCGGCCGGTGACCATCACCGGCGCCGTCCACACCGGCCTCGGCGAGCTGACGGGCCTGGACCAACTCGCCGACGGGCGCTACACGGTGGCCTACAACATCGACGGCTGCTCCTGGCTGTATGAGGCCGCCTTCGACGAGGCCCAGCTGACACTGACGCTGGAGCGCGTGCTCTGCGGCGCCGGTCCCCTGGCCGGCGGCGTGCTCGAGTCAAGCTTCTACGACAAAGCCAGCGGCACGCACAGCCTCTCGTTCTCCACGGCCACCGCGCCGACGCAGCTCTTCACCGTCGCCCGCGCCGGCGTGACCGCCCAGACCCGCCAGCGGGTGTTGGGCCTGCCCGAGACCTGGCTCTCGGCCGGCGAGGATGCCTCGTTCACTTCGCATGACGGCCTGCGCGTCTCGGCCCGGCTCTACCGGCCCGCCCCGGCCTTGGGCTGGAGCGGCCCGCGCCCGCTCGTCTACTACATCCACGGCGGCCCGCAGAGCCAGGAGCGCCCGGACTTCGCCTGGTTCTCGATGCCACTGATCCAGTTCCTGACCCTGAGCGGTTTCGCCGTGTTCGTGCCCAACGTCCGCGGCTCAACCGGCTATGGCTTGAGCTATATGAAGCGTGTCGACCGGGACTGGGGCGGACAAGACCGGCTCGACCACGTCCACGCCATGACCCAGGTGCTGCCGCGCGATCCGCGCCTGGACACGCGCCGCGCCGGCGTGGTCGGCCGCTCCTACGGCGGCTACATGACGCTGACCCTGGCCGCGCGCCACCCCGAGCTCTGGTCGGCGGCCGCCGACATGTTCGGGCCGTATGACCTGCACACCTTCATCGACCGCCTGCCCGAGAGCTGGAAGCCGTATTTCCGCATCGCCGTGGGCGACCCGGCCAGCGACGGCGACTTCCTGCGCGAGCGCTCGCCGGCCACCTACATCGCTCAGGTCACCTGCCCGCTGCTGGTGATCCAGGGCCAGAATGACCCGCGCGTGATCGAGCGCGAGTCGCGCGACGTGGTCGAGCGCCTGCGCGCCCAGGGCCGCGCCGTGGAGTATCTGGTCTTCGAGAACGAAGGCCACGACGTGCTCAAGTTCGAGAACAAGGTCCGCTGCTACAACACGCTCACGCAGTTCTTCCAGCAGCACCTGCGGCCGTAATCCGGCGCCGGCCGCTCACCGGCCCGGCGCGACTCGCGGAAAGGCGCTATGACCGACCAGGGAAACGTATCTCTCAGTGCCCAGGGCGATGTGATGGTCGGCGGCGACGTCATCGGCCGCGACAAGATCATCCACAACATCCAGAACATCGTCCAACGCGCGCTGTCGGCGGCCGAGGAGGCCCAGACCGCGCGCGAATTGGAAGTGCAGGCCCTGGCCAAAGGCGTCGGCGATTTCGCCCGGAGCCTGCAGGCGCGCGCCGGCGTGGACACGGTCACCCGCGGCAACCCCTACAAGGGCCTGCTCACCTACCGCCTGAGCGACGCCACCCTTTTCTTCGGCCGCACCCGGGCCGTGAACGACGTCCTGGAGCGCCTCAGCCGCGGCCCGCTCAGCATCCTGCACTCCGAGTCCGGCGCCGGCAAGTCGTCCCTGATCCAGGCCGGCGTGATGCCGCAGCTGATCGGCCGCGGCCACCTGCCCATCTACCTGCGGCCCTACAAGGTCGAGCCCTACCTGGCCATCAAGCGCGCCTTCCTGGCCGACCTCGGCGTGGCGCCGCTGTTGGCCACCGGCCCGCTGCGGGATTTTTTGCGCCAGGTGGGGACCGTGCTCGGCCAGGACTGCCGCCTGTACATCTTCCTGGATCAGGCCGAAGAGCTCTTCACCCAGCAGCCGGAGGCGGCCCGCGCCGAATTCGTGCGCGAGCTGGCCGAGTGCCTGGACGACGAGTCGCTCAACGTCCGCTGGACGCTGGCGCTGCGCACCGAGTTCTTCGGCGAGTTGGCCAATTTCCGCCCGCAGATCCGCGACCCGTTCGTCAACGACTACCGCCTCAACCGCCTGACGCTCGACGAAGCGCGCCAGGTGGTGACCGAGCCCGCCAAGCGGCGCGGCGTGGTGTATGAGCCGGGACTGGTGGACCGCCTGGTGCAGGACCTAGGCACGGCCGAGATCTCGCCGCCCGAGATCCAGATCGTGTGCTCGGGCCTGTACGACAGCCTGCCGCCGGCCGAAAGCGTGGCCATCCGCACCATCACCCAGGCCAGGTACGACCAGGAGAACGGCGCGGCCGGCCTGCTGCGGGATCACCTGGACCGGGTGCTGACGCGTGACGTGCCCGAACCTCTGCGCGTGGCCGCCCGTCGCCTGCTGGAAGCCATGATCTCGTCCGAGGGCCGGCGCGTCATCCGACCGCGCTCCGCGCTGCTCCAGGAAATCAGCGGCCTGAACGTCAGCGCCGAGCAGTTCGACACGCTCATCAGCCAGCTCAGCGACAGCCGGCTGGTGCGCGGCCACGAGCCCAACCAGGACAACCCTGAGCCGGGCTATGAGCTGGCCCACGATTACCTGGTGGCCAAGATCGGGCTGGACCCGGCCGTGCAGGCGCGCAAGGCCGCGCAGGAGCTGCTGGAGAGCGAGACCGAGAACTTCAAGCGCTTCAAGACTCTGCTGGACGATGACAAGCTGGCCATCCTGGAGCCGCGCGCCAAGGAACTGGCGCTGACGCCGGAGGGCAAGGCGCTGCTGGACCAGAGCCGGGCCGCGCTGCGGCGCCGGCGCGGCGTCCTGGTCGGCGGGACCGTGCTGGCGATCATCCTGCTGATCATCGGCGTCGTCTCGGCCGGCCTGGCCTACACGGCCACACAGCAGCTCGGCCAGGCGCAGAGCGCGGCCAGCACCGCCCAGGTGGCAGCGACCCAGGCCGCGCGCGCGCAGTTCCAGTCGGTCATTGAGGCCGCCCAGGCCGCGGCCGCCGCCGCCACCAACATCGCCGTGGCGGACCGCGCCGCCGGCCTGCGCGCGACCGCCATCGTCGAGGTCACCCAGGCCGTCGCCCAGGTCACCCAGGCCGTCGCCCAGGTCGCCGACATTCAGCGCCAGGCCGTCGCCGCTCAGCGCGTGGTGCGCGGCCTGTTCGAGAAGAACCAACTGGTGCCCGTGGACGTCGGCCCGACGGCCATGGTGTTGGCCGGCGATACGCTCTGGGTGGCCAACGCCATCAGCAACACGATCCAGCCCATCGACCCCGCCACCGGGACGGCCGGCACTCCGCTGGTGGTTGGCCGCAACCCCACCGCCCTGCTCTACGACGGGGCGCGGCTGTGGGTGGCCAACACGGAGGACAACACTGTCCAGGCTTTCGACCCGGCGACGGGCGCCGCAGTGGTGCCGGCCATCGCGGTCGGGCGCAGCCCGCTCGGCCTGGCCTATGATGGCCGCCTGGTCTGGGTGAGCAACGGCGACGACGATGCCGTGCAGGCCATCGACCCGGCCACGCGCCAGGTGGTGGAGACGCTGGCCGTCGGCGACCGGCCGTACGCGCTGGCCTTCGATGGCCGCAAGCTGTGGGTGGCCAACTGGTCGGACAGCACGCTGCAGACGATCGACCCGGTCAGCCGGCAGGTGGAGGCCGGCAGCCTGCGCGTCGGCTCGCGCCCGGTGGCCCTGCTCTTCGATGGGACGCGCCTGTGGACGGCCAATCAGAACGACCGCGCCGCGCACGTGTCCGTCATCGACGTCGACGCGCGCCAAGTCCTGAACTCGGGCCAGCCGATCACGGTCGGCCTGAACCCGGTGGCGCTGGCCTACAACCCAGACAGCCAGCAGCTGTGGGTGTCGGTGCAGAGCGAGGACGCCATCCGGCCGGTGGACCCGGTCACGCTGCGCGTCGGCGCGCAGGTCAAGGTCGGGCGGCTGCCCTACGGCCTGGCCTACGCCCAAGGCCGGCTGTGGGTCGCCAACAACGGCAACAACGCCGTGCAGGTCGTCGACCCGCGGCTGGGCGATCTCTCGGACACGCTGGCCGTGGGCGAGGCGCCGCGTGCGCTGCTGGTGGAGCCGGCTCGGCAGTTCTTGTGGATCACGTATCAGAACGCCAAAACCATCCAGCCGCTGGACCTGGTGAGCGGTCGGCTGGGCACGCGCTACCCGGTCGGCACGGAGCCGCGCGCCCTGGCCTACGACGGCACGCGGTTGTGGATCGTCAACGGCGGCGACGGCACGGTCCAGTCCATTAACCTGGCCACGAATGTCGTCAATGCGGCCGTGGACGTCGGCGCCAGCCCGCGCGACATCGTCTTCGACGGCGTGCGCGCCTGGGTGGTGCTCGGCTCGGGCGGCTCCGGGCAGCGCGGCTCGGTGCGCCCGATCGACATCCAGACGCGCCGGCCCGGCGATGCGATCATCGTCGGCGTCAACCCGACCACGCTGTTCTTCGACGGCGCGCGCATCTGGGTGGCCAACAGCACCAGCAACACCATCCAGTCCATCGCGCCCACCAGCGGCCAGCTCGGGCCGGAGATCCCGGTGGGCAACTTCCCCAACGCCTTCGCCTGGGACGGAACGCGGCTGTGGGTGGCCAACCAGAACAGCAATACCGTCCAGGCCATCGACCCGATCCGCAACACAGTCCTGGTGACGCTCTCGGTCAACACCGCGCCGATCGACCTGGCCTGGGACGGCACGCTGCTGTGGGTGGCCAACTTCACCGGCAAGACCATCCAGAGCATCGACCCGGCCACCAACACCGTCGGGACGCCCATCCCCGTAGACAGCCGGCCGCGCGCCCTGGCCTTCGACGGCACGCGGCTGTGGATCGCCAACCAGGACGGCAACAACCTGCAGTACCTGACGGTGAAGAAGTAACCATGGCGACGACGGGACGGACGCGCCGCTCGGCCTGGCAGTCTTTGCGCGCCTACCTGGACCGGCAGCGCGGCCCGTGGGCGCTGGCGGCCCTGGCGCTGTTCGTGTCAGTCCTGGCCACGTCGGTGGCCCTGAGCCAGATTCGCGTGCTGGTGGATCAGGCGCTGCCGGCCAGCCTGGACCCGGCCACGCGCGCGGCCGGTCTGACCCAGGCGCGCGACACGCTCCTGGCCATGGTGGCGTTGACGCTCTTGGGCGTGGCCTTGATGCGCCAGGCCAGCGCCCTGATCGTCCGGCTGGCTCAGCGGCTCACCGTCGCGCTGCGCGCCGATTTCTTTGAGGCGCTGCTGGGCCAGCCGCCGGCCTTCTTCCGCGGACGCGAGCTGGGCCGCCTGATCAGCACCGGGCTCAACGACACCGAGACCGTCAGCGTCTTTCTGACGCAGGCCGTGCCGTTCATCCTGGTCAGCGTGGGCCAGCTGGTGCTGGCCGTCGCCTTCATGCTGCTGCTCAACTGGCCGCTGGCCCTGATCTGCATCGGCCTGGTGGTGTTCCTGCAGGCCTGGAGCCTGCGCGGCCTGGTGCCGCCGATGCAGCGGCTGGAGGCCGAGTATCGCAGCCAACTCGGCGAGGCCACCAGCCGCCTGAACGAAGCCCTGCTCGGCCTGCGCGATATCCAGATCTTCGGCCAGGAGACGCGGTTGGCGCGCGCCTTCCGCGGCCTGCTGGACCGGCTGGCCGGGACGATGGTCCAGAACATGGACCTGTCCGTCACGAACTTCGCGGTCTCCTACTCGCTGTCCGGGCTGGGGCAGGCCCTGATCTACGGCGCCGGCCTGCTGATTCTGATCGGCGCGCCCGGCCTGTTTGGCGGTCAGGTGGCGCCGGGTCTGCTGGCCAGCTTCGCGGCCTTCTTCGCCCAGTTCACCAATCCGCTCGGCGCCCTCAGCGGCGCGCTGCTGCGCGCGCAGGGCCTGCTGGTGGCGGCCGGGCGCGTGTTCGACGTCCTGCACGTCCCGCCGGCCATCACCAATCGGCCGGACGCCGCCGACCCCGGCCGGCTGCGGGGCCACATCCGCTTCGACGACGTCAGCTTCAGCTATGCGCCGGACGACCCGGACGCCTGGCGCGTCAAACACATCTCGCTCGAAATCAAGCCCGGCCAGAAGGTGGCGTTTGTGGGCGGCTCCGGCAGCGGCAAGACCACGCTGCTCAACTTGGTGGCGCGCTTCCAGGACGTCACCGCCGGCCGCATCCTGGTGGATGGCCACGATGTGCGCGATCTCCCGTTGGCGGCCCTGCGCCGCAACCTGGGTCTGGTGGCCCAGAACTTCACGTTGTTCCGCGGCAGCGTGGCCGAGAATATCCGTTTCGGCCAGCCGGAGGCCGAGGCTGCCGCCGTCGCCGCCGCCGCCGAGATCGGCTACGTCACCGAGTTTCTGGACAAGCTCGACCACGGCCTGGAGACGCAGCTCGGCGAGTTGGGCCAGGGCCTGAGCGGCGGCCAGAAACAGCGTGTCGGCATCGCGCGCGCCGCGCTGATGGACCCGGCCATCCTGATCCTGGACGAGGCCACCTCGGCCCTGGACGCCGAGAGCGAGGCGGCCGTGACGCGCGCGCTGGATGCGATGGCGCGCGGGCGCACGACGCTGGTCATCGCCCATCGCCTCAACACCATCCGCAACGCCGACCTGATCGTGCTGCTGGGGACGGACGAGCGCGGCGACGGCGTGCTGCGCGCCGTGGGCACCCACGAGCAGCTCATGGAGACCTCACCCGAGTATGCTGAGCTGTACGGGCGCCAGCGCCGCAAGGCCATCCTCATGCCCATCGGGCCGCTGTACGACACCACACCGGCCTTGCCCACGGTTCTGGGCCTGGCCTCGGCCTACAAGGCCCCGGTTTTCCTGCTGGACTTCGGCCCGCTCCGCCAGGCCACCGGCGCCGAGGATCGGCGCTTCGGCATCACCGTGCCGATCACGGCCCAGGACCCGCGCCTGATCAACGCCCGGCACCTGTGGCGCGTCCAGAACCTGCAGCGCGAATTGGCGTCAGAGGGGATCGCCTACAAAATCATCGACCCGCCGGCCGAGGACATGGACTGGGTCGACGTCACGCTGCGGGCGATCGCCCAGACCGACGCCACCCACCTGGTGGCCGTCGATAACGTGCTGGTGCCGATGGAGAAGCTGCGCGAGAGCATCCGTCTGATCGAGCGCAAAGGCGGCGTGGAGTACATCCTGGTCAACCCGATCGCGGGGGTGTGATGAAGCGCCCGTCTGCGCCGCCGCCCTACCCCGTCCGGCCGGGCGGCGGCATCGAGCTGCCGTCCGCCATTGTCCATGAGCTCTTCCACCTGGTGGTGGAGGGCCGGCGCGCCGACGCTATCGAACAGGTCATCGCCCTCACCGGCGCCAGCGCCCGCCAGGCCGGCCGCTACGTAGACACCCTCACCCGCCGCCGGTGACCGCGCCGGCCGGTTAAATTGAAACCGGCCCCTGGCCACATGCCAGGAGCCGGTTTGCCTCGTCAATCCCGCGCGTTCAAATCATTGGCCGCCCAGGAGCACGTACACCAGCAGCGCGACCGTCCCCAGGGCCGCGCCTTTCATAAGATCGGCCACCAGCGCATCCCACGGGAACGGCCCGACCGGGACAAGCTTCTTCCGCAAGACTGCCTTGCGAAACCACCGAAAGACCCACTTATCAGCTTCACCCCACATGGCCGCTCCCTTCGCTCAGCCAGATCCTACACTGACCGGGCTGCTCGGTCGGTTGGGATTGGGCAGATTTTGGGATGGGTCCCTCACGCAATGGGCGTCTTCATCCAGCCGGCGGTGTTGTGAAAGTCGGCGATCACGCCGCCGGCCGGGTTGAGCACCTCGCAGGCGGCGCGCTCCTCGGCGCTGAGCGTCCATTCGAGCACTGGCAGCAGCTCTTCCAATTGCGCCAGGGTGCGCGGCCCGACGAGCGGGGCTGTGATGCCGGGCTGATCCTTGCACCAGAGCACGGCCAGCTGCCCGGGCGTCTTGCCGAATTGGCGGGCCACCTCGGCGAAGCGCCGGCCGGCGTCGATCCCGCGGGCCGTGACGCGCTGGGCGTAGATGCTGCCGGGCAAACGCGCCGCGCGCGAGTCTTCTGGATAGGGCTGGTCAGCCGGGTAGCGGCCGGCCAGGAGGCCCTGGGCCAGCGGTGCCCACGGCAGGAGCGCCAACTGATGCGCCTGCGCCAGCGGCACCAGCTCATTCTCGATGCGGCGGTCCAGCAGGTTGTAAGGCGGCTGTTCGCTGACGTAGCGCGCCAGGCCGAGCCGTTCGCTCACGGCCAGCGCCTCCATCACGCGCCAGGCTGGATGCGTGCTGCACCCGAGGTAGCGGACCTTGCCGGCGCGCACCAGGTCGGTCAGCGCGCCGAGCGTCTCATCCACCGGGATCTCCGGGCTTGGCCGGTGGACCTGGTACAGGTCGATGTAGTCGGTGCCCAGCCGGCGCAGCGACTCCTCGCAGGCGCGCAGCAGATGCCGACGGGAGTTACCGGAGTCATTCGGGCCGGGGCCGGTGGGGAAGTGGAACTTGGTCGCCAGGAAGACCTGGTCGCGCCGGTCGGCCAGCGCCCGGCCCACCACGCGTTCGCTTTCGCCGGCGTGGTAGGAGTTGGAGGTGTCGACGAGGTTGATCCCGGCCGCCAGCGCCGCGTGGATCAGGCGCTGGGCCTCGGCTTCAGCGGTGGGTCCGCCCAGGTTCAGGGTGCCCAGACCGAGCGGCGCCAGCCGAACGCCGGTGCGGCCGAAGAGGCGGTAGTCCATGAGGCCTCCGGTAGCGGGCCGGCCGGCGCACAAAAAAGAGACGCACCACCGTGCGTCTCCCCGCGCGTTTGGCCGAGCGGCTCAGTGCGCGGCGACCGGCAGATCGAAGTAGAAGGTGCTGCCCTGGCCGGCGTCGCTCTCCAGGTAAACCTGGGTGGCATGCGCGGCGAGCAGCTTGCGGACGAGCGCCAGGCCGAGGCCCATGCCGCCGGCGCGGCGCGTGGTGGAACCATCCGACTGGTAGAACAGGGTGAAGATGCGGTCGCGCTCATCGGGCGGGATGCCCGGCCCCTCATCGCGCACGGCGAGGCGGACCGCGTCGCCCCGGCGTTCGGCCAGCACCTGCACCAGCCCGTCCTTGGGGCTGAACTTGACGGCGTTGTCCAGCAGGTGACGCAGGACGCGTGTCAGCGCGGCGGCGTCGGCGCGCACCGGCGGCAGCTCCGGCGGCACGGCCAGGCGCACGGTGATATTGCGGCGCTGGGCGCGCGGCAGCAGCGTCTGGACGGCGCTCTGGCAGACTTCGGAGACGGGCACCGGTTCCAGGTCCAGGGGGCGCCCGTGCACCTCATTGAAGTCAATGATGTCCTCGACCACGCGCTCCAGCTGCTCGGCGGCTTCCTCCGCCACGCGCAGGCCGCGGCGCTGCTCCGGGCTGAGCTCGCCCAGCGCCCCATCGGCCAGCAGCGTCACCGTGCCCTTCACGTGCAACAGCGGCGTGCGCAGCTCGTGCGAGACGTTGGCGATGAACTCAGATTTGAGCCGGTCCAGCTCGCGCAGCTCGCGCAGCGCTTTCTGCAGTTCGGCCGTGCGCTCGGTGACGCGCTCTTCCAGGGCGTGGTTGGCGGCGCGCAGCTGGTCGTACAGGCGCTTGATGCGCGCCAGCGACTTGACACGCGTGATAAGCTCGATGCTGTCGAACGGCTTGGAGATGAACTCGTCGGCGCCGGCCTCCGCGCCGCGCGTCCGTTCGCGCACGCCGCGCAGCGCCGTGATCAGCGCCACCGGCGTGTAGAGCGTGGCCGGATCGGCCTTGAGGCGCCGGCAGACCTCGAAGCCGTCCAGGTGCGGCATGACGACGTCGAGCAGGATCACGTCCGGGGCTTCGGCATGGGCCTTCTCGAGGGCCTCCTCGCCGTCCTCGGCGGTGACGATGTGGAAACCCTGTGTCCCCAGGATGTGGGCTAAGACTTCCAGGTTGCGCGGCTCGTCGTCCACGATCAGCACGACGCCCGCCGTTTCGGTGGGGGTGGTGGGCGAAGGGGTCGCCTCCAGGACGGAGCGCATTTCTTCGGGCATAGCGTCAATGTTACCCAGGCTGGTGACGCTGCCCAGAGCCGCGGGGTTACGAACTGGTTTGCCCCCCGGGCGGGCCGCAAGGACTTTGTTTAGCGGCCGATTCGGGTGTTTTCCCGGGTTTGGCCCGTGTGGTATAGTTTTTCGTCGCATTGAGCGAGGAGGAGATCATCCGTGCTTGCCGCCGAACCCATTTTCAATATGCCCGTGTCCGTACTGAGCGGCGTGAGCCTACCCAAGCGCATCAGCCGCCTGGCGGACCTGGCCTACAACCTGTGGTGGACCTGGAACCCGGATTCCACCGAGCTGTTCGAGGCCATCGACCGGCAGCTGTGGGATGAGTGCGTGCACAACCCCATCAAATTCCTGCGCCGCGTCAAGCGCAAGGCCCTCAACGGCGCGCTGCAGGACCCGCACTTTCTGGAGTTGTACGACCGCGTCACGGGCGCCTTTGACACCTACATGCGCGAAGAGACCTGGTGGGTGCGCAACCACGGCGACCGGGCCGGCTTCACCATCGCTTACTTCTCCACCGAGTTCGGCCTGCACGAGTGCTTCCCGACCTACGCCGGCGGTCTGGGCGTGCTCTCCGGCGACCATGCCAAGGAGGCGTCTGACCTGGGCCTGCCGTTTGTGGGCGTCGGCTTCCTCTACAACCAGGGTTACTTCTCCCAGCGCATCACCGAGGATGGCTGGCAGGAGGCCGGCTACAGCCGCTACTCCTTCGACGACGTGCCCGTCATCCCCCTGCTCGACCAGGACGAGAAGCCGGTCATGATCACCGTGGACCTGCCCGGCCGCGTGCTGCACGCCCGGCTGTGGAAGATCCAGGTGGGCCGCATCCCGCTGGTGCTGCTGGACAGCGACGTGCCCCAGAACGCGCCGGCCGACCGCGACCTGACCGCGCGCGTGTATGGCGGCGACCTAGACACGCGCGTCTCGCAGGAGATCGTGCTGGGCATCGGCGGCGTGCGGGCGCTGCGCGCGCTCGGGCTGCAGCCCAACGTCTGGCACATGAACGAGGGCCACTCGGCCTTCAGCGCCCTGGAGCGCATCCGTGAACTGGTGACCGCCGGGCAGAGCTTCGACAACGCCCTGGCCACGGTGCGCGCCGCCACGGTCTTCACCACCCACACGCCCGTGCCGGCCGGCAACGAGGAGTTCCCGGACTGGCTCATCGATCGCTATTTCCACAATTACTGGGGCCAGCTGGGCATCGACCGCGAGCGCTTCATGGACCTGGCCCGGCACCAGCAATCCTGGGGCCCGACCTTCGGCATGTCGATCCTGGCCATCCGCGTGTCCAACAAACGCAACGGCGTGAGCGAACTGCACGGCCAGGTCAGCCGGCAGATGTGGCAATTCCTGTTTCCAGACACGCCCGAGGAGCGCGTGCCGATCAGCGCCATCACCAATGGCGTGCACACCGGCACCTGGCTGGCCCGCCGCATGCGGCTGCTGTACGACCGCTATCTGGGCGCCGACTGGATCGAGAACCTGGATGACCCGGAGACCTGGCAGGCCCTGCTGGCGGCGCCCGACGAAGAAGTCCGCGTCGCGCGCCTGCACCTCAAGCGGAAGCTGGTGGCGTTCGTGCGCGACCGCGCCCGCGCCCAGTGGGTGGCGCTCGGCCGGCACCCCGTCCAGATCGTGGCGGCCGGCAGCCTGCTGGACCCGTACAAGCTCACCATCGGCTTCGCGCGCCGCTTCGCCACTTACAAGCGCGGCTCCATGATCATGCGCGACCTGGACCGGCTGCTGCGCCTGGTCACCAACCCGCAGTACCCGGTGCAGATCATCTTCGCCGGCAAAGCCCACCCCATGGACGAGCCGGGCAAGAAGATCATCCAGGAGGTCTACCGCCAGCTCAAGCGCGCCGAGTTTGCCGGCCGCATCGCGTTCCTGGAGGACTACGACATCAACCTGGCCCGCTACCTGGTGCAGGGCGTGGACGTGTGGATGAACAACCCGCGCCGGCCGCTGGAAGCCTCCGGCACCTCCGGCATGAAGGCCGCCCTGAACGGCGTCATCAACTTCTCGGTCCTGGACGGCTGGTGGCAGGAGGGCTACAACGGCGAGAACGGCTGGGCCATCGGCGACGAGACCGTGCTGGACGATCACAACGCCCAGGACGCCCGCGACGCCGCCAGCCTGTACGACGTCCTGGAGAACCAGATCGTGCCACTGTACTACCAGGACAGCGGCGTCACCATGTCGGCCGGCTGGGTGCGCAAGATCAAGGAGTGCATCACCACGCTGGCGCCGCAGTTCAGCACGCGGCGCATGGTCCGGCAGTACGTCGAGGAGATGTACCTGGCCGAGGCGGCGGCCGGCGGCAACAGCCGCGCGTAACCGATACACCTTTCCGGCGGGCGGTCCTGGGACCGCCCGCTTTTGTCTCCGGCCGCGGGCGCCGACCAAGGCCGGGAGGAGGCACCGATGTCGGAAGCCGTGTTGGGCGGCCTATTCGTGTTTGCGATGCGCGTCACCGATATGTCGCTGGACACGCTGCGCCTGCTGTTCATGATGCGCGGGCGCAAGCTCTACGCGGGCCTGATCGGCGCCATCCAGGCGGCGGTGTTCATCCTGGCAGTGAGCGCGGTGCTGCGCGGCCCGCTCAATGCCTGGACGGTCACCGGCTACGCGTTGGGGTTCGGCACCGGCGTGATCCTGGGGATGCTGGCCGAAGAGCGCCTGGCCATCGGCTACGGCATCTTCCGCGTGTACTCGCCGGCGCGCGGCTTGGCCGTGGCTAAGGCCCTGCGCGAGGCCGGCCACGCGGCCACCGAATTCACGGCCCAGGGCAAGGAGGGCGCGGTCACCGTGGTCAACGCCATCGTGGCGCGCAAGGACATCCCCAAGGTGCGGCTGATCATCGAGAAGGTGGACCCTGGCGCCTTCGTCACCCTGGACGAGGCGCGGCCCCTGCAGCACGGCTACTTCCGGCATTGACCGGTGCTAAAAAGGGTACGCCCCGTTGTCGCGGGGCGTGCTCAGCCAGCCTGGACGAGCCCGGCCGTCAGCGATGATCGCCGCTCACGCTCATGATGCCGTCGCCGCTGATGCTCAAAACATGGTTGACGGCCACCGCCACCGGCCGGTCGGCAGTCACCACCACCGACCCCTCGGCCGCGCCGACCCCGTTCGCGACATAGATGGCGCGGGCCCCCAGTGGTTGAGTCACCGAGCCGAAGACATTGTCGTCCATGTCATAGAAGGTCAGCGTCACAGTGGCGCTTTGACCCGTGCTGTTTTGCACCCCCAGGCCGCTGGTCCAGGTCCCGGGCTGGTTTTTCCAGAGCGGGACGTAGACCACCTGGCCCGGGGCCGCGATCCCCTCGTAGTCTGAGAGCAAAGCCGTTCCCGGTTTCTGCTGGTTGATCGTCGCCGCCACCGGCAGGCTGCCGCCGCTGAAGACCCCCGAGGGCGTCGGGGAGCAGGCCCCGCCGGGGTTGGCGAACACCCGCGCCGCCCGAGAAGGGGTGTTGGTGTAAGACTGGTGACACTTCGAGTTCGCGCTGCAACCGCGTTGCGGACAGGATGCGCGGCTCCTTCGGCCGCTCACCTGTGCCCGGTGCCAGGGGCGCAGCCACTGGTGCGGGCAGGGTGCCTGAGCAAGCCACCGTCGGCGGAGGCAACTGGGGAGATGGGCGTTTTGACGAACCCCGCGCGGGCGGGTATAATCCAGCGGCTAATTTCGGCGGCCAATGCGCTGCTGTGCAAGGAGATATCGGTGAGCGACGTTCAAGCCCCTGTAACTGGCGAGGCGGCCCCGGCCCCCACCCGCCTCGATGAGATCCGCCCCAAGATGCGCCTGACCGGGACCGTGAAGAAGATCGAGTTGTTCGGCGCCTTTATAGACGTCGGCGTGGGCCGCGACGGCCTGGTGCACATCTCGGCCCTGCGGCCCGAGCGTGTCAACAACGTCGCCGACGTGGTCAAGGAAGGCGAGGCCGTCACCGTCTGGGTGAAGAAGGTCGACGCCTCCAACGGGCGCTTGGATCTGACCATGATCGAGCCGCTGGCCGTGGACTGGAGCGAGCTGCGCTCCGGCCAGGTGTACACCGGCAAGGTGACCAAGACCGAGAAGTTTGGCGCCTTCGTCGACATCGGCGCGGAGCGGCCCGGCCTGGTGCACATCAGCGAGATGGCCACCTACCGCGTCGAGGACGTGAGCGAAGTGGTCAAGCCCGGCCACGAAGTCAAGGTCAAGGTGCTGGGCGTGGACTCGCGCAAGAAGCAGATCAAGCTCAGCATCAAGGCGGTCGAGATGGCTGAGATGGCCCAAGAGGACGACGAGGTCGAGGACGTCGGCGAGGAGCTGACGGCCATGCAGCTAGCCTTCCGCCGCGCGCAGCAGCAGAAGGCGGCCGACCGCGCCCAGGCGCGCCACGGCGCTTCCAAGTCTAATCGCCAGATCCAGGAAGACCTGCTCCAGCGCACGCTGGCCAACAAGCGCAAGTAGCGCCGCCGCCCACCGAGGCAAAAGAAAAGCGGACCCAACGGTCCGCTTTTTGCTTTCGGGGTGGCGGGAGGTCTGGGCTGAGCCGGCCGTTCAGAAGCGTTCGCCCTCGTCCTCGTCGTCCCAGGTGTCCTCTTCCTCATCCTCCTCGTACAGGTCCTCTTCCTCCTCCAGCTCGTCCTCGAAGTCCTCCTCGTCCCACTCTTCTTCAGCGGGCTCGGCCTCTTCATCACGCTGGAACGTCAGACAGCCGCCGTCCGGTTCAAGTTCCACGGCAGCGGCGCCGCAATAGCCCTCCTCGAGGAAAACGCAATCCTCATAGTGGCAGCGGATTCTCGGCATGAACAATCTCCTTCAGAGATGGGAAATGCGCGTCAAACCGGCGCTCGGCCGGCCGAAAATGGCTTGTTTTTCACAAGAATAGCCCGCCCGCCCCCGGGCCGTATGTAAGATAAGCTGTTTGGGAGTCTCCTGTCAATAGTTGAAAATCAGCCGGCGTTCTGCGCCTGGCTGAGCGACAGCGGCATTGTGCGGCGGCGGGGACAGGGCGGTCCGACGGTCCGCCGGAGGCGGGGACGAGGCGGTTAGAAGGCGTCCAGAAGCCAGACGGGCAGGCTGGCGCCGGCCGGCACTTCCGTGACGCCGGCCGGGACGATCAGCAGCCCGTCGGCCTTGACCAGCGAAGAGATGATGTTGGAGCCTTGCTGGCCGGTGCTGTGCGCGACGTAGCCGTCGCCAGCCGGGGCGCGCTCGAGGCGGACGCGCAGATAGGTCTCGCGGCCGTCGGAGGCGACGGGCTCGGCCAGACGGGCCGCGACGGTCAGCCGCTCGCCGCTGCGGTGGCCGGCCAGTTTCAACAGGACCGGGCGCACGAACACTTCCAGGCCGACCAGCGCCGACACTGGGTTGCCGGGCAGGCCCAGGAACGGCACCGCGTGCCCGCCATCGCCGCGCACCTGGCCGAAGGCCAGCGGCTTGCCGGGCCGCATCTTCACGCGCCAGAACGTCAGGGACCCGTCCGTCTCGATCGCGCTCTTGACCACGTCGTAGGCGCCCACCGAGACGCCGGCCGACGAGATGATCAGATCGGCGCCCGCGGCCACGGCCTGGCGCAGTTTGGCCCGCACTTCGTCCAGGCGGTCAGCGGCGATGCCCAGGCGCACGACGTCGCCGCCGTACTGCGCGATGGCGGCCGCCAGCGAGTAGCCGTTGGAGTCGCGGATCTGGCCGGGGCCGGGCGTTTGCTCCACGGGCACCAGCTCGTCGCCGGTGGAGAGCAGCGCAACGCGCGGCCGGCGGTGGACGGCGACGTGCGCGTGCCCGAGCGCGGCCAAGATCCCGATGGCGGCCGGGCGCAGCAGCGTGCCGGCCGGCAGCACCAGCTGACCGGCCCGCACATCCTGGCCGGCCGGGCGGACGTTGTCGCCCAGGGCCGGCGCCTTGAAAACGCGCACCTGCGCCGGGAGGGCCGCCATTTCGGCGTGGCGCTCGCCGCCGCGCGGGTCATCGGTGTCCTCCACCGGCACCACCGCCTCGGCGCCGGCCGGCACCGGCGCGCCGGTCATGATGCGCAGGGCCGTGCCGGCCGCCAGCACGGCGCCCATGGACGCGCCGGCGGGAATGTCGCCGGCCACCGGCAGGCTGACGGGATCAGCCGCCGTCGCCGCCGCCACGTCGGCGACCCGGACCGCGTAGCCGTCCATCGACGAGTTGGCGAAGGGCGGCAGGTTCTCGGCCGCGGGCACGTCTTCGGCCAGCACGCGCCCGGCCGCCTCCGCCAGCGTCACGCGTTCGGCCGCCAGCGGCGTGAAATGTTCAAGGATGCGCGCGCGCGCTTCGGCGACAGTGAGCATAGGCCCTCGGCGTGAACTGCGTCCGGATCAACCGGCCTTGGGGCGGTAGGCTTCGATGACGTTGGGGAGCTGTTCGATGCGCGTGAGCACGCGCGGCAAGACGGCGATGTCCGCGATCTCCATGGTCAACTCGATGGTGGCGATGTTGCCCTTGATCTGAGTCGCGAACGACGACATGTTCAGGCGTTCGTTGGTGAGGACGCCGGAGATATCCTGGACCAGGCCGGGCCGGTCATAGGCCGTGATGCGCACCGGCACCGGGTAGGTGTGCTGGGCCTGGCCCCACGAGACCTTGAGCATGCGCTCGGGCTCCCGATGCTTGAGCACGTTGGGGCAGTCCTGGCGGTGGATGGTGACGCCGCGGCCGCGCGTGACGAACCCGGCGATCGGGTCGCCCGGCGCCGGCGTGCAGCAGGCCGCCAGCCGCGTGAGCATGCCGTGGGTGCCCAGCACCGTGATCTCGTCCGCGCCGGTCTGGCGCCGCGCCGCCGGGATGGCGCTCGGCAGGTCCGGCAGCGGGTCCGGCCGGTTGCGCTCGCGCTCCTTCTCCTGGGCCAGGACCACTTCGGCGATATGGCGGCCGTGGACGTCGCCGGTGCCCAGGGCGTAGAACAGCTCATCCGGCTTGCTGAACTCCAGCCGGCGCGCCAGCACCTCCAGGCTGAAGTCCGAGGCGCCCAGGCGCTTGAGCTCCTTCTCCACCAGCAGCCGCCCCTGCACCACGATCTTCTCGCGTTCCTGGCGCCGGAAGTAGAGCTTGATCTTCTGGATCGCGCTCTGGCTCTTCACCAGGTTGAGGTCCGGGTTCAGCCAATCGCGCGACGGCCCGCCCTGCTTGGCGGTCAGGATCTCCACCTGGTCGCCGGTCTTCAGCCGGTAATCCAGGCTGATCAGCTTGCCGTTGACGCGCGCGCCGCGGCAGCGGTGGCCGACCGAGGTGTGGACGTGATAGGCGAAGTCGATGGGCGTGCAGCCGGCCGGCAGGTCGATGATGTCGCCGCGCGGCGTGAAGCAGTAGACGCGCTCCTGGAAGACGTCGCGCTTCATCGCGTCGACGAACTCGGCCGCGTCGGACACATCCTGGCGCCACTCCATCATCTTGCGCAGCCACTGGATGTGCTTCTCGTAGGCCTCGTCGCGCTTGGAGCCCTCTTTGTAGCGCCAGTGCGCGGCGATGCCGAACTCAGCCTGCTCGTGCATGTCCGGCGTGCGGATCTGCACCTCCAGCGGCCGGCCGTCGGCGTAGAGCACGCTGGTGTGCAGCGACTGATAGAGGTTGTCCTTGGGGGTGGCGATGTAGTCGTCGAACTGGCCCGGGATCGGCTTCCACAGATTGTGGATGACGCCCAGGGTGTGGTAACAGGTAGGCTTGTCCTTAACGATGACGCGCACGGCGCGGACGTCGTAGACTTCGGCGAAGCTGACGGCCTTGCGCTGCATCTTCTTGTAGATCGAGTAGATGTGCTTGGGCCGGCCGCTGACCTCGCCTTCGATGCCGTCCTGTTTGAGGGCCGTCTTGACCTCGTCCAGGATACGGTCCATCATCTTCTCGCGCTCGGGCTCGTGCTCGGCGATCTGGAGCGCCAGCTCGCGGTAGGCTTCCGGCTCCGAGTAGCGGAAGGACAGATCCTCCAGCTCGGACTTGAGACGCCAGATGCCCAGACGGTTGGCCAGCGGCGCGAAGATCTCGAGCGTCTCGCGCGCGATGCGCTGGCGCTTCTCCGGCGGCTTGAAACCGAGGGTGCGCATGTTGTGCAGCCGGTCGGCCAGCTTCACCAACACGACGCGGATATCTTCGTTCATGGCCAGGAACGTCTTGCGCAGGCTCTCGACGTTCCGGTCGATCGGCTGGTTGCCGTCTTTGGAGACGCGCGGCAGCGTGGCCAGCTTGGTGACGCCGTCCACCAGCTTGGCCACCTCGGGGCCAAAGGCGGCCTCGATCTGTTCCAGCGTCAGCGGGGTGTCTTCGACTGTGTCGTGCAGCAGCCCGGCCAGGATCACGGGGGTGGGCATGCGCAGCTCGGCCAGGATCTGGGCCACCGCCAGGCAGTGCTGGACGTACGGCTCCCCCGAAGCCCGGAACTGCCCGGCATGGGCTTTTTCCGCGACGGCGTACGCTCTCTCGATCAGGGTCCGCTCGCCACCCGCGAGCGATCCCGGCAGCTTCTGCAGCACATCTTGCACGGTAAGCATCGTGAAGAAGAGTATAACGGCGCGGTATCCCGGCGGCAAGGGAGGCGTCGGTCCGGGGGTCGGGCGCGGACTGCGCGCGGCCCGGTAGCGACCACCCTGCAGCTGTGCTACACTCCCGGACGTGCGCGTCCTGTTTGGAAAAGGGCTGTGGCTGCAGCGCCTGAGCGCCTGTGAGCAGGGCGACCTCGCCGTCATCGTGGCGCGCGCGGCTGCGGCCGGCCTCTCCCACGTCATCGTTAAGGTCGCCGACGGCGCCGACCTCGTCAATGCGGCCGACGCGGCCGACGCGGCCGAACCAGCCGACCCGGCGCTGGCCCTCACCGAGCGCCTGACGCAGGCCGGGATCGACGTCTGGGGCTGGCAGAGCCTGTACGGCGACCGGCCCGCTTTCAAGGGCGGCTTTGTCGACGCCTACCACCAGCACGAAGCCCAGACCGCCGCCGACCGCGTCCAGGTGCTGCGCGCCGCCGGCCTGCGCGGCCTGGTGTTGGAAGCACGCGGCGAGTACGAGCGTATCCCCGAACGCGCCCGCAAGGCGGCCGAGTTCATGCGCCAGCTGCGCGCCCGCTGGCCGGACCTGCCGCTGGCGCTCTCCTCTTGGCGCGCGCCGGCCGCCCACCCCCGTTTCCCCTGGGCCGAGTTCCGCCAAAGCTGCGATCTGGACCTGCCCCAAGTATTCTGGACCGGCCAGCACGGCGTGGCGACGCGGTCGCTGGAGGCCGCCCTCCGGCAATTCACGGCCCTGGAGCCAGCGCGCCCCCTGGCCGCCGCCGGGCCGGGCTTCTTCGAAGCCAACTGGCGCCCCGCCCCCAGCGACCTGGCCGAGTTCGTCGAGACCGCCGCGCGCCTGGGCCTGAGCGCCGTCAACCTGTGGCTGTGGGACCAACTCGGCCTGAGCGGCGCGGAGCCGGACAACCCCGCCCACCTCGACTTTCGCCCGCATTGGGACGCCTTCGCCGCCGCCGCCTGGCCGGGCGCTCCAGCGCGCCAGCCGGTGGCTGACCACGAGCTGGAGGCGCCAGCCGCGGCCCAGTCGCCGGCCGCGGTCCTGAGTTCAGCGCCACCCGGGCCCTCGCCCGACATCGCCTTCGAAGCTGAGACCGGCCTGGCCGAGGCCGGTTCTGGTCCTGCGCCCGATTTCGCCCTGACCGAAGATTGGGCCGAGGCCCTCCCCGCAGCGCTGACCGGCGAGGCCCTCGGCTCCGGGCCCGAGGCGAGTTTCGACCTCCCCGCGGATTGGGCGGAGGCGCCGATCGCCGATGAGCTTCCGGAGGCCCTGGCCGCCGCCCTGGCTGAGACGCTGGCAGAGACATCCACGCCCGAAAACGAGCTGCCGGAAGTGATCGACAGCGCGACCCTGGACGATCTGGAAACGCCGGCTCACGAGTTGTGGGCTGAGTTGGTGGGTCCGGAGGTTGAAGTGCCCGCCCACCTGGCGGAGGCCGCGGCGGAGGAGCCGGATCTCGGCGCTTCCGAAGCCCTGGAGCCGGCCGTGGCGGACGCCCTGGCGGACTATCTGGAAGCCGCCGATGACGCGCCGGCCGCCCCGCTCCAGGCCGTGCCCGACCTGCCGGAGTTCGAAGCGCCGCCGTGGCTGCGTCCGCCGCTCGAAGCCGCCGAGGCGGAAACGCTGGAGACGCCAGCTCCGGCCATCGAAGAAACTGGGACGTTGTGGGCGGCCGCCCTCGCCCAGATCGACTCGCGCGAGGACGCTGAGCTGCCGGAATGGCTGCGCGAACACGCCGGAGCGGTTGAAGACGCCGAAGCCGAGGCGCCCACAGCCTGGCCTGAGCCGGAGCCGGCCGACGACGAACTGCCGGAATGGCTGCAGATCCCCGAAGACCAGCCGCTCCCGCCGCCGCCGGCGCCGGCCCCGCGCATCTTCGTGACGACAGCGCCGGCCAGCACGGCGCCGCCGGCCAACGTGGTCGCCTTCTTCAAGGCGCTGCGCCAGAGTCAGTTGGAGGCGGCCTTGGCCCGCTACGCGCCGGGCTTCGCGCATGTCACGGCCGAGCGCGTCACGCACCAGACCGCCGAAGTGCGCGCCTTCTACGCCGCGCTGCTGACCGAGGGGCGCGCGGCCGGCCTGGCCGTGCAGGCCAGCCGCGGCACCCCGCCGCTCGTCCATGTGCGCTGGCTGCTGCCAGCCGGTGACGACGCCTGGCGCTGCTTTGAGGATGAGTTTCATCTTAACCGTGCCGGCAAAATCGTGTATCATCGCACCGTAGCGGTTCCGTAGCGCCTGAAGCGCCGCCGGTCGCCGCGCAATTCCGGATCCCACTCATAGCCCAATTGAACCGGCCAGCCTCCAGCGTACACGCGCTAGCGCACTTGAGCGCGCCTGACCAGGCCGGTCCCACCGCCCACATTTGGCCCAACCCGGAGGGGCATCTATGAATGTCTGGTTGGCTTTCCTTATCGGCTTGCTGGCTGGCTGGCTGATCGAGTGGATCATCGATTGGATCTACTGGCGCCGCTCGCTGCGCAGCCTGCGTGACCGTTACCTGGCCTCCGAGGCCGAGAAGGGCCGGCTGCAGGCCCAACTGGGCGAGGCGCAGGAGAGCCGCGTAGCTATCGAGCGCGAGGCCGTGGACTTGCGCGCGCAGTTGGCGCAGTGGGAGGGCGAGCTGACTGGGGCGCGCGCCGAGTTGGCCAAGTGCGAGCAGGCCCGCCTGGCGGCGGACCGCAGCCTGGAAGAGGCGCGCCAGGCCCAGGCCGGCCTGACCGCCGAGATGGGCCGGCTGCGCGGTGAGCTGCACAGCCAGATCGCCGCAGCCGAGGGCCAGGCCCAGCGCGCCCAGGCCGAGTTGGCCGTCTATCGGCAGAGCGCCGGGGCCGACCTGGCCGCCGCCGCCCAGCGCGCCGAGGCCGCCGAAGCCGAACTCGCCGCCTTGCGCGCTCAACTGGACGCGCGCAGTGCCGGGC
>ERZ761602.1414-NODE-1414-length-43599-cov-7.804267_pt1 | contig 43599 bp, 38 predicted proteins | sample MGYA00512165_ERZ761602 | MGnify/ENA primary metagenome ERZ761602 (study PRJEB28899, sample SAMN02445085) | bioreactor sludge metagenome | biome: EBPR sludge; isolation source: Thorneside wastewater treatment plant | place: Australia: Brisbane, Thorneside...
ACTCCCACTCGATCGTCGCCGGCGGCTTCGACGAGATGTCGTAGGCCACGCGGTTGATGCCGCGCACCTCGTTGATGATGCGGTTCGACACGCGGCCGAGCAGCTCGTACGGCAGGTGGGCCCAGTGGGCCGTCATGAAGTCGGTGGTCTCGACGGCGCGCAGCGACACGACCCACTCGTAGGTGCGTCCGTCGCCCATCACGCCGACGGAGCGGACCGGCAGGAACACGGTGAACGCCTGGGCCACCTTGTCGTACCAGGGGGTGCCGGCCTCGTCCTTCGTGTTCCTCAGCTCCTCGATGAAGATCGCGTCGGCGCGGCGCAGCAGGTCGGCGTATTCGGCCTTCACCTCGCCCAGGATCCGCACGCCCAGCCCCGGGCCGGGGAACGGGTGGCGGTAGACCATCCCGCGGGGGAGCCCAAGCTCGATGCCGAGCGCGCGCACCTCGTCCTTGAAGAGCTCGCGCAGCGGCTCGAGCAGCTTGAGGTGGAGCGATTCCGGCAGCCCGCCCACGTTGTGGTGGCTCTTGATCGTGACGGCCTTCTTGGTCTTCGCGCCGGCCGATTCGATCACGTCCGGGTAGATCGTGCCCTGCGCGAGCCACTTCGCGTTGGGCATCTTCTTCGCCTCGGCCTGGAAGATCTCGACGAAGAGCCGGCCGATGATCTTGCGCTTGGCCTCCGGGTCCTCGACGCCGGCGAGTTCCGCGAAGAACTGCGGCGCGGCGTTCACGCGGTCCACCTTGACGCCCATGTGCTCGGCGAAGGTGGCCATCACCTCGTCGCCCTCGGCCAGTCGCAGCAGGCCCGTGTCCACGAAGATGCACGTGAGCTGGTCGCCGATGGCCCGGTGGATGAGCGCGGCGGCGACGGCCGAATCCACGCCGCCGGAGAGCCCGAGGATCACCTCTTCCTCGCCCACCTGCTCGCGGATGCGCGCGATGGCCTGGGGCGCGAACTCGGGCATGTTCCAGTGGCGGTCGCAGCCGCAGATCTCGTGCACGAAGCGCGAGTAGATGGCCTTGCCCTGCTTCGTGTGCGTGACCTCCGGGTGGAACTGCACCGCGTAGAAGTTCCGCGTCGCGTCGAACATGCCGGCGATGGGACAGGCCTCGTTGGAGGCCATCACCGAAAATCCCGGCGGCAGCGCCGTCACCTTGTCGCCGTGGCTCATCCACACGTCGAGCAGGCCGTGCCCCTCGGCATTCGCGCGGTCCTGGATGCCCTTGAGCAGCGGCGAATGGCCCCGGGCCCTCACCTCGGCGTAGCCGAACTCGCGCACCTTGCCGTTCTCCACGCCGCCGCCGAGCTGCGCGGCCATCGTCTGCATGCCGTAGCAGATGCCGAGCACCGGCACGCCCGCGCGGAAAACGTAGGGATCGGCCGCGGGGGGCGTCTCCTCCGTGACGGAGGCGTGGCTGCCGGAGAGGATGATCCCCTTCGGCCCGAAGGCGCGGATGAAGGCCTCGTCGGCGTCGTGGGGATGCAGCTCGCAGTACACGCCCGCCTCGCGCACGCGGCGCGCGATGAGCTGGGTGACCTGGGAACCGAAATCGAGGATGAGGATCTTGTCCATGGGCGGGTTCTCAAATGACCGAGCGGCGCCAGGAGCGCCGCTCGGGATGCGTCATCGCGGAAGGCATTTCGCCTAGTCGATGTGGTAGTTGGGCGCTTCCTTGGTGATCTGCACGTCGTGCACGTGGGATTCGCGCATCCCCGCCGCGGTGATCTGGACGAATTCCGCCCGGGCGCGCATCTCCTCGATGGAGCGGCAGCCCGTGTAGCCCATGCTGGCCCTGAGGCCCCCCATGAGCTGGTGGATGATGGCGGTGACCGGCCCCTTGTAGGGCAGGCGGCCCTCGACGCCCTCGGGCACCAGCTTGTCGGCGTTGTTCTCGGCGTCCTGGAAGTAGCGGTCCGACGAGCCCTTCTGCATCGCGGCGAGCGAGCCCATGCCGCGGTAGGACTTGTAGGAGCGCCCCTGGTAGAGCTCGATCTCGCCGGGCGCCTCCTCCGTGCCGGCGAAGAGGCTGCCGAGCATCACGCTGGAGGCGCCGGCCGCGATGGCCTTGGCCACGTCGCCCGAGAAGCGGATGCCGCCGTCGGCGATGCAGGGCACGCCCGAGCCCTCGAGGGCCGTGGCGACGTTCTGGATCGCGCTGATCTGGGGAACGCCCACGCCCGCGACGATGCGGGTGGTGCAGATGGAGCCGGGGCCGATGCCGACCTTCACCGCGTCGGCACCGTGGTCCACGAGGGCCTTCGCGGCGGCGGCCGTGGCGATGTTGCCGCCGATGACCTGCATGCCGGGGTAGTGCGCCTTGACCCACTTCACGCGGTCGAGCACGCCCTGGGCGTGGCCGTGGGCGGTATCGACGATGAGGACGTCCACGCCCGCGTCCACCAGGCGCTCCACGCGCTCTTCCGTGCCCTCGCCCACGCCGACCGCGGCGCCGACGCGAAGCCGGCCCTGCTGGTCCTTGGAGGCGGCCGGGTGCTCGGAGGACTTGAGGATGTCCTTCACGGTGATGAGGCCCCGGAGCTCGCCCTCGCCGTTGATCACCAGCACGCGCTCGAGGCGGTGGCGGTGCATGAGCGACTTGGCCTCGTCGAGGCTCGCGCCTTCCTTCACCGTCACGAGCTTGTCGCGCGGCGTCATGATGTTCTTCACCGGCTGGTCGAGGTTCGTCTCGAACCGCAGGTCGCGGTTGGTGACGATGCCGGCGACGCGCCCGCCCTCGAGCACGGGCAGGCCCGAGATGCGGTGCTTGCGGGTGATCTCGAAGACCTCGCGCACCGTCATGCCCGGCGAGATCGTGATGGGATCCTTGACGACGCCGCTCTCGAAGCGCTTCACGGCGGCCACGTTGGCGGCCTGCGCCTCCGGCGTGAGGTTCTTGTGGATGATGCCGATGCCGCCTTCCTGCGCCAGGGCGATGGCGAGGCGAGCCTCGGTCACCGTGTCCATGGCGGCCGAGAGCAGCGGCAGGTTGAGTTCGATCGTCCGGGTGAGCCGGGTGGTCAGGCTGACTTCGCGCGGAAGGACGGTCGAATGGGCGGGAACGAGGAGGACGTCGTCAAAAGTGAGCGCTTTCTGGATGACGCGCATGGCTTTGCCTCGACACAAAAGTCGATTATACCGGCCGGCCCGACCCCCAACAATCCGCCGGCTTCCTGACGGGCTCCATTGACGCTCAAGGGGAATCTCGGTAAGGTTCGCTAAATGCTTGAAAGAATTAATATTTGCCGCGTCGCCGCCGGGCTCTTCAGCCTCGCGCTCGCCTTGGCGGGCTGCTCCACGCCGGAGGCCCCGAAGGTCGCGATCCCGGAGCCTGCGCAGCCCACCCCGCCGCCGCCGCCGGGGCCGGATCCGATGGCCCTCGCCGAGGAAGCCCGCGCCCTGCTCGCCCAGGCAGAGACCGACGTGCAACGGGCCCGGGCGAGGCGCGCCCTCTGGCAGGTGGCGTGGGAATCCCTCGTCGCGGCCCGGGCCGCCGCCGGCCGCGACGACGCGGCGGCCATCCGACACGCCCGGCGCGCCAGCGAATTCGCCCAGCTCGGACTCGAGCAACTGGCCTATCCGGCCGTCAAGTAGGGAGGTTCCGCCATGACCCGACCGATCCTCGCCCTCGCCGCCCTCCTGCTGCCCGCCCTGGCTTCCGCCCAGCTCTACAAGTGGGTCGACAAGGACGGCAAGGTGCACTACGGCGACCAGCCGCCGCCGGCCGCCGCATCGAAGTCGATCGCCGCCCCGCCCGCGGGCCCGGCGGGCGCTGCAGCCGCGAAGGCCGCGCCCAAGGCCGGCGACAAGGCCGCCGAAAAGGGCAAGGCCGAGACCAAGGCGGGCCTTTCACCCGAAGAGGCGAAGAAGCAGGCCAAGGCCGACGCCGAGCGCTGCGCCGCCGCGAAGCAGAACCTGGCCGCCATCGCGACCGGCGCCCGCGTGACGACCGTCGACGACAAGGGCAACACGGTCATCCTGGACGACAGGCAGGTGGAAGAGCGCCGCGCCCGCGCCCGCGAGGCGGTGGCCGATTCCTGCAAGGGCACCTGACAACCGGACCGGGACCACCCGGCCGATCCCGACGAACGCGCACACGATGAAGCACGCCACCGCCGCCGGACCGCGGCTCCTCGCCGCCCTCCTCGGCTTCGCCCCCGCCCTCTCGCCGGCCCTCGGCCTGGGCGATCTCGCCGTCCAGTCGGCCCTGGGCGAACCGCTCGAGGCGACGCTCGCCATCACCGCGTTGCCCGAGGAATCGGTCAGCGCCGAATGCTTCTTCGTGACTCGCCCCCCGGCGGCCGGCCTTCCGCCCGTGATGCGCGTCACCTTCACCGTGGAATCGCGCACCCGCGTGCGGCTGCGATCCGCCTCCTCCGTCACGGAACCGGCGGCGGTCCTGCGCGTGAACGCGTCGTGCCCCGCCGGTGGGGGCCTCGTCACGCGCGAGTATCCCGTGCTGCTCGACCCGCGCCCCGTGGCGCGGGTCGTTCCGTCCCGTGCGCCGGTCGCCCCGGCTTCGTCGGTCGAGGTGCCGCCGCCCGCACCGGCCGGTCCGCCCGGTACGCCCACCGCACCGGGGATGCGCTCGATGGCCGGCGATACGCCCGCGGGCCTGGCCGCCGCCATCTACCCGCGCAATCGTCGCGCGCGGGAGGCCTTCGTCGCCGCGCTTCGCGAAGCCAATCCCGCCGTCGCCGGCCTCGCGCCCGACGATCCGATCCCGCCCGGAACGCCGCTTGCGCTGCCGGACCTGCGCAGTGTCTCGCGCGGCATTCCCGCCTCGCGCGAATCCGCGCCGGCCGCCGAACCGCGCAAGCCGAAGCCGGCCCGCGCCGCGCCCGCGCCACGCGCCGAGCCTCGCGAAAAGCCGGTCCGGGTGCCCAGGGCGACGGCCCCCGCCGCCAAGGCGAAGCGCGATCCCGCCTTCACGCTGCGACTGTCCTCGTCCGAGGTGGATCTCGCCCGCAGCAAGGGCATCGACGACCGGGCCCGCGCGCAGCTTCGCGAGCGGCTGCTCGTGCTCGATGCCGACGACCAGGTGGCCGCACTGCTTCAGCTTCGCAACAGCCTGCGCCAGCTCGAGGGGCGCGTCGCCGAGCTCCAGCTGCGCCTGTCGGGCCCGCTCGCGAGCGTTCCGGCCCGGCCGGAAGGGACGAAGCCAGGCGCGGTGCCGGCACCGACGGCACCGCCGGCGGATCCGGCGACGCCGGCGTCGACACCCGCCACCGTGCCGGGCGCATCCGCGATCGCCTCGCCGCCGGCACCCGACGCCGCCGAAGCGAAACCCGCGCCTCCTTCCGCACCGGCATCCGAATCGACACCGGCGGGCACGCCGGCACCCGCCCCGAAGGCGGCCGCGGAGCCCAAGGCGCCGAAGGCGCCCGCCAAGGCCCCGGTGGCCGAACCGCTGCCCGACTGGCTCTGGGGCGTCTTCGCCGCCCTCGTGCTCGCGATCGGGGCCATCGTCCTTCGCCTCGTCTCCCGCCGCCGCGCCGCCGCCAGCGCCCGCGAGGCCGCCCTGGCCCGCTCGCGCGCCGCCCAGTCCTTCGCCGCCGCCCAGGCCGACGACCTCGACGAGGCACCGTCCCCGGGCATCCGACCGCCGGATCACCGCTTCGACGACGAGGCGCCCGAGGCCGGGCGGGCCGTGGCGGAATCCGACGCCATGCTCACCACGAGGCTCGATGCCGCCGAGGCCCCGGACCTTCGCCGGCGCTACCTCGAGGAGCGATTCCCCGAGATCGCCAACGGGACCATCTCGCTCAAGGACGACGATTCGGTCGTGAAGGGCGCGCGGCTCTTCTACGAGGACGGCGCCCTGCCCCGCGCCGTCGAGCTGCTGCAGTTCGCGATCGAGGAGCGTCCCGCCGCCCAGAAGCCCTGGCTCGCCCTGTTCGAGATCCTGCGGCTGGAGAATCTCGGTGGCGAGTTCGCCGCCCTCGCCGCGCGCTTCAAGGACCACCACGGCGCCACCGAGAACTGGCGCAAGGTCCAGTTCATCGGCCGCGAGCTGGATCCGGCCAACCCGCTCTTCCGCGACGAGGCCTTCAGCAGCCTGGAGACCATCGGCTACCCGCAGGCGGCCAAGACGGCGGAGATCGCGTTCGATCCCCTCGCCGAGAACTGGCTCAACGCGCCGATGGACTTCACCTCCGACGCGCTCGCCGCCGAGCTGCGCCGCGGCGTCCTCGCCGACGCGGGCGTCGCGGAAGCGGACCTCATCCCGGACCCCATGCCGGCCCTGAAGAACGTCGAGATGTTCACCGTCGCCTGAGGCCGGCCGTGACCCCCGAGAACCCCGAGACCCCCGCCCTGCCCGTCCTCGACGCCGGCCCCTTCCCCGTCGACCTGGACCGCGTGCTCGCCGCGCGCAGCCTGTCCGACCCGGCCGCCCGGGCCCTTTTCCTCGAAGCCGTGCGCGAGTCGGGCGGCGACGGCACCGCCTTCACCGTCGAGCGCCTCCAGCGCCTCATGCGCATCGAGGAGCAGTTCCAGACGCTCCTGCTCTACGACCAGATCGAGTTCCTGCGCGGCGAGGGCTCGCTCGCGGGCGAAGCGGGCCGCGAGTTCGCCCAGGGCGTCCAGCGCATCTGCCTGGAAGCGGCCAACGGCTTCCAGCGGTTCCTGCGCCACCGCGAGGACTGGGCCCAGAGCCGCGAGGCCGTGGACATGCTCTTTCGCGTGACGGGCCTCGCGCTCAACACGATCCACTGCTTCGTGAAATGGGGATGCTTCCTCGCCGCGCCGGGCCGGGCCGTGCCGTGGCGCCAGCTGCACGCGCTCTACGCGCTCGCCGAGAGCGAGGGCTATTCCCAGGTGCCCTTCGTGCTGCACGCCTCGCAGCCGAGCTTCAAGCCGAGCGTGCAGTCGCTCTACCTGCGCACGCTCGTGCTCGACCTGGTGAACTCGGGCAACCTCTCGCGCACCCAGGTGGAGATCGCCGACGGCTGGTTCGCGGAGTGGTGCGGCGACTACGCGCTCGACGCGGACTATTCCTCGCGCGCCCACCTCTTCTACGTGGACCTCGCCTCGGAGTCGGGCCTGCACCTGATGCGCAAGGAAGGCCACGGCGAATCCGTCCGCTACGTGCGCGCCGACGGCCTGCGCTCCCAGCTCGAGGAGGTCCAGCAGGGCCTTCGCCGCGGCCAGCTCTTCGGCGGACACGGCTCGGGCACGGTGTTCCCGGTCGAGGAGCACGTGGCCCTGCTCGCGATCATCGAAAAGCTCTACCAGGCCATGCTCGCCGGGGCCGAGAACCGGCTCGAGGAACGCACCCACTTCGAGGACCGGGAGGTCGAGGTCGTGGTGGGCGCCGACGCCGTGTTCGCCAAGGTGGTGGCGGGTCCGTCCGCGGCCACCGCGCCCCCGCCATCCTCGCCGGTCGCCGCGGCCGAGATGGTCGAGATCACGCCGTCGGGGTTGTCGCTCGTGGCGATGGAGGCGCCGGCGCCGGAGCCGGCGGCGGTCGATCCCGACGTGCAGGCCTGGCGGGTGAACGACCTGAGCGCCAAGGGCTACGGCCTGCTCGTCGATCGCGCGAGCGCCGATGCGGTGCTGCTCAACGGGCTCATCGCGCTTCGCAACCAGGCGACGGGCGGTTGGATCGTGGGCACCGTCGTGCGCAAGCTCGCCAACCGGGTGCGAGGCGAGATGCTCGCGGGCATCGAGGTACTGTCCTTCCGGCCGGTTCCCGTCTCGCTCGTGCCCGACGACCGCGGGGCGCCCGTCGAGGCGCTCTACCTGCCGGGCCTCGACACCAACGGCAAGCTCGATTCGCTGCTCATCCGCACCGGGCAGTTCACCCACGGGCGGGCCTTCCGACTCACCGCCGGCGGCGCCCCCTTCCGCATCCGCTTCGCCCGGGTGACGAAGAAGGGCGCGGACTGGATCAAGGCGCGCTTCGAGATCGTCGCGAAGGGCTGAGGGCCGCGCGGGCCCGCCGGTTCGCCTTCGCGTCCGCGCTCACGGGGCGCAGCAGCTCCACCCGGTCGCCCTCGCGAAGCACCCGGTCCGGCCCGCACGGCTCGCCCCAGACGGCCGGCTCGCCCGCGGCGAGCGAGGGATGCCGCGAAAGGATCCCGGAGCGATCGAGCGCGTGGGCCACGGTCGCGCCGGGCGGCAGGTCGAGCGGCAGGACCTCCTGCGCACCGGGCAGCGCACAGGCGACGAGGATCCTCACGGGGCCGTTCCCGCTTCCGCCAGGCCGCCCGGATCGGAAGGCGGCGTGGCAGGCCCCGCGGCCACGACCGGGATCGCGGCGGGCACCGCCGGGCAGGCGGGCAAAGCCACCGTGCCCCGCTTCACCGCGTCGGCCCGCTGCACGAAGCGCTCCACCAGCGTCTCGACGATGTGGCCGAACACGGGGCCGAGCACCTTGTCCAGCGCGCGATTGGCGAAGGCGTACTCGAGCTGGAACTCGACGGCGGAGCCCTCGGGGCCGAGCGCGCGGAAATGCCAGTGCCCCGCGAGCCGCTCGAAGGGCCCGTCGGCGAGCGCGAGGTGGATCCAGCCGTGCGGCTCGTTGCGGTTGCGCGTGGCCACGTGGCTCTTGAGCCCGTGGAAATCGATGTCGATCCGCGCGTGGGTCTCGGCGGCGGTCCGCCCGTACACCTGCGTTCCCGCGCACCAGGGCAGGAATTCCGGGTAGGCCTCGACGCCGTCGACCAGGGCGTACATGGCCTCGGCCGGCAGCTCGACGATGACCTTGCGCGCGACGAGGGGCATGGGCCGGCATTTTACGGCGCGGGGCCGGTAGAATGCGATGCCTCGCCGGCTCGCGGAACCCCGCCGGGACCCGCGCTCCTTCCCCGCCCCATGAGCATCGTCGACAACCGCAAGGCCTTCCACGACTACTTCATCGAAGAGCGCTTCGAGGCCGGGCTCGTGCTCGAGGGCTGGGAGGTGAAGGCGATCCGCGCGGGCCGGGCCCAGATCAAGGAGGCCTACGTCGTCGTGAAGCACGGCGAGCCCTTCGTGATCGGCATGCACGTGAGCGCGCTGCCGACGGCCTCGACCCACGTGAAGCCGGACCCGGTCCGCACCCGCAAGCTCCTGCTGAACGCCTCGGAGATCGCCCGGCTCGTGGGCAAGGTCGAGCAGAAGGGCTACACCCTCGTGCCCGTGAACCTGCACTACGCCAAGGGCCGCGTGAAGATGGACATCGGCCTCGCCAAGGGCAAGAAGCAGCACGACAAGCGCGAGACCGAGAAGGAGCGCGACTGGCAGCGGGAGCGCCAGCGCCTGATGCGCGCCCGGGGCTAGGCGGGCGCGTCCCTTTTCCCGGCCGCGCGAATCGCCGGCCGGATTTCCCGGAATCGGGAGCCGCGCAAGCGGCTAGTGGGGCTTCGGGTCCCGGAGATGGGCGACGCCCCCGTAGCTGCCCACCCAGACGCCTTCGCCCGAGCCCGTCACCATCGAGAACGCGATGTTGGCGAAGAGGCCGTCCTCGACCGTGAGGCGCGTGAAGCGCTCGCCCTCCATGCGGGCGAGCCCCGCGTTGGTGCCGACCCACAGGCGCCCGGTCACGCGGTCCACGTGCAGCATCGACACGTGGTTGCCCGGCAGGCCCTCGGCGGTCGTGTAGGTCTTCCAGGCCTTGCCGTCGTAACGGGAGAGCCCCGCGCCCCAGGTGCCGGCCCAGACGACGCCCTCGGCGTCCACGGCGAGCGCGACGATGTAGTTGGGGTTGTAGGCGCCCTCGACGCCCTCGAGTCCCATCTCCTGCTTCTGCTTGGCGTGGTGCTGCGAGACCTTGGCCGGGTCGCTCTTGAAGGCGATGTCGGCCTTCACCTTGTCGTACGGCGCACCCAGGCCCCGCGCGTGGTTCCAATTGGTCCACTCGCCGTCCTTCCAGCGGACGAGGCCCCCTTCGGTCGCCATCCAGACGATGCCGTCCTTGCCTTCGGCCAGGGCGTAGACCCAGTCGTTGATGAGGCCGCCCTTCGTGCTGTCGACGGTGTGCAGGCTCCAGGCGGCCTTGTCGTCGAGGCGCCCGCCGCGGATCCGGTTCACGCCGGACCAGGTGGCGATCCAGGTGTCGCCCGCCTTCGTGTGCAGCACGTCGTACACGAACGCGTCGCCCAGACCCTCGGGCACGTTGTAGTGCGTGAAGCGTCCCGTCTTCTCGTCGAGGAGCGAAAGCCCCCCGCCGTAGGTGCCGATGGCAAGGCGACCGCCCAGCCGGCTCACGTGGAAGACCCCGTTGGAAAACAGGCCCGACTTCACGTCGTAGAGCTTGAAGTCGCCCGTCCGGCGGTCGTAGCGGATGGCGCCGCCGGAGGTTCCCACCCAGAGCGCGTCGCCCTCGGCGAAGAGGCTCTTCACGTTCTTCGCGCCGACGCGGAAATGCGTGAACGGCGCGGCGGCGGGCGCCGTCGCGGTGCCGGTGGCCGACGGGGCGGCCGCGGCGGGCGGATTCTGGGCGGGGGCCGCGAAGGCGACCGCGAGGGCGGCGGGCGCCAGGATGGCGCGCAGGCGTTTCATCGTTGCAGGGTCCTCAGGTAGGCGATCACGTCCAGGATCTCGCGGTCGCGCAGCAGGCCGCCGAAGGCGGGCATCACGTTCTTGCCGCGGCGCACGGTGGACAGGAGCGCGAGATCCGATTGCATGAGGCGCTCGCCGCGGTTGAACTTGGGCGCGCCGGGAATGCCGCCCTGCCCCGACGGCCCGTGGCACGTCGCGCAGTGCAGCGCGTAGATCTGGCTGCCGCGCGACAGATCGGCGGCGCCGGCGGACACCGCCGCGAAGGCGGCGAGGACCGCGAGCGCGGCGGCCGCGGCGAAAGCGGCGCGGCGCGGCTCAGCCACCGGGCACCCGGGGCGGCGCCGCGCGTCGGTTGCGCGGCGGCGTCTTCTCGGCGACGCCGCGGATCGTGCGGGCCTTCGCCTCGAGTTCCTCCGCGCGCTTCACGTCGGGCGCGAGGCCGAGCTCGCCCTTGCGGTACGCGAGGGCCAGCCGGTCGATCGACGGCAGGTGGGAGGCGTCGGCGGCCTGCCGGAGGCGATCGAGCGCCGCGGGGGACGCGCGATCGGCTTCCGTGAGCCCGAAGCCGCCCGTGAGATAGGCCGTCGCGAGCGCGTGGAGCGCCTCGCGCTTGCCGAGGGACGCGGCCTTTTCCATGAGCGCGCGGGCCCGGGCCGGATCCTTGGGGGTGCCTTCGCCGGCGGCCACGAGGGCGGCGAGCTGGTAGGTGGCCTCGGCATCGCCCTGGTCCGAGGCGAGCGTGAGGTACTTGACGGCCTCCTCGTCCTGCTCGGCGGCGTCGAGGATGGCGCCGAGCAGCGCCTGGGCACGGACGTGGCCCGCATCGGCGGCCTTGCGCAGGCTCGCGATCGCGCTGCGCACGTCGCCGCGGCGATAGGCCGCGTCACCGGCCGTGAAGTCCTCGGCGGGACCGGCGAGCGCCACCGTCGCCGCGAGGGCGAACGACAGCAGGAGGCAGGTGGTGAATCGCTTCGGCACTCGTGAGCTCCGTTGAAAGGCCCGGGGCCGGAGAGCCGGCGTCCGGGATGCTATTCCTTCGGCCGGGAATCGCCTTCCCGGCCCAGGCCTTCCCGTTCGAATTCCTCGAGCTTGCGATACAGGCTCGAGAGCCCGATGCCCAGTCGCTGGGCGGCCTGGCGGCGGTCGCCGGCGACGGCATCGAGGGCGCGGTAGACGATCCCCGCCTCGAAGCGGCGAAGCTCGGCCCGCAAGTCCCCTGCCACGCCGGAAGCAACCGACATGCCACCCCCGCCCGCCCGCGACGACAGCTCGGCGGGGATGTCGGCCAGGGTGATGCGGTCCCCGTCGGCCAGGATGCTGGCGCGGTTGAGCACGTTCTCGAGCTCCCGCACGTTGCCGGGCCAGGCGTAGGCGAGCAGCAGTTCCTCCGCCGCCGGGTCGAGGCCCGTGAGGCGCCGGCCGCCGACCTGCGCGTTCTCGAGGAGGTGCGTGATGAGATCCCGCAGGTCCTGGGGCCGCTCGCGCAGCGGCGGCACGTGGATGCGGAACATGCTCATGCGGAAGTAGAGGTCCTCGCGGAAACGGCCGTCGGCCACCATGGCCGGCAGGTCGCGGTTCGTCGCCGCGATGATGCGCACGTCCACGCGGCGCGCCGACTCCGACCCCACGGGCCGCACGCTCTTCTCGTCGATCGCATGCAGGAGCTTCGCCTGCATGTGCAGCGGCAGCTCGCCGATCTCGTCCAGGAAGAGGGAACCCCCGTCCGCCTCGAGGAACAGGCCCTTGCGCGAGCGGTCCGCGCCCGTGAAGGCGCCCTTGGTGTGGCCGAAGAATTCGCTCTCGAGGAGCGTCTCCGGGATCGCCCCGCAATTGACCGCGATGAAGGGCTTCGCCGCGCGAAGCGAGCGTTCGTGGATCGAGCGGGCGAGCACGCCCTTGCCCGTCCCGCTCTCGCCGGTCACGAGCACCGTGCTGTCCGTGGGCGCGACCTTGCCCGCGAGGCGCTCGACGTCCCGCATGGCGGGCGAATCGAACATGAAGCGCATCGCGCCGGCCCCGCCCACGCTCTTTCGCAGGACGCGGTTCTCCTCGCGCAGTCCCCGCATCGACTCGATCTGCTGCAGGCGGTGGAGCAGTTCCTCCCGGTTCACGGGCTTCGCGACGAAATCGTGGGCGCCGGCCCGGAGCGCCTCGACGGCGGTCTCCATCGAGCCGAAGGCCGTGACCATCACGAACACGGTGTCGAGGCCCGAGTCGCGGCAGTTCCTGAGCAGCGTGATGCCGTCGCCGTCGGGCATGCGGATGTCGCACAGGGCCACGTCGACGCCGCCGCGCACGAGCTTGGCCGCGCCTTCCGCGGCGCCCGAGGCGGTATCGACGGTGTAGCCCGCGGCGCGGACGATGTCGGCCGTGATCTGCCGCACGGCGGCCTCGTCGTCGATCACGAGCACGTTCAGGGGTCTCAAGGTCATGGGGTTTCCTGGTGTTCCCGGGTGGGCACGTCGACCTCGACGCGCGTGCCCTCGCCGGGCCGCGAGCCGATCGCCACGCGCCCGCCGGCGCGCTCGACGAGGGTCTTGCACATGAAAAGGCCGATGCCGCTTCCGCGGCCGGCGGGCTTGGTGGTGAAGGCTTCGTCGAAGGCCCGGGCGAGCACCTCCGGGGTCATGCCGCAGCCGTTGTCGCTCACGGAAAAGCGCACGAACTCGCCCGCGGGGCGGGTCGTGATCGTCACGTGACCCTCGCGCTCCGGCGATTCGGCGATCGCGTCGGCGGCATTGAGCACGAGGTTCATCGCCACCTGCGTGAGGTGGTCCGGCACCGCCCAGACGGCGGGCACGGCCGGGTCGAGGTCCGTCTCGATCCGCGCGTGGCGAAGCCGCCGGTCGAAGCTCACGAAGCTCACCGTCGAACGCAGGAGCGCGTTGAGGTCCACCCACTCCGGGTTGCCGGACCGCGACGAGGTGAGGTCCGCGAGCTGGCGCGTGATCTGCGCGATGCGCCGCGTGTGCTCGAGGATCATGTTGGGGTGGCAGTGCAGGCCGAGGTTGCCGCAGTGGGCGTTCTCGCAGCGGCCCTGGATCGATTCGGCCACGCCCTGGATCGCGGCGATCGGATTGTTGATCTCGTGGGCCACGGCGGCCGCGAGGGACCCGACGGCGGCCATCTTCTCCTGGTGGAATCGCTGCTGGCGCGTCACCTCGAGGGCCTGCTCGCGCTCGCGCAGGATCGCCTGCATGCGGTTCACCGAGTCCATGAGGCGGCCCACCTCGTCGCCGCGCGTGACGGGCAGCGGGTCGCGGTTGCCGCGCACCACCTCGATGGCGCGATCGGCCAGGGCCCGCAGGTCCCTCGCGAGCCGCGTGAAGAAGACGAGCGCGACGGCGCCGAAGGCCGTGAGCCCGATCACCGTCGTCGCGAGGAGCGAGCGCGTGATCTCGTCGTACTGCGTCCGGTAGCCCTCCCACAGGCGCTCCTTGCGCGCGCGCACCTCGACCGCGGCCTGCCCGAGGCGCGCGACCAGGTGGTGCACTTCGGCCCGCAGGTCCAGCAGGTCCGCGCGCGAAGACGTCGCCCGTGCCCGCGCGAGCTGGGCCTCCAGGCGGGCGGCCATGGGCGCACCGCCCACCACCAGGCCCTGAAGCGTCCGCAATCCCGGCCCGATGCCCTCGATCTCGATCGCGACGGAATTGGCCACGTCGCGGGGCTCCGCGAAGGCCGCGTCGTCGTTGATCTTGAGCACGGCCGCCGCCGCGGCCGCATTCACGCGGGCGAGGTTCGATTCGACCACGTGCAGCGTTTCGAGCTCCTCCGCGAGGCCGAGCAGGCGTTCGCGGTGATGGCTCACGCTGAGGAGCGTGGCGGCGAGGAAGGCGGCCATCGCGACGAACATGCCGACCGCCTTCGCGCGGAGGGACAGGCCCGTGCGGGCCGGGGGCGCGTCCGCCCGCGCTTCCGGCGCCGGCTGCATCGCGACCCGCACGGTCGGCATCTCCCGGTGCGTCGAAGGGCGGTGGTCGTCCTTCACCGGCGTCCCTCCGAGGCCAGGCTTTTCTCGATCCAGGCGAGGCGCGTCGGATCGGACCAATCCCGCGCCGACTCCTCGCGCCACCGCACGGCGCCGTCCGGCCCGACCGCGATCGTCGTGGGCAGGCGCGTGACGCCGAGGGCGCCGCGGGCGAGCGCCTGCGCCGGATCGGCGAGGTTCGTGAACGTGAAGCCCTGCCGGCGCAGGAACTCGCGCGCGAGCCGCGGATCCTCGTCGATGTTCACGCCGATGACCCGGATGCCCCGGGGTGCGAGTGCGCGATGGGCCGCCTCGAGGCTCGCCATTTCGCGGCGGCACGGCTCGCACCACATCGCCCACACGTTGAGGAGGAACGCGCCCTGGGCGGCCTCCAGGCGGACGGGGCGCCCGTCCTCCAGGGCCGCACCTTCCCACGCGGCGAGCCGCGCCGAGGGCGGCGGAAGGTCGCGCGCGCCCGGACAGGCGGCCAGACCGAAGGCCGCGCAGGCGAGCGCGGCTCGCGCCCGCGCCTTCACAGGGGACGCTTGATGGTGACGGCGCCGCGGATCTGGCCCGCGGAAAAGCCCGTGGCGCGGTCGTGGGGATATTCGGTGGCGAGCAGCGAGCGCACCGCGTCGGTCATGCGCTCGGCCGGGCCGTGGCACGAGACGCACAGCGGCCCCGTGGGCAGGGCCTTCATGAAGCGGAAGTAGCGTCCGCCGGGCTCCGTCACGATTTCCGAATGCTCCAGCGCGTCGGCCTTCTCGCCGGCGACGAGGCGCCTTTCGAAATCGAGGAGCGTCTTCTGCTCCCACGCGTCGGCGCCGCCCAGCGCGGGGTTGCGGGGACGAAGCGACACGCGCGAGACCCGCCAGCCGGACTTGCGCGAGGCGTTCGAGGAGAGTTCGGGAACCGTGTACTTGCAGACGATGACGGCGCGCATCGGGCCGCTGTATTCCAGCTCCCGGGACAGTTCCGCGCGGATCTGCGCCACCAGGTCGCCCGCGACCTTGCGCGCCTCGTCGGCGTACCGACGGGCATCGGCGGGCGCGGTCGGCGGCTGGGCGTGGGACGCCCCTGCCGCCATCACGGCCACCGCGATCGCCATCCGCACTGCATTCATGGTCGTCGAGATCTTCACGCCCGTTTTCCAGCCCGAGAGTCTAGCCCAAGCGGCCCCGGCCCGGATGGCGAAAGCTCAAGGCGCGGCGCCCGAACGGCGCTCGGCTTCCCGCAGGCTTTCGGCCACCTCCCGCGCCATGTCGCCCTGGGGCGGCAGCAGCGGCAGCAGGGTCCGCCACTGGCGGGCCGCCACGGCGAAGTCGCCCCGGCGGAAGGCCGAGGAGCCGGACAGCGCGAGGGCCTTCACGTGGCGGGGATCGGCCTCGAGCGCCTGGGCGATCAGGCGATCGGGCTCGCCGTCGAAGCGCCGCCCGCGGGACATCGCGAGCGTATCGGCCCGGTCGGCGAGGATTCCGGCGTTGCGGGGCAGACGGCGATCGGCCTCCGCGAAGGCCGCGGCGGCTTCCTCGAACCGGCCGGCGCTCGCGAGGGAACGGCCGAGCCGGGCCCAGCCTTCGCCGTCCGTCGGGGCCGGCTTGCCCGTGGACGGCTTCATCGTCGCCACCGGACCGTTCGGGCCGTCCCGGACCACGAGCGCGACGCCCGCGAGCACGGCGAGCGCCGCGATCACGGCGACGGCGCGGGCCGGTCGCCAGGGGGCCGTCGACAGGGCGGGCCAGGCCAGCACGATCACGGCCGCGAGTCCCACGCCCACGGCGGCCAGCACGAACAGGGCCGTCATGGCCTTTTCTCCTTCGCTTCGCTCCACTCCCACAGGGCCGATTCCGCCTTGCGCCGGAACGGGTCGTCTTGCGGCGCGAGGTGCGCGTAGGTGCGCATCGCGCCGCGGGCGGCGGGCAGGTCACCGAGGGCTTCCGCGGCGACGGCGAGGCCGTAGTAGGCATTGAGCTGCGCGGGACGCAATGCGAGCGCCGTCTCGAAGAAGCTGCGGGCCTCGCGGTGCCGGCCGAGCGCGGCCAGCGCGAACCCCATGTTCGCGTGGGCCTCGGGCATCTCGGGCGCGAACTTGAGCACCCGGTGGAAGGCGGCGAGCGCGTGGTCGGGCCTGCCGGCCTGGAGCATCGCGACGCCCTGCCGGAAGGCCGTGTCGATGTCGGCGGCATGGGCGCGCGCCGGCGGTGCGGGCAAATCGCGCGGCAGCAGCGCGAAGCCCCCGCCGACGAGGACCACCAGGCCCACGGTGAGCGCGGCGCCCAGGAGCCTCACGTCCCGCCGCGCGCTCAAACCGCCCCCTTGTGCAGCGACGTGGAGACGAAGGGCACGCCGAAGAACGTGAGGACCGCCAGCGCGAAGACGGCGATGACCATCGCCGAGGTGACGCGCGGCCCGAGCCGCCAGGCGAGGCGGGCGTGCAGCGCGCCGGCGAGCGCGATCCAGGTGAGGAAGGACCAGGTCTCGAGCGGGTCCCATGCCCAGTAGCGCCCCCAGGCATCCTGGGCCCAGATGGCGCCGGTCACGAGCATGAGGGATTCGAACACGAAGGCCAGGGCGACGAATCGCAGGACCAGCGATTCGGCGGCGACCTCCCCTTCCACGCCGGCGCGGCCGAGGGTGGCGAGGCCCCGCGGACCCGCGAGCACGAGCGCCGCGAGGGCCGTGGCCACGAGCAGCGCGCCGAGGAACACCTTGCCGAAGGCGACGTGCGCGTAGAGCCAGAGCGTGCGGTAGGTGGCCGGGAAGTGCCCGTCGTCGGGGTGCGTCGCGAGGGTCCAGGCGAGCAGGACGAAGACGAAGGGCAGCGCGACCGCGGCGGCGGGGCGGACGGCACGCACCCGGAGGAACGCGAGGAGGAAGACGAGCGTAAGGCTCCAGACGTTGCTCGAGAGCACCTCGAACATCGAGATGAAGGGGCCATGCCCGACGCGGTCCCAGCGAAGCGCGAGCGAGACCGTGTGGGCCGCGAGGCCCCCCGCGAGCAGCCCGGCCACGGCGGCGTCGACGCGCCGGCCGAGGATCGTGCCGCCCACCGCGGCCGATCCCGCGCCGCCGTAGGCGGCCACCGCCACGCCGAGAAGCGCCGCTTCCATCAGGCCCCCGCTCCGGCCGGCACCCGGAACCGCCGCACGTAGAACGCGGCGAGCGCGCCGACCGCGATGAGCGCCGAGGCGAGCAGCCACGGCAGGGTCGGGTCGTAATAGACGCGGTACCCCATCCACGCGGTGAGTCCCTCGTAGACCAGAACGCCCTCCGGCGTCGCCGCCGAATCCCCGGGGCGCAGTTCCCGGCGCTCGTCGCCCAGCACCAGCACGAGGCGATGGGATTCGGGCAGCTGGAATCGCGAGGGGCGGCCCGACTCGATCGGCTCGCGCGCCATCTCGAGCATCACCCAGGCCTCGCGCGCGGTGCCGGGGATGCGCCAGGACTGCGCCTGTCGGTGCGCGTTGAGTGGATAGGACGGCAGGTGGACCGCGCCGCGCTCGGGCGCCCTTCCGCCCCGCGGCACCCAGCGGAACAGCGTTGCGAAGCCCTTGTTGGACGTCGTGTAGAAGCGGTAGCCGTCGAGCACGAGCGGGTCGATGTCGCCGATCACGTGGCGCGTGACGCCGCCATCGTCGCCGAAGACCCTAACGTCGTTCGCGGTGCGGCCACGCTTCACGCCGGGCGCGTAGTCGATCGTGAACCCGTCGTTCACGAAGCGAAGCCGCGCGAGGCGGTCGCGGTGCAGCGGGCCGGCCTCGCGGGTGAGCAGCTGCCCGTCGAAAATCTCGCCCTGGGCGAGCTCGACCGTCCCGTCGAGCGCCATCAGGCGCCCGGCGGCGGCGAGCCCGAGCAGCGCGAGCAGCGCGAGGTGGAAGACGAAGAGGGCGAGATCCGCTCTCAGTCGGGCCTGCACGACGAGCGCCGCCGCGAGGTTCGCGGCCCCGAGGCCGAAGGCGCCGGCGAGCGCCGCGGGCGTGCCGCCTTCCACCTGCGCGTTCGCGACCACGGCGACGGCGATCACCGCGAGGACCGCGAGCGTGAGGCGCGTCGAGGCGAGCGTCCTCAGCAGGCCGGGGCGCGGCGCGGGGGCGGGAATCGCGCTCACGGGGCGTTCTCGCAGTTCTCGTTCGAGTCGCGCATCCAGCTGCGGCCCGACTGGCCGTTGCCGGGCGCGCCGGCGGAACCGCAATCGGTCTCCCGCCACAGGCCGCTCGGGGCGAACCGGCGGATCTTGAGGACCGCGTTCATGTAGTACGGCGCCCGGTTGTAGGCCGCCGTCGTGTTGTTGCGCACCTGGGTGCCGGCGGCGAGCCCCGCCTCCGGGCCCACGTCGTTCAGGTTCACGAGGAAGGCCTTGTTCTTCCAGCCGTGGGGCACGGCCACGTGGCACCAGTTGCAGCGCATGGTTCCGAGCTTGTCGGCGTGGTAGGCGTGCAGGTCTCCTCGCCCCTTGTCGCCCGGGTCGTTGTAGAAACCCGTCCGCGCGCCGCCCGCGCCCGCGTAGGTGTTGTAGTCGTGGCACTTGAAGCACAGGCCCGTCGCCTGCTGCCCGCTGCCCGTCGCGTTGTTCCAGACGCCCTTCAGGATGAAGTTGTTGGTGGACCCGTGGGGACCCCAGGGGCTGCCGTTCTCGCCGCCCGAGGGCTGGATCGAGCCCACGGCGGTGGAGGATCCGTGGCAGTCGGTGCAGTACATCGTCTGGCCGCCCACGTTGTTGCGGAACGGCAGGACCCAGTTGTTCGAGATGTTCGTCCCGTTGCCGCGGATGGTGCCCGTGCGCCCGGTCGCGTCGATGACCGGGTGCCACGATCGGTGATTGTTGGTGGAGTAGCCCGAAGCCGCGCCGGAATCGGTGGTGGTGGTCTCGCCCTGGTGCGTCGCGGGCGCCTGGAATTCCTTCGCCTGGTTCGTGTACTGCGTGAGGTTGTTGGTGCCCGAGGGCGTCCCGCCCACGTAGCCCAGGTTCGGCCGGTTGCCGGTGGGATAGGTGTTGTTGTCGGAGTAGCCGTAGTCGGAATGGCACTTCAGGCAGATCTGGTACTCGCGCGTCACGTAGGCGGCCCCCACGCTCGAATCCGCGCTCGAGCCCGGATCGCCCCGCTTCACGGTGTAGCCCGAGGGCAGCACCTGGAAGCTCGCGCTGCCGTAGACCGGCTCCACGCCCCAGGCGCCGCGCAGCACGCCGGAGGCGAGGTTCGTGACGACCGTGCCCGCGGCGGCCGTGCGGTCGTGGGTGCCCGCGGCGTCGGGCGCGCCGCTGATGCTGCCCGCGGGATTGCCGAGGAAGGAACGGAACTTCACGACGCGATGGGGGTTGTGGCAATCGGTGCACTCGGCATGGCGATTGGCGGTGCTGCCCACGCCCAGCTTCGCGCGGGGCTCGAGGAAGTCCTTGCCGCACGCGCTGGTCGGGCCGGAGCAATCGATGAAGCCCGGGTCGGTGAAATTCGACGTGATGTCGTGGGCCTCGCTCGCGGCGGCCTGGTCGGCGGTGGTGATGGGCATGCGCCGCGCCAGCTGGAAGTCCGAGCGGATGTCCGGGACGGTGGTCATCGGCGTGATCGCGCTCTGGGCCGCCGTCGTGTGGCACTGGTAGCACGTCTCCTCGATGGCGGAGCCGCCGCCGGACTTGGGAACCGCGGTGCTGTCGGTGCCTTCCCGCGCGAGGCGCCGCGCGCCCGGCACCGTGTGCGTGTCGTGGCAATTGAGGCACGCGGCCTTCCACACCGGCAGGTTCGCGGGAAACTCGCGCTGCGTGGCCGCCGCCGCCGTGTAGGTCTGCGTGGCCACCGCCGGATTGGCGTGGGCGGAATAGGCCCACGACCCGGCGAGCAGGTTCTTGTCGTGGCAGGTGAGGCAGACGATGTCGCCGTCGGGATTCTGCGTCGGGGCCGGCGCGACTTCCTGGAAGCGGTTCTGGCGAAGGAATTTCTGGTTGCCCTTGGCCGGATCGGTCTCCCGCCGGTGCGGGTCGTGGCAAGTGGCGCACTGCACCTGGCCGATGCCGCCGGGACCCGTGGGCTCGAGCGGCAGGCGCGGCCGGTAGCCGGGACCGCGCACGCCGAGATTCGTACCCGTGCCCGGCGGATGCATCTGGTTCGCGTCGACCAGGCGCAGCTCGCCGTCGCGAAGGGCGAGCGCGTTGGTGTAGGAGACCGAGATCGGGTGGTCGTTCGTGAGGTCCGTGCCCAGGTGGCGGGTGAAGCCGGTGTTCGCGCCGCTGCCCGTGGGCATGGTGCCGCCCGGCGCCGTGCCCGTGACCGGGATCGTGACCGTGCCCTGGGTCGTCGCCGATCCGACGCCGTTCAGCACGTTCACGTTGCCCAGCGCCACCGTCCCGTCGTGGCAGGACAGGCACAGCTTGGAACTTCCGCCGGGCTGGTCGAGCGCGCCCTGGATGGACTGCGCATCGAGGGACGATGACGTGTAGGGCGTGTAGGTCGTGGTGCCCAGGCGCCGGTTCCACAGCGGCGAGACGCCCGGCGTCGAGCCGTGCGGCGTATGGCAGAACACGCAGACCTGGCTTTCGCTCGGGCTCTTCACCGTGCCGGGCCCGCTCGCCGAGAGATTGTGCTTGGTGCCCCTCACGTCGGAGATCCCGGCCGCGTGAAGCACCGCGGAACCGGCGGCGAGCAGCATGGCCGCGCAAGCCGCCGCGAGGAGGCGCTTCAGGATCTCAGGGCGCGCCATCGGCTTCGCCTCCCAGGAATTGCAGGATCACGACACGGCCGTTGAACATGTCCGCGACGTACACGCGATCACGCTCGTCGATCCAGAGCCCCGCCGGCAGGTAGAACTTGCCCGCGTCGTTGCCCAGCCCGCCGATCGGCAGCAGGAAGCGCCCTTCGCGGTCGTAGACGAGCAGGTGGTCGTAGTAGGACTCGACGACGTAGATGTTCCCCGACGAGTCCGTCGCCACGCCCTTGGGCCGGACCATCTGGCCCACGAAGAGGCCGCGCGAGCCGACCACCAGCCGCGGCGCCGTCTCGCCGCGCCGGAAGACCTGCACGCGGCCGTTCATCGTGTCGGCCACGTAGAGCTCGCCCGCGCGAAGCCACAGGTGCGTGGGGAAGTTGAATTCGCCCGGCGCCTCGCCCCGGCCGCCAAAGCGCCGCGCGAGCCGCCCGTCGCGGTCGAAGACCTTGATCGCGTGGGCCGCGGTGTCGGTCACGTAGAGTTCGCCGCGCTCCCGGTCGTAGGCGAGTCCCGTGGGCCGGTCGAGTTCGCCTTCGCCGATCCGGCGCCGCGGACGGCCCTCCGCGTCGAGCTCCACCACGACCTTGAGCGCCGAGTCCGAGACGAAGATCGAACCGCCCTCCCCGCAGGCGATGCCCGCGGGCGAGGCGAAGCGGCGATTGCCCCGGGCGAACTCGAAGACCTCCAGGTTTCCCTCGCGGGGAAAGGCGAAGACGCCCGCACGGCCGGGATCGGCCACGACGACGCGCCCGCAGCCGTCGGCCGCGCCCGCGGTCGGACGCAGCAACTCGTCGGGGGGCGGCCCCCCTTCGCCGAGGCCCGCCACCCACGCGAGGGCCCGCTGCCATCCGGGCCTTCCGTTCTCGCCGGGGGCGCGGTAATTCACTTCGCCGATGAGCGTGCCTTCATGGCGGTAGCGCGGCACTTCCGGCGCTCGCGGAAAGGCCAGCATCTCGCGGGCCGGATCGGCCTCCATGCGCAGCTGCCGCGGTGCCGCGGGCGCGCAACCGGCCAGGCCGGGCGCGAGCGCGGCGACGCAAAGCGCGAGGAGGATGACTCTCGCGTTCACCAGAACCCCGGCCCGAGGGTTTCGTGGCCGCCCTGGATGCCGCTGCGAAGGCCCTTCTTCCCCGAGTGGCACAGGTCGCACCGGTCCGCCGCCCAAGCGACCTGGCCGTTGTGGCACATGCCGCAGAAGCGGCCTTCCGAGATCTCCTTCATCGTGACCACGTTCGCGCCGGCGCGCATCTTGAAGCCCAGCTCGAAATGGCAGACCTTGCAGCGGAAGCGGATGCGGTGGAACCAGTGCGGGAAGACCACCGGGCGAACGCCCTCGGCCTCGCTGCGCCGGTTCAGCACGACGTCGCCGTACTCGGCCGCCGCGGGAATCGCCGCCAGGGCGAGGCATGCGGCCAGCAGCAGGACCTTCGCGCGCGCGATCATGGCCGGGGGGCTCCGGGTGGCACGGCCGGCCGTGGGGGCGCGCCGGCGCGCGAAGGTCGCGGCACGCTGTGGCAGCGGCTGCACTCCGTGAGCGGGAAGGCCACCGCGCCGTGGCAGATGCCGCACTGCTCGCCCTGCAGGATCTTGCGCATGTCGAGCTTGTTGGCGCCGGCCTTCGAGACGAAGGGCTTCTCGTGGCAGTTCGAGCAATCGAGCCAGAGCGTGTGCGCGCGGTGGGGGAAGCGCACGATCGGCGTGCCGCCGGCGAGGTTGAGCAGGATGTCGTCCTCGAGCAGGCGCACTTCCGTCGACGGATCGATGCTGGAACGCGGGACGATCTGGCCGCGATCCAGGGCCTGCATCCAGCGCACCTGGTTGCCCGCGGTGTCGGGCGCGAGGCGCGCGAGGGCCTCGCGGGGCTCCTGCAGTTCCCGGATCGCCGGATTGGCCGGGTCGTGCAGCCCGTCCTTCGCGAGCGGCAGCCACCGGCGCAGGTCGGGCTGCGCCCACGCGGCCGCGGCGAGCGCGAGCAGCAGGATCGTGGCGAGCCGTCGGGGCAACCAGGGCCTCACCCGGGAATGTAGATGCCGGCCGCGCGGATCGCGCGCACCAGCTCCTTGGTCGAATCCTCGAGCAACCCCACGGCCTCGGCGAAAGCGCCCGCGGCGGCACGCTTCTCGGCATCGCCGCGCAGCTCGCCCGAGCGCGCGATGGCCGGCGCCGAGCGCGCCGCCTTGTCCGGCTCGCTCGCGAGGAGCTTGAGCAGCATCCGGTGGGTGTCGTTGCGGTCGAGCTCGTAGCGGTACTCCTCCTCCTTGCTCGCGAAGGCGAGGGAGCGAACGAGCGTGTCGCCGCCGCGCATCGAGCCGATGGCGGCCTTCGCGACGAGATAGGCGCGATCCAGGCTTTCCCGGGCCTTCGGGACGTCGCCGCCGGCGGCGAGGCGCTCGGCCTCGGCGATCAGTGCCTCCACGGACTTCGTCGTCTCCGCGGCGCCGGCGACGCCGGGCTTTTCCGCGGCGATGCGGCGCTGGGCCTGGGCCAGGGACTTGGCGCTCTCGAGACGCGCCTCGTAGTCCGCGCGCTGCTTCTGGGCCACCACGGCGTCGGCGCCCGCGAGTCGCACGCCCTCGAACATCGCGACGCTCGCCTCGGCGAGCAGCCTCGAGGCGGCCGCGTTGTCGCCGGCCTGCAGCGCGGCGGCCGCGCGTCGATGGGTATCGCGGGCGCGTTCGCGGTGGGCCTTGGCCTTGGCATCGCCACCCGACTCGATCTGCCGAGCGGCCGACGAGCGCTCGATGAGGGTTTCCACGGTGGCGAGGCGCCGGACGAGCTGCTCGCGGTCGATCGCGGGAGCGGGCGCCTGGGCATGGGCGACGCCGGCGGCGACGAGGATCAGGGCGAGGAAGGTCTTCATGGCGACGAGGTGTCCTTGGGCGTGGCGAGGCCGGCCGCGGCGAGCGCGGCCTGCAGGGAATGGGTGCCGGCCCGCACGGCGTCGAGCGCGCGGGCGTACTGCCGCTCCGTGGCGTGGGCCGCGGCGGCGTCGAGATGGCGGCGGTTCTCGCCGACGTAACGATCGACGAGGGCCACGGCCTCCCGGCGGGGCTTGAGCTCCGCGATCGCCACGGGAACGAGATCGGCGAACGAGCGGTTGCGATCGAGCTCCCAGGCGTATTCGTCGGCGGGCGTGTCGAACTTCGCGGCGTAGCGGATCTCGGTGGACCCGAGGATCGACGAGAGCGCGCGAAGCAGTTCGCGCTCGGCCTTTTCCAGCGTGCCGATGGCCTGGGCCAGGTGCTCCGAGGCGGCGAGTCCGCGTGCCTCGTCGAGGCGCGCGCGCGCGGCCGAGAGTCGATCGTCGCTCGCGGCCGTGCCCCGCGCCTGACCGCGCGAGCGCGCGAGATTCGATTCGTAGGACGCGGCGAGCCCCTCGACCGTGCGCTGGAGCGCGGCATACCGGACGCGGTCGGCCACGGCGCGCGAGGCCGCGTCGGGAACGAGCTGCCGCGCCTTGCCCACGGCCCACATCGCCGCGTTGAGCTCGGCCTCGGCTTCCTTGAGCGAGCCCGACGCGACGAGCGCGACCGCGCGCGCGTGCTGCTCGCGCGCGCGATCGAACTGCGCCTTGGCCTCCGCGTTGCCGCTCGCGGCGATGCGCTGCTCGGCCGGCGAATCCGTGACAAGGCGGCGCACGAGCGCCTCCTTCTGCTCGACGGCGCGTCGCGACGGCCCGTCGGCCGCGGCCTGCGCGAGGGCGCCCGCGCAGGCGAGCGCCATCACCCCGGCGGCGAAGCGCGCGGGTCCCCTCACGGCTTCGTCCCGGCGACGGTCGGCGGCACGGCGCCGTCCTTCTTCTTCGAGTGGCACAGGCGGCACTCGGACACCGGGAAGGCCACCTTGCCGTGGCACACGCCGCACTTCTGGCCCAGCATGATCGAGGCCATGCTGATCTGGTTGGCGCCCTTCTGCGGAATGAAGATCGCCGGGTGGCAATTGGAGCAGTCGAGCCACTCCGTGTGCTGCTTGTGGGGATAGACCACGTCGGGCATCGAGCCCTTCACTTCCCGGACGATGTTGAGGTCCATCACCACCGCCGCCGCCGTGCCGTCGTCGCGGTCCCAGCGGGGCTTGATCCTGCCGCCGTCGAGCGACGAGACCCAGTTCACGCGATTGCCGGCGCCGAGGGACGGCATGCCGGCGAAGGCGGCCTGGGGCGGCTGGAGCGAATGCGTTCCCGCGTTGGCCGGATCGTGGATGCCGTCCTCCGCGGGCGGGGCGTTGCGCTTGCCGGGCGCGGCGAGCAGTCGGTTGAACGCGTTGGGATCGCCGGCCGGCGGCGGAACGGCCACGGGGGCTGCGGACGCGACGCGCGTGGGGGCGGGCGCGGCCTGGGCCGGCGTCGCGGGCGCCGCGGGAGCAGGAGCCGTCTTGGGCGTCGCGGCGGCCGGCGCGACCGAGGCCACCGGCGGGGGCGACGCAGCCGTCTTCGCCTCCCCCACCGCCGCGAGCATGTAGTCGACGGCGGCGCGCACCTCGGCATCGGCCAGCGCGGGATTGCCGCCCTTGGCGGGCATGCCGTTGGCCGTGCCCTTGAGCGCGCTCGCGTAGAGCTTCGCGGCGCCGCCTTTCACGCGGGGTCCCCAATCGGCCTTGCTGGCGTACTTGGGCGCCCCCGCGATTCCCGGGCCGTGGCACAGCGCACAGGTCTTCTCGTAGGCACCCTTGCCGGCATCCGCGCTCGCGGGCTTCGCTGCGGGTTCGGCCTTCGCGTCGGCCTTCGGCACCGCCTTGGCGTCGGCCTTCGCGGCCTTCGCGGGACCCGCGGCCGATTCGGCCTTCGCGCCACCCGCGGCGGCAACGAGGTAGTCCACCGCCGCCTTCACCTCGGCATCGGACAGCGAGAGATTGCCGCCCTTGGCCGGCATGCCGTTGGCCGTGCCCTTGAGCGCGCTCGCGTGAAGCTTGGCGGTGCCCGCCTTGAGGCGCGGCGCCCAGTCGGCCTTGTTGCCGAACTTCGGCGCGCCCGCGAGCCCGGGGCCGTGGCACAGCGCGCAGGTCTTGTCGTAGACGGCCTTGCCGGCGCCCTTGTCCTGGGCCTGCGCCACCGGTGCGACGGCGAGGAGGACGGCCAACGCCGACATCGGGAGAAGTCGTTCCATGGCCGGCCTCACGGTTTCGCCGGCGCCGGCGCCGCGGCGGCCTTCGGGGCCGGCGCGCTTCCGACGAGCTTGGAGATCGTGCTCTCGTGCACCTGGGTCGCGGTGCCCGGCTTGCCCGAGTGGCACAGGTCGCAGTTCTCGACGGACCACGCGACGCTGCCGTTGTGGCAGGCGCCGCAGAACTGGCCGTCGATGATCTTGACCATGTTGATGTCGTTGCCGCCCGCCTGGAACTTGAAGCCCAGGTCGCTGTGGCAGACCTTGCAGCGGAAGCGCACGCGGTGGAACCAGTGGGGGAAGACGACCGGGCGGACACCCGCGGCATCGGAGTGGTTGTTGATCACGACGTCGCCGTATTCGGCGCGGGCGGGCGCGGGCAGCGCGAACGCCGCGGCCACGGCGAAAGCCGCGGCGAGCCCCCACAGCGCGAGGCGCCGGATCGGGAGGCGGATTGTTTCCATGGTCGGGAAGCCTTTCTCAGAACTGGCCGAATTGGCGGGCGACGCGCAGGGTCCACTGGCGGTCGTCACGACCGTCCGTCTTTGCAATCCGCATGCCAAGGCGAAACTCGAGGCGCCCGATGTCGTAGAGCAGGCGCGTGTCGATGAGGCGAGTCACGTTCTCCCGGGTGGCGTCGACGTCCCCGAGGAGCCGCGAGTCGAGAAACCCCTGGTTGAATGTGGCTGAAGCCTGCAGGCGGAGGCGAGGCACGCCGAAGAGGCGCGAATGCTGGTAGGCCACGCTGCCCACGACCTGGCGGCTCGAGGTCTCGGCCTCGTCGCCGTCGCGCAGGCTGCGGATCCACTGGGCCGTGAGGTTGGCGGTGAGCAGGTCGTGGGGGCCGAAGCGCAATTGCCCGCTCGCCTGGACGTTCGCGAGGCGGAAGCGCTCGGCGATCGCCCCGGTCGCATCCGACTGGCCCCACCCGGCGCCGAGGTAGGCGTCGGAATCCTCCGTGGCGGTGATCCGCAGCCCGGCCGAGGCGCTGTAGCGCGACACCGTGGTGCGGCCGATGACCGAATCGTCGATGAGGCTCGCGCCCTGCCCCGCCACGAGGTTGATCGAGACCGCACGGCCGAGCTCGAAGCCGCGGGAGAGCTGGTGATCGGCCTGGGCCGAGACCTGGCGGCGGGGCTGTTCGCCCCCCGCCTCCTGGCCGGCCTGGAGGTTGGCCGCCGGGGACCAGAGCGCGAAGCCGAAGTCCCAGGGCTTGGGCGACACGGTCGTGCCGAGGGAGGCGATTCCCAGGGTCGAGCGGCCGCTCTCGCCTGCATCGATGTCCGTCACGCTGCCCGTCGCGTTGACCGTGAGCCACTCGTACGGCGCGAAGGCCGCGCCGGCGTTGGCGGAAACGGCGCTCGCGAGGCCGCCTTCGCCCGAGCGCTGCGTGTCGCTCGCGAAGAGGCGGCCGCCGCCGGTGAAGACCAGGCGCTCGTCGAACGCGGGGCGCCACACGCCCTGGGAGTGGGCCTGGACGACGCGCTGCACGAGGGAACCGTCGCCCACGCTGAAATCGGATTGCGTGAAGCTCGCGAGGGAATTGACCCAGAGATCGGGCACCGGCGTGTACAGGTGCGTCCCGAAGAGCCGCACGATGTCGGAGCCTCCCCCATCGGCGCTCCGGCGGTTGCGCGACCAGTTGAAGGCGGCATCGGCGCGGTGCTTTTCCAGCGTGAGCAGGTAGCGCGAGTCGAGCGCCACGACGGTGTCGCGCCCGAACGAGGCCGAGTCGAGGCGGCTGAAGTCGAGCCCGCCCGACATCGTGGTGGTGCCCAAGGGATCGCGCCAGGTCTGGCGAAGACTCGCCCGGGTGTTGCGATAGTCGCTCGGCGAGAATTCGCCGCTCGCCCGGCTGTCGCTCGAGTCGAAGGTGGCGAGGAACGGAAAGCGACTTCCGGGAAAGATCGTGAGCGTGCCGCCGCCGGAGACCGACAGGGCATTGAGCGCCGCCGATCCGCCCTGGCTCGACAGCGGGTCCTCGCCGCCCCGGTCCCTCGCGAGAAGAAGGGTGAGATTGCCGCGCACCTGCGCATACCAGGGCTGCCAGAAGTAGCTCGCCGCCGAGAGCGAGAGCGTGGCGTTGTCCGACGTGCGGCGCGTGGCGCCGCCCACTTGCTGGTCCAGGTGCTCCAGCGCGAAGGTGCCGCCCCAACGCGCCGGGGCGAAACCGACGGGTTCGCCGGTCTCGAGGAAAGGAAAGAGGCGCGCGGACAGGGTGGCGCGCGGCGACTCGGCATCGGCGCCGCGCGAACCGCCGGCCGGGCCTGCCTGCGCGAAGATCCAGCGGACGGGGTCGAAGAGCGACTCGGCGCTCGCGAAGCGGGTTTCCGTGCGCAGCTCCTGCCCGGCGGCCCAAGGCGCCCAGCACGCGGCAACCAGCGCCGCGAGGGCCGCCGGCCGGGGCCGGTTGCGCTTCACTTCGCGGCGGTCGCCTTGCCCGCCGCCGGCGCCCCCGGTGCGGACGCGAGATCGGGGTAGCGGGCGGTATTGACGCTGACTGTCGCCTTCGCGCGAAGGCGCGCGCCTTCGGCCTTCCACGCGTCCTCCGCCGCCTGGCGGCGGTAGAGATCCCGCGCGCGGGGCGTCACCGCCTCGAAGGGCCGGAGCGCCGCCGGCTGCCGCTCGGCGACCTTCACGATCGCGACGCCTTCGAGGACGTCCAGCGCGTCCGAGGGCACGCCGGGCTCGAGCTTGTCGATCACCGCCTGCACGCCTTCGGGCAAGGCGCCGCGATGGACGAATCCCATTTCCCCGCCCTTGGCGGACGTCGCGTCGGCGGAGTGGATCTTCGCCAGCTCGGCGAAATCCGCGCCCTTCGCGAGGCGTGCGCGGATGTCCCGGCCTTCCTCGCGCGCCTTGTCCCGTGCCGCCTTGCCGGCGGACGGATCCACGCGCAGCAGGATGAGCGACAGGCGGACCTTCTCGGGCTCGGTGAACAGCGCCGGATTGGCGTCGTAGAAGCGGCGGACGGCGGCATCGTCCGCGACAACGGCGGCGCGCACGCGCTTTTCCAGCGCCTCGGCGAGGGAGCGTTCCTCGAGGTCGGCGCGCCAGCGGGCCACCTGCGCCTCGCGGTGCTTCTGCCAGTCGGGCATCTGGCGGAAGCGCGACTCGATCCGCTCGAGGTCCCGCGAGACCGAGGCGGCGTCGGGCGCGAGGCCTTGCCGCTTCGCTTCCGTGGCGGCCAGTTGCAGGTCGATGAGCGCGTTCAGCACCTCGATGCGCACGGCGGCCATCTGGCCCTCCGGCGGCGTCCGATGGTAGAAGCGCTGCCGGACGAGCGCGGCGAGGGCCGCGTCGTAGTCCTCGGCCGGAATCGCGCGGCCGTTCACCGTGGCCACCGGCGGCAGGGCCGCCGGGCGCGCTGCGGCATGGGCCGAAACCGGCGCGGGCGCCTTGTCCGGCGCCGCCTGGGCGAGCGCGGCGGGCGCGGCCGCCAAGGCGAGGGCGAATGCGAGAATCTTCACGGCGTTCTCCAAAAAAAAGGGGCCGGGCATGACGCCCGGCCCTCCCGATCAAGCGATCGCGCTCGCGATCGCCGGGCCACGCGTCACTTCACGTGGCAGGCGAGGCAGACGGCGCTGTTGGTGTTGGCGATGCGAAGGAACGTGGCACCGGAAGCCGGCAGGCCGCCGGGGTTCGGCGTCGTGTCGTCCGCGTGCGGGTCGTGGCAGCTGCCGCACTCGACCGACGGGCCGGCGCCCGTGGCGAAGTCGCGCGTGTAGAGCTGCATGTCCGTCTTGTTGCGCGCGCCGGTGCCGCCCGTGGTGTCGACCCAGAAGACCTGGTTGCCGTTCACGGTGCCCGAGGAGGGCGCGACGAAGTCCGGATCGACGCAGGCCGTCGTCGGCGAGGAGGCCGAGGGACCGCCGCCGCAGTACTTGATGCCGATGGGGTGGTCGTTGCTCAGGTCGTTGCCGAGCATGGCGAGCGAGGTGGGCGAGTTGATCATGCGGCCGGTCGCCGTGTCGACGCGCGAGCCGGACCAGGTATAGCCCAGGCCGTTCGTGCCGCCGCCGGTCACGTCGTAGCCGCCGGAGCCCGGGGCGTTGATGAGGTTGTCCATCGCCTGGGCGCCGTCGTGGCACGACAGGCAGGCGAGGGAGATCGAACCGACCGGCAGGATCTCGCCGTCGATCGAGCTGGAATTCAGGCTCGCGTAGGTCGTGTACGTGGCGCCGGTCGTCAGGCGCTTGTTCCACAGCGGAACGGGCGCCGTCGTGTCGGCCGCGTGCGGCGTGTGGCAGAACACGCAGATCTCGTCCGTGCCGGCGGTCACCTTGTTGTTGCCGGCGGCGCTCGACGGGCTGAGGTTGTGCTTGGTGTTGGCGATGCCCGCCTGGACGGGCAGCACGCCGAGGATCATGGTGCCCACGGTCCAGAGCGCGAGCCGCAGGGCGCTCTTCCATTCGTGGCGGTTCTTGGTCGTCATGTTCACGCTCCCTGGGTATTCGGGGTTCCCGCCCCGGGACTCCGGGCGATTGCCTTCGCTATGCACCAACCGTGCCAGTCGGATCCGGGCCGCCATGCCCCTCTCGCCGGCCGGGGCTTGCCACGGAAGACGCCCCGGTTTCCCCAATCGGAAGAGTCCGGTTCCCGGAATCGGGACGGCGCGCTACCGGACGGCGGAGGGGGGTGCCGCGGGCTGAGCGGCCGGGGCCGCCGCCTTCGGTGCGCCCGGCGCAGGCGCCCGGGTCGCGGGCTTGAGCCAGCCCTGCCCCGCCGCGAGGCTCGCCGGACGATAGACCTCCACCTTCCGGAACCACTGGTCGATCATGTAGACGCGACCGTCCTCGTCGACGTAAATCCCGGAGGGCAGCATGTACTTGCCCGGTCCGTCGCGCTCGCTGCGCTCGCCGACGAAGAGCAGCAGTTCGCCTTCCGCGGTGAAGATCTGGAAATTGCCGAACGCCGAATCGACGACGTACACGTTGCCGGCCGCGTCGGTGGCGATCTCCTTGGGGCGGGCGAACTGCCCGAACTGCTTGCCCAGCGCGCCGAAGCTCTTGACGAACTTGCCGTCGCGCCCGAAGACCTGGACGCGGAAGTTGCCTCCGTCCACCACGTAGAGCCGGCCGTCCTTGCCGATGGCCACGTCCCGGGGGAGGTTGAATTCGCCCGGCCCGGCGCCGCGGGTGCCGATGTCCATCAGGTGCGCGCCGCTTCTCGCGTCGAAGACCCGGACGCGGTGGTTGTTCGAACTCACCCCGCCGATGTCCACGACATAGAGACGCTCGCCGGCCGGATCGACGGTGACGCTCGACAGGCGGTCGAACCACTGGGTCCCGCCGATCGTGCGCAGGTACTTGCCTTCGGCGGTGAAGACCTTGATGTCGCGGGCCGAGACGTCGGCGACGTACAGGGTCCCGCTCGCGTCCACGTCGAGGCCCAGGGGCTTCACGATGCGACCGGGCTCGTCCTCGCCGATCTTGTAGAAGCGTCCCGCCGGATAGTCGAAGACGCGCACGTAGCGCTGGGCCGAATCGGTGACGAAGACGCGGCCGCGGTGGACCGCCACCGCGTAGGGCTTGCTGAGGCCTTCGCTCTTGCGTCCCTCGCCCGTGACCATCTGGCGCAGGTCGGCCGAGGCTTCCGCCGGCACGACATCCGCGCTGCCGTAGATGGTTCGCTCGTAGACGAAGCGGGCCTCTTCGGGCGGCGGCGGAAAGACGATGTCGCCGCGCTTGGCGGCCGTCGGCGCCACGGGCGCCTGCATGCAACCGGCCGCGACGACCACGAGGGCGAGGGCGGCGGCGCGCGCCGGGAAGGATCGGAAGGTCATCAACGGGTCGGCGGAGAGTCGGAACGCCCCCCTCCTGCAATCCCCATGCCCGCATCAGGGGACAAGGCCTGCTTCTTGCATCGATGGACGGTCTTCCGCACGCTGACCGCCATGAACGCACGAATCGCCGCCGCCCTGCTCGCTCCCGCCCTCCTCCTTCTCGCCGACGGCGCTTGCGCGGGCGACCGCCGCAAGAGCCTCGACGGCCGCATCGACCCCGCGCTGCTCTATCACAACTACTGTTCCGTCTGCCACGGCGACCAGGGCGACGGCCGGAGCCGCGCCCGGGGCAGCCTGGTGCCGCCGCCGGCCAACTTCACGGACCCGCAACTCGCCTCCCGCTACACCGTGCCCTACATGGACGCGATCATCCGGGAAGGCAAGGCCGGCACCGCCATGGTGGGATGGAAGACCCAACTCACGCCGCCCGAATCGCGCGCGCTCGCCGAATACGTCCGGGCCCGTTTCGTCGAGAAGGCCGGCACCGACACGGCGCGGCGCGGCCGCGCGCTGTACGAGCATTTCTGCGCTTCCTGCCACGGCCCGACCGGCCGTGGACCGGAGGCCACGGCGCCCGTCCGCGTGGGCCAACCCCCGGCACCCGATCTCGCGAAGGCCGAGGGCCTCACCCGCGAGCGGATCATCGTCGCCATCGCGGTGGGAAAGCCGGCGGTGGGAAAGCCGGGATTCGCCCAGCAGCTCGCGCCGGCCGACATCGAGGCGGTCGCGGAGCACCTGAAGCTCGTCCTCGCCACGCCGGCAGCCGGGGTCTCGGGCTCGTCCGCCCACGGCGGCAAGGCGGGCGGCCCGAGGTGACTCGGCTCGCGGCATTCGCCGCGCTCGCGCTGGTGGCGGGATTCGCGCGGGCCGCGTCCGACCCGCGGGTGGAAGAAGGCCGTCGCGTCTACAATTTCCGCTGCTACTACTGCCACGGCTACTCCGGCGACGCCCGGACCCTGGCCGCCACGATGCTGCCCTCGGCTCCGCGCGCCTTTCGCGGAATGCGACCCGACGAGATGCCGCGCGAGCGGATCGCCCTCGCGGTCGCGAACGGCGTTCCGGGCACGGCGATGAAGCCTTTCGCGGGCACGCTCACGCCGGGGGAGATCGCGGCCGTGAGCGCCTTCGTCCACGACGAGTTCGTGGTGAGGAACGCCGGCAACACGCGGTATCACACGCCGGAAAACGGGTGGCCGCGGCACGAGCGCTACGCGGCGGCCTTTCCTTTCGCCCAGGGGCGCATCGCGCTCGACACGCCCGAGAGCCGCCTGAGCCCGGCGGAAAAGGCCGGGCGCCGCCTGTACCTCGAAAGCTGCATCACCTGCCACGACCGCGCGAAGGTCGCGGACGAGGGCCCCGTGTGGGAGCGGGCCCCCGCGCCGGCGCGCTAGCCGCCGAAGAGCCGCCGCAGTCCGCCGGACACGCGCGACAGCAGGCCGCCTTCCGGCGCGCTGCCCGCCGGCACCGGGCCCATCGGGCCCGCGCCGGCCGGCACGAGCTGGCCCGCGGCAAGCTCGATGTCCCGCCGCAACGATTCGGCCGCTTCGTCAGCCACCTTCTCCACGCGGAAGCGCACGCGCGCCTCCGGCATCTCGGCCAATTGCCGGTGCCGCCGGATCGCCGAATCCACCACGAGCCGGATGAAGCCGGGCTTGAAGGGCTTCGGAATGAACCGGTAGACCTGCCCCTGGTTGATGAGATCCATCACGATCTGCGCGTCCTGGACGCCGCTGAACACGACCGACACCACCTCCGGGTGCTTCTGCTTCATGAGGCGGATGAGGCGGGTCACGTCCACCTTGCCCACGCGCACGTCCGAGATGACGACGCTCACGGGACGTTCGTCGAGGGCCTGGACGGCCTCGGCGAGATTGGCGGCGCAGCGCACATGCACGGTGTCGCCGAGAACGGCTTCCACCGCATGCCGCACCTGCGCGTCGTCGTCGATCAGCAGGATGCTCTCGTCGGGACGCATCGCCACCATGGTGGGGCGGCGGTGCGGTGCGAGGTCGGCGGCGCCCGGAAGCACCGCGCCGATGGGTCCGGCTTCGGCCGGCGTCGCTTCGGCGATTTCGGCCGTCGGCGCGATCACGGGCGTGCGCTTCGCGATGTCCGCGGCTTCGCCGATGAGCCGGGGCAACTCCCGGATGTCCCAGGGCTTGGTGACGAAGCGGTACACCTCGCTCTCGTTGACCGAACGGACCATCGCGTCCAGGTCCGAGTATCCGGTGAGCAGGATGCGCATGGCCCGCGGATTTGCCTTTCGCACCTCGTGGAGGAATTCGACCCCCGTGACGCCCGGCATGCGCTGGTCGCTCACCACGACGTCGAAGTCGTGGGCGGCGAGCAGCTTGATCCCGTCGGCGGCGCTCGAGGCGGTGTGCACCTCGAACTCGCGCTGCAGCAGCCACTGCAGCGCGCGCAGGACGTGGGGCTCGTCGTCCACGCAGAGGATGACGCCCTTGCGGTCGGTCATGGCCATGGCCTCACGCGGCCCGCGCAACGGCACCGGCCTCGCGCGGCAGCAGCACGCTGAAGGTGGCGCCCTCGCCGGGAACGCTTTGCACCGTGATTTCGCCGCCGTGCGCGCGCGCGATGTCCCGCGCCACGTTCAGGCCGAGGCCCGTGCCCACGCCTTCCGGCTTGGTGGTGAAGTAGGGTTCGAAGATGCGTTCCCGGATGTCGGCGGGAATGCCGCATCCCGTGTCGGCCACGTCGACGCGGACGAACTCGCCCTCTTCGCGGGTGGACACCGTGATCTTCCCGCTGCCCTCGATCGCCTGGGAGGCGTTGATGATGAGGTTGAGGAAGATCTGGTTGAGCTGCGAGGGCGTGCACATGATCTGGGGCAGCGGGCCGTAGGCCTCGACCACCTCGACGGCGTTCGGGATCACGCTGCGGGCGAGGTAGACCACGCTTCGCAGGCCCTCGTTCAGGTCGAATTCCGACACGCGCGCCCGGTCGAGGCGGGTGAAGTCGCGCATGTGCGTGACGAGCTCGGCCATCTGGTCAACGCCCTTGAGCACGTCGCCCAGCATCTCCTTCATGGCATGGACGTCGGCCGGATCGGCCTCGATGCTCTCGAGCTGGCCGCGGGATCGCGCGACGTCGAGCACGATGCGGTCGTCGGGCGCCTTCTTCACGAGGTCCGACACCTTGCGGGCGACGGCAACGGGCTTCTCGAAATCCCCCAGCCGGTCGATGACGAGGGACACGTTGCTCTTCGAGAACGCGAGCGGCGTGTTGAGCTGGTGGGCGACGCCCGCCACCATCTGGCCGAGGGCGGCCATCTTCTCGGACTGCGCGAGCTGCTGGTGGGCCTGGTCGCGGTCGGCTTCCTGGCTGCGGATCAGCCGGTCGGCGCGCCGCACGATGAGGAAGAGCACGGCGAACAGCACCACGAGCACCGCAAGGAGCGTGGCGATCTGCAGCCAGCCCGATTCCTCCACGCGCTGCTGGTTCTCCGCCGAGACGCGGGCGACCTTGTCGCGATTGGACTGGGCGGCCGCCGCCAGTTCCTTCGTCGTGCCCTTGATCTGGGCGAGGAAGGGCGTCACGTCCGAGTAGACCTCGAAGACGCCCACGATGCGGTCGGTGCCGGGCCCGAGGACGGGCAGGTAGCTCGAGATGAGGTCCCGGTTCTCGACCACCCCTTCGAAGGCGCTGAACTTGTCACGGTGGGTGAGCTCGCTCGCCGGAGTGCCGGCCAGCGCCTTCTTCCAGCCGGCGTTCGAGAGCTTGTCCTCGCCGATCTGGGCGTGCTCCGACGAGTACACGGTGACGCCGCGCAGGTCGAAGACCTTGATCTTGAAGACCGAGGTCTTCTTCATCGACTCGAGGACCTTCGCGTCGATCTCGCGGAAGCCCGGCAGGGCCATGATCTTGCGGCCGGCCTCGGCGAAGCAGGCCTTCTTCTCCGGCGGGGCCGCCTTCTTGCCGCCGGGGGCCTCCACGTCCGCGATCGCGCGGCAGTGGTCGACGGGGACGCTCGCCGCACGGGCGACGAACGGGGCGAAATCCCGCTCCCAGAGCGCGTTGGCGAACAGGCGCGTGAGGTTCACGTTGCCCGCCTCGTGGATCGAGAGCAGGTCCCGGAGCGAGGCGGCTTCCTGCTTGCGGGCGAACTCCGCCTGGGTCGCGTTGAAGAACGCCCCCTCCCGTTCCTGCACGGACTTGAAGAAATCCCCCTGCCGAGTCTCGAAGAGCGCGAGCGCGGAGGCCACGAGGGCGAAGGCGGCGAGGCTGGCGAAAGCGAAGTAGCGGACGAGTTGGAAGGACTGGCCCTGGGTCGGGCCGTGCGCGGTGCTGCTGGCGGCGTCCGGACGGGCCGGCGCCGCTTCCCTTTTGGCGAGGCCGGGAAGCCTCATGGCGGTGACTGACACGACTCCCCCTGTTTGTTCGCGGGCCATGGACGGAACCCGCCATGACTCCGTAGCAATTCCCGCGCCGCCCTGCGAAGGGCCCGAAAGGCCCGGATTCCTTGAGGGAGATCAACCCTTTGGAACCCTTGGGCCGGAAAGGCGGGAATCGAAGTCCCGCATTCGGGAAAACGGGCGATTGCCGACCGGCGGTATCAGCCGTTTCGTTCCCGGGTGAGGCCCGGTGCTTCACGCCCGGCCTACCATGGCGCCTCGGAGAAAAACGAAAAAAGGAGGAGTCATGGCTTCCCGAAGAATCCTGGTGCTGGGCGCGTCGTACGGGTCGCTGCTCGGGGTGAAGCTCGCCGCGGCGGGCCACGACGTGACGCTCGTCTGCCTGCCGGCCGAGGCGCAGCTCATCAACGACAAGGGCGCGATCGTCCGGATGCCCGTGAAAGGTCGCGAGGGGCTGGTCGAGGTGCGCTCGCGGGAACTGCCCGGGCGGCTCGCGGCCACCGGAACCGCCGGGGTCGATCCCTCGCGCTTCGACCTCGTGGGGCTCGCGATGCAGGAGCCCCAGTACGGCTCGGCCGGCGTGAGCGAACTGCTCGCGGCCGTGGGCGCTTCGCGGGTGCCCTGCCTGTCCATCATGAACATGCCGCCCCTGCCCTACCTGCGCCGCTTGCCGGGCGTGGACGCTGATGCCTGCCGCGCGGCCTACACGGAGCCGGGCGTATGGGACGCGTTCGACCCCGCCTGCCTCACCCTGTGCAGCCCCGACCCCCAGGCCTTCCGTCCGCCCGAGGAGCCGGTCAACGTCCTCCAGGTCCGGCTGCCTACCAATTTCAAGGCGGCACGATTCGAGGCCGAGGCCTCGACGGCCCTGCTGCGGGAGCTCGAAGCCGGCATCGATGGCGCGAGGTTCGACGATGGCCAAGGCGGGCGCATCGAGTTGCCCGTGAAGTTGCGGGTGCACGACTCGGTCTTCGTTCCCCTCGCCAAATGGGCGATGCTGCTCGCCGGCAACTACCGGTGCGTCCAGGCCGAATCCGTGCGCCCCATCCGGGACGCCGTCCACGGCGACCCGGCCGCTTCGCGGGCCGTCTATGAATGGGTCGCGGATCTTTGCGTGGGCCTCGGGGCCGCCCGGGGCGACCTGGTGCCCTACGAGAAATACGCGGCCGCCGCGCAGTCCCTGGCGAGCCCCTCGTCCGCGGCGAGGGCCCTGGCTGGGGGCGCCCGCAACATCGAGCGCGTCGACCGCCTGGTCCAGCTCGTGGCCGCCCAGCGGGGCCTGAAATCCCCCGCGATCGATGAGACCGTCCGGCTGGTGGACGGCTGGCTCGAACGCAATCGGCGGGCAGCGGCCTGAAGCGCCGGGTCGCCGGAGGCCGCGCCGGCCGACTTCCGGCGATTTTTCCGAGTGTTACGACGCGTCACGGGCGCCTCGATGGCCTTGCCGCGACAGCGAATCTCAAATATCGTTCCCCTTGATTCGATCCGGCAGGGCGGAGATTTCCCGTCCGCTCCCAGCCGGGCACCCCTGACACCCCATCCAGCAACTGAACCGGAGAGCGCATGAACGCTTGCAGCAATCGCCTCGCCCAGGCCGTGGCCCGGGCCCTCGGCACCGGCCTCGCCCTGTCCCTGACCGCCGTGGCGGCCCAGGCCCAGCAACAGCAGCCCCAGAAGGTCGAGAAGATCGAGGTCACGGGCACGAACATCAAGCGAGTGGACACCGAGCCGCCCGGGGTGGTGCAGGTGATCACCAAGGAGCAGATCGAGCGCAGCGGCACCAACAACGTGGCCGAGGTGCTCCGCGCGGTTCCCGCCCTCGCCGGCGGTGCCGCCCAGGACTTCGGCGCCGGCACGGGCTTCCAGCGCGGCAACCAGACCGCCTCGATCCGCGGCCTGGGCTCCGTCGCGACCCTCGTGCTGCTCAACGGCCGCCGCCTTTCCCCGGCCCCCTACGCCGACCCGAACCTCGGCCAGGGTTCGTCCTACAACCTCAACTCGATCCCCATCTCGGCGATCGAGCGCATCGAGGTCCTCAAGGACGGCGCGTCGGCCATCTACGGCTCCGACGCGATCGCGGGCGTGGTGAACGTGATCCTGCGCAAGGACTATCGCGGCGGCGAGGTCTCCTTCAACCATTGGCAGAACTGGAAGGACGGCCGCTACGAGGCCGACCAGTTCAACGGCACCCTCGGCTTCGGCGACCTGTCGACGGACCGCTGGAACCTCCTGCTCACGGCCGAGCTCGTGAAGCGCGACCCCGTCTGGATCCGCGACGGCGGCGACGGCATCCGCAACGCCGACTACGCGCGACTGTCCGGCCGCAACACCTTCAGCTCCGCGATCAGCTATCCCGGCAACCGGCTGCGTGAGAGCATCCCCGGCAGCGGGGTCTTCAACACCCGCCTCGCCGTCGATCCCGCCTGCCCGCCCGAGCGTCGCTTCACCGTGGGCACCGTCCAGGAGTGCCGCTACAACCCGCTCGACTACGCCCAGACGCAATCGGAAAACGAGCGCAAGAGCCTGATGGGACGCGCCACGTTCGAGCTGTCGCCCTCGCTTTCGGCGTTCCTCGAGGCCGGCTACTCCAAGAACGAGAGCGTCTTCACCGGTTCGCCCCCGGCCCTCGATGCCGCGGCGCCTTCCACCTGGTTCAACCGGGACGGGGCCCGCTTCCGCTACACGCTGGCACTGCCCGTGGGACACCCGGACAACCCCAACGCCTTCGCCACGGGCCTTCGGTACCGGTTCGAGGACCTGGGCACCTCCTACACCTTCGTCGACAACGAGTACCTGCGCGTCGTGGGCGGCCTGCAGGGCACGTTCGGCAACTGGGACTGGGAAGCCGGCGCGCTCTACAGCAAAGCCGAGCGCACCGAGACCTCCAACGGCCAGTTCTACTTCCCCGCGCTGCAGGCGGCCGTGACGAACGGCACCTACCGCTTCGGTGGCACCAACACCGAAGCCGTGCTCGCCAGCCTGGCCCCGTACAAGACGAACAACGGCGAATCCACCCTGACCTCCGTGGACTTCAAGGCAAGCCGCGAGCTCTTCAAGATGGCCGGCGGCTCGGCCGCGATCGCGGCCGGCATCGAGTTCCGCAAGGAGGAGATGAACATCGTCTCCGACCCGCGCATCGTCGCGGGCGAGTTCGTGGGCCTCGCCTCGAGCACCGTGAGCGGCGACCGTGACGTCACGTCCCTGTTCGCCGAGCTGTCCCTGCCGGTCATCAAGAACCTCGAGACGCAGCTGGCCGCCCGGTACGACGACTACAGCGACTTCGGCAGCAGCTTCACGCCCAAGATCGGCATCAAGTACCGCGTGAACGACGCGATCGCCGTCCGCGGCACCTGGGCCGAGGGCTTCCGCGCCCCGTCGCTGTTCCAGATCTCGAACGCGAACGTGCAGGCCTTCAATGCCGGCATCAACGATCCGCTGCGCTGCCCGGTCACCGGCACCGCCGAGGATTGCAACCGGACGATCTCGACGCTGATCCAGGCCAACACGAGCCTGCAGCCCGAGGAATCGACCAGCCACACGATTGGCATCATCTGGTCGCCGTCGTCGGACTACTCGGTCGCCGCGGACTACTGGTACGTGCACCGCACCAACTTCATCGACCGCTTCGATTCCGGCACGGTGATCCGCAACGAGTTCAACCCCGCCTTCACCGGCGGCACGGTGCAGCGCGATCCGAACCCGGCCTCGTGGCTCCCGGGCGTGCCGAACTCCGGCCCGATCCTGAGCACGATCCGCCGCTTCGACAACTTCGGCGGCACGGCCGCCCGCGGCATCGACCTCGACGCCAACGGCCGCTTCTCGCTGGGCAAGTTCGGGCGCCTGTCGACGGGCCTGAACCTCACGTACTTCGACAAGATGAAATGGCAGCTCGGCCAGGCCGGCGTGCCCTACATCAACGGCGCGGGGAACTTCTACGTGTACGAGGCCCCCCGCGTGCGCGGCGTGCTGAGCGCGACCTGGTCGTACCAGGCCTTCGACGTGCTCGCTCGCCTCAACCACACGGGCAAGTGGCGCTACGGCGATCCCGACACCGCCAACGAGTGCTACCTCGGAGCGACCTCGGCGACCCTCGCCTACCTGGGCCGCTGCTACGTGCGCGCCTGGAACACGGTGGACGTAGGCGTGACCTGGAAGGGCATCAAGAACCTGACGGCCACGGTGATGGTGCGCAACGTCGGCAACATCGCGGCGCCGTACGATCCCAACCAGACCACGCTCGGCTTCAACCCGAGCTTCCACAACCCGTACGGCCGCTACCTCCAGGTCGGCATGAGCTACAAGTTCAAGTAGCCCGCAGGAAGTCGCGTGAACCGAAGGGGGGGCCGGAAGGCCCCCCCTTTTATTTTGGCGGCGGCGGAAACGAAAACGGCCCCGGAAAGGGGCCGTCTTTCGCGACGCGGGAAAACGGTGGGGTGGCTGATGGGATTCGAACCCACGACAACCGGAATCACAATCCGGGACTCTACCGCTGAGCTACAGCCACCGTTGAAGCTGATCTGGCGCGCCCGACAGGACTCGAACCTGTTACCCCCGGCTTAGAAGGCCGGTGCTCTGATCCGGATGAGCTACGGGCGCGTGAAGCCGAGTCCTGCCAGGGCGGGAGCGGGTCGGGGTGGAGGGATTCGAACCCCCGACAACTTGCTCCCAAAGCAAGTGCGCTACCAGGCTGCGCTACACCCCGTCGGGCCTCTCGCGAGGCAGGCGCGAATTATACGCGCCCACCCCCCCGGCCCACAAACGACGGGGCGTTCGCGCCGGGCCGTCAGGCCGCCGGCGCACCGCCTTCGCCCGCGGGCTCCTCGCGCCGCGCGGGCGGATCGAGCAGCGCCTTGCGGGACAGGCGCACGCGGCCCTTGTCGTCGGCCTCGAGCACCTTGACCTGCACGACCTGGCCTTCCTTGAGGTAGTCCGACACGGCGTTGACGCGCTCGTGGGCGATCTGCGAGATGTGCAGCAGGCCGTCCTTGCCGGGCAGCAGCTGCACGATCGCGCCGAAGTCGAGCAGGCGGATGACCGGGCCCTCGTACACGCGGCCGACCTCGACATCCGCGGTGATCATCTCGATGCGGCGCTTCGCGTCCTCGCCGGCCTCGTGCGACAGGCAGGCGATGGAGATGGTGCCGTCGTCCTCGATGTCGATCGTCGTGCCCGTCTCGCGGGTGAGGGCCTGGATGACGCTCCCGCCCTTGCCGATCACGTCGCGGATCTTGTCCGGGTTGATCTTGATCTTGATGACACGCGGCGCGTAGGTGGAGAGCTCGTGGCGGGGACCCGGCACGGCGGTCTTCATGAGGCCGAGGATGTGCAGGCGACCTTCGCGGGCCTGGTCCAGCGCGACCTTCATGATCTCCTTCGTGATCCCGTTGATCTTGATGTCCATCTGGAGGGCGGTCACGCCGCGATCCGTGCCGGCCACCTTGAAGTCCATGTCGCCGAGGTGATCCTCGTCGCCCAGGATGTCCGTGAGGACGGCGAAGCGGCTGCCTTCCTTGATGAGGCCCATCGCGATGCCCGCGACGTGGCCCTTGAGGGGCACGCCGGCATCCATGAGCGCGAGGCAACCGCCGCACACCGAGGCCATCGACGAGGAGCCGTTCGATTCCGTGATCTCCGAGACCACGCGAAGGGTGTAGCTGAACTCCTCCTTGGAGGGCAGGACCGCGACCAGCGCGCGCTTGGCGAGACGGCCGTGGCCGATCTCGCGGCGCTTCGGCACCCCCACCCGGCCCGTCTCGCCCGTGGAATAGGGCGGGAAGTTGTAGTGCAGCATGAAGCGCTCGGTGTACTCGCCGGTGAGCGCGTCGATGCGCTGCTCGTCCTGGCCCGTGCCGAGGGTCGCGGCCACGATGGCCTGCGTCTCGCCGCGGGTGAACAGCACCGAGCCGTGCACGCGCGGCAGCAGCGTCGGACGGATCGAGATCGGGCGGACCGTGCGGGTGTCGCGGCCGTCGATGCGCGGCTCGCCGTTGAGGATCTGGCCGCGGACGATCTTCGACTCCATGTCCTTCAGGATGCCGCGAACGACGTTGCCGTCGGCGGGCGGATCGGCGTTCACGACGCAGGCGTCGAGGACGGCCTTCTTGATGTCGTCGAGCTTCTCCGAGCGGATGCCCTTCGACTTGACCCGGTAGGCGTCGCCCAGGGGCCCTTCGGCGATCGCGCGGATCTTCTCCACGAGGGCGGCATCGGTCGGGGCCGCTTCCCAGTCCCAGTCGTCACGGCCGCCTTCGTCGGCGAGCTCGTTGATGGCGCGGATGGCCGCCTGCATCTGCTCGTGGCCGAAGACCACGGCGCCGAGCATGACGTCCTCGGGCAGTTCCTGGGCCTCGGATTCGACCATGAGGACCGCCTGCTCCGTGCCGGCCACGACGAGATTGAGCTTGGAGGTCTCGAGTTCGGTCTTCGTCGGGTTCAGGATGTACTCGCCGTCCAGGTAGCCCACGCGAGCCGCGCCGATGGGCCCCTCGAACGGGATGCCCGCCAGCGTGACGGCGGCGGAGGCCCCGATCATCGCGGGAATGTCGGAATCGACTTCCGGGTTGATCGAGAGCACGGTGGCGACGATCTGCACCTCGTTGTAGAAGCCGTCCGGGAAGAGCGGGCGCAGCGGCCGGTCGATCAGGCGGCAGGTGAGGATCTCCTTCTCGGAGGGGCGCCCCTCGCGCTTGAAGAAGCCCCCGGGGATGCGGCCCGCGGCGTAGGTCTTTTCCTGGTAGTCGACGGTGAGCGGGAAGAAGTCCTGGCCGGGCTTCACGTCCTTGCGGGCGGTGCACGCGACGAGCACCACGGTGTCGTCCATCGTGACGAGGCAGGCGCCATCGGCCTGGCGGGCGATCTCGCCCGTCTCGAGCGTCACCTGGTGGCGCCCGAAAGCGAAGGTCTTCTTGATCGATTTCACGGTAGGAATCCTCTGGTCGGAAAGGGGGGGCGGTGGCGCGGGTCCGGTGGGTCCGCGGGCAACCGCGCGAAGCTTGAAGCGCTGGAAACGGTGTCCCGAAACGAAAAACCCCGCGCGCCCTGGGGAGGGATCGACGCGGGGCTGGCCGGCCGGGCGCCGCCTACTTGCGAAGGCCCAGGCGGTCGATCGTCTTGCGATACCGATCGAGATCGCTGCGCTTGAGGTAGTCGAGGAGGCTGCGGCGCTGGCTCACCATGCGCAGGAGCCC
>ERZ761602.1416-NODE-1416-length-43564-cov-10.012043_pt1 | contig 43564 bp, 33 predicted proteins | sample MGYA00512165_ERZ761602 | MGnify/ENA primary metagenome ERZ761602 (study PRJEB28899, sample SAMN02445085) | bioreactor sludge metagenome | biome: EBPR sludge; isolation source: Thorneside wastewater treatment plant | place: Australia: Brisbane, Thorneside...
TTCCGAAAGGAAGACCCGCTTCTTTGCACCTTGGCGTGCCCCGCCAAACTTACCGCATGGCAGGAGATCCGGCGACGCAGGACGCCCCATGGCATTCGCTGCACGACCATAACACACGCGGTGGAGCGGACGCACGTGTTCGACGAAATGTCGTCACTCCCACCCACTTCTCTCATTTAGCCCGGGACATTGGGCAGGAATTGCGCGTTGCCAAGGACAAAGCACCCCGCAGAAGGCTCGGCAAGCGGGAAGTTTACTTTCCCAGCTTTGCAGGACATTCGGAATAACTCATCAAGATTAACAGTCGCCAGCCCGCTTTTTTGTTGCCGCGGGGTGGCGGGTGGTTTATCTTTGCGATGCGTCGAATGAATGAGCACCCACTGGTTCACTGTTAGCTCGCTGGAAGTTATCGCGCTCGCAAACCCGCTGCACAAAGTAAATCTGTCGTAACCCGGCCACCCACGGCGACTTTCCCGCGGGGGTGGTCGGTAATGCTGATCGCCGCCGTCTTCGTATTGTCAGGGAGTATGTGCAATGACCCCGCATCGACACCAGGAATCCACACCACGATCCACCCGCACCACCAATCGAAAATCGCAGGCCATCGTCCGAAGGGCGGCGGCCGAAATGTCGCCCCTCGAGAACCGTCGGCTGCTTTCGGTGAGCATCGGCCCCGATGGCTATACCACGTTCGGCCCGAGTGCTGATACAGAGGTGTGGTATGTCTCCAATTCGGGTAATGACAGCAACCCCGGGACAGAGGCCCTGCCATTCCGTACCGTCGCCAAGGGTAAGAGCATGCTGCGCAGCGGCAAGCCCGATCATCTGCTGCTGAAGCGCGGCGACACCTTTAACGAAGTCTTCGGCAACTGGACGAAGTCGGGCAAGGACGCCGATGAGTACATGGTGCTCGGCAGCTATGGCTCGACCGGTGCCCGGCCTGTGCTTCGGACCAACGGGCTGGATGTCGACGGCATCACCCTCGCCGGCGGCTCATCGGCGCCGCTGCGCTACCTCGCGATCCAGGGCATTCGATTCACCGATAACACCCACAACGGCAACGAAGACCGGTATGGCATTCGCCTGCAGCGAACGGGCAGCCATTTCTATGTGGAAGATGTGCAGATCGACAATTTTAAAGACGGCATTGTCATCGGCATGGAACAGCCCAACGCCGGGGTGAGCAACATCACCATTCGGCGCAATGTCATCGTCGATCAGTGGTCGCGCAACTATCACTCCCAGGGCATTTACGCCTCGGGAAGCACCAATGGCCTGGTGATTGAAGAAAATGTGCTCGATCACAACGGCTGGAATGAAAACGTCTCCGGTGCCGGGAAGACGATTTTTAACCACAACATTTATATCAACTACGGCGCACAGAATATCGTCATTCGAAACAACATCAGCACGCAGGCATCGGCGCGCGGCATCCTCTCCCGCGGGGGGGGGATTATCACCGGCAATCTGACGGCGCGCAACGCGCAAGGCATCGAATCGTGGGGCGATACCACGATCTCCAATAATGTCATGCTCGAAAACGGCGACCTGCCAGGCTTCCCCCAGGGCTTTGGCATTCAGGTTGTGAATGAGAAGAACACCGGCGGCGATGCGATCATCACCGACAACATCATTGCACACGACTGGAGCAACTACACCTACAACGTGTTTGGCATTCGAGTGTGGTATGGCATTGATAGCGCGGTCGTCTCCAACAACATCGTCTATGACTGGCGCCGCCCGTTCTGGTATCGCAGCAGCGGCATTGATCTGAATGTGAACAACAACCAGTTCCAGATCGATGACGGTTTTCATGGCGTGGTCGTTCACGACCCGTCGTTGACGGCTAACAATTACGACTACTCGAACAACACCTACTACTCGCCGCGGTCGCAGCCGTTCTGGGCGGGCACGCAGTTTGTCAACACCAATACCTGGAACAACATCTCCGACGACAGCGGGTCAACATTCCAGCGGAAGAACTACCTTGACCCCAACCGCGAGATCGGGGCCTACAACCAGTTCATCGGCGGAAGCAATTCATTCAACTCGTTCATCACCGCTGCCCGATCGATGGGCCGGCACAACTACAACCCCAACTACACTGCCGCTCCGGTCATTGCGTTTATCCGGCAGGGTTTCGGACTTGGCGCGGGCGTGGGCACGCAGGTACTCGTGCAGGCCACCGACAGCGATGCCGCAGAACCGGGCAACCAGAATCCGAATCCAAACCCGGGGCAGTTCACGCTTGTCCGCACCGGGTCGGTTACCAGTGCACTCACTGTCAACTACACCCTCACCGGCACCGCCACCTATGGCTTGGACTACACAACGACCATTCCAGAGTCGGGACAGATTACCTTCCCGGCCGGCGCGGCATCGTTGGTGGTGAACATCACCCCGCTAAACGACACGATTGCCGAAGATCCGGAAACCGTCGAGTTTCGCGTCAACTCGGGTGCCGGTTATGACCCGGGCGCCCCGGCCAGCGCCAGCTTCCGCATCATCGACGGCGACGGCGGAACGATTATTCCGCCGCTCGACCCCACCGGTGGCAACAACGGCGGTGGATCGATCGACTTCCCGCTCGACCCCATCACCGCAGGCACCGGCCTGCGCGGCGATTACTACGGCGATGCCAACTTCACCAACTTCATCACCGACCGACTCGATAGCCAGGTCAACTTCGATTACCAGCTTGGTGCCCCGGCGGGCATCTCAACCGATCCTGACACATTCTCCATCGTCTGGAGCGGATATGTCATCAGCGATACGGGGGGCGATCATGAGTTCCGGGTTAATGCCGACGATTCCGTGCGGTTATACATCAACGGTCTGCTGATCGCCGACACGATGAGCAACCCACGGTACCCCGGCGATGCCAACAACGATGGCTTCGTCAACTTGAACGATTTCACCATTCTTGCCGCCAACTTCGGCGAATCTGATCGGGATTTTTCCGAAGGCGATTTCACGCTCGATGGCGTGGTCAACCTCGATGATTTCACCGTGTTGGCGAGCCGTTTCGGCGACCAGGCCCCCCCGCCGGGCACAGGCATTGATCGCGGGGTGGTGCGGATGATCGAAAATCTGCGCTACGATATCCGGGTCGAATACGTCGAGAACTTTGGCTCGGCTGGGATTCAGCTCTACTGGACGAAGTACCAGTCGGCCGAACCGCTGGAAGAGATCATTCCGATGGTCAATCTATTCCCGCCAGACTACTATGAGCCGACGTCGGGCCGTCCGTCGCCCGGCAACGCGCCACTGCTCACCAGTGCAGCGACGATGCCGGCACTGTTTTCTTCGCGCCGGGTGATTGATGAGTTGGAGAAGGAATCGTCGGCCCTGCCGGCATGACGAGTCCACACGCAGTTTTCGAGCAAACGCCCGCGGCAATGGTCGCGGGCGTTTGCTTTGTATCAGATCTGCTTAAGATCATCGCCTGATGCAAAAGCCGATCGACACCTGGACCATCCGCCGTCTGCTCGAATGGACCACCGGTTTTTTCGAGCGTAAACAGATCGACGCGCCCCGGCTGAGCGCCGAACTGCTGCTGGCTCATGTGCTGGCGATGCCCCGCATCAGGGTCTATACCGAGTTCGGCCGCGAACTCACCGACGAACAACTGTCGCTCTACCGCGGGCTTGTGAAGCGCGCCGGCGAACACGAGCCGATCGCCTATCTCACTGGCCGGGCACACTTTTTTAATCTTGAGTTTGAAGTGACGCCCGACGTGCTCATTCCCCGGCCCGACACCGAGACCATCGTCGAGCATGTGCTGCAGCAGGCGCGGCTCGGCAGCGGCATGGATTCGCCGCGCGTGCTCGACCTCTGTACCGGCAGCGGGTGCATCGCCGCAGCGATCGCGCATCATCTCAAGTCGGCCAATGTGCTCGCGATCGATGTTTCGGATGCCGCAGTGGCGGTTGCGAAACGAAACGTGGAACGGCTGTCGCTCAGCGAGCGCGTGACAGTGGCTTGCGGCGATTTATTCGAGCCGCTGAAGACGCAGTTTACCGCCGCACCGTTTAACCTCATCGTTTCCAACCCGCCGTATATTCCGTCTCAGGGGATTGATCGCCTGGACCGGAATGTGCGCGATTTCGAGCCGCGCCTGGCGCTCGACGGCGGGCCGGACGGCCTGGCGTTCGTCCGCAGACTGCTCGCCGAGGCCCCGCAACGTCTCGTGCCCGGTGGGCGGGTGTATGTGGAAATCCAGTTCGACCAAGGCCCGGCGGCGCTGCAGATTGCTCAACAAGCCGGGTTCACCGAGGCGAGGATCATCAAGGATCATGCTGGCCACGACAGAGTGGTGCTGGGAATTCAGCCGGCCTGACTGCTGTGCGGCATTCTGTCTTTTGGGAACGGAATTCCGCTATCCCGGAACGGCTTGCCGATTCGTCACGGGGTCTCTACCATCTTCACTCCAATTTTCGCCCCGATTTTGCTAATGAAGGACGTGCACTAATGAAGATTCTGGTTGCCGATAAGCTCGCGGAAGAAGGCCTGGCCTTTCTGAAAGACTGCGGGATTGGGTACGACGTGAAAGTCGGCCTCAAAGAAGACGAGCTTGCCGCCGAGGTAGGGAACTATGATGCCCTGGTTGTGCGCTCCGGCGCGAAGGTCACCGCGAAGGTGCTGGCCAACCCGGGCAAACTGCGCGCCATCGCGCGGGCCGGGGTGGGCGTGGATAATATTGACCTCGACGCATCAACCGCCAAGGGCATTCTGGTGCTCAACACCGCCGAGGCAAGCACACTTTCGACCGCCGAGCACGCGCTGGCTTTGATGTACTCGCTGGCCCGCAAGATTCCGCAGGCCCACACATCGCTCAAGACCGGCGCGCTCGATTGGAAGAAACGCAGCGTGTATCAGGGAACACAGCTTGCCGGGAAGACGCTCGGCGTGGTGGGCATGGGCCGCATCGGCAGGACAGTTGCCACCCGCGCAATCGCGATGGATATGACCGTCGTCGGGTTTGACCCTTTCTTCCCCGCAGAAACGGCGCTCGATGGCAAAGTGAAGATGATCAAGGACTTTGATCAGTTCCTTTCTCAGATCGATGTAATCACGTTTCATGTGCCCGGAGGCGATGGCACCCGGCACCTGCTCAACCGCGATCGGCTTTTCAATCGCTGCAGGCCCAATCTGCTCGTCATCAACGACGCCCGCGGGGAAGTGGTGGACGAGTTTGCTCTGGCTGATGCCCTGAAGGAAAAGAAAATCGCCGGTGCCGCCCTCGATGTCTACCAGACCGAACCCCCGGCGAAGGACCACCCGCTCTTTGGCATTGAAAACGCCGTGCTTACGCCGCACCTGGGCGCCAGCACCGATGAGGCACAAACCGCGGTCAGTGTCGATGCTTGTTCGGCCATCGTTGCCTACCTTCGTACCGGCGAAATCCGGGGTGCCGTTAACGCCGGGGGAATCAAGCTCGATCTCGCGCCGGATGAAGCGCCGTTTGCCAAGCTCGCGATTCGCATTGGCCGGCTCCTTAGTGCTTACAGCGAAGGAGGTTACAAATCGATCACCCTGCGCGTCAGCGGGACCAAGGCGCCAAAGTACATGAGCACATTTCTGCGCCTGGCCACCGTTGAGCTTTTGCGAGAGCACCTCGATACGCCCGTGAATGTGATTAATGTCGAGCACATCGCCCGCAGCCGGGGGATTGAGCTGGCGCAGGTCCACGAACCAAGCCCTCCTGCAGGGCTGGTGGGAGACATTGTGGGGGTACGTGTCGAGCTTTCGAATGGCGAGAGCCACCGCATACTCGGCACCGCATACGCCGACGGACTTCCGCGGGTGCTCCGAATTGACAATTTTGAGATGGATATGATTCCCGAAGGGTCAATGGTTCTGATCGAAAACAAAGATCAACCGGGCATGATCGGGCTGGTGGGGACGACGTTTGGCGATGCGAAAGTGAACATCGCCGACATGACCATAACCCGCGAAGTAAAACCGGACGGCACCGCCCATGCGTTGATGCTGCTGAAGGTTGATTCTGCACCGGGCAAGGAAGTGGTGGAAACACTGCGCGGCAATTCCGGCATTATTCGCCTGAAGTCTGTTGTACTCCCCACGCGGGATGCATAGTTGGCGAGGATTTCTATCCAAACGCTTCGGTTGCATGATATGATTGCGCTTATGATGGTCGCACCGATCAATCACATCGCGCTTGATGAGTCACACCGGGCTTTTGTCACCGGGAGTGGCGTTCGCATTTCCATGCTTGCCCGCGACGTGCGTGCCGGCATGAGCGCCGGCGACCTCGCCGCTGCGTATCCGCAGTTGACGCTTGCCCAGATCCATGCGGGACTGTCTTACTATTACGACAATCAGACAGTCATCGATGAAGAGATTGCCGGGGAAGACACGCTTGTCGAGCGGTCCCGCGAGGAGGTGTATCGTGCCGGCCGAAGTTTTTCCCGCTCTGAGTTGGAAGCGCGTCGGTCGCCGCGGCGCGCGTCATGAGTCTGCAACTGTTCATGGATCATCATATTGATGGCCGAATCACCCGAGCCCTCCGCAACAGGCTCGTCAATGTCATCACCGCGGAGGAAGACGGCTCTGATCGATTGCCTGACCCGCAGTTGCTCTCACGCTCAACAGAGTTGGGCCGGGTGCTGGTGAGCCGCGACGTGGACTTAATCATTGAGGCATCTGCACGGTTGAGCCGCGGAGACTTTTTTGCTGGATTAATCTATGGTTCACAATTGAGCGGATCAATTGGTCGTTCGGTGTACGATCTCGAACTATTATCGACTTGTTGTGATCCCGCAGAGTTTCACAATCACATTGAATTTCTGCCGTTGCGAGAATAGTCGAACGATTCTTTCAGCTTCCATGACCGAACGCGACCGAAAAATCTGGGACAGTATTGCCGAGCACTGGGACGAGCAGCTTGGCGAAGGGAATGATTTCCAGAAGATGCTAATCATCCCCGCGACCGACCGCCTGCTGGCGATCGCGCCGGGGGAGACTGTTGTCGATGCGTGTTGCGGCAATGGAAACTACGCCCGGAGGTTGTCGCGCGGGGGCGCAAGGGTGATCGCGTTTGATGGATCGGCCACGTTTGTCGAACTTGCGCGCAAGCGAACGCTGCCGGGCGATGGCGATGTGAACTATCACGTTGTCGATGCGTGCAATCAGCCAGCGATTGATACCCTGGCCGCCCCACGCTCAGTGGATGCATACGTTTGTTCGATGGCGATGATGGATCTGCCGGCACTCGACCCGCTCTTGCGCGCTGCCCGCGCGCAGCTTAAGCCCGGCGGACGGTTTGTGTTCTCGGTGTGCCATCCGTGTTGGAACAGCAACGAAGCTGACATGACTGGCCGGCTTGTGCAGGGCGAGGGAGAGCCTGGGCAGACATTTGGCGTGGAGGTGTTTCGTTACGCCGCCGATTGGCCGCATCTGTCTCGCGGATTGCTCCATCAACCCGAGCCGCACTGGATGTATCATCGGTCGATCAGCTCGCTTCTTGGCGATTGCTTCAGGGCCGGTTTCGTTGTCAATGCGATCGAAGAGCCGCTGTTTCCCGCCGACCTGCGGACCCGCAGCCCATTTAGCTGGGCGCGCCGGCCCGACATTCCGCCAGCGATGGTTGTCCGGCTCGTGCCCTCTCCCGGTTGAGCGGGTAAGCCTGTAAGATGCAGTGATGTCTGAAATTAACATCGACGATACCGATAAACTCGTGGAGATGTTCAAGATTCCCCAGGGCGATCGCGACGCTGGGTGGATGATGGACTTGTTGAACATCGTGCCCCGGGCGGCGCTGGCGCTGGCCGAGCCTGAGGTGCAGAAGGGGCCGGATGGGTTTTCATACCTGCAACTGACGATTCCGCCGGAAGAAGGGGAATTCAAAGGCTATTCGATTGCCCATCTGCTTGACATGTGCATCGAAAAAGGTGTTGGCGCAGTGATTCTTCCCGAAGCGGGCGCTGCAGCACCGCATTGGGTGTTTACTTACGGCAATTTGCTGTCGTACAAACTGCTCGGCGGGTTCGACACGCGCCCCGCCCACGCCACCCCCCCGCCGCCGGTGCCGGAGGGTGAGCGGAAGATCATGATCGCGCAGCCCAGCGAGGCCTATCTCCCGGCAGCGACGCGCGCGTTAATCAAGCAATACCTGTCACTAAACGGCGTGAAAGAGCCGGCGATGTTCATGCTGCACGATGCATCCATGCAGCCGCCGCAGCAACTGGTCTTTAATGTGTTTCGCGATGATTATCCGAGCAACGAGCATTATCAGGGCGTCTGCCAGCGCATCACCTGGTATCTCCCGCCGAGCTATAGCTTTGTGACGCTGCCGAACGACCAGACGCAGTTTCAATCCAGCTTTGTGGCGATGTAATCTGACCGCGACCTCGCGGGCGCGCAAGAAACCGCCTCCGGTGTTTCATGTCGGAGGCGGTCAATCACAACTCTCCACTCCTTCGTCACGCTCGTCGTGCGTTTGGCGGCGAGTCATGTGTGCAGCCGGTCGAAAGGGTCGCGCGCGTCGATGAGTCGATCAGTCGTTGCGACTGTCCCACCGATCCCAGGCGTCGCGCATGGCGTGCTTGGCCTCGTCATACTTCAGGCGCGATTTGGTTTTGGCTCGTTCCCACCCGCTACGCAAATCTTCGTCTTGAAGGTCGTCGTATCGCGTGGTGGGGTTGTTGGCACGTACTTCGTAGCCATACATGTACGCCGGTGCGTAGTCGGAATCGAATGAATAGTCGCGGTTGTAGTACGGACGCTTGGTGTACTCGCTGCGCCAGTAAGCTTCTTCCGCGGTGGGGTCGATCGCCTCGGCGATGCCCTTGCCGGCCAGTCCGCCGAAGACAGCGCCGATCACAGCACCCGTCGCGCCGCCGACGACAGTGCCGACACCCGGCACGACGGAGCCCAGCGCAGCCCCGGCCACTCCCGCCGCCGCCGCGCCGACGCCTGTGCCAATGGGGTGGCTGCCGGGCGCGCCGGTAATCGGATCAGGATTGGCATCCGGCTGCCTGACTTCCCTGGTCACCGGTGTGACGGGACGTGCCTGACGATCGTCTTCAATATCTCGTGGCATGGGAACCTCCAAAAGGTTTGCGAACTCTGCGAATTCATCCTGAAAGCGAACAATCGCTTTCGACATGAGCGAAATCATGCCTGATCGCGCACGCGGCGCGCATCGTGGAGTTGCATCGACCGCGTATCGGGCAATCACCCATCGCGCATCGGGCCGTGGAGCAGCATTAAAAGTCGAATCGCGGAATCCCCCCGATGACGAGGCGGCCTGAGCCACCGTATTCATCCCGGCAAGGAGACAGACTCATGACAAAAGCGCGAAACAGAACCAAGTCAGTAACTGCCAAGGTGAAGCCCAGCCGTCGAAGCGATGCCGAGCACTCGATGCGTCAGCAGCCAATCTATGCCCGCACCGACTACCGCGGTGCCGACAAGCTGGCTGGCAAAATCGCTATCATAACCGGCGGCGATAGCGGCATCGGGAGGGCCGTGGCCATCGCCTTTGCAAATGAGGCGGCCGATGTTGTTGTGCTATATCACGAGAACGATACCGATGCGGATGAGACCAGGGTGTTGGTGGAAGCAACGGGCCGTCGATGCCTGACAATAAAAGGCGATATCGGCGATGAGACATTCTGCCAGAATGCGGTGAAGAAGGCCTATGACGTATTCAGGCGCATCGACATTCTGGTTAACAACGCCGCAGAACAGCACCCGGTGGAGAAGCCGGAGCAAATCACATCGAAGCAATTGCTAAGGACGTTTCAGACAAATGTATTTGGGATGTTTTTTCTCACCAACGCGGCACTACCGCACCTTCGCCGTCAGCCGGGCGCGACGATCATCAATACCGGCTCGGTAGTTGCCTATCGTGGGCATGATATGCTCATTGACTATACATCCACGAAGGGGGCTGTCATCGGCTACACGCGCGCGATGGCGCTGTCGCTCGCGCCAGATATTCGCGTCAACGCAGTCGCCCCCGGCCCTATCTGGACTCCATTGATTCCATCGACATTTCCGGATGAAAAGGTCGGCAATTTTGGTGCCGATACGCCCATTGGCCGCGCGGGACAGCCGTTTGAGTGTGCGGGAGCCTATGTCTTTCTCGCCAGCGCCGATGCCACCTACATCACTGGCCAGGTGATTCACCCCAACGGGGGCGAGGTTGTCAATGCTTAGCGCGAAATGTGGCCCCGGACTCTTCACGACGGAGGCGATTGAGCCACTGCTGCAGCTCGGTGGGGAGTGGGGTGGAAAACTTGATGTCGGCACGAGTGATGGGATGGGTAAAGCTTAACCGGCCCGAATGCAGCGCATGCCGCGGGGCGTTGCTTTGATCGGTGAGCGGTTTACCGTCGGCACCGACCGAGCGATAGATCTTGTCGCCGCAGAGCGCGTGGCCGATTTCGCTGAGGTGAATGCGAATCTGATGCGTGCGGCCTGTTTCCAGTTTGCATTCGATGATGCTGTATCGATCACCAATGGTTGCGATTGGAATAATGTGTGTGATGGCGGGCTGGGCATCATCGCGCGTCTCGCCTGATGGCAGGCTGCCGCGCTTTCCGTCGCCGCGGTTGCGGACTAACTGGGTTTTGATGGTCAGGGGCTTTGTGATCGCGCCAAGGCACACCGCAGTGTAGACACGCTCGACGGCGTGCTTCTTAAACTGGTTGATGAGCAGATGTTCGGCTTCCGGCGTGCGCGCAAACACCATCAGCCCACTGGTGTCGCGGTCCAGGCGGTGCACCGCTATCACCGCGGGCAGCTTGGGCGGCTTGGCGCGAATGAGCTGCGGCCCACGACGCACCGGCGGCGGTGCCTCGGTCTTCCAGCCAAGATGCGCCGCGAGGACCCGGGGAAGCAGTTCTTCAAGCGTGGGCGCTTTGTCTTTGCGATGCTCCGCCCAATCGCGCTCCTCGGCATGCCGCTGGGTCGTGATGCCAGCAGGCTTTTCGACCACCAGCAGATGCGCATCGCAGTAACGAATCTTCACTTGAGGAAGCTTCCCCGGCGGCGGATTGCCCGCGGGCTGCGAATGCACCTGCTGGGCCATCGACGCCTTGACGATGAACCGCTTTGCGGAAACGCCCTTCCCCGAGGAGCGTGGATCGGCTGCGCGTAAGTTCGCGGCGCGTCTGTTGGGAGGTCGGCGGGCCATCGTGAGATAGGTCTATCAAAAAACGCCACGTTGCGCAACTGCCTTCACCGCGTTTGCTTGTACCTAGCATGCCGGGCCAGGGTGCGGCGCACCCGCAAGACGATACAATCGTTTCTGTGGATTTCGCCGATTTCCAACCCGCACTCTTCGCTGCCACGGTCATGAACGCATTTGATCGCCCCTGGTGCATCGCCGGCGGGTGGGCGATCGATCTCTGGCTGGGGCGGCTCACCCGCGCGCACAGCGGAGTGGTTGTTGCCGTTTTTCGAGACGATCAGATCGCTCTGCGCGACTTTCTGCATAACTGGAACTTCGCGATTCCGGTGCAGCACGACGGCAAATCGATGCTTCGCGCTCTCCCCAGGGCCGACCGGCAAATGCTCATGCCGCCGGTGCACAGCCTGCACGGTGAAAGTGCGCACAGCCGGCGGGTGATGTTTGCGCTGGAAGAGCGGGATAGCGTCGATTGGCTCTACCGGCGAGACCGGCGCATCCGCTGGCCGGTCGACCAGTGGACCGTCCGCGGGGCATTTGGTGTGCCGGCACTTGCACCGCATCTGGCACTGCTGCTCAAAAGCACCCAGCCGCGCGATCGCGACACGCTCGATTTCCGCTCGGCGCTGCCTCAGCTCGATCCCGAATTGCGCGCCTGGCTAAGCGACGCCATCACCCTCGCCGCTGCCGGTCATCCGTGGCTCGGGGCAATCACCGCGCCAGGGCGTTAGTTGAACTACTGCCGCCATTTGGGGGTTATCCTGATGTCGCCCGGTTGCAATACTGATAATCTGACACCTAGCATTTGCTGCGGATCAAGGCAGTATCGATCGACAGGTGTTGTATGGTTGTTTCAGTTGTACCGTGTCCCCTCAATTGCGGCTCCCGCTTTACAATAGAATCGCTTGAGCCGCGGCGGTTGCTGCATGCAGGGCATCTGCACGCCGACGATTTTGAGGCCAATGTCACAGAAACGCCGGTGATTGATGAGCCAGCGAACCGGTTCGGGGGAAACGTCTTCGATGGCGCAAACCAGGCCGCCGTCGCTGCACCGCTCAATGACGCTGCAGGCTGGACCGACATCGCCCCGCTGCCGGTGCCGAGAATCGAGGCGCAAGCGGAAAGTAAAGGTGGACGGCTGTATGTGTTGGGCGGGTTTGCCGATGACGACCTGCAGGCAACCAATCGCGTCGATATGTACGACCCGCAGGAGGACCGGTGGACGCGCGTGTCGCGGATGCCCGTTGCGGTGACCCACGCGCCGACAGTTGTTGATGGCAACAACATCATTCTCATCGGCGGGTATGTCGGTGCGTGGCCAGGCACAGCGACGCGCGATGTGTGGATGTTCAACACCCACAACAAACGGTGGGCCAGCCTTCCCCCGCTGCCCCAGGCGCGCGCCGGCGGGGGTGCGGGAATTGTCGGCACCAAGCTCTATTACTACGGCGGGTCAAGCGGCAGTGCGGGTGGTGGCGAGACCGACCATGCCAACACGTGGTTTCTCGATCTGGCCAACCAGGATCTCGGCTGGAATCGCAGGGCGAGCCTTCCTGTCCCGCGCAACCACATCGGCTATGCTTCGCTGGGAGGCAAACTGTACGCCATCGGCGGGCAGCTGCTGGATTTTGCCAGCACAGGCAACCAAACAGCGGTGCATTCGTATAACCCAAAGAACAATCGATGGTCGGAAATCGCGCCGCTGCCGATCCCGCTGGGCCACATCCACACCAGCACGATTATCGACAGCGGAAACATCGTTGTTGCCGGTGGCCTGACCGAAGGCCGGCAATCCGTCTCCGCGGTTTATGTCTTCTATCCGCAGGATAATGCCTGGGTGTTGCGCGGTGAATTGCCCTCCCCTCGGAACAGCACCAACGTGATGATCGCCGATGGCACCATTTACATCGCCGGTGGAGGGCCGGGCGTGAACCCGGAATCCAGTGCCATCAAACAGCCGTGGAACCCGCCACCCCGGGCTGCCGACGTGCCGCGTGTCGCGGCCGGCAGTCGCTCTTTCGATGGCATTTTTGACGATCCAGACTTTGCGATCGTCGCACCGGGACAACTCGCGTCGGTCGACATTCTGGCCCGCTTTTAGCTACGGGCGTGGTTCAATCCGGGTCGCCATCTGCTCGAAACGCGCAATCGGAACAAAGCGCGCAATTACTCCCGTTGGTGTTGTTTGCTGGGCGAGGGGGGCTGATTATGGTTGAATCGGACCCGATGAGCGTTGTATAGTGATTCCATCATGTCCGGGCAGCACTGCGCAAAAACTCAGAAGTTAGAGCTAGATCGGCGGGCAAATCCACCCTCAAGGCCCGCTGTGATGATTGAGGCTGTCGAGCCACGGTTGCACCTGCACGCCGGACACGCCTTCCATGCCGCAGTCAGTTTTCAGCCAACCGGGGTCGCCTTGGTGCAGGATTTTGTGCCCGACACTGGCCAGACATTTGCCCTGCGCACCGACGGTCTGGTCTACGGCTGGGACGCCAACAACAGCCAGAACGCGCGTAAGCGGTCATCGAGCGCATCGCTCAACCTCGCGTATGACACGTTCAACCACATGCAATTGGGCGGCTCGCGAAAGTGGGAGCTTTCGGTGCCCAATGGCCGCTATGACGTGCGCGTTGTCGCGGGCGATGCAAGCTATTTTGACAGCGTCTACAAGATCAATGTCGAGGGCACGCTGGTAGTCAACGGCACACCCAATTCGAGCAAGCGGTGGGTGGAAGGCACGAGCAAAATCACAGTGACCGATGGTCGTCTCACCGTCACCAATGCAGCGGGGTCGGTGAACAACAAAATCAGTTTTATCCGCGTCGCGCTGGACGAAACCGCGCCCGCGCAACCAGAACCGCCCCCGCCGGCGACCTCGGGCTGGAGTGCGATCGCTTCCCTTCCACTGGCGCGCACCGAAGCGATGAATGTGTCTAAGAATGGCATGCTATATGTTTTCGGCGGCTTCTTTGATAACAAGTGGGATGCGACCAAGCGCGTCGATGTGTACAACTCCTCGTCAAATTCCTGGTCGCGACTGCCGGATATGCCTGTAGCGATCACGCACGCGGCCACCGTCATGAACGGTGACAACGCCATTCTGGTCGGCGGGTATGCCGGCAATCACCCCGGGCCGGCTACGAGCGATGTCTGGAACTACAACACTCAGACGCGCGTCTGGAGCAAGTTGCCAAGCCTTCCGGACGCCAGAGGGGCCGGTGGCGCAGGCATCGTCGGTTCGCAGCTCATCTTCTTCGGAGGGGCAAAACGTCTCTCTAACAATACTTCGGAAACTGATTTCTCCAACACATGGTCGCTTGATCTGAACAACACGTCGGCAGGATGGAAAGCTAAAGCGGCGCTTCCCAATCCCCGTAACCATCTCGGCTACGCAACCACCGGCGGGAAGATTTATGCCATCGGCGGGCAGTACCGCGACCGCGAGACCAGCGCCAACCAGACTTCCGTGCATGTGTACGATCCGACGGGCAATAAGTGGTCGTCGGTGGCATCACTGCCGATGGCTCTCGGGCATATCCAGCCGACCGTAAACCCAGCCAATGGCACGATCGTCGTCGGCGGCGGGGTGACCAACGGATTTACCAACACCAATCGCATCCACGTCTTTAGCCCGTCTCAAAATCGCTGGACCGTCGCGGGCACACTTCCCGCGCCGCGCAAGAGCATCAGCCTGGCTTTCCATGGCAACACGCTCATCTTCGCCGGCGGTGGAAACAACCTTGCGCTCGCCACCGGCTTCAAGACCACCTGGTCAACCGCGGCGCGGGTGCTCCCCGCGGGGGATCCTACGCCACGCGATCCGCTTTTCAGCAGCACTGAACTCGCACAGGTCGTCTTGTAAGTCGCGCCGCCCCCCCGCATGATGGCCTCGCGCGGTGTCCATTGCGACGCTTCCCGCAGAGGATTGTTCCGAGTCATGCCATTCGATTTTTCACCCTATCGCGCGGCGCTGCTTGATCTTGATGGCACGCTGGCGCACGACGACCACGCCCTGCCCGGCGCCGCTGCGCTGGTGCGCCGGTTGCAGGCCATGGGGCTGATCGTCGGGGTTATCAGCAATTCTGGCGCAGGACCACTCCGCACGCAGATGCGGCTGCACGGCATGGCCATCGACATTGACGCCGCCAACATCTTTACCGCCGCGGCGCACACTGCAGAACATATTCTCCGCCACTTTTCACGCGACGCGCTCGCCCGCCGGCCGCGCGTGTTCAACCTGAGCACCCACGCCGTCCATGATATGCTCAATGATCAGGTCGATTGGGTGCAGACCGGCGGCGAACCTTGCGACGTCGTTACTGTCGCCTCGCCCACTTCGCAGCACTACAGCCCCGATCGCGCCCGGGTGGCGCTGCAGTTGGCGCGCGCCGGCGCAGCGATTGTGGGTCTGTGCGCCGACCGGCTCTTCCCCAGCCGCCGGGGAATGGAGTTTGGCAGCGGGGCCGCCACCCAAATGCTCGCCTACGCGGCTGGGGTCACCCCGACTTTTTGCGGCAAGCCGCAGCCGGAATTCTTTACCGATTTTTGCAAGCATTTGGGGGTTGATACGAATGAATGCGTGCTGATCGGCGACAACCTCGAAGCCGATATCGCCGGCGGAATGAATGTCGGCATGACGGCGGTGCTCACGCTCACCGGCGTTTCGCGCCGCAAAGACATCATACTGACCCCCGAGCACCGCAGGCCGGCAGCGGTTGTGGACGACCTGACGCAGCTTTGAAGTGCCATTGGGAGGCCGCAATGTGTGAATCTGTATCGCGTCAGAGTGACAAAACCGCCGATCGCGCCGCCTGCGGGCAAGCGGTTTCGTCAATTCAATCCAGACCGGATATGATTCCTGGTATCGGAGGCAACGCATATGAGTCTTTGGAACAAACTTACTGGCGAACTGGTCGACATTGTCGAATGGCTCGATAGCTCGCGCGACACCATGGTCTGGCGGTTTCCCCGCTATCAGAACGAAATCAAGAATGGCGCCAAGCTCGTCGTCCGCGAGAGCCAGGCGGCGGCGTTTATCAACGAGGGCGCGGTGGCGGACATCTTCGAGTTTCCCGGTACCTACACTCTGGAGACGCAAAACCTCCCGATTCTCAGCACGCTGCGCGGGTGGAAGTACGGATTTAATTCCCCGTTCAAAGCCGAGGTGTACTTCGTCAACATGCGCACGTTCACCGACAGGAAATGGGGCACAAAGAACCCGATCATGATGCGCGACGCCGAGTTTGGCCCGGTGCGTTTGCGCGCGTTCGGCACCTTTGCTGTTCGGGTGATTCAGATCGGCACGTTCTTGAAGAATGTCGTCGGAACCAATCACCGTTTCAGCATTGAAGAAATCGGTGAGCAACTGCGCGATCTCATGGTCGCCCGTTTCGCCGACGCCGCCGCCGAGAGCAAGATTCCGGTGCTGGATATGGCCGCGAACCAGGATGAACTCGGCAAGGTGCTGCTCAACCGGATCAACCCCGATTTTGCGCAATACGGGCTTGAGGTGACGCAGTTGGTGGTTGAAAACATCAGTCTCCCAGCCGAAGTGGAGCAGGCGCTGGATAAGCGGACGAGCATGGGTGTGCTGGGCGACCTGAACAAGTACATGCAGTATCAAAGCGCCGAAGCGATTCGGGAAGCAGCGAAGAACCCGGGCGGTATCGCCGGAATCGGCGCGGGAATGGGTGCCGGAATGGCTATGGCCAACCAGATGGGTAATGCGATGCAGAGGCCCACTGGCGCAGCGCAGGAAGGCGCACCACCGCCGCTCCCCGCGGGGGCTGTTCAGTTTTATGCCGCGATCGATAACCAGCAGACAGGACCGTTTGAGCTGAGCGCGATTCAATCACAGATCGCCGCAGGGCGGATTATGCGCGCGACATTGGTCTGGAAACACGGCATGACCAACTGGGCCGCCGCAGAGTCAATAAGCGAGCTTGCAGCCCTTTTCGGCCCCCCGCCGCTGCCGGGGGAATAAAGGTGAACCACCAAGAACACCAAGTGCACCAAGAGGATTGAACCTTTTGCCGCCAATCATTTTTTGTCATTTGCTTTGTGGTCTTCGCGGCTTTTCGACCGTGCTTTAATCTGACATGCAGCCCCAGTTAAAAGAACGCCAATTCCCCTGCGGGCAATGCGGGGCGATGCTTGAGTTTGATCCGGGCACGACTTCGCTGAAATGTGTCTATTGTGGATGGCTCAACGAGATCGCCGCCAGTGCCGGCGATGCGATACAGGAACTGGACCTGCAGGCGCATCTGCGGCAGCTTCAGAGCAACGCGAGCGTGATCGAGGCGCTGTTGGTTCGTTGCAACGGCTGTGGTGCCGAGCAGACCATGAAGCAAGGCATCACCGCGGCCGAATGTGTGTTTTGTGGCAAAGCGATTGTGGCGCAGGCGGTCAGCAAACGGCTGATCAAGCCGCAGTCGCTCTTGCCGTTTCACATCACGCACCAGCAGGCGGCCGACAGCTTCAAGAAGTGGATTCATTCCCGCTGGTTTGCACCCGGCGCGCTCAAGCGGAATGCCGACCGGCAGCGCATCACCGGTAGCTATATCCCGTCGTGGACGTTTGACAGCGACACCACCACTCCCTACCGCGGGCAGCGTGGAGAAGACTACTGGGAAACGCAGACATATCAGACGATGGAAAACGGCCGGCGCGTCACCCGCACGCGGCAGGTCCGCAAGACCCGCTGGTATCCGGCCAGCGGGACGATTCGCCACTTTTTTGACGATGTGCTCGTGCTGGCGACCACATCGCTTCCCAAGGGCTACGGCGAGGAACTCGAACCCTGGGACCTGACCAACCTCGTCCCGTTTGATGAGCGATACCTCAGCGGCTTTATCGCAGAAGCCTATCATGTCGATCTGCCGCAGGGATGGCAGACCGGCACCGTCATCATGGATCAAGCCGTGCAGAGCATGATCCGCCGCGACATCGGCGGCGATCATCAGCGCATCGACTGGTACCAGACCTCGCACCGCAGCATGACCTTTAAGCACATTCTCCTGCCCGTCTGGATCAGCGCCTACAACTATCACAACCGCGGCTTTCAGTTCCTGGTCAATGGCCGGACCGGCGAGGTGCAGGGCCAGCGGCCGTATAGCGCCGTCAAGATCGCGCTATTTGTAATGACGATTGTCGCGGTGGTCGGTGCAATTGTTTACATCGCACAACACCAGTGACCACCCTCGCGCACATCTCCGATCTCCACTTCGGCAGGATCGACCCCGCGGCCGTCGAGCCGCTCATCGACGACTTGTTTCAGTTGAAGCCCGACCTGATCGTGATCAGCGGCGATCTCACCCAGCGGGCGCGCCAGGGGCAGTATCAAGATGCCCGGCGGCTGCTGGAGCGGATGCCTATTCCTCAGATTATTGTTCCGGGCAACCATGACGTACCGCTCTTTAGTGTTCTTCGTCGAAGTTTCGATCCGTATGGCCGGTTTCGGCAGTTCATCACTGGTGACGAATATCCTGAGTTTGAAAACGGCGATGTTCACATCGTCGGCATCAACACCGCCTGCCGCCTCGCCCCGCGGCTGGGCGGATTCTGGAAAGACGGCAAAATTCGTCCGAGGCATCTGAAGGCGCTGGAACGAATTTTTGGTGCAGTTTCTTCCCCACCCTGTGCTCAAGGAGGGGGCAAGGGGAAGGGTTCTTTCGTGGCAACGAATGTTCAAGCGCACGAATCACCCTCCCCCCAACCCCCTCCCGGAGTATCAGGAGGGGGAGTTGAGACACCCATTCGCATCCTCGTCGCGCACCATCCCTTTATCGAACCGCCCGGCGGGCATCGGCACGGCACGATTCATGGCGGCGGGCGGGCTGTGTTGAGCCTTGAGCGATTGGGGATCAATCTCATCCTCGGCGGGCACATTCACCTGAGCTATCACGGCGACCTGCGCCGGAAGTACCCTCAACTCCCGCGGGCAATCATCAACGTGCTGGCAGGAAGCGCCACCAGCACCCGCCGGCGCGAGGCGCATTGCGCTTACAACGTGCTGCGCGTGGGCAACCGAGTGTGTACACTGTCGGTGCGGCGGCTGATGGGCACGCAGTGGGTCGCCAGTGACGAGCTTGGCTTGGCGATTTCCTGATTCAGTGGAACGAACCGATGCTGACCACGACGGAGTACGATCATTGGCTTGCAGTCGCCCGCAGACACACGCATCGGGCTGATGAAGCGGCAGACCTGCTGCACAACGCGCTCATCGCCGCGATGCGCGCTGGCCGGCGCGACTTCGCCAGCGCCGCGACTGCGGCTTGGTTCACCGGCGTCATTCGCAACCTTGCAAAGATGGATGCCCGCTCCGCAGTGCGGAGAAAATCGAGAGAGGCGAACCACCCCCCGCCCGCGGAAGCCGTGGCGTCCTCGACCGACGAGGTGCAGGCCTGGATGAACGCCGTCGCCGCGCTTCCCACGGGCGCGCGGACGGTTGCCGTGCTCGCGCTGCATGGGCTAGACCGCAAAGAGATTGCCCATGTCCTGCGGCTAACCGATGCGTCGCTGCGACAACGGCTTACCTCCATCCGCAAGGCGATGCACCTAATCGATGCGTCGGCGCTCCCGCAGGCGGTGCCGAATCTTCGGTCGACCTTCGGTACTCAACTCGAACTCGGTCTGCTCCGGCGGTCATTGCTGGCGATCCTGCAGCATGAAGGGGACATCGGCACCCACGACCCCGACGGACATCTGATCGTCCTGACCCGCGCCGGCTCACAAAAGCCGATGCGGCGGCAACAAGATTGAAAGTAGACTTGTATCTTCGAAAGGAACCAGAGCATGGCAACCAGTCTCAAAATCGGCGCGATTGTCTATCGAGTGTCTGACCTGAAGCGGTCGGAACAGTTTTACCGTGAGTCGCTTGGGATCGACTTGCGCGTCTTGCCGCTTGATGAAAAGGAGAAAGAAGAGGGGCACGAAGGGGAGTCTTTTATGATGGGCGACGTGGGCGATATCACGCTGGTATTCTTCCAGGGGAAGGACAAGCCGGGCGCGACACCGGTGATTGTCTTCAGCCTGCCCGAAGGCGGCATCGATGCCGCCGCCGAGGGGCTGGCTCGGCGGGGGGTGTCGATCGTTACGCCCGTGAGCGAAGCCCCCGGCGGCTGGAGCTTCGACTTCAACGACCCCGATGGGCACGCGTGGAGCTACTACCAGAGCAAAGATAAGCCGCGATGACGGGTTTCACTCGCACCTCAGCAGTGTCGTTCGGCGTGACAAGCACCCCACCACCTTTCCCGTCGGTGAGAATTCCATAGCGTGGCCCGACCCTTGCATGGTATACTCTTAACAAGGTGATTGGGCCGCACTTTTTGCCTAAGATTTAGGCAATCGGTGCTTTACACACCTGTTTTTTGCCCGATCATTGAGCAAGCTTTCCGTCGTTGGTCACCCCGGCGACGGTCATACGAGGGCGCCGTCTACCTGCTGCGTCTAAGTGCTTGCTGGTTTTGCATTTACGTTACTATCACCGCGCCCTTTTCCTGAACGGATGTCGCATCATGGATGCCTCTGGTCAACGTCGATTCTCCGGACTTCCGCCTCAGGTGGGGCTTTACCACCCTGCCTTCGAGCACGATGCCTGCGGGGTGGGCTTTATCTGTCATATTCGGGGCAAGGCGTCGCATCGGATTGTCAATGATGCCCTGCAGATGCTGGAAAACATGGAACACCGCGGTGCCTGTGGATGCGAGGCTGATTCCGGCGACGGCGCGGGAATTATGGTTTCCATGCCCGATCGGTTTTTCAGAAAAGAGGCCGCAAAATGGGGCTTTAAGCTCCCCAAGGCCGGGGAGTATGCCGTCGCCATGTGCATGCTGCCCAAGGACCTTGTGGCGCGCGAAGAGGGGCAGAAAATTCTCGAAAACACCGCGCAGAGCTACGGCATGAAAGTGCTCGGCTGGCGAGATGTCCCCACCAACGAAGCCTTTGTCGGGCCGACACCGAAGACCGTCGAGCCGCGCATGCGACAGTGCTTCATTGGCATGGACGAACGGTTCTACAACCGCGGCGACTTTAACCGCCGGCTTTACCTCGTCCGCCAGCGGACCGAAAACCAGATCGAATACGGCAATGTTCACCCTGATAACAAGGAAATCTTCTACATCAGCGTGATGAGCACCAACCGAATCGTCTACAAGGGCATGCTCACCGCGGCGCAGCTGCGACGGTACTACCCCGATCTGGCCGACAAGGAGTTTCAGAGCCATTTTGCGGTCGTGCATTCACGATTCAGCACCAATACGTTCCCAAGCTGGCGGCTCGCGCAGCCGTTTCGATATCTGGCGCACAACGGCGAAATCAACACACTGCGCGGCAATCGCAACTGGATGCGCGCCCGCACGGGCAGCCTGGAAAGCGAGACCTTCGGCGACGAGCTGCGCAAGATGGTCCCCATTCTGGGCGAAACCACTTCCGATTCGGCCACGCTGGACAACATGATCCAGTTTCTCACCGTCAATGGCAGGAGCCTGCCACACAGCGTGCTGATGGTGATTCCCGAAGCGTGGCAGAACAACGCCCAGATGGACCCCGACCGAAGGGCCTACTACGAATATCACGCCTGCCTCATGGAACCATGGGACGGCCCGGCGAGCATCGCGTTTACCAACGGCGAACTGATCGGCGCCGTGCTCGACCGAAACGGGCTGCGCCCCAGCCGCTACTACGTCACCAAGGATGAACTGGTCATCATGTCCAGCGAAGTTGGTGCGGTCACCGTCAAGCCGGAAGACGTCGCCCAGAAATGGCGGCTCCAGCCGGGCAAGATCTTTCTTGTCGATACCAAGGAAGGCCGTATCGTTGATGATCAGGAGATCAAAGATGAACTGGTAGACAGAAGGCCGTGGCGCAAATGGCTGGTGGAGAATCTGGTGGAGTTGGATTCGTTGCCGGCTCCGCAACGCCGAGAGCGGAAAACGGATGGCCGAGAGCAGAAGTCGGGCGCTCCGCTATCAGCTGCCGGTTCCCCGCTGCTTCACCTCCAACACGCCTTCGGTTACACCACCGAAGACCTGAAGCTTCTGATGACGCCGATGGCAGTCACCGGGCAGGAGGCACTGGGGTCGATGGGGACCGACACCCCGCTGGCCTGCTTGAGCGATAAGCCGCAACTGCTTTACAACTATTTCAAGCAACTCTTTGCACAGGTGACCAACCCCCCGCTGGATGCCATTCGGGAAGAGTTGGTGACATCGCTCTACACCTACCTCGGCCGCGAGAGCAATCTGCTGGAAGAATCGCCGGAGCATTGCCACCTCGTCAAGCTCAAGACGCCGATCATCAGCAACGCCGACCTGGAGAAACTAAGCAGAATCAACGTCGGCGAGTTGCGTGCCATGACCTTGCCGATGCTTTTCCCCGTGGACGAGGGGGAAGCGGGCCTCGAACGCGCGCTGGAACGGCTTATGGATCAAGCCGCCGAAGCGGTGGCCGATGGCGCGTCGATCCTCATCCTCTCCGACCGCGGGGTGAGTGCCGAAGCTGCGCCCATTCCGGCACTGCTTGCCACGGCGGCGGTGCATCATCATCTCATTCGCCAGGGCACACGCACGCAGGCCGGGCTGGTCATCGAGACCGCAGAGGCGCGCGAGGCGCATCACTTCTGCTGTCTCATCGGCTACGGCGCGGGCGCCGTAAATCCGTATCTGGCCTTTGAGACGATCGCCGACCTGGAAAAAAATGGCATGTTGCCCGAGGGTCTCACCTTCGACAGTGCCAAGAAGAACTATATCAAGGCCGCTAACAAGGCGATTCTCAAAGTCGCCAGCAAGATGGGCATCAGCACGGTGCAGAGCTATCGCGGGGCGCAGATCTTTGAAGCGATCGGTATCGGCAAGGCCGTAATCGATCGATACTTCACCAACACGGCCAGCCGGATTAACGGTATCGACCTCGGCCTGATCGCGCAGGAGACGCTCGCGCGTCACCGCAGGGCATTTCCGCCGATCGATGTACACGAACCCGTGCTGGACACCGGCGGGCAGTATCAGTGGCGCCGCGACGGTGAATATCACATGTACAACCCCGACGTGGTGGCAAAACTGCAACACGCGGTCCGGCTCCAGGTGAATGGCTCGCCACTCGCCGATGCCCCGCTGTCGGCAAACGCTGCGTCGATCACACCCAGTTCCCCTTTCCGCGACGGCCCGGGGTTCAAGGTCTTTAAGGAGTATGCGCAGCTTTTGAATGACCAGTCGCGGCAAAGGTCAGTCTTGCGCGGGTTGCTGGAGTTCCGGAAAGACCTGACTTCGCCGATCGCGCTGACCGATGTCGAACCGGCGAGCGAAATCGTCAAGCGGTTTGCCACGGGCGCGATGAGCCTCGGCAGCATCAGCACCGAGGTGCACGAAACGCTCGCCGTCGCCATGAACCGCATCGGCGGGAAGTCCAACACCGGTGAAGGCGGCGAAGACCCCCGCCGGTTCAAACCCGACGATAACGGCGATCGTCGGCGCAGCGCCATCAAGCAGGTGGCTTCGGCGCGCTTCGGCGTGACGGCTGAATACCTGGCCAACGCCGATGAGATTCAGATCAAGATGGCCCAGGGTGCCAAACCCGGCGAAGGCGGACAGCTTCCCGGGCACAAGGTCGATGCCTACATCGGCAAGCTTCGCCACAGCACCCCCGGCGTGGGCCTCATCTCTCCGCCGCCGCACCATGATATTTATTCGATCGAAGATCTGGCGCAACTCATTCACGATTTGAAGAACGCCAACCCGTCGGCGCGCATCAGCGTGAAACTGGTGAGCGAGGTCGGCGTCGGCACTATCGCTGCCGGCGTGGCCAAGGCCAAGGCCGACCACATTCTCATCAGCGGCGATTCGGGCGGCACTGGCGCGTCTCCCCTGACTTCAATCAAACACTGCGGCTTGCCCTGGGAACTCGGCCTCGCCGAAACGCAGCAAGTGCTTGTGATGAATGGGCTTAGAAGCCGCGTGCGCATTCAAACTGACGGGCAGATCAAAACCGGCCGCGATGCCGCCATCGGCTTCCTTCTCGGCGCCGAAGAGATTGGCTTCAGCACCGCCCCGCTCATCGCCGCTGGCTGCGTGATGATGCGCGTCTGCCACCTGAACACCTGCCCCGTTGGCATTGCCACGCAAGACCCGGAATTGCGAAAGAAGTTCGCCGGCAAGCCGGAACACGTCGTCAACTTCATGTTCTTCATCGCTGAAGAATTGCGCGAGATCATGGCGGAACTGGGCTTCCGCACGGTCGATGAAATGGTGGGCCGGGTTGATGTGCTGAAACTTGCCGACGTCAGTAACCATTGGAAGGCCAGGCACATCGATCTTTCGCCGATTCTTCACCAGCCGGCGCTTCGCGAGGGTGATACCCGCCATTGCACGACGAAGCAGGATCATGGCTTGGAAGCGTCGCTCGATCACACCCGGCTGCTAGGCATCGCCCGCCCGGCCATCGACCGCGGGGAACGGGTGACGGCTGCGGTGGAGATCAAGAACACGCATCGCGCCGTTGGCGCGACGCTGAGTGGGCAGATCGCCAGAAAATATGGCAACACCGGCCTGCCGGACAACACCATTCACCTGAAGTTTAATGGATCAGCAGGGCAAAGCTTCGGCGCGTTTCTGGCGCGCGGCGTGACGCTGGAACTCGAAGGCGACGCCAATGATTATGTCGGCAAAGGTTGCGCCGGTGGAACCATCATCATCTATCCTCCGGGCAAGAGCGATTTTCTGGCCGAACAGAACATCATCGCAGGCAATGTCATCGGCTATGGCGCTACCGGCGGGGAGATTTTCCTCAACGGCGTCGTCGGTGAACGGTTTTGCGTCCGCAATAGCGGTGCCACGGCGGTGGTGGAGGGCGTTGGCGATCACGGCTGCGAATATATGACCGGCGGCAGGGTCGTCGTTCTCGGCCAGACCGGCCGCAATTTCGCCGCGGGAATGTCTGGTGGGATTGCCTATGTGTTTGATGAGCACGACACTTTTGCAAAACTCTGCAACACAGAAATGGTCGCCCTTGAAGAACTGACCGAAGACGATGCTGCGTTCGTGAAATCGCTCGTTGAAAGGCATCACGCTCACACCCGGAGCAAGCGCGCCCGCGACATCCTCGACCGCTGGAAATCGAGCGTGCCCCGGTTCCGTAAAGTGATGCCGACCGACTACCGCAGGGTGCTCGAAGCGCAGACGACATCAGGCGAGTCATCCGCGGGGCGGAAAGTGCCGTTGGTGGTCAAGTGATCAGGCGCGGGATAGCAACGTTGGCTTCGTCGCCCAAGTCGGGAAGGAGATCAGATTGTGTCGCTATCCAAGCCGGGCGGCGAGATCAACGCGGATGTCTACTTTCAGGCTGCGCAGGACCATGCCAATTCGCTTGTGCGCCTGTATGAGGACAAGCAATATGTTCTGACAGTTTACGTTGCTGGGCTTGCAGCGGAATGTTTGATTCGCGCATTTCGCGCGAGAAAGGGTTTGCCGTTTCGTTCGGATCACCCGTTAATCGATTTGGCAAGGGAAGGCGGCTTCCCTGAGTTGGTTCCCTCTGTCCATCGTGCAGCTTTCGATGCCGCGCTGTCCAATTTAATCCTCCATTGGCGCAACAACCATCGTTTTCGCTCCAACGCGGCGTTGAAAAGGTTCTTTAAAGACTTGAAGCTGGATCGGCACATCAAGGGCGATTACCTCAAGGAAAATGCACGTCTGCTTTCCTCAAATGTGCTAGAATTAGCCGGTCTAGGAGTCATGAAATGGCGTTGATTGATGATGTAAAGAGAATACTGCAAGCTGGCTTTCCAGGCGCGAAGCTCGAACTAAAGTCGATCGCCAGCGGACGAGTTACCGGCGCACTGATCTGGGACGGTTTCGATGCTTTGCCGCAGATTGATCGTCAATCTCGATTGCGCAAGGCGATCTCCGCTCTACCGGTCGATAAGCAACTCAAGGTTTCTTTGATCCTGACACTCACCACAGATGAGAAAGCGTCGCTGGCCGCGGCGTGAAAACAAATGCTGTCTACGAGCGTTGCAACCATGCTAATCGTCGCCGTCGCTGCGTTCGCAGTCGATGGAGCCGTGCCCGATCTGCCCGATTTTGACAAACTGTGGAACTATCGCGACCCCGCGGCCACGCAGGCTGAGTTTGAGCGATTGCTCGAGCCCGCTGCAGCATCGGGCAACGATGATTACTACCATTGCCTGCAGACGCAGATTGCCCGGTGCCAGGGCCTGCAGGGCAAGTTTTCCGACGCGCACGCCACGCTCGATCGAGTGGAGCAGTATCTGAAACACCCCTCCGCCGCCGTCGTTCGGGCGCGCTATCTCCTCGAGCGCGGGCGGGTGTTTAACTCATCGGGCGAGATTGAATCGGCGCGCCCCCTGTTTGCCGAGGCGCTTTCCACGGCAATGCAAGCCGAATTGCCGCTGTACGCAGTCGATGCCGCCCACATGCTGGCGATTGTCGAGGCAACACCCGAAAAGCAGATCGAGTGGAACATTCAGGCGCTGCAGATTGCCGACACGAACCCGGTAGCATCGAGGTGGAAGCCGAGCCTGTGGAACAACCTCGGCGAGGCATACCGCGCCGCGGGCGAATATGAAAAATCACTGGCCTGCTTTCAGTCGATCATCCAATGGCAGCAGGACAACGGCAAGCCGATCGACCGATACACCCGGATCGACGAAGCCAGGCTGCTGCGCCTCTGCGGCCGCGCGAATGAATCGATGACGAAGATTCGCGCCCTGAGCGACGAACTTGCCGGCGAGATTGATGGATTTGTTTCCGAAGAACTGGCAGAGAACCTGCTGCTGACCAACGACGAGGCGGCAGCCAGGCAGCAGTTCATTAACGCCTGGCAAAAGCTGAGAGATGTGCAGTGGCTGAAAGATTCTGAACCACAGCGGTACGAGCGGTTGCGAAAACTCGGATCAGACTGAAGCGCAACCACCAAGGCTCCAAGGCACGAAGTTGGTCTCGTGATGAAACGAATTCTTCCTGGTGCCCTTTGCGTCTTGGTGGTTAACTGAAATTGAGGTTGTCAAAGATGGGAAAGCCCACAGGTTTCAAAGAGTTTACCCGCGAATTGCCCGCCCGGCGGGAGGTGTCGCTGCGCATTCTTGATTGGAACGAGATCTACCTTGATTTCGCCCCCGACAAGCTGCGCAAGCAGGCATCGCGGTGCATGGATTGCGGCATCCCCTATTGCAACAACGGCTGTCCGCTGGGCAATATCATTCCCGAGTGGAATGACCTGGTCTATCGGAACAAGTGGAAAGAAGCCTGGCTGCAACTGGCGAAGACCAACAACTTTCCCGAGTTTACCGGCAGGGTGTGCCCGGCTCCGTGCGAAGAGGCCTGCGTGTTGAGCGTCAACGATAAGCCGGTGACGATCAAGAATGTCGAAGTCAGCATCATCGAGCACGCATTTGCTCAGGGATGGGTCAAACCAGAACCCCCCGCAGGCCGCAGCGGGAAGAAAGTGGCGGTGATCGGCAGCGGGCCCGCGGGACTCGCGGCGGCGGCGCAGCTCAACAAGGCCGGGCACTGGGTGACCGTCTTCGAGCGCGCCGATCGCATCGGCGGGCTGCTTGCTTACGGCATTCCCGAATTCAAGCTGGAGAAAAGGATCGTCGAGCGAAGAGTGCAGCTTCTTGAAGCGGAAGGAGTCAAGTTCGTTACGAATGCAAACGTCCACTCCCCCGCCAAGTCGTCTCCGAAAGTGCCTGCGGGTGCGCCGGGCGCAGGTGTCACAGCCGGCCAAACGCCCTCCCCCCAACCCCTTCCCGGAATAGCAGGAGGGGGAGTCAACATCGACTCTCTCCGCAAAGAGTTCGACGCGATCGTTCTTTGCATCGGGTCCACGAAGCCGCGCGACCTTGCGGTGCCCGGCCGCGAACTCGGGGGCATCCATTTCGCCATGGATTACCTGCCACAAGCCAACAATGCGGCGCTGGGCGCACTCGTGCCGAACCAGATTGTCGCAAAAGACAAACACGTCATCATCCTCGGCGGGGGCGATACCGGAGCCGACTGCCTTGGTACTGCCATTCGACAGGGCTGCAAGAGCGTGAAGCAGTTTGAACTGCTCGCCCGCCCCGCCGACGCCAGGAGTGATGAGGGTGTGCTAAAGGGCGATGTTGCGCCGTGGCCCTATTGGCCAATGGTCTATCGTGTCAGCAGTGCCCACGAAGAAGCAGCGGCCATCGCCGGGGCCGACATTCGCGATTTTGCCATTAACACCAAGGCATTTAAGGGCGAGAACGGCGTCGTCACCCGGCTCGTCGGCGTGCGGCTCGAGTGGTCAAAGGACGATTCGGGCCGCCCAGTTATGAAGGAAATCGCCGGGAGTGAGTTTGAGCTTGAATGCGATTTGTGCTTCCTCGCCATGGGCTTTGTCGGTCCGGAAAAACCCGGCCCGGTCGAACAACTCGGGCTGAAACTTGACGCGCGCGGCAATGTAATCGTCGATGAGAACTACCAGACAAGTGTGCCGGGGGTGTTTGCAGCGGGCGATTGCCGGCGGGGGCAGAGCCTGATTGTCTGGGCCATTAGCGAAGGCCGATGCGCCGCTGCGGGCGTGGATCAGTTCCTGATGGGCAGAACCGACCTCCCGCGAATGAAGTTGTTCTGACCGCACCGATTCGTGATTCAGCGATTCGCGATTAACCGCTGGCTGCTTTGCCCGAGGCGAGTGGCGCATCGTCCCCCGCGGCCAGTTGCTCGACTTCCTTGCACACCAACCGCTGATATTCCCTGGAGTCGATCAACCCGACGATATCGGCCTGACCGACCGTCTTTGCGTTAAGTAGCTGGAACTTATTCTGTGAAAGTTTGCCCAGCGGGACGCCCGTGGCGCCCAGGTCCTGCCGCCAGGCGCGCACCGAAAGCTCCTGCCGATCCACTCGTATGTTGGCCAGTTCGAGACTCAGCGGCCAGTTGGCACGAATCCCCTCAAACTCCGGTCGAGTGGCCTTGCTTGACCAGATGCTCGCATGACCTTCTCCCATCCGGTCGTGCGCCCAGCGCGCCACCACCTGATCGACATCCACATTTCCAGTCGCAGCGATGGTCCAGCCCAGCTCCGATCGATTGACGTGGTCATCAAGAAACCGCACGTTGGTCGCATCGCCCGCCAGCGCCTGCAACCCTGCGGCAATCGCCTGATCCACCTTGCTCTGGCTGGCATCGATGAACTCGACGCGCACGCCACGGCCCTGCAAGAATGTGCCCAGTGCGATCGAAACCGGGTGGATCCCAACAATCAGCACGCCGTTTGGCGCGGTCATTCGCACTTTCAGCAGTCGCGAGAGCGGCGCTGAAGTCAGGATTGCCCATGAGACCGTCGCGACAATCACCATGAACATAATCAGCGTGAGCGACTGCACATCGCGCAGCGGGCCGGCCGCCATGATGAGCGGGCCGGTGATTGGTGCCTCAGGCTGCGGCACATCCTGCAATTCCAGTGCGATGATCGACGCCACGGAGAGCGCCACAATCCCCCGTGGGGCGAAGAGTGCTGCGAAGACTCGCTCGTTCCATGAGAGCGTCGAGCCGATGGTCGACAGAAACACCGATGCCGGCCGGACAACCACAAAAAGCCCGAGGATAAACAGCGCATGGTGCCAGTTCATCTCTACGACGTCGCGCACATTGACGCTCGACGCAAGCAGCAAAAACAACATGCCCACGAGGATGACGGTGAGCTGTTCTTTGAACGTGCGCAGTTCATGTACCCCGCTGACCTTGGCCGCACCAAAGATCATTGCCGCGAGGGTCGTCGCGATCAGCCCGCCGGTGGGTGCGATGAGTTCGCCCAAGCCGAACGCGGTCATGCAGACGGAGATTGCGAGCAGATTCAGGCGTTTCGGCTCGTTCGTGTTCTCGCCGACCATCCGCCGGGCCACCGCCAGGCCCGCGATGCCCGATAGCACGCCGACAAGCGCCCCGCCGATCATCGGCGTCACGAGCGTGTGCAGGATCAGTGACATGGACGGCTCAGAGTGCCCTGTGGCAAGGTAAGTCTTGGCGATGTCCATCGCCGCGATCGTCGCCAGCACACCGATCGGGTCGATAAACACCGCCTCCGCGGCGAGAGTGGTGTGCAGCGAGGGGGTGAGCCGAATGTGTCGCAAAAGCGGTTGAACGACTGTCGGCCCCGTTACGATCAGACACGCGCCCAGCAAGAGCGCCCCGATCGGATGGAAGCCGAGTGTAAGCCACGCCAGAAGCGTCACCCCGCCCCAGGTAACCAGAGCTCCCACGCTCAGCAACCCCAGCACGGCGCGCGGCGCCTTGCGCAGCTCGGCAACTGTCAGGTGCAGCGAGCCTTCAAACACCAGCAGGCCGATCGACAATGCGATAATCGGCCCGAGAATCTCGCCCATTGACGAAGCATCCAGCAGCCCCAACCCGGATTTGCCGAGCACAATCCCCCCGACGAGGAAGAACGGAAGCGCAACCATTCGATAGCGGTCGGCAACCGCAGACAGCGCCGCCCCGAGACCCAATGCCAATGCGAGTGTCTGCGTGCTGCCGGTTTCCATCAACGGTTTACATTACCAGCGCGGCGGCAACTTTATGCAAGGTCAGGGCGTGAGATCGACAATAGAATTTCATCACGCTGACAAGCTCGCGACGGGAAACCGTCGCATGAAACCCAACCCCACGACAAGGCGAGTACGCCATGTCGTGCCACCCGAGAAAAAATCTGCTCGGCGCTGCGCTGTGCGCGACCGCTGGCGCAGCGCGGGGGGTAGAGGGGAAAGGATGAATGATGAGTTATGAATGATGAATGGAGGAGGACGGTGCGCGCTTTGCCCGCGTGCCCGGGAATGCCCGAAAATGCCCGATTTTCGAAAAATGTATCGGGGGGAAATACCGCACAAATCCATGCGATTCTGCTGCGTAAATATCGAATGAATAACGAGTTATGAAACCCGGGCTTTTCGACCACACGCTTCAAATCGACTGCGCGCATCGGGCATCGCCCCGACTGCCCCGGCGGGCACTATCCGAGCCGCGCGTAGTCTTCGGGGACTTCCGGATTGCGGTCGCTGGTGGCACCGATGAGGCCCTTGAGCCGGTGCGCGCGGAAAAATTCTCGCACTTCCGATTCCCCGTAGCGCTTATCGTTCTTCACGCTGTGAATGATGCTGTACCCTCTATCGAGCAGTTCCTGCAGCTCGAAAGGGAGGCCGATGAAGCGAATGCCGAACACTTCGCCGGGAGAGACATAGTTCTTCAACCCGAAGCCCGCAGCGCGGGCGTACATGTGCATCATGAGTTCTTCGGGGACGTCGATCGGCGTCCAGTATTCCGGACGATCGAGGTAGCCTCTCTGATTCATCTCGGCGAGGCAGGACTGTCGGATGGCGTACGCCCCACCGAGACAGTTTTCGCCATATTCATAACCAGCAATGACCGCTTCGGTGAGGTGCTTGCGAATGGTGCTGACCGGCCCGCCGCGCCACCAGTCTTTGAGATAGTTGATGAGCGAGATGGGGTGAAGCATGTCGATCGGCCGGGCGTGGAGGCGCTTCATCAGGCCGGCGTTACGCTTGATATCACGGTCGTGGCCTTCGGGGGTGCGGGTGTTTGCGCCGAGCACGCCGATCGACGGCGCGGCATCAAACTCGCGCGCCAGCTTCTGCGCAAACGGCGCAATCACCAGCGCATCGGTGTCGATCTTCATCCCGAATGCTGCCTCGGGCGCGTGTCGTGCGATCCACTGAAAGCCGAGCAGCGAATTGCCACAGACGCCCTTGGCCTCCTTAAAACCAACCCGCCGCGGGCGATTAAACTTCACAAACTCCGGCTCGACCTGCCGTGGAAAGCGCAGCCGGTCTTTGAGCATGCGATCTTCCGGGCTGTCGTCGATCACCACCATCCGGCAGCGCGCAGGCTCACACCCGCCGATGGCGTCGAGCAGATCGTTGGAGCGATCAATCTCAAGCTCCTTCGGGCCGACCAGCAAAGCGACTGCGTAGGTAAGATTCATGACACACGGTTCCCAGTTTATGCCTGCAACCGCCCGGCAGTAGCCCAACAGCGCGGCTGTGAACATCTTTACTATCGACCATTTCGCCCCCTCAAACCAGCGCACCACCCCACACGGGGCCAACACCGGGGCCGGATAACCATACCACATTCGCCGGAGGCGCTGGAAGCAGAAAACGCACTGAAAGCCGGAGCCGAAACGCCCGATAATTACAAGCAAATCGGGGCGGTTGCAGGCCGTGTACGCCACCGCGCGCACCGGCGCACTCGGCAAGCTCTTAACAATCCTAAAGGAGGCCTAGCGCGCCGCTGTTGGAACGTTGATCGAATCTTCATACTCGCCGCGTATCAGTCTGCGGCTTATGAAACTGAGCAAAATCGGACGCAAAGCCGCATTCACGCTGGTCGAATTGCTCGTGGTCATTGGCATCATCGCGGTTCTGATCGGAATCCTGCTGCCAACGCTGGGCAAGGCTCGCGCCCAGGCGCAAGAGGCGCTATGCAGCAACAACCTGCGTCAGTGGGGGCTGGGTATGCAGATGTATGTCGATGGCAATCGGGGCGTGCTCCCATTCGACGGCGATGACGGCGACACCGCGGGCAAACCCATCGGGCTTTGGTCGGATCCGAAGCTGTGGTTCAACGCAGTGCCCCTGAAAACAGGAAAGAAGACGTATGACGAAATGCAACGCGAATCCACAACGCTCGGGGTGCCGATTCCGCACACGCGTTCGAGCAGCATCTTTGTGTGTCCTTCGGCAGAGAATGCTTCTGATCGGTCGAGCGCGACGGTCACCGCCGATGGGTTCTACCGCATGTGGGCTTTCAGCGGGCAGAGCACACTCAACCCCGGCTCGGTACAGGAACGAAGAACGTACGTCTGCTACATGTACAACAGCAAGCTTCGTGAAGGGACGAACAACGCGCTGAAGATGTCAAAGCTGCGCCCTGCGGCGACAGTGGTGCTGCTCGCCGAGAAGCGCATGAGCCCGGCAGAAGTGCCCCGGGATGTGAACGAGGCTTATGACACTGCCACCGGGCAATCGGATCGTCTGGTGTCTCGCACACTCAACCGCATCAAGGGCGACTGGCAGCGCGTTGCGGGACGACATCGGAAGGGAGGCTATCTGTTGTTTGCCGACGGGCATGTGAGTTGGTTCAGCATGAAACAAATGACAACCCCCGGCACCCTCTCGCCGGCGGTGGATCTCAATCAGCCGGGGAGCATCGTATGGACACCGACAGCCGTCGCAGCGCCGTGAGGCCAATCGATCCAAGTCCATCACAGGCTTCTCAACCAATCAACCTTCGACCATCGCGGACACGATCTTGCTTTAGATGGACCCGGCTGACCGTGTGCGGGATGCTGTCGATCTTTGCCCCGGTGAGCACGTTCGCAGACTCGATCCGCGCAGGACTGCACAGCGTGCCGATGAACGCCTCGGCGCATCCGGCAAGTCGCCCTGCGTTCGATACGCTCGCCGATGCTTTTGTTCCGCATCTTGCCCCCGGTGACCCGTTTGCCTGGCCGATGAAGGTACGAGCGTTGGCGAGCGATTCCTATACCTTCTGGCGTGGCAGCAAGCATCACTTCTACGCTTGGTCTCGCACGGCGTGTGCCGATTGGTTGGCAGACCCGTCACGATTCATCATCACACATGGCGATCCGCATTTTGGCAACATCGGCACCTATCCTGCGTCGGCTGGTTTTGGCGAGTTGTCGCTGGGATTTGTCGATTTTGATGAGGCAGTTTCCCTGCCCCCGGAGATGGAACTGCTGCAGGGATACATCGTGTTTCGGCTGACGGCCCAGCACATGAAACTGCCGTGGACCGCGCGCCTGGATCATGCCGTGCAGACGACGCTCTCAGAGCACTACCGCGCATCCGCCGCGGGTGACGCATCACCGCGGCAGCTCCTGGCCGATCTCCCGCTGGCGGTTGCGCTGTTTGACGATCGCTCCAAGTCGTATGAGGACATGGTTCACTCAATGACAACGACCGGGCAGTTTGATCGACTGCTCGGGAAACCGCAGGCCCCCGCCGACCTGCTTCGACGCACGCCGGAACTAATCGAGCCAGTCGCCCGCGCGCTCACCCGCGCCGCCGCCGAGCAACCGGCACTGGGCAGACAATTGCGTTACTCGTCGGCCGAGTCATTCCGTCATGCCATTCGAGACATTGGGCAGCGCACCCGGCTGAAATCATCCGGATCTCAGGGGCTTAAGAAGTTCTTTGTGCTGATTCGATCGCCGTTTCACGCGTACGAGGGTGATGTTGTTCTGTACCTTAAACAGGAAGTAGTCGCGCCTGGCGAACATCAGCGTCTCACCCCGCCGCACGAGGCCGGCCCGGGTGCGCGGGTCGCCGGCGCGGCACGCGCACTGTCGCCGGAACAATGGTATGTCAATGCGCATGTGACTCTCAACAACGAAGCGTACTGGGTCACGCTGCGCGAACCCTGGGGCAGCGAGCTCGACCTCGCGCGCCTCGTCGACCGCGATGATCTGGTCGCCGCGGTGCGGATCTGGGCGACGGTTGCAGGCTGCGCGCATCGCGCCGCGGGCATGGACAGTGCCGACTGGCTCACGACCGAACGCGTGACGCAGATCGCCACTCGTTCGGCGCAGTACCTTGCGCTGCACCAGGACCTGTTTGAGGAGTTTCGGGCCGACCCGCGCGTTATCTCTCTCGTCGGCGTTGCTGAGGCGAGCATTGCAGCATTGTCTCGTTCGCGGTCGCGGTGAAACACCCTCCGCAGAGGTACATTGGCCAGGACTCGGGGCGGAACGATCAGTTTTCCCCTTAACACAGGATTAGCGCCGTGCAAATTGTGCGTTTATCGAGGTGAACTAGAAACCTTCCGCGTTCACATCAAAGAGCTTTCAAACAGCTCTCGTCTATTTCTCTTTCTGGAAGGATCGGAAGATGCAGAAGTCTCTCATTCTCGCTGGCGTTACGTCGCTGGCGCTGGCGTTGGCCGCCAATGCAGCGGTCATCAACGAAGTTTATGTCAATCCCCCAGGCACCGATGACGCCCGCGAGTACATCGAACTCCGCGGCACGCCGGGCGAATTGCTCGATGGCCTGACGCTGCTGGAAATCGAAGGCGACGGCACGGGTGCCGGCGTCATCGACTTGGCGCGCAGCCTGAACGGGCTTGCGATCGGTTCGACCGGGTACCTCGTCCTGGGCAACAATTGGGAAACCTCGACGCCATACAGCATTCCGACCGGCACCACCATCGCCAACCTCAATCGCACGCCGACGGCCACGATCGAGAATGGCAGCGTAACGTTTATTCTCGCGCGCGATTTTACGGGTGCCCTGACAAACGACCTGGACACGAACAATGACGGCACGCTCGATGTCACCCCCTGGTCGGCAGTGGTCGATAACATCGGCTGGGCTGAAGACAGCGTGGTGACCGCGAGCGACATCGTCTACCTGGGCGCAGCAATCGGCAATGCCGGTATCCCGCCGGGCACAATTGATGCCGCAAGCCGCTCGTTCACCGATCTCACACCGGGCTCGGCAGGTGCGTGGTTCAACAGCGATATCATCGATGACGATCTGGATCTGATCTATTTCCCGGATCGACTCTCCGGAACGCCCACGACTGATCGGCTCACCCCGGGCAGTGCCAACGTTCCCGAACCCACATCTGCGGCATTGCTTGCGGTTGGTTCGATTTTGCTGCGCCGCCGTCGCGCTTAACTGTCTGTCTCCCCTCCCCGCGCCGCGGGGAGGGGATTTGCTTGTTTGAAAGATTCTTCAGGTTGAGGAGAGATTAGAAATGACTCGTCGCACTGCAATGATTGTTCCCGCCGCGCTGCTTGCTGTCGCATCGACGGCCTCTGCGCAGATTCAGATCAACGAGATTGTCATCAACCCACCGGGGGCGGATAACGGCCGAGAGTATGTAGAGCTGCGCGCAACCGGCCCGGTCTCCATCCCCAGCGGGCTGCATCTGCTGCAGATCGACGGCGACGGAACATCGGCAGGCGTGATCGATTTCGCCTGGGATCTTTCTACGGCGACGTTTGGCAGTAATGGCCTGCTGCTCCGTCGAGATAGCGCAGCAGTCCTCAATCCCGCTCCCGAAGCTGGCACCAATGTCATCGTGCAGGACTTCGCCCCCGATCTCGAGAATGGCAGCGCGACCTGGCTGCTCGTCGGCGGGTTCAGCGGCGCGGTGGGGCTTGACCTTGATGCAGACAACGACGGCGCAATCGACAACATCAGCACCGTGCCTTGGACGAGCATCTTCGATGGCATCGGCTACTTTGAAGAAAGCCTGGATGATCCCGCAGGACAAGCCGACGAGTTCACCTACGCCGACGACTTTAGTCTGCCGGCATTTCCCAGCCCCCTAGGCCCGACCCCACCCAATGCCGCCGACTCGTTCACCCCCGACATTATCTTCCGGCTCACCGATGGCGAGTGGATCGCCGCCGACCTGCTGGATCCGGACACGAGCGACCCCAATAATCCGCTCGTCTACGCCGACGTGGAAATTCGCGACATAAACAATAACACGGTGGACCTCAGCACGTTTGACGCGATCACATGGACACCCGGCACGACCAACCCAACGCGCACGATTGCCGCTGCCAATATGTGGAATACTGATGCCGACGGCGACTGGTCTGCGCCGGGTAACTGGTCGGCGGGGACTGTGCCAAACGACTCGATCACCCGCGCGAAGCTCGGCAATGTCATCACCGCGCCGCGCACTATCACGCTTTCATCAGCGATTACCATCAACGAGTTGCAGATCGACAGTGCAAACAGCTACTCCGTCGCAGGAAACGCGGCGTTGAGCTTTGCGGGAACATCCAATTCGATCATCGATGTGACGCAGGGATCGCACTCAATCACCGCCCCGGTGAACATAAGCAAGAGTGGTACAATCAACATCACTGCGGGCCAGTTGACGATCAGCGATCCGGCTTACGCGAGCGGCGTCGCCCTCAGCAAGACCGGCGCGGGTGTGCTCGCGGTGAAGAATGTTCGCGCTGATGGGCTGGACGTAAGTGCGGGCGTCGTGCGAACCGTCGCTGGAAACGGCGCTGCGGGCGTGAGCCGTGTCGTAAGCTTCACCCAGTCGGCTGGCAGCACGCTCGACCTCTCCGACAGCGCTTTGGCGATCGATTACGACGGCGCATCGCCGATCGATACGATCCGCAGCGCCATCATCAGCGGGCGCGCCGGCGGCGCGTGGACGGGCACGGGAATCACCGCTTCCTCGGCAGTGGGCAGCCCGACGACCGGGCTCGGCTACGCCGAAGCGTCAGCCGTCGGCGGCGCTTCGATGTTGTTTTCGGAGGTGACAACCGACGCAACCACCGTGCTGATTGCCTTCACTGTGCTCGGCGACGCCAACCTTGATCGCACAGTCAACCTCGACGACTTCACCAGCCTCGCCGCCGGGTTTGGCTCGGGTACTGTCTGGAGCCAGGGAGACTTCAATTACGACGGCAACGTAAATCTGGACGATTTCACCAGCCTTGCCGCCAACTTCGGCAGCAGCCTCCCGACAGAAGCCCCGCGAGCCGCAGTTCCCGAACCGACGACGGCAGTGATGTTCGCCGCCGCGGCCTGCGGGCTGTTGGCGCGCCGGCGGCGCGTCACTTCTCCGCAAGCGGAGCGCTTTCCGCGGCGTGTTGCAGGAGTTGTTCATCGAGCGCGGTGAAGGTTTTGTTGCGCCGGGTGAAGACGCGCGTCGCGACTTCCACGGCTTTCTTCATCGGCAGTTGCTGCACACCAGCGTCGGTCCAATAGCTGAAACTGGGGATGTATTTCGGGGCCAGCCCGCTGCCGGTGAGCATGCAGCAATAGCCGATGTAGCAGCCTGGCGGGAGGCGTGTGCCGATGCTGGTCTTGCTGTGATCGCCGATGACGGTGCCGAGCGACCACCTGCCAGACTTTGTTGCGCTGCTGCCGCGCAGGATGCTGATATCGCCGTAGGTCGCTTTCACGTTTGCGGTCATCGTGCCGGCGCCGATGTTGCACCAATCGCCCACGTAGCTGTGGCCGATGAATCCTTCGTGCGGCTTATCGACGTAATCGCAGATGATCGAGTTATCAATGTTCCCGCCGATGTAACATTGGCTGCCGATGCTCGTGCCGGCGCCGATGCCGGTGAAGGGGGCGAGGCGCGTATAGCTGCCGACATAGCACGGCCCGGTGAGCACGCAGCACGCGCCGATCTCAACGCCCGTGGCGACAACCACCGGCCCGCGGGAAGAATCGAGCACGGCCCCGGCGCCGATCTTCACATTGGCCCCGACCATGACTTCATCGCCGACAATGTGATAGGCACCGGCGGGGAGCTTGTTGAACTCATCGCTGCTGGTGATGGCGTCGTTCACCAGCGACTCTTCATTCCAGTGAACGAGATCCCAGAGATGATTGGCCCAGCGCGCCTGCGGAGTGGTGCGGGGAAGGTCCATGAGCGCCGTCCATGCCGGCGTGCGCTGCAGCGCATCCTGCGGGCTAAGCCCCGGCCGCTGGATGTACGCTTCGCGCACAAACTGATCATGCTCGACCGAGACAGTATTGAGGTCGGGCGTTTCATATTTCTGAAAGTGAAGCGTGCGCCCCCCGATGATCAGCGCCGCTTCATCATCCAGCGGCTGGTTGACGCCCGCAGGGATCTTCATCTTCGGCAACACGCGCTGCTTACAATATTCCACCAGGGAGGGGCGCACCCAGAATGTCACCCTTGTGGGCGCGATGAGCCGCAGGTGGCGATCGAGCAGCGTACCCATGCCACACTGCAGCATGAATGTCGGCCGCCCCAGAGCCACCGGTGCAAAGCCGTCCCACTTGCCGCCTTCAAAGATAACAAGGTGCATCATCAAACATTGTAACGCGGAGAGAGAACGACAGGTCAAGGAATTCCGGTGAAACGACAGGCCCGGGGCGCATGGTGCCCACGGGGCGGTCAGTGGGTAAGATGGAAGCCGCGGGCATGCCACAAGATCGACCAAAATCGCATCAGACAAAGGGAGATCGCCCCGAAGACCAGCCCGGCTCCCCCCACGCTGGTTTTCCCGCCACGCGATGGACCCTCGTCGGGCGCGCCGCGGGTGCCGACGAAGTGGAACGGCCGATCGCGGTCACCGAGATCGTCCGCGCCTACTCACCGGCACTTCGAGCGCATCTGCTGCAGTCGCTGCGGTACGACGAGCACCACGCCGACGACCTGTTACAGGGCTTTCTCGCCGACAAGGTGCTCGAACAACGCCTCATCGGCCATGCCGACCCCAACCGGGGGCGATTTCGCACTTTCCTGCTCGCGGCGCTCGATCGGTATGTGATTGATGAGCACCGCCGCCGCAGCGCGCAGAAGCGATCGCCCGCCGGGGAAGTGATGGATGTCGATCAACACCGCGACACGCTCGCATCGGCCGCCGGGGGTGCCGACGCGTTCGACGCCGCATTCGCACGCGAAGTGCTCGGCGAGGTGTTGGAAGTCATGCGACAGCAGTGTGCGAGCCTTAACCGGGCCGACTTGTGGGATGTATTTGAAGTGCGTTATCTCAAGCCTGCAACCCAGGATGTCGAACCCGAGCCGCATGAGTCCATCGCGCGCCGGCTGAGCCTGCAATCCCCCCACCAGGCGGGCAACCTGCTCATCACCGCCAAGCGAATGTTTACACGCATCTTTAAGGCAGTCGTAGCTCGCTACGCACAGGGCGATGAGGAGGTGCGCGCGGAAGTGCGCGATCTTTGGCGCATTTTTGCTTCGGGCAAGCCGTAAGAGAGCGCACAGTTCACCCAGATTGCAGCGCGCTGAGATTTTTCTTGGCATGGCCTTACGCCGGGGTATCTTAAGGAGTTTGGAGCCTGAAAAGCGGGCTTTGCCACCATGTCAGACACTCCGACCGATCCTTTCAGCGAGTCGATCCTGGCCGATTCGACCATCGACCGTGCCAGCGCAGCGGCGCGCACTCACCCGCGGCCGAAGCAGGTCGGGCCGTATCACATTCTTGAATTGCTCGGCGAAGGGGGCATGGGCGAGGTCTACAAAGCCGAGCGGCGTGAGCCGATTCATCAAACCGTCGCGGTCAAGATCATCAAGCCGGGGCTGGATAGTCGAGAGGTCGTCGCGCGATTTGAATCCGAGCGCCGGGCGCTGGCGATGATGGATCACCCGAGCATCGCGCGCGTGCTCGACGCCGGCACCACCGATACCGGCCAGCCCTACTTCGTGATGGACTTTGTCGCCGGCACACCCATCACCGACTTTTGTGATGAAAAGCAGCTTTCGATCCCGGACCGACTCCGGCTGTTTATGAGCGTTTGCGATGCCATTGCGCATGCACATTCAAAGGCAATCATTCACCGAGACATCAAGCCTTCCAACGTACTGGCAGCCGTTCATGACGGCGCGTATGTGGCCAAGGTGATCGATTTCGGTATTGCCAAGGCGATCAGCGGCGACCGGGCAACCGATAAGACCTTTCAAACCACCGGCGGACAGGCGATCGGGACTTACGACAGCATGAGCCCCGAGCAGGCCGATGGCTCGCCAGACATTGACACGCGCACCGATGTCTATGCGCTGGGCGTCTTGCTCTACGAACTGCTCGCAGGGGCCAAGCCGTTTGACCATTCCACGCTCGCGCGGGCGGCCGATGCGGAGATCAAGCGCATCATCCGCGATGTCGACCCCCCGCGGCCGAGCACGCGCCTTTCGAGCCTCGGCGCCAACGCCACCGCATTCGCCGAACGTCGCCAGGCCAAGCCCGACGGCCTGGCGCGCCAGTTGCGCAGCGAACTGGAATGGATTCCGCTGAAGGCCATGCGCAAAGATCGGGCCCGCCGATACACCTCGCCGGTGCAGTTCAAGCAGGACATCCAGAACTACCTCGAAGGCCGCCCGCTGCTGGCCGGGCCGGAATCGAAGTGGTATCGCGCCCGCAAGTTCTCGCGACGCAACTGGCGCGCGCTCGCCCTCTCCACCGCGGCGGCGGGGATGCTGCTTGCCGGCTCATTGTTTTACATCCGCGATATCAGCCAGGAACGCGACAAAACCCGGCTGGCGCTGGCCGAATCGGAAAGGCAGCGCGCCGAAGCGCAGAAGCAGGCGAAGATCGCTGAAGACAGTTCCAACTTTCTGGCCAACATCTTCCGCAACGCGAGTCCGACCAAATCGCTCGGTGCCGATCTGACGGTCGTGCAGGCGCTGCAGGAGGCGATCAACTCGCTGGACGATGGCACGAAGACGACCGAACCCGTCACCGAAGCGATGGTGCGATACGTCGTGGGAACCACCTTCCGCTCGCTGGGCAAGTTTGATGAAGCGCTGCCGCAGCTTCGCAAGGCGCGCGAACTGGACAGGCTGCATCGCTCGCCCGGCGACCCGCAAACGTTGGTCACCATGAGCGATCTCGCCACGGTGCTGAAGGATCAGGACAAGCTCGCCGAGGCCGAGCCGATCTATCGCGAGGTGCTGGCGTACTACGAGTCGCTCAATCCGCCGGACGAGATCAACATCGCGCGCAGCCTCAACCTGCTGGCATCGGTGTTGAAGGATCAGCAGAAGTATGAGCAGGCCGAGGCGATGCTCCGGCGGGTGGTGGAGATTCGCCAGAGGCTTCTGCCCGCCGATGATCCGAACATCCCCGACGCACTGAATCAACTCGCCGGGCTGCTCTGGAGCCAGGGTAAGCTGGCCGAGGCCGAACCGATCTGTCGCGAGGTGCTGAAAGTGCGGCAGGCGGCCATGCCCGCGGAGCATCCGCATGTGGCGCAGAGCATGCACAACCTTGCCTCGGTGTTGCGCGATCAGAAGAAGTTCGATGAAGCCGAACCGCTGGCGCGCGACGCGATCGCAATCCGCCGCAAGGTGCTCCCGCCCGAGCATCCCGACCTTGCGACCGCGTTGCACACGCTGGCGGGTATCCTCAATGGCCAGACGAGATATGTCGAAGCGGAACCGGTCGCGCGCGAATCGCTGGACATCCGCCGTAACGCACTGCCTCCGGAGCATCCGTTCATCGCGACCTCGGCGTGCGATCTGGGTTGGCTGCTGTTTATGCAGGAAAAGTTCACCGAGGCCGAACCGCTGTATCGCGAGGCATTGCGGTTGCGTGCAGCACGGTTTGGCGATCGGGCCCCCATCACCATCAAGACCGCGGGGTTTCTTGCTGATCTGCTCGAAGCAACCGACCGCGCCAAGGAAGCCGCGGAAGTACGCGCCAAGCACGGCGCCGCCACGACGCAACCCGCCACCAGGCCGGCGGGCGGGGGGTGAGGTTCTTCTCCGCGCGCGACGATCGCATGGCCGGGCGCATGAAAAGAGTTCCGTAGCGCATTCAAACAACCGCGGCGGTGCGCAACAGACAGAAATCCCCCGGAGAACCCGCGCACGCGGGAGATGAAGGCACGTGCGCAGAGCAAGTAGCAAGACGTCAGAACAGGATCAGGTGCGTGATTGTCAAGCGGTAATGAAGCAGGGCGTGACGAGAACGAGGTATAACGGACCAGCATTGAATGGCCGGCCGGGCGACCGCTCCAAGATTTACAAGGACCGTTCCGCCCGGCCGGTCCAGTGCAGTGTTGGGTTATTCCGCTGGCCGAGCCGCCGTGGATTCGTAGGCGGATCGTACGGCAAAACCCAGATCGCCAGCAAGCTCGCGTTGTTCCTCGGCGAAGGCCAGAAGGTACTCGCCAACAAACTGCGCCGCTGGCCAGTTGTCGTCTCCCATAGCCTGCCCAATGACACGGTGCATCAATTCGTTCAGTGCCTTGAGACGTTCAACCATCTCGGGGGGCATCAAATGTTCATCTGACCAAACTGCTCGGCCGGTGATGGTCAGGTTGTGGGCCAATCGAACGTAGAAGCGGTGCCGCCGTTCGACTGGCCAAGCGTTAATTGCGGATGCTATCTCTCGTAGTTGCAAACGGGTCGCCCCAGCGGCATAACGCTGCCGCTCAGTGGCGAGCCGCGTGCGGGGCAGGACGCACAAGGCTCGATTCGACTTTCAACGCACGCGTGCTCGTCCACTGCAGCGGTGGGTTATCCCTACCTATTCCGGCGAACTGGTCCCCAGCAGTTCAAATTCGTTCATGGTTGCGACTGCGTACTGACCGTCTACGAGACACAAGATAGCTCCTACCTGCATGTCCCCAACCTCTATGGCCTGAATGAGGACCCCCGGAACCTTCGTGCCGTCCTCGGACAGAAGATAAGCGTATTGAGGTACCTCAATGTCCAAGGGAGTTCCGATCGGCGGCGCTGTAGGCCCGCCCGGCCCAGGAACGAGGAATGCGGCGTGACCAGCGTCGATGTCGTCCTGAGTCGCGAGCCGGTGCCGGAACGAAGGAAATTGTGAAAGTTGTGGCCACATGTTGCGCATGGGTGGGGATAACGAAGAGGACTTTATGCGGAGTGCGCCGAAAGGCCAGCCTTTGCCGAG
>ERZ761602.1417-NODE-1417-length-43559-cov-59.153503_pt1 | contig 43559 bp, 35 predicted proteins | sample MGYA00512165_ERZ761602 | MGnify/ENA primary metagenome ERZ761602 (study PRJEB28899, sample SAMN02445085) | bioreactor sludge metagenome | biome: EBPR sludge; isolation source: Thorneside wastewater treatment plant | place: Australia: Brisbane, Thorneside...
GCAAGGCGGTCGAGGTGGTGGTGCGCTTCCCGCGCGAGGCGCGCTGAGATGCTGCACGCGCTGCTTGGAGGGCTGCTGCTCGCCAGCTGGCTCGCCTGGCTTCCTGCCGCCCGGGCCGAGGACTTGCCCGACACGCTGCGGCTGGCGGTCGAGCTCGATCCGGCGCGCGGCGAGCTTCAGGTCGAGGCGGTGCTGCGCGTGCCCGAACCCGGCTACCGCTTCGTGCTGCACGAGGCGCTGACGCCGCAGTCGGCGAGTGCGGACGGCCGTGCGCTGGCGCTGCATGCCGCCGGCAGCCGCGGCGCGCTGCGCGCCTGGCGGGTGGATGCGCCGGCCGGTGCCGAGCTGCGCCTGCGCTACGGTGGCAAGCTCCCCGCACTCGAGCGGGCGCGCGACCACCGCGAAGTGTTGCAGGCGATGCCGCCGATGGCCTCGCCCGCAGGCAGCTTCCTGTCCAGCGGCAGCGGCTGGTACCCGCGCCCGGCCGAGCTCTTCGCCTACGCCGTCGATCTCGTCGTCCATGGCGGCCAGCCGGCGCTGGTCGCCGGGCGCCTGGAGCACGAGCAGCGCCCCGCCGCAGCGGGCGAGCCCTACCGCGCGCGCTTCGTTTTCGATCACCTGGCCGACGGCATCGACCTGATGGCCGGCCCCTGGGTGGTGCGCGAACGTCTCGCTGCCCAGGCCGATGGGCGGCCGCTGCGCCTGCGCACCTACTTCCCCGCCGCGCTCGACGCCGAGGCCGGGCTGGCCGAGGCCTATCTCGCCGACAGCCAGCGCTACATCGAGCGCTACGCCGCGCAGATCGGCGCCTACCCCTTCACCGAGTTCTCGGTGGTGGCGAGCCCGCTGCCGACCGGCTTCGGCATGCCCACGCTGACCTACATCGGCGAGCAGGTGCTGCGCCTGCCCTTCATCCGCGCGAGTTCGCTCGGCCACGAGGTGCTGCACAACTGGTGGGGCAACGGCGTGCTGGTCGACTATGCGCGCGGCAACTGGTCGGAAGGGCTGACCACCTTCATGGCCGACTATGCCTACAAGGCCGAGCAGTCTGCCGCCGCCGCGCGCGAGATGCGCCTGGGCTGGCTGCGCGACTTCGCCGCGCTGCCGCCGGGCTCGCACGCGCCGCTCGCCGACTTCCGCTCGCGTACCCACGGCGCCGCCGCGGCGGTGGGCTACGGCAAGGCGGCCATGGTGTTCGTGATGCTCCAGGACGAGATCGGTGAGGACGCCTTCGCGCGCGGTATCCGCCTTTTCTGGGAACGTGAGCGCTTCCGCATCGCAGGCTGGGACGCGCTGCGCGCCGCCTTCGAGGAGTCAGCGGGGCGTCCGCTGGAGGGCTTCTTCCGCCAGTGGCTGGAGCTGCCCGGCGGCCCCGCACCGCGGATCGAGCGCGCACGGGTGGTGGAGCAGGGCGGGCAGGCCGTGCGCCTGCGGGTGAGCCTGTTCCAGCCGGCGCCGGTGCACGCCTTGCGGCTGCCACTGCAGCTCATGGCAGGCGAGCGTTCCGAGACCCGGGTCGTCGAGTTCGCCGAAGGACGCGCGGAAGTGGAGCTGGCGGCCGGCTTCGTGCCCGAGGGCGTGGCCCTCGATCCCGAGCTGCGCCTGTGGCGCCTGCCCGAGGCCGCCCAGCTTCCGCCCATCCTGCGCCAGTGGATCGTCGCTGCCGCACCGCGGCTGGTGATCGCCGACGCGCTGGGCGAAGTCGACGGTGCCGTGACCGGCGGGCGTGGTGCGTTCGCCGAGGCGGCGCAGGCGCTGGCCGAGCGCCTGTTCGAACGCGCGCCGACGGCAGGGCACCTTGCCGCCCTGAGCGAAGAGGGCGGGCCGGTGCTGCTCGTGGGCAGCGATTCTGCGGTGGCCGCGGTGCTCGCTCGCGCCGACCTGCCCGCACAGCCCCGCGGGATGCCCGCGGGCGGCTCCGCAAGGGTGTGGACCGTGCACCGCGACCGACGCCCCGCGCTCGCAGTGATCGCGGCCACCGACGCGGCCGCCCTGAGCGCACTACAGCGCCCGCTGCCGCACTACGGCAGCCAGAGCTGGCTGGTCTTCGATGGCTCGCGGGTGAGCGCCCGTGGTGTGTGGGAGGCGCCCGGGCGCATGGTGGCGGTGGAGCGTTGAGCGCGCACGGCGCCTTCGTCCGGTCATCCTCCCTCCGGCGGGCCGCCATCCCGCGACCCTCTTCCCCGCGGTGCTAGACTGCCCCGCCCACCCGCAATCGAACGACAGGCCGTCTCCATGACTTCCCGCTCCCTCCTGCTCGCCGCCGCGCTCGCGGCGCTCTCGCTGCCCCTCTCCGCCGCTGCCGACGAGGCCGCGTTCGCGTCCTGCCTCGCCAAGCTGCGCGGCGAGGCCGCGGCCAAGGGGGTGCGCGGCGACACCTTCGACACCCACACGGCTGCGCTTGCCCCCGACATGGCGGTGATCGGCTTCCTCGACGCCCAGCCCGAATTCGTCACCCCGATCTGGGACTACCTCGCCGCGCTGGTGGACGAGGAGCGTGTCGCCGACGGGCGCGCGATGCTGGCGCAGTGGAAGGAGGTGCTCGCCGAGGTCGAGCGCCGTTACGGCGTCGATGCCGAGACGGTGGTGGCGGTGTGGGGCGTGGAGAGCAACTACGGGCGCAACTTCGGCAGCCGGCCGCTGCTCACCTCATTGTCCACGCTGTCCTGCTTCGGGCGCCGCCAGGCCTTCTTCCGCGGCGAATTCTTCACCACGCTGAAGATCCTGCAAGAGGGCCACGTCGCGCCCGAGCGCCTCACCGGCTCGTGGGCGGGCGCCTTCGGCCACACCCAGTTCATGCCCTCGACCTTCATGCGCCTGGCGGTGGACTTCGACGGCGACGGCCGCCGCGACCTCATCGACAGCGTGCCCGACGCGCTCGCCTCGACCGCCAACTTCCTCGAGCGCGCCGGCTGGCGCAGCGACCTGCCCTGGGGCTTCGAGGTGCGCCTGCCGCGCGGCATGGACACCGCCGACGCCGGCCGCCGCAACAAGCAGCCGATGGCCGACTGGGCCGCGCGCGGCGTGCGGCGGGCCGACGGCAGCGCCTTGCCCGCGGGCGGCGCGCCGGCCGGGCTGATGCTGCCGGCCGGGCGCGAGGGGCCGGCCTTCCTGGTCACGCGCAACTTCGACGCGCTGTATTCCTACAACGCTGCGGAGAGCTACGGCCTGGCGATCGCCCACCTGTCCGACCGCCTGCGCGGCGGCGCGCCCTTCGCCACCGCGTGGCCGACCGACGATCCCGGCCTGTCGCGCGCCGAGCGCCGCGAGTTGCAGCAGCGGCTGATCGCGCGCGGCCACGACATCGGCGAGCCTGACGGCATGATCGGCGCGCGCACCCGCGAGGCACTCCAGCGCGAGCAGGCCTTGCTCGGCCTGCCGGCCGACGGCCGCGCCGGGCAGCGTGCCCTGCAGGCGCTGCGAGCGGCCGCGGCGCGCTGAGATCCGTTGAGGCGCGCGTCGGGCCTGCGCCCCAGCGGAGCGTTCAGGCTGGCTCGCGGCGGCGTTGCGCGCGCTCGATGCGCAGGACCTCGTCGCGGCTCTCGTCGAGCACTTCCTGCACGTAGTCCATGTGCTCGGAGGCGAGGCGACGCGCGTCGTCGGGGCGGGCGCCGACGATGGCGTCGTACAAGGCCTGGTGCTGCGCGAGCAGCTTGTCGCGTACCGCGCTGCCGAGCGGCAGCATGCCGCCGATGTTGGTCACGACGTTGTGTTCGAGGAGCTCGAAGAGGCTGCGGATGGTGTGCAGCAGCACCGCGTTGTGGCTGGCCTCGGCGATTGCGAGGTGGAAGAGGGCGTCGGCCCGCCCCTCGTCCGCCCGGCTGATGCGCCCCTGCTGCAGGTAGCAGTCCTGCACGCGCTCGAAGGCCGCCTTCAGGCGCTCGCGGTCGGGCGCGGTGGCGCGCTGCGCGGCGTAGTAGGCGCAGGCCCCCTCCAGGGTGTGGCGGAACTCGATGAGGTCGCGCTGGGCTTCGGGGTTGCGCTCGAGCAGATCGAGCATCGGGTCGCGGAAGGAGGCCCCCAGCGTGCCATTCACGAAGGTGCCGCCGCCGTGGCGGCTCACCAGCAGGCCGCGCGCGACCAGCTTCTGGATCGCCTCGCGCACGGACGGGCGCGACACGCCGAACTCCTCGGCGAGCGCGCGCTCGGCGGGCAGGCGCTCGCCCGGCCGCAGGCTGCCCTCGAGCACCAGGGTCTCGATGCGCTCGACGATGCTGTCCGACAGGCGGCGGGGCTGGAGCGGGGCGGGTTTCATCGAGGGGGCGTCCTGGGTGGTGGTGTGGTGCGGGGTGTGAATCTAGTCCGGCAGGGGCGTGGGGGCAAGGGGATTGTCCGGGCTGTCCGGTTCGACGCGTCGGAGTCTTCCCGGCTGGTGTCGATCGTTGGAGGCCCTCGGAATCGCCACTGAGGAGCCGCTCGAGCGATCGGCGCCTTTTCCCGGCATTGGGGAATCGGGCGGAGGTGCAGCCTGCGCAGGTCCCCTGTCGTGTGCGAGTGGGCCTGCCGCGAAAAGGGGCCGTGCTGTCGCTCATTCGCGGGCAAGTCCGCTCCCACAGGGGCCGGTCAGCGCGGATGCCCGCGGGTGCTAAGGAAGGCGCGACTGCAGTTCGTCGCCGCGGGCGCGGGGAACGCCCGGACCAGCTTCGCGCCCGAGGTTACGCTGTCAAGCGACTCGGCAGAAGCGGCAACAGATCCAACCTTGCGAGTGCAATCAGAGGACCGCTATCGGCTACGACCATGCTGGGCGATTACCTCGAGTTCCGAGTCCAGTTCATCAGCGGGAGTGCGCACGACCGTGAGACCGGCCGCCCCGACGTGTTCAATGAAGGTCTCGACGCAGACACCGGCCACCTTGGCGGCTTGTGCCAGTGTGAGCGTGCCGTCGTCGAACAGGCGTAATGCCAGGCTGACGCGTACGCCGCTCTCGAGCAGCACCTCGTCAAAGGGCACTGCGACGAAGACGGGATTGCCGTGCTTGGTCATGACTGAAAGATGACCTTCCTCGGCGCCACGGATGAGTTCCCCGGTGCGCTCGCGCAGGTCCCGTACGGTGAAGGCTTTCATGGCTGCGTCCTTGTGAGTTTGTGCTATCGAACGATAGAACAAATCAGTCCAGCGGCCGAACCAAAAGCAAACCGCAGCCGAATGCCTTGGTACGCCCGATGCCACGTGCAAGCGTGGTTGCGAAACGCGCTGCATCGATCACGACTAACTCGCTCGCAGATCGACCGTACTGAAACGCAACCGACCGCGCTTGCCGCCGTGCGGTTCGTAGGCGGCACCGGATCCGGTGATTCCCCGCGCTCGACGCCGCGCAGCATCGGACCAGCGCCTCTGTGGAACGGCACACCCGCCCGCAGCCCCTTCCAGGCGCTTGCCGAACCCCCTCATGTTCCCATCGATAAATCTGATGATTTCCATTGACATGCCTCGCGGGCTCCCTTAGTCTGGTGCAACTTTCGGTAAAGTGGTAAGACCAATTTACCGAAAAGACGGAAGCACAGTCATCCAGGTTTCATGAAATCCACTCGAAGGGGGAAGGGGCAATGATGGTTCGATCGATGTTCATGGCGGCGCGCACGATGCGCGCGCCGGTCTGAGGCGGGGATTCCCATGCAGCCGGGTACGCTCGCATTCCTCGCCTTTTCACCGATCCTGCTCGCCGCGGTGCTGCTGGTGGGCCTGCGCTGGCCCGCCAAGCGCGCGATGCCGGTCGTCTATTTCCTGACCGCGGGCATCGGCCTGTACGTGTGGGAGATGAGCCTGAACCGCGTGCTCGCCTCGACCCTGCAGGGGCTGGTGATCACGATCGGGGTGCTGTGGATCATCTTCGGCGCCATCCTGCTGCTCAATACGCTGAAGTACTCGGGCGGCATCACCGCGATCCGCGCGGGCTTCGCCACGATCAGCCCCGACCGCCGCATCCAGGCGATCATCATCGCGTGGCTGTTCGGCTGCTTCATCGAGGGTGCGTCGGGCTTCGGCACGCCGGCGGCGATCGCCGCGCCGCTGCTGGTGGCGATCGGCTTCCCCGCGCTGGCGGCGGTGCTGCTCGGCATGCTGGTGCAGAGCACGCCGGTGTCCTTCGGTGCGGTGGGCACGCCGATCATCATCGGCGTCAATAGCGGCCTCGACAGCGCGACGATCGGCGCGCAGCTCGCCGCCAAGGGCTCGAGCTGGGACGTCTTCCTGCAGGTGATCACCGGCAACGTGGCGATCATCCATGCCATGGTCGGCACGGTGATCCCGCTGATCATGGTGATGATGCTCACCCGCTTCTTCGGCCGCGAGAAGAGCTGGAAGGCCGGCCTCGAGGTGCTGCCCTTCGCGCTCTTCGCGGGGCTCGCCTTCACCGTGCCGTACGCCTTCACCGGCGTGTTCCTGGGGCCGGAGTTCCCCTCGCTGCTCGGCGGCCTGGTGGGCCTGGCCATCGTCACCAGCGCGGCGCGCTTCGGTTTCCTGGTGCCCAAGAAGAGCTGGGACTTCGCCGACCCGAAGGAGTGGCCGAGCGAGTGGATGGGCAGCATCGAGATGAAGCTCGACCAGCTCCCGCATCACCAGCCGATCGGCATCTTCCGCGCTTGGCTGCCCTATGTGCTGGTGGGGGCGCTGCTGGTGCTGAGCCGGGTGTTCCCCGAGATCGGCGGGGCGATGAAGTCGGTGGTGATCGTGTTCGCCGACATCCTTGGCGAGAAGGGCATCAAGGCCGACTTCCAGCCGCTCTACCTGCCCGGCGGCATCCTGGTGGCGGTGGTGCTGATCACGGTGTTCCTGCACGGCATGCATGCGCGCTCGCTGGTGAAGGCGGTGGGCGAGTCCTCGCGCGTGCTGCTCGGCGCCGGCTTCGTGCTGCTGTTCACCGTGCCGATGGTGCGCATCCTGATCAACTCGGGGGTGAACGCCGCCGACCTGCCCAGCATGCCGATCGCGATGGCGCGCTGGGTGGCCGACAGCGTGGGCAACGTGTATCCGCTGCTGGCGCCTTCGGTGGGCGCGCTCGGGGCCTTCATCGCGGGCTCGAACACGGTCAGCAACATGATGCTGAGCCAGTTCCAGTTCGGCGTGGCGACCTCGCTCGGCGTGTCCACGGCGATGATCGTGGCGGTGCAGGCGATCGGTGCGGCCGCCGGCAACATGGTGGCGATCCATAACGTGGTGGCGGCCTCGGCGACCGTGGGCCTGCTCGGCCGCGAGGGCGCGATCCTGCGCAAGACCTTCTGGCCGACGGTCTATTACGTGCTGATGACCGGCGCGGTGGCGATGATCGCGATCTACGTGCTGGGCGTGTCCGATCCACTGCACGCCGCGGGCTGAGTCCCGCGCGGGGGCGCGCGGCGGCGTTTCCCCCGCATTCGTCCTTCCTGCAGCCGCGGCCGAGCTGCGGCTGCGCCGCTTAACAGATCCATGAGATCCCGGAGCCGAAGCACATGAGTCCCCTGTCCTCCGCACCCGCCAACGCCACGCGAGTCGCGCCGCCGCTCGAGGCCGCGCGCCGCTACCCGCCCAAGCCGGCCGATGTTTATCTGTTCGGCACCTGCGTGATCGACGTGTTCTTTCCCGGTGCGGGGATGGACGCGATCCGCCTGCTCGAGCGCGAGGGCATCCGGGTGCATTTCCCGCAGGCGCAGAGCTGCTGCGGCCAGCCGGCCTATACCTCGGGCTACACCGACGAGGCGCGCGAGGTGGCGCGCGCGCAGCTCGCGCTCTTCGCCGGCGACTGGCCGGTGGTGATCCCGTCGGGCTCGTGCGCGGGCATGTTCCGCCATCACTACTTCGAGCTGTTCAAGGACGAGACGCAGACGCTGCAGCAGGTCGAGTCGCTGTCCGCGCGCACCTTCGAGCTCGCCGAGTTCCTGCTCGAGGTGTGCAAGGTCCGCTTCGAGCACACCGGCGCGCCGGTCAAGCTCGCGCTGCACACCTCCTGTTCGGCGCGGCGCGAGATGAACACGCACCTGCATGGCCGCGCGCTGCTCGCGCAGCTGGCGGGGGTCGAGCGCGTCGAGCATGACCACGAGAGCGAGTGCTGCGGCTTCGGCGGCAGCTTCAGCGTGCGCATGCCCGACATCTCGGGCGCGATGGTGCAGGACAAGACCGCGGCGCTGAAGGGCTCGGGCGCGGCCGAGGTGGTAAGCGCCGACTGCGGCTGCCTGCTCAACATCAACGGCTGCTTCGAGAAGCAGGGCGACGCCCTGCGCGGCGAACACCTGGCGAGCTTCCTGCTGCGCCGCACGGCCTCGGCGAGCACGGGAGGTGCGCGATGAGCATGCTCGCCGACACCCCCGCGCAGCCGATCGCCTTCACCCGCAACGCGCGCGAGGCGCTCGCCGACGCGCAGCTGCGGCGCAACTTCCGCGGTGCGATGGATTCGCTGATGGACAAGCGCCGCAATCAGTTTCCCGACGGCGACGAGCTCGAGCGCCTGCGCGCCTTTGGCAACCGTGTGCGCGCGCGTGCGCTGTCGAAGCTGCCCGATGTGCTCGAGCGCCTCGAGGCCAATCTCGTCCGTAATGGCGTGCAGGTGCACTGGGCGGAGACGGTGGAGGAGGCCAACGCGATCGTGCATGACATCGCCGAGCGCCACGCGGCGAAGAAGCTGATCAAGGGCAAGTCCATGGTGTCCGAGGAGATGGAGATGAACCATTACCTCGGTGCGCGCGGCGTCGACTGCCTCGAGTCGGACATGGGCGAGTTCATCGTGCAGCTGCGCGAGGAGAAGCCCTCGCACATCATCATGCCGGCGATCCACCTCAACGCCGGCCAGGTCGCCAAGCTGTTCCACGACAAGCTCGACGTCGAATACACCGAGGACGTCGACCGCCTGATCCAGATCGGGCGCGAGACGTTGCGGCGCAACTTCTTCGAGGCCGACATCGGGGTCTCGGGGGTGAACTTCGCGATCGCCGAGACCGGTACGCTGCTGCTGGTGGAGAACGAGGGCAACGGCCGCATGTCGACCACGGTGCCGCCGGTGCACATCGCCGTCACCGGTATCGAGAAGGTGGTCGAGAACCTGCGCGACGTGATCCCGCTGCTGTCGCTGCTGACGCGCTCGGCCACCGGCCAGCCGATCACCACCTACGTCAACATGATCTCCGGCCCGCGCAAGGCCGACGAGCTCGACGGCCCGCAGGAGGTCCACCTGGTGCTGCTCGACAACGGCCGCAGCCAGGCCTTCGCCGACGGCGAACTGCGCCAGACGCTCAACTGCATCCGCTGCGGCGCGTGCATGAACCACTGCCCGGTGTATACGCGGATCGGCGGTCACGCCTACGGCACGGTGTATCCCGGGCCGATCGGCAAGATCGTCACCCCGCACATGCTCGGCCTGGAGACCACCCGCGACCTGCCCACGGCCTCGTCGATGTGCGGCGCCTGCGGCGAGGTCTGCCCGGTGAAGATCCCCATCCCTTCCTTGCTGCGCCGCCTGCGCGAGGAGGCGGTGCGCGCGCCTGCCGCCGAGCCCCATCACATGCGCGGGCAGGGCGCCAAGCACTCGAAGAAGGAGACCCTGGTGTGGAAGGCGTGGCGCGCGCTCAACACCTCGCCGGGTCTGTACCGCGTGGCGATGTACGCCGGCACCCGCCTGCGCGGGCTGATGCCGGCCGACATCGGGCCGTGGACCCGCTACCGCAGCGCGCCGAAGCCGGCCGCCCGCAGCCTGCACGAGCTCGCCCGCGAGCATCTGGGCGAGCAATGAACGACGCCAGGAGCGCAACCCCCATGAATGCGAAAGAACGGATCCTCGGCAAGCTGCGCGCGAGCCTCGCGGGCACGACCCCGGTCGCCGACGACTACGACATCGGCCTGGTCACCGATCCCTGGCGCTATGCGGCGGACGAGCGCATCGCGCGCCTGCGCCGCATGCTCGAGGCGGTGCATGGCGAGACGCGGGTGACCACCGCGGCGGAGTGGCCGCAGCGCGTGCTGGAGGCGCTCGCCGCGCGCGGCATCGACGAGCTGCTGGTGTCGCCCGCCACCGCACACGGCCGCAGCCTGGCCGAGCATGTGCGCGAACAGGGTGGTGCGCTGCGGCTGAAGGGCTACGAGCGCCCGGTGGAGGCGTGGAAGGACGAGCTCTTCTTCCATACGCCCGCGAGCCTCACCGGCACGCTCGGCGGCATCGCCGCCACCGGCAGCCTGGTGCTGTGGCCGAGCCCGCAGGAGCCGCGCCTGATGAGCCTGGTGCCGCCGCTGCACATCGCGTTGCTGAACGCGAGCGAGGTGCGCGACAACCTCTTCGAGCTCATGCACGCCCAGCGCTGGACCGACGGCCTGCCGACCAACGCGCTGCTGGTTTCGGGTCCGTCCAAGACCGCCGACATCCAGCAGACGCTGGCGTATGGCGCGCACGGGCCCAAGGAGTTGCTGGTGCTGGTGATCGAGGACGCCTGAGGCGCGCGCCGGGCTGCATGACGCGTCGCCACTAGGCTCGGCGCCTCGTTCGCGCCTCGCGGCGCTCCTACAAGAGGCCGAAGGCGTGGCGCGGCTTCCCGGTAGGCATGGCGCGGCTTCCCTGTAGGAGCGCCGCAAGGCGGGAACGAGGCGGTGCAGCGAGCGCTGCGCGAAGCGACCGCCGCGCGAAGCGGGCGCCGCATTCGCGCCTCGCGGCGCTCCTGCAGATGCTGCCGATCCCCGCCTGCCTTCACCCCGCCGAGGGAGGCTGGAGCTCGAAGATCGCCCGCACCACCCCTGGCTCCTCCGAGGCCTTGAGCTTGAAGCCGAGGTGCTTGAGCAGCCCGAGCATCGGCTCGTTCTCGCCCATCACCTCGCCGACGAGGCGCTGGATGCCGATCTCGCGCGCGTAGCGCACCAGCTTGTCCATCAGGATCGAGCCCAGGCGCTGGCGCTTGAGGTCGGAGCGGATGACGAGGGCGAACTCGGCGGTGTGGTTGTCCGGGTCGGCCACCGCGCGCGACACGCCCAGGGTCTCGGGCTTGCCGTCGGGGCCGGTGGCGGTGGCGATGAAGGCCATCTCGCGGTCGTAGTCGATCTGCGTCAGGCGAGCCATCTCGCGGCGCGGGAACTCGGGGATGTAGTTGAAGAAGCGGTAGATGAAGTCCTCGCGGGTGAGCCGCGACAGGAAGGCGTAGTGCGCCGGCTCGTCCTCGGGGCGGATCGGGCGCAGCAGGATCGGGCGGCCGTCGCGCAGCTGCGAGGGCTCCTCGAGCGCCTTCGGGTAGGGCTGGATCGCCAGCCGGTGTTCGTGGGCGGTGGCCGGGCGCAGGCGCATGTGGGCGTCGAGGGCCTGCACGCCGTGCTCGTCGACGAACACCGGGTTGATGTCCATCTCGTGGATCTCGGGATGGTCGACGACGATCTGCGAGACCTTGGTTAGGGTGAGCGCGAGCGCGTCGCGGTCGGCCGCGGGCAGGTGGCCGCGCGCCTCGAGCAGCGCCGCCGCCTTGCTGCGGGTGATGAGGTCGTCGGCGAGCGGCTTGTTGAGCGGCGGCAGGCCGACCGCGAGGCCGCGGAAGATCTCCAGCGCGCGGCCGCCCTCGCCGAACACGATCACCGGTCCGAACAGGCGGTCCGTGCTGACGCCGATCAGCAGCTGGCGCGCGTGGCCGCGCATCACCATGCGCTGCACGGTGAAGCCGCTCACCGACACCGGCGGCTCGGCGCGCCCGGCGCGCTCGATCATGCCGCGCGCGGCGACCTCGACCGCATCGGTGCTCTCGAGGTTGAGCGCGACGCCGCCGACGTCCCACTTGCGGCGGATGTCGCGCGACATCAGGGTCAGCGCCACCGGCAGGCCGATGCGGCCGGCGATCTCCGCCGCCTCTTCCGGGCTGGCGGCGAGGTGGGTCTGGATCACCGGCACGCCGTAGGCCGCGAGCACGTCCTTGGATTCGGATTCGGTCAGGCTGGCGCGCGACTCGGCTAGCGCACCCTGGATCACCGCGCGGGCGCGCGCGACGTCGGGCTTGAACGCCACGGGCTCGGAGGTCGGCACCTCCATCAGCACCTCCGAGGCGATGCGGTGGCGGTGCATGTGCAGGAAGGCGCTGGCCGCGTGCTCGGGCGAATCGAAGGTGGCGATGCCGGCGTTGATGAAGAGGTTGCGCTCCTTCTCGACGCTCTCGTCGCCGACCCAGCAAGTCATCAGGTTGATGCCGGTCTCGCGCGCGGTGGCGATCACCTGCTGCGCGGTGTCGATGCTGCTGGAGAGCGCGTTCGGGGTGTGGATGAGCAGCACGGCGTCGCCGTCGCGCTCTTCCTGCAGGATCTTGAGCAGGCGCTCGTAGCAGGCCGGCTCGGAGTCGACGCGGATCTCGAGCGGATTGCGCCCGTTCCAGCCCGGCGACATGAAGCGGCGCAGGCGCTCGATGGTCTGCTCCCTGAGCGTCGGCAGGGTGTAGCCGGCGAGGTAGAGGCTGTCCTCCACCATCAGGCCGGCGCCGCCGCCGTTGCTCAGCACGACCAGACGGTTGCCGCGCAGTGGGCGGGCGCGCAGCACGGTCTCGGCAGCGCCGAACATCTCCTCGAGCTGGTCCACCCGCAGGATGCCGGCGCGGCGCAGCGCGGCGTCGTGCACGTCGTCGTGGCTGACCAGGTTGGGCATCTCGAGGAAGAGCGGGTCGGAGACGCCCATCAGCGGGTTGTTGGGCGAGCGCCCGGCCTTGATCGCGATCACCGGCTTGTTACGTGCGGCGGCGCGCGCGGCCGACATGAAGGCGCGGCGATCCTGGATGGATTCGATGTAGAGCAGGATCGCGCGCGTACCCGAGTCGGCGGCGAGGAAGTCGAGCACCTCGCCGAAGCCGACGTCCAGGCTGTCGCCGAGCGAGACGAAGTGCGAGAAGCCGACCTTCTTGCGCAGCGCCCAGTCGAGCACCATGGTGCCTACCGTGTCGCGCTGCGAGACGAAGCCGAGCTTGCCCGGGCGCGCGGCGATCTGCGAGAAGGTGGCGTTGAGACCGAGCCCGGGCACCAGGATGCCCAGCGTGCTGCCGCCGAGCAGGCGCATCTCGTGGCGGCGGGTGATCTCGAGGATGCTGCGTTCGAGCGGCCGGCCATCGGCGCCGAGCGTGGTGTCGAGCTGGTTGGCCATCACCATCACCGCGCGCGTGCCGCGTTCGCCGAGTTCCTCGACTAGGCGGGGCACGAGTGGCGCGGGCGTGCAGATGATCGCCAGGTCGGGCGTCTGCGGCAGCGCGGCGACGTTCGGGTAGGTGAGCACCCCGGCCACCGAGGGGCGGCGGGGATTGACCGGCATGATCGGGCCGGCGAACTGGCCCGACAGCAGGTTGCGCATGAGCACGTTGCCCATGCGGCGCTCGCGCGCGCTCGCGCCGATCACGGCGATCGAGCGCGGATTGAACAGGCTTTTCAGGTGGCGGAAGCTCATCGCCTTGCTCCCCGGGGAGGAATCGCTCGTATGCAGTTTAATGCACGCTCGCCATGCGTGCATGAACTGAATTGCGGCCTTGTCGGTGCGCCCGCCATGACGCGGCGCCTGGCGTCGGGGGGCAGGCGCGGTTCAGCCCGCGGCGACGGTGTGGACGAGGTAGTTCACGTCGGTGTCGCGGCCGAGCGAGTAGGTCTTGGCGAGCGGGTTGTAGGACAGCCCGATGATCTCCTGCACGTCCAGGCGCGCATTGCGGCAGTGGCGGCTGAGCTCGGAGGGCTTGATGAAGCGGGCGTACTCGTGGGTGCCGGCGGGGAGGAGCTTGAGCAGGTACTCGGCGCCGACGATCGCGAACAGGTAGGACTTGGGGTTGCGGTTGAGGGTGGACAGGAAGACGTGGCCGCCCGGTTTCACCAGCCGGGCGCAGGCGGCGACGATGCTGGCCGGATCGGGCACGTGCTCGAGCATCTCCATGCAGGTGACGACGTCGAAGTGGCCCGGCAGCTCGTCGGCGAGCGCCTCGGCGCTCAGGTGGCGGTAGTCGACCTTGTGGCCGCTCTCGAACAGATGAAGGCGGGCGACGCTGAGCGCCTTCTCGGACAGGTCGATACCGGTGACCGCGGCGCCGAGCGAGGCCATGCCCTCGGCCAGGATGCCGCCGCCGCAGCCGATGTCGAGCACCTTCTTGCCGGCGAGCGCGGCCTTGCCGTCGATCCAGCCCAGGCGCAGCGGGTTGATCTCGTGCAGGGGGCGGAACTCGGAGGCGGGGTCCCACCAGCGGTGGGCGAGGTCGCTGAATTTCTGCAGTTCGGCGGGATCGGCGTTGACGGTGTTCATGGCGTTCGAGGGTCCTTGCTTGCACGCACGGGCACCGGGTGCGCGCGCGCCCGGCACAAACGAAAAAGCCCCGCCGAGGCAGGGCTTTCGGGTTACCGACTCCGGAATTACTTGGAGCCGATGACTTCCACTTCGACGCGACGATCCGGCTGCAGGCAGGAGATCTGCGCGGCGCGACCACCGACCTTGTCGCACTTGTTGCCGGTCACGGGCTGGGTTTCGCCCTTGCCTTCGGTGTAGACGCGGTTGGCATCGACGCCCTTCGAGACCAGGTAGGTCTTGACGGCGGCGGCGCGGCGCTCGGACAGGCGCTGGTTGTAGGCGTTGGAACCCAGACGGTCGGTGTGGCCGACGGCGAGGATCACTTCCAGCTTGAGCGACTTGGCCTGGGCGGCGAGCTGGTCGAGCTTGGCCTTGCCTTCAGCCTTCAGGACGGCCTTGTCGAAGTCGAACAGGGCGTCGGCCGACAGCTTGACCTTGTCGGCGGTGGGCTTCGGAGCCGGCGCGGCAGCGGCAGCCTTCACGGTGCACTTGTCGGCGGGGACGATGTCCTTGTCGCAAGCGCAGCCGACGGGCAGGTCGCCGGCCAGCGCGGTCGAGGCGGCGGCGGGGCTCCAGTAGCCGGTGCGCCAGCACAGGCCGGCGCCGCTGCGAGCGACGACGTTGCGCGCGTCGATCACGTAGGGGATTTCACCCTTGCCGGCGACGACGACGTCGTTGACCTGAGCGAAAGCGCTCGGGGCGGACAGGCCGATCGAGGCGATGGCGGCCAGCATGAGCATCTGCTTCTTGGATTGTTTGATCATGGTTTCCTCTTTGAAGGGCGAGTCGCCGGAATTGCCACTGAACGAAATGAAGACTGGCGAATCTGCCGTCTTCGTGTCGGTTTGTACCAGTATATCCAGTTCAATTACCGAGCCTAGTTTGCCACATCGACACGAGCCGGAGCAATTCGGTGTCGTTAATATGCAACAGCGAGACGCCTTTGTCCACGCGGGTTTCACCGTCGATCCACACGTGCGAGACATTTTCGCGACCGCAAACGTAGACGAGATGCGACACCGGATCGAAACAGGGCCGGCATTGCGGCGCGGAAAGCTCGAGCGCGCAAAGATCGGCGCATTTGCCTATTTCGATGGAGCCGATGCGATCGTCCATGCCCAATGCGCGCGCACCGTCGAGCGTGGCCATGCGCAAGGCGACAAATGCCGGCACGGCGGTGGCGTCGAGGCTGCCGACCTTGGCGAGCAGCGCGGCGTGGCGCATCTCCTGGAGCAGGTCGAGGCGGTTGTTACTCGCCGCACCGTCGGTGCCGAGGCCGACCGGGATGCCGGCGGCGAGCAGGCGCGGGACCGGCGCAATGCCGCTGGCGAGCTTCATGTTCGAGGTGGGGCAGTGCGCGACGCTGCAGCCGTGGCGGGCGAGCAGTTCGATGTCGGACGTGTCCACGTGCACGGCATGGACGCCGATCAGGTTGCTGCCGAGCACGCCGAGGCGCGCCAGGCGCGCGAGCGGCCGGCAGCCGTGGGCGGCGAGCGAGTCGGCGATCTCCTGTGCGGTCTCGTGGATGTGCACATGGATCGGCAGCCCAAGCTCGTCGGCGAGCGTCTGCACGTGGCGAAAGCTCTCGTCCGAGACGGTGTAGGGCGCGTGCGGGGCGATCGAGAAGCCGAGCAGCGGGTGGCCCTGCCAGCGGTCGCGGGCGGCCAGGCCCTTGCGCAGGTAGTCCTCGGGGTCGCTCGCGTACGAGGTGGGGAATTCCAGCATGACCGCGCCGACCACCGCGCGCATGCCCGCGGCGGCGAAGGCTTCCGCCGCCGCCTCGGGGTGGAAGTACATGTCGCTGCAGGTGGTGATGCCCCCGCGGATCATCTCGGCCGCGGCGAGCAAGGTGCCGTCACGCACGAAGGCGGCGTCGACGTGGCGGCTCTCGGCCGGCCAGATCGCCTCCTGCAGCCAGCGCATCAGCGGCAGGTCGTCGGCGATGCCGCGCAGCAGGCTCATCGCGGCGTGGGTGTGTAGGTTGACCAGGCCGGGGATCAGCACGTGCTGGGGCAACTCGACTACCTTGTCCGCGACGTAGCGCGTGCGCGCCGCGTCCTGGCCGAGCAGGTCGACGATGCGTCCGTTGCGGACTGCGACCGCGTGGTCCGCGAGCACGGAGTCGTGCGGATCGACGGGGACGATCCAGCGGGCGTTGATCAGCAGGTCGACGGCTTCGCTCAAGGCGGGCTCCTCGCGGGGCGGTTGCGGGACGGACCTCATTCAAGCACGCACGGCCCGGGGCGGACAATCCCGCGCGGGCGCGGAGGCGCACGCCGGAACCGGATCGTGCAACAATCGCGCCGATGCCTGCCGTCCGCGCGGGCGCTCCAGCCTTGCACTACAGCATGAACCGGATTCCCGAACGCATCGGCAAGTACAGGATCATCAAGGAGATCGGCCGCGGCGCGACCGCAGTGGTCTATCTCGCCGAGACCCCGGACTATCCCGAGCCGGTGGCGCTCAAGCACGTGCGCTTCGACGACAAGGCGCGCGACGAGGCGAAGTGGAACCGCCGCCTGATCAAGCTGCTGAAGGCCGAGCGCGTGGTGTCGGGCCGCCTCGACCACCCCAACATCATCCGCATCCACGACGCCTCGATCGAGCCCGACCAGGCCTACGTGGTGATGGAGTACTTCCCCGGCGGCTCGCTCGAGCGCTACTGCAGCTTCCAGAACCTGCTGCCCATCCATCGCACGATCGGGATCGTGTTCAAGTGCTGCATGGCGCTCGACCACGCCTACCGCCAGGGCATCGTGCACCGCGACATCAAGCCGGCGAATATCCTGGTCGACGAGCAGGACAACGTGAAGATCACCGACTTCGGCCTCGCACTCAACATCAACAAGAAGCTCGACACCGACTCGACCTTCATCATGGGCGTGGGCTCGCCGGCCTACATGAGCCCGGAGCAGATCAAGGGCTACCCGCTCAACCAGAAGACCGACCTGTACTCGCTCGGCGTGCTGCTCTTCCACATGCTCACCGGCCGCCTGCCCTTCCGCGCGAGCAATCCGGCGCAGCTCGTCTACAAGATCATCAACGCCGATCCGCCCTCGGTCTCGCAGCTCAACCCGGACGTGCCCGAGCAGATGGACGCGGTGATCCGCAAGGCGCTCGAGAAGGACCTGTACTCGCGCTACCGCAATGGCGCCGAGTTCGCCAAGGACCTCGCCGCGGTGCGCTATCAGATCCTCGACGAAGGCCACGTGCATCACGACGCCGAGCGCTTCGCGCGCCTGCGCAAGCTCGCCTTCTTCACCGAGTTCGAGGACGTCGACCTGTGGGAGGTGATGCGGATCTGCGCCTGGCGCAAGGTCGGCAGCGACCTCGGACTGATGCGCGAGGGCGACATGGACCAGCGCTTCGGCATCGTGCTCGAGGGCAAGGTCGAGCTCTCGATCGAGGGCCGGCGGGTGCTGGAGGTGGGGCCAGGCGAGGTCTTCGGCGAGCAGGCCTGGCTCGACCAGCTCGAGCACAGGCAGCTGCTGAGCGCGGTGTCGCTCGACGAGCTGAGCTATCTCGAGGTCAACCCGGCTGCGCTCGCGCTCGCCAGCGAGGAGGTGCTGGAGCGCTTCCGGCGCCAGCTCGGCACGGTCGCCGCGCGCCGGCTCGCGGCGGTGTCGCGCCAGGCGGCCGTGCACGCTCCCGCGGCGGTGCGTGCCGTGCGCGCGGCGCCGATCGCGCACGACCTGCAGATCGTCGATTACTGAAAGCTCGCAGGCGTAGCCCGCCCGCCGGCGCCCATCCGCCCGCACCCGCAGCCCGTGCGCCCGCCTGTGCCGTGGCGTGCTGCCCGCGGGCGCCGCGCCTACTGCCCGGCACCCAGCGTGCGTGCGCGCTCGAGTGCGGCCTTGCGCGCGGCGGCGTCCGGCGGGGCGATCTCCAGCCAGTTGCCGAGGTGGCCGCGCACCAGCGCGGCCAGCGCCTTGATCCAGGCGTCGCGCTCGTTCAGGCAGGGGATGTAGTGGAAGGTCTGGCCGCCCTTTTCCAGGAAGGCCTCCTTGCACTCCAGCGCGATCTCTTCCAGCGTCTCCAGGCAGTCGGCGACGAAGCCCGGGCACATCACGTCCACCCGGCGCACGCCCTGTGCGGCGAGCTGCTCGAGCGTGGGCTGGGTGTAGGGCTTGAGCCACTCCGCCTTGCCGAAGCGCGACTGGAAGGTGACCAGCACGCGCTCGCGCGCCACGCCGAGGCCTTCGGCCACCAGGCGGCCGGTCTTGTGGCACTCGCAGTGATAGGGGTCGCCGAGATCGAGCGAGCGCCGCGGCACGCCGTGGAAGCTCAGCAGCAGGTGCTCGGGCTCGCCGTTGACCGCCCAGTGCTCGCGCACGCTCTTCACCAGGGCGTCGATGTAGCCGGGGTCGTCGTGGAAATTGCGCACGAAGCGCATCTCGGGCTGGTTGCGCCACCGCGCCAGGCTGCGGCCGACCTCGTCGACTACGGTGGCGGTGGTGCTCGCCGAGTACTGCGGGTACATCGGCACCACCAGGATGCGGGTGCAGCCGCGCGCGCGCATGGCGTCCAGGGTGTCGCCGATCGAGGGCGCGCCGTAGCGCATCGCGTAGTCGACGTCGAGCCCGTCGTGGCCGTCCTTGGCGAGATAACCGGCGAGCAGCTTGGCCTGGCGCACCGTGTGTACCAGCAGGGGCGAGCCCTCGTCGGTCCAGATGCTGGCGTACTTCTTGGCCGAGGCTTTGGGTCGGGTGTTCAGGATGATGCCGTTGAGGATCGGCCACCACACCAGGCGGGGAATCTCGACTACGCGCGGGTCGGAGAGGAACTGCTTGAGGTAGGGGCGCAGTGCGGCCGCGGTGGGTGCGGCGGGAGTGCCGAGGTTGACCAGCAGCACACCGGTGCGTGGCGTGCTGTCGTGACGGTAGATCGGTTCGGGCCGGTAGCGGGGCATCGTGGTCCTTGGTCGGGGTTTGCGCGCGGGGGAACTTTCGCGCGCTGGATTCAGTGCTTTGAAGACAGGGCGTTCGAGAGCAGCCGGGCGGTGATGTCGACGATCGGGATCACGCGGTCGTAGGCCATCCGGGTGGGGCCGATGACACCGAGCGAGCCGACCACCTGGCCGTCGACCTCGTAGGGCGCGGTGATCACGCTGCAGCCGTCGAGCGGGGCGAGGCCGGATTCGCCGCCGATGAAGATCTGCACGCCTTCGGCGCGATTGGACAGGTCGAGGAGCTGGAGCAGGCCGGTGCGCTGCTCGAAGAGCTTGAAGAGCTCGCGCAGCTGCGACATGTTGCTCGACAGGTCCTCGACGTCGAGCAGCTTGGTCTCGCCCGACAGCACGTAGCTCGCCGAGCTGTCCTCGGCGGCCTCGGAGCCCGCGTCCACGGTGGCGGCCATCAGCTCGCTCATGTCGCTGCGCAACTGGCGCAGCTCGTCGCCCACGCGGCGGCGGATCTCGTCGAAGGACAGGCCGGCGAAGTGCTCGTTGAGGTAGGTGGCGGCGCCGTGGAGCTCGGCCGGCGTGTAGGCGCGCCGGGTGATGAGCAGGCGGTTCTGCACGTCGCCGCCGGTGGTGACGATGATCAGCAGGATGCGGCTCTCGGCCAGGCTGATGAACTCGAACTGGCGGATGCGCACCGCGTCCTTGCGCGGCGCCACCACTACGCCGGCGAACTGGGTGAGCTCGGAGAGCAGGTGGGAGGCCGAGCTGATCAGGCGCTGCGGCTGGTTCGGCAGCAGCTGGCCTTCGAGGGCGCGTACGCGGGCGTTCTCGAGCGGTTGCACGGTCAGCAGCGAGTCGACGAAGAAGCGGTAGCCGAGCGCGGTCGGGATGCGTCCCGCCGAGGTGTGGGGGCTGGCGATGAAGCCCATCTCCTCGAGGTCGCTCATCACGTTGCGCACCGTGGCGGGCGACAGCTCGAGGCCGGAGTAGCGCGACAGCGCGCGCGAGCCGACCGGCTGGCCGTCCGCGATGTGGCGTTCGATCAGGGTCTTGAGGAGGATCTGGGAGCGTGCGTCGAGCGGATTCATGGCTGCCTGGGGTCGAGAGGCCGATTCTATTGAAGCGCGCCCGGGCTGGCCACTGCAGGGCGTTCCGGCAGCGCCAAGCGCAGGGGTGATTGTGGTTTAATCGGCGCCCATGAGCACGCCATTCCGCACGCTTGCCCTCATCGGCAAATACCAGAGTCCCGACGTGGCCGAGTCGGTGCTGTCGATCGCCCGTTTCCTGCGCGATCGCGGCCTGTCGGTGTTGATCGAGCAGGGCACCGCGAGTTCCATCGGCGGTGCCCACGACTTCCCGGTGGCAAGCTACGAGCATATCGGCGCCAGTGCCGACCTCGCGGTGGTGATCGGCGGCGATGGAACCATGCTGCATACCGCGCGCCGGCTGATCGAGCACGGCGTGCCGCTGGTGGGCGTCAACCTAGGCCGCCTAGGCTTCCTCACCGACATCGCGCGCAGCTCGGCCACCGAGCGCCTCGCCGAGATCCTCGACGGCGCCTTCACCGCCGAGGACCGCTTCATGCTCGACGTCGAGGTGCTGCGCGGCGGCGCACGCGTGTTCCACACGCTCGCGCTCAACGACGTGGTGGTGAACAAGGGCGAGCTCGGGCGCATGATCGAGTTCGAGCTGTCGATCGACGAAGAGTTCGTCTACACCCAGCGCTCGGACGGCATGATCGTGTCCACCCCCACGGGCTCCACCGCCTATGCCCTGTCGGCGAATGGCCCGATCCTGCACCCGAGCGTGGGCGGGATCGCGCTGGTGCCGCTATGTCCGCATGCACTCACTGCCCGTCCGATCACGCTGCCCGATTCCTGCCGCATCGACATCTCGCTGTTGCCGCCGCACGACGCCCGCGTGCATTTCGATGGCCAGACCCGTTTCGACCTGCGTGCGGGCGACTGTGTGCGCCTGACACGCTCGAGCCGCAGCCTGCGGCTGTTGCATCCGAAGGGTTATTCCTACTTCGCGATGCTGCGCCAGAAGCTGCACTGGAGTGCGGCGCCGAGGGTGTGAGCGAACTCGCGCTTCGCCTTGCCGCTGTTCCGAACCCTGCTGCCCCGATCCATCCCGACCCGCGACCGCCGCTGCCATGCTCCGCCGCCTGACCATCCGTGACTTCGTCATCGTCGATCGCCTCGATCTCGAGTTCGTCGCCGGCTTCGGTGCCCTCACGGGGGAGACCGGTGCAGGCAAGTCGATCCTGCTCGATGCGCTCGGGCTGGCGCTCGGTGGTCGGGGGGACGCGGCCATGGTGCGCAGTGGTCGCGAGCGCGCCGATGTCGCCGCCGAATTCGACTTGCCGGCCGACGAGGGGCTCGCTGCCTGGCTCGCCGAGCAGGCGCTGCCCGCCGACGAGGGGATGCTGATCCTGCGCCGCACGATCGACGCCGGCGGCCGCAGCCGGGCGTGGATCAATGGCGTGGCAGCCACGCTCGCGCAGCTGCGTGCCGCCGGCGAGTGGCTCGCCGACATCCATGGCCAGCACGCCCATCACGCCCTGCTGCGCGCGGATGCGCAGCGCGACCTGCTCGACGCGCAGGCGGGTGCGGGGGCGCTGGTCGCCGAGGTGGCCGCGCGCCACCGCGAGTGGCAGCGACTGTTGCGCCTGCAGCGCGAGGCCGAAGCCGATTCGGAGAGTTCGGCGCGCGAGCGCGAGCTGCTCGCCTGGCAGCTGAGCGAGCTCGAGCAGGTCGGCTTCGACTCCGACGAATGGGTGGCGATCAATGCCGAGCACGCCCGCCTCGCCCATGCCGCGAGCCTGATCGAGGGCGCCGAGGAGGCGGTGGTCGCGCTCGGCGAGGGCGAATTCGCGGTGTGCTCCGTGCTTGGCAGGCTCGACAGCCGGATCGCCGCGCTCGCCGACTTCGATGCCGGGCTTGCCGACGTGCGCGAACTGATCTCCGCGGCCGCGATCCAGGCCGACGAGGCGCTGCACGCGCTGCGCCGCTACCGTGACCGGCTCGACCTCGATCCAGGGCGCCTGGCCGAACTCGAGCGCCATCTCGCCAGGGTCGTGGAGGCGGCGCGCAAGTACCGCGTTCCGCCCGAAGAGCTGCCTGCCCTCGCTCAACAGTGGCGCAACCGGCTCGATACGCTCGAGGCCACGGCAGATCCTGCACGCCTCGCCGCGGCCGCTGCGGCTGCGCAGGCAGCTTACGATGCCGCGGCGGTGAAGCTGACTGCGGCACGCGTGCCTGCAGCGCGCCGCCTGTCCGGAGAGATCGCCGCGGCGATGCAGGATCTGGCGATGGCGGGCGGACGGTTCGAGGTGGCTCTGGAGCCTTGCGCGCCGTCTGCGGCCGGCGTCGAGGCGGTGGAGTTCCGTGTGGCGGCGAATGCCGGGCAGCCGCTGCGCAGCCTCGCGAGGGTGGCGTCGGGTGGCGAGCTTTCGCGCATCGGTCTGGCGATCCAGGTCATCACCAGTCGTGACAGTGCGGTGCCGACGCTGATCTTCGACGAGGTTGACGTCGGGATCGGCGGCCGCGTGGCCGAGATCGTCGGCAAGTTGCTCGCCCGCCTCGGGCGGGATCGACAGGTGCTGTGCGTCACCCATCTGCCTCAGGTGGCGGCTTGCGCCGACTGGCAGTGGCGGATCGCGAAGCGCAATCAGGGTGGGGAGACGCTGAGCGAGGTCGCGCCGCTCGACGATGCGGCGCGGGTGGAGGAGATCGCGCGCATGCTCGGCGGTGTGAACATCACCGCGACCACGCGCGAACATGCCGCGGAGATGCTCGGCCGGGGCTGAGCGCCCGCCGCAATTGCGGTCGCGCCCGGCGACGGCGCGCACGCGACCGCGGCGGTTCAGCCCTTCTGGCGCTCCAGGTTCGGGCAGTTTTCGCGCTGGCAGTCGGCATAGATGTAGAGCGCATGCTCGCGGATCGCGAAGCCGCGTTCGGCGGCGATCTGGTTCTGGCGGCGCTCGATCTCGGCGTCGAAGAATTCCTCGACCTTGCCGCACTGCATGCACACGAGGTGGTCGTGATGGCCGCCCTCGTTGAGCTCGAAGACCGCCTTGCCCGACTCGAAATAGTGGCGCTCCAGCAGTCCGGCCTGCTCGAACTGCGTCAGGACGCGATAGACCGTGGCCAGGCCGATGTCCATGCCCTCGTTCATCAGCGCGCGATAAACGTCCTCCGCGGTCAGGTGGCGCTGCTCAGAGCTCTGGAAGAGGTCGAGGATCTTCAGGCGGGGGTAGGTCGCCTTCAGGCCGATGCTTTTCAGGTTCCTGGAGTTGTCGGACATGGGCTCTGGATGAGGTTGGCTTTCGTGAGATCGGGTTGCGGGAGCCTGCGAAGGCTGCGCCGCCGTCGGGGGTCCGGGTGGTCGCGGGGTCCTGCCGCTGACCCTGAGCGGTCCACGCCGCGGCCGGGACGACGGGCTCCGGGAGGCCCCCGGCAATAGCGGCCGAGCGCCGTCGATCGCGGCTATGTTATATTTTTTGCCCCTAACTGAGAACTGCGACCCCGGTCGCATCCCGGCGCCCAATCTCCCATGCGTTCCCTCCTCGCTGCGCTCATCGTCTCCTCCGGCCTGCTTGCGGGCTGTTCCTTCGACTCGGTTGTCGGTCTGGTCGACCCTTACCGGATCGACGTTCGCCAGGGCAACTACGTGGATCAGGAGATGGTCGCGCAGCTGCGCCGCGGCATGACCCGCGACCAGGTGCGCTACGTCCTCGGCTCCCCCCTGGTGGTCGACATGTTCCGCACCGACCGCTGGGATTATGTCTATCGCTTCCGTCCGGGCAGTGGCGAGGCGCAGCAGCGCGTAATTTCGCTCTTCTTCGCGGGAGACGTGCTCGAGCGCATCGAGGGCGACGTCGCGGCCGCTTCCGGAGAGCCGGTGGCTCAGCCGCAGCAGCGTTCGCGCGTGGTCGAGATCCCGCCCGCTACGGTGCGCTGAGGCGGCGCTCAGATCCATTCCGGGCCGGCCGTCCGCGCCGGCTCATTGATGCAGGAACCTATCCGATGTCCCAGATTCGAGTCGCGATCGCCGGTGCGTCCGGGCGCATGGGCAGAATGTTGATCGAGGCTGCGCTGAAGGACGAGGGCGTCGTGCTCGCCGCGGCCTTCGATCGTAGCGGCACTCCTTTCGTTGGTCGCGACGCCGGCGAGATGGCCGGCGTGGCCACCGGCGTGCTCATCACCGATGACGCGGCAGCCGCGATCGCCGCGGCCGATTGCGTGATCGACTTCACCCGTCCCGAAGGTACGCTTGCCCATCTCGCGCTTGCGCGCGCGGCCGGTAAGGCGATGGTGATCGGCACGACCGGATTCGATGCCGCGGGCAAGGCTGCGATCGCCGCCGCCGCCGAGGCGGTACCGGTGGTTTTCGCGCCCAACATGGCGGTCGGCGTGAACGCCGTTTTCCGCCTGCTGGAGGTCGCCGCCCGCATTCTCTCCGAGGGATACGACGTCGAGGTCATCGAGGCCCATCATCGCTTCAAGGTGGATGCGCCCTCGGGTACGGCCCTGCGCATGGGCGAGGTCGTGGCGCGCGAACTCGGTCGCGAGCTCGAGGACTGCGCGATTTACGGTCGCGAGGGCCATACCGGCGAGCGCCGTGCCGAGACCATCGGCTTCTCGACGATTCGTGGTGGCGACGTGGTCGGCGATCACACGGTGCTGTTCGCCGGCATCGGCGAGCGCATCGAGATCACCCACAAATCGGGCAGTCGCATGCCCTACGCGCTGGGCTCGATGCGGGCGGCGCGCTTCCTCGCCGGTCGTGCGAGAGGCCTTTACGACATGCAGGACGTTCTCGGCCTGCGCTGAGTCCTGCCATGAGCGGCAGGGCCGACTCGCGCGGTAATCTCCCCGAACCCGGCTCCCTGGAGGCCGAACTGTCGCGCGTGCGCGGCGAGCGCGATGTAGCGCTGCGCGGCCTTGCGCGTGCGCGCCGGAATCTCGATCTGGTGTCGGCGAATGCGGGTGCAGGTGTCTGGCACATGGAGCTCGTCGGTGGCTCGATCCGGCTGGACGAGCGCTGGCGCAGGCTGCTCGGCTATGACGGCGCGGACACCGGCGACTGGATGGAGCTGGTGGCCGAGGAGGGCAGGGCGGCACTGCAGCAGGCGCTGCGCGCCCATCTAGGCGGGGATGCCACCGAGCTGCGCGCGGAGATCCGCATTCGCGCGCATGACGGCAGCTGGCGCTGGATCGAGGTGTGCGGCAACGCCAGCGGCCGTGGCCAGGATGGGCGTTGGTCACGGGTCGAGGGCACCTACCGCGACGTCACCGAGCGCAAGCTGCGCGAGATCGAGCTGCTCCAGGCGAAGGAGGCCGCCGAGGCGGCGAGCCGGGCCAAGGGTGACTTCCTCGCCAACATGAGCCACGAGATCCGTACGCCGATGAACGGCATCATCGGCATGACGGATCTGCTTCTCGACTCCGAGATCGCTGGCGAGCAGCGCGAATACCTGCAGACGGTCAAGTCCTCCGCCGAGGCGCTGCTGACCATCATCAACGACATCCTCGACTTTTCCCGTATCGAGGCGGGGCGCCTGAGCGTCGAGCAGATCGACTTCTCGCTTCAGTCGGTCGTCTCCGAGACCTGCCGTGCGCTCGCACTGCGCGCTGCGCAGAAGGGGCTGGAGCTGTACTACGACGTCGGGCCCGAAGTCCCTTCCGTGCTTCGTGGCGACCCCACCCGGCTGCGACAGATCCTGGTAAATCTGATCGGCAACGCGATCAAGTTCACCGACCAGGGCGAAGTCGAGGTCCGCGTGCGCTGCACGGAACGCAGGGACAGCACTGCAGATCTAACATTCGTTGTCCGCGACACCGGTTGTGGCATCGCCCCCGACAAGCTGGAGGCGATCTTCGGCGCGTTCTCCCAGGCCGACAACTCGACCACGCGCAAGTATGGAGGGACCGGGCTGGGACTGGCGATCTGTCGCCAGCTCACCGAATTGCTGGGGGGGCGGATCGGCGTCGTGAGCCGCCCGGGCGAAGGGAGCCGCTTCGAGGTCGTGGTGCCGCTGCAGGTGGTCGCCGATCCGGCGCCGCAGCGCATCGGCGCGCTGGCCGGAGCGCGGGTGCTGGTGGCGAGTGCCAATGCCGCCTTCGCCGAGTTCCTGTGCGCGACCCTGCAGGCCGCAACCCTGCGTGCGGAGGTGGCCTGCGGCGGCGAGGCGGCGGTCGTGGCGCTCGAAGGTGCGGCAGACGGCAGCGATCCGTTCGGATTCCTCCTGATGGACGCGGATCTTCCGGAGCCGGGCGGCTTCACCCTCGCACAGCGTTACGCCGCCGCGTGGCCGCGGCCCGATCGGATCATTCCGATGATGGCGAGCCACTCGCAGCGCAACGACGCGCTGCGCTGCGACGAGATCGGACTCGCCTACCGGCTTGCCAAGCCGTTCTCGACCGAGGACCTGCTCGCCGTGTTGCGCATGGCGCAGGGCGGCGAGCGCGGGATCGCCGAGCCGCCGCCGTTCGAGCTGGCCCCGGTCGAACTGAACCCGACATTCGGCGCGGAGCCGCCTGCACGCGTGCTCGACGTGCTGGTGGTCGAGGATAACCCGGTGAACCAGACCGTCGCCAAGCGCATGCTCGAACATGCAGGCCACCGTGCGACCGTGGCGAACAATGGTGAGGAGGCGCTCGAGGCGATCGATGCCGGCCACTTCGACGTGGTGTTGATGGATGTGCAGATGCCGGTGATGGGCGGCATCGAGGCCACGCAGGCGATCCGTGCCCGCGAGGCGAGGCGCAGCTGGGTGCTGGAGGGCAACTGGAAGCCGGTACCGATCATCGCGATGACCGCACACGCGATGGAGGGGGACCGCGAGCGCTGCCTCGAGGCGGGGATGGACGATTATGTCTCGAAGCCGGTGCACCCCGATGCGCTGTTCGGTGCGATCGCCCGGGTGCTGGGGTCGACGGATGCGGACGAGGCTGCAGGGGCGATCACCCTGCTCGAGCTCGATGCCTCCGATCGCCGCCGGATCGCCTGTCTGGACGAGGCGCGGGCGATGTTCGAGGGCGAGGAGGGGGTGGTCGAGCAGCTCATCGAGGTCTTCCTGCGCGATCTGCCGCGCACGGTCGCCGATCTGCAAAAGGGGGCTGCCGACATGGATTTCGGCCGCTTGCGCGAGCTGGCGCACCGGATCAAGGGCTCCGTCAGCGTGTTCTCGGCCCAGCGTGCGGTCGATGCGGCGCTGAAGCTGGAGGAACTGGCCGCGGCGGGCGATGCGCGCGCGCTGACCAGCCAGGCGGGCGTCGCGGCGCGCGAAATGGAGCTGCTCGGGGAGGTTCTCCGGGAAGAGGTGGCCAGGGGCGGGTGAAGGCCGCGCTGCTCCGGTGGTTTGCCTTGAATCCGCCGAAAATGTACAATCTCAAGGTTTTCGAAGCGGGATCGGCCCGGAGGCCCGTCCCGCTTTTTGTACATATCGGGCGCGCCGTTCGCGTGCCTGCAAGACCTTCCAGCAGATTCCAGGAGCTTCTCGTGAGTGCATTCCCGCCCGCCCTTCTTGCGCTCGCCGATGGAACCGTCTTCCACGGCAAGGGTATCGGCGCGGTTGGCAGCACGGTCGGCGAGGTGGTGTTCAACACCTCGATGTCGGGATATCAGGAAATCCTGACCGACCCGAGCTATTGCCGCCAGATCGTCACCCTGACCTATCCGCATATCGGCAACACCGGCATCAACCCCGAGGACGTCGAATCGACGCACGTGCAGGCGGCCGGCCTGGTCATCCGCGACCTGCCCCTGTTGCCGTCCAATTTCCGTATGACCCAGCGCCTCGACGAGTACCTGCGCGCCGAGAACGTGGTCGCGATTGCCGGACTCGACACGCGCAAGCTCACCCGCGTGCTGCGCGAGAAGGGTGCGCAGGCCGGCTGCATCGTGACCGCCGCATCCGGCCAGGCGCTCGACGCCGAGGCCGCGGTGAACCAGGCGCGCGCTTTCCCCGGTCTCGCCGGGATGGATCTCGCCAAGGTGGTGAGCGCCAAGGCGCGCTACACCTGGACGCAGGCCGAGTGGGCGCTCGACGGCGGCTACGGCGAGCGTGCCGACGGCCAATTCCACGTCGTTGCCTACGACTTCGGCGTCAAGTACAACATCCTGCGCATGCTGGTCGAGCGCGGCTGCCGCCTGACCGTGGTGCCGGCGCAGACCCCCGCCGCCGAGGTGCTGGCGCTGAATCCGGACGGCGTGTTCCTGTCCAACGGTCCGGGCGATCCCGAGCCCTGCGACTACGCGATCGACGCGATCCGCGAGCTCGTCGCCGCGCGCATGCCGATCTTCGGCATCTGCCTTGGCCACCAGTTGCTCGCGCTCGCCTCGGGCGCGAAGACCATGAAGATGCCCACCGGTCACCATGGCGCGAACCACCCGGTGAAGGATCTCGACACCGGCAAGGTGCTGATCACCAGCCAGAACCACGGCTTCGCGGTGGATCCGGCGACCATGCCGGCGAACCTGAAGGTGACGCACGTGTCCTTGTTCGATGGCACCAACCAGGGCATCGCGCGCACCGACGTACCCGCCTTCTCCTTCCAGGGCCATCCGGAAGCAAGTCCGGGCCCGCACGACGTCGCCTATCTGTTCGATCGCTTCATCGGCCTGATGGAAGCGGCTAGGTAACAGCGCCCCCGGCAGGCTGCGGCCTGCCTCCCAGTTTTGGACGCGCGCGACAGGCGCGGCGTCGAGGAATCACCGAGGCAAGACAATGCCGAAACGTACAGACATCAAGAGCATCCTGATCATCGGCGCCGGCCCGATCATCATCGGCCAGGCCTGCGAGTTCGACTATTCCGGCGCCCAGGCCTGCAAGGCCCTGCGCGAGGAAGGCTTCAAGGTCATCCTGGTCAACTCGAACCCGGCGACCATCATGACCGACCCGGAGACGGCCGACGTCACCTACATCGAGCCGATCACCTGGCAGGTGGTCGAGCGCATCATCGCCAAGGAGCGCCCGGACGCGATCCTGCCGACCATGGGCGGTCAGACCGCGCTCAACTGCGCGCTCGATCTCGGCCGCCACGGCGTGCTCGCCAAGTACGGCGTCGAGCTCATCGGTGCCTCGGAAGAAGCCATCGACAAGGCCGAGGACCGCCTCAAGTTCAAGGACGCGATGACCAAGATCGGTCTCGGCTCCGCGCGCTCGGGCATCGCCCACAGCATGGAAGAGGCGCTCCAGGTCCAGGGCGGCATCGGCTTCCCGGTCATCATCCGCCCGAGCTTCACGCTCGGCGGCACCGGCGGCGGCATCGCCTACAACATGGAAGAGTTCCACGAGATCTGCAAGCGCGGTCTCGAGGCCAGCCCGACCAACGAGCTGCTGATCGAAGAGTCGCTGCTCGGCTGGAAGGAATACGAGATGGAAGTCGTGCGCGACCGCGCCGACAACTGCATCATCGTGTGCTCGATCGAGAACCTCGACCCGATGGGCGTGCACACCGGCGACTCGATCACCGTCGCCCCGTCGCAGACGCTGACCGACAAGGAATACCAGATCATGCGCAACGCCTCGATCGCGGTGCTGCGCGAGATCGGGGTGGATACGGGGGGTTCGAACGTGCAGTTCGCCATCAACCCCCAGGACGGTCGCATGATCGTCATCGAGATGAACCCGCGCGTGTCGCGTTCGTCGGCGCTGGCCTCCAAGGCCACCGGCTTCCCGATCGCCAAGGTCGCGGCCAAGCTGGCGGTGGGCTACACCCTCGACGAGCTGCGCAACGACATCACCGGCGGCGCCACCCCGGCGTCCTTCGAGCCCTCGATCGACTACGTCGTCACCAAGATCCCGCGCTTCGCGTTCGAGAAGTTCCCGCAGGCCAACGACCGCCTCACCACCCAGATGAAGTCGGTGGGCGAGGTCATGGCCATGGGCCGCAGCTTCCAGGAGTCCTTCCAGAAGGCCCTGCGCGGGCTGGAGGTGGGCGTGTATGGCCTGGACGAGGTCGAGGCCGACCGCGAGGACCTCGAGCACGAGCTCGCCAGCCCGGGCGCGCAGCGCATCTGGTACGTCGGCCAGGCCTTCCGCGAGGGCATGAGCCTGGAGCAGGTGTTCAACCTGTCGAAGATCGACCCCTGGTTCCTCGCCCAGATCGAGGACATCGTGCTCTCCGAGAAGGCGCTCGCCGGGCGCTCGCTGAAGGCGCTGCAGGCCGCGGAGCTGCGCGAGCTCAAGAAGAAGGGCTTCTCCGACCGCCGCCTTGCCAAGCTGCTCAACACCGACGAGACCGCGGTGCGCCTGCACCGCCACACCGTGGGCGTGCGCCCGGTGTTCAAGCGCGTCGACACCTGCGCGGCCGAGTTCGCCACCTCCACCGCCTACCTGTATTCGTCCTACGAGGACGAGTGCGAGGCGATGCCGACCGAGCGCAAGAAGATCATGGTCCTCGGCGGCGGTCCCAACCGCATCGGCCAGGGCATCGAGTTCGACTACTGCTGCGTGCATGCGGCGCTCGCGCTGCGCGAGGACGGGTACGAGACCATCATGGTCAACTGCAACCCGGAGACCGTGTCCACCGACTACGACACCTCGGACCGCCTGTACTTCGAGCCGATCACGCTCGAGGACCTGCTCGAGATCGTGCACATCGAGAAGCCGGTGGGCGTGATCGTGCAGTTCGGCGGCCAGACCCCGCTCAAGCGCGCCCAGGCGCTCGAAGAGAACGGCGTGCCGATCATCGGCACCAGCCCGGACATGATCGACGCCGCCGAGGACCGCGAGCGCTTCCAGAAGCTGCTCAACGAGCTGGGTCTCAAGCAGCCGCCCAACCGCACCGCGCGCACGCCCGAACAAGCCGTGCGCCTTGCGGCCGAGATCGGCTACCCGCTGGTGGTGCGCCCGTCCTACGTGCTCGGTGGCCGCGCGATGGAGATCGTGCATGAGCAGAAGGACCTCGAGCGCTACATGCGCGAGGCGGTCAAGGTCTCGAACGAGTCGCCGGTGCTGCTCGACCGCTTCCTCAACGACGCCACCGAGGTCGACGTCGACGCGCTCTCCGACGGCAAGCAGGTCATGATCGGCGGCATCATGGAGCACATCGAGCAGGCCGGCGTGCACTCCGGCGACTCGGCGTGCTCGCTGCCGCCCTACACGCTGTCGGCGAAGCTGCAGGACGAGCTGCGCCGACAGACCGAGGCGATGGCACGTGCGTTGAAGGTCGTCGGCCTGATGAACGTGCAGTTCGCGATCCAGGGCGAGGGCGACAACGCGGTGGTCTATGTGCTCGAGGTCAACCCGCGTGCCTCGCGCACCGTGCCCTTCGTCTCCAAGGCCTGCTCGCTGCCGCTGGCCAAGATCGCCGCGCGCTGCATGGCCGGCCAGACGCTGGCCGAGCAGGGCGTGACCGGCGAGGTCGTGCCGCCCTACTACTCGGTCAAGGAGGCGGTGTTCCCGTTCGTGAAGTTCCCCGGCGTGGATACCATCCTCGGACCCGAGATGAAGTCCACCGGCGAGGTCATGGGCGTGGGCCGCAGCTTCGCCGAGGCCTTCGTGAAGAGCCAGATGGGCGCCGGCGTGCGCCTGCCGACCTCGGGCACGGTGTTCATCAGCGTGCGCCCGACCGACAAGCCGGTCGCGATCGAGGTGGCGCGCGACCTGCACGAGATGGGCTTCGCGCTGGTGGCCACCCGCGGCACTGCGGCGGCGATCGAGGCCGCTGGCATCCCGGTGGGCGTGGTCAACAAGGTGAACGAGGGCCGTCCGCACATCGTCGACATCATCAAGAACGAGGAGATCGTGCTGGTGATCAACACCGTCGACGAGAAGCGCCAGGCGATCGCCGACTCGCGCTCGATCCGCACCAGCGCGCTCGCCGCCAAGGTGTCGATCTTCACGACGATCGAGGGTGCGCGCGCCGCCTGCATGGGCATGCGCCATCTCTCGAACGGTCTCGAGGTGTATTCCGTGCAGGGCCTGCACGCCGAACTGAAGCAGCAAGCATGAACAAGACCCCGCTTACCGTCGCCGGCGCCGAGAAGCTGCGGACCGAGCTCCATCGACTGAAGACCGTCGAGCGTCCCAACGTGATCGCCGCGATCGCCGAGGCACGCTCGCACGGCGACCTCTCCGAGAACGCCGAGTACGAGGCTGCAAAGGATCGCCAGGGCTTCATCGAGGGGCGCATCATGGAGGTCGAGTCCAAGCTCGCCAACGCGCAGATCATCGACCCGACGCTGCTCGACGCCGACGGTCGCTGCGTGTTCGGTGCCACGGTCGAGCTCGAGGACCTCGAGTCCGGCCAGGTCGTGACCTACCAGATCGTCGGCGACGACGAGGCCGACATCAAGGAGAACAAGATCTCGATCAGCTCGCCGATCGCGCGTGCGCTGATCGGCAAGTACGCCGGGGACATCGCCGAGGTGCAGGCGCCCGGTGGTGTGCGCGAGTACGAGATCCTGGACGTGCGCTACGTCTGAGCGGCGCCTCAGCGACGTGGCAGTCAGAAGGGCGGTGCAATGCACCGCCTCTTTCTTTGAAGCCGCGGCGCGAGGCGCGCCGGGCGAGTGTGGCTCAGCGGCCGCGGGCGACGCCGCGCCCGCGCGGGGCGGGAGCGCGTGCAGGCGAGCGGCGCGACTCGGCGCTCGCCTTGGCGAGCGCGGCGCGACGCGCGGCGGCGGCGAAGGCCGCGGCCGACTTGGCGGTGGAGGCGCGCGCCGGCTTCTTCTCGGCGGGCGCGGCGGTCTTCTCGTCCTCGCGGCGCGCGCGCCACACGACGAGGATGCTGCCGATGTGTTGCACCGGGGCGGCGTCCACCGCGGCGCACAGCGCCTGCATCAAGGCCTCGCGCTGCTCGCGTTCGGCGCCCTGGACCTTGACCTTGATGAGCTCGTGCGCCTGCAGGGCGCGCTCGATCTCGGCGAGGACGGCCGGCGTGAGGCCGTTGCCGGCGACGGTCACGACGGGGTTCAGGTGGTGGGCACGGGCGCGCAGGTCGCTGCGCTCGGCCGGGGTAAGCTCGGTCATTGCAAATCTCTGGATGGGTGAATCCCGGGACGCGGATTCTACCCCTTGCGTGCCGTGCATGGCCGTTGCGGATGGAGCGAAGTTGATGAAGAAGAACAAGACCAGCCGTGCCTGGGTGCACGATCATGTGAACGATCCCTGGGTCCAGCGCGCCCAGGCCGAGGGCTATCGTGCGCGTGCCGCCTTCAAGCTGCTCGAGATCGACGATCGCGACAGCCTGCTGCGTCCCGGCGCGGTGGTGGTGGATCTCGGGGCGGCTCCCGGCTCGTGGTGCCAGGTCGCAGTCAGGCGCTGCGGTCCGAAGGCGCGCATCTTCGCGCTCGACCTGCTGCCCATGGAGCCGGTGGCGGGGGTGGATTTCCTGCTCGGTGATTTTTCCGAGGACGCGGTGCTCGAGGAGCTCGAGTCGCGCCTTGGCGGTGCGAGTGTCGACGTGGTGTTGTCGGACATGTCACCGAACCTTTCCGGGGTCGCGACGGTCGACCAGGCACGTTCGGTCCATCTTTGTGAGTTGGCGGTCGAATTCGCGGTGCGTCACCTCAAGCCGGGCGGGCAGTTTGTGGTCAAGGTGTTTCAGGGCGAGGGCTTCATGGAGTTTCGCAAGCAGATGGAGGTGGCGTTCGCCTCGGTACAGGTGCGCAAGCCCAAGGCCTCGCGCGACCGCAGCGCCGAGGTGTATCTGCTGGGCAAGGGGCCGCGCCGGCCCTGATCCCGCGTTCCGGTAGGCGATTGGGTCGCGCTATTCAGTCTATTGGTTTGCCGATGGGAACAATCGCCACTAGAATCGGTCAGTCGCGTACAGGCCGCAATGGCTTTCGGGGAACAGAACGTTGAACAATCTCTTCAAGAATCTCGCGATCTGGATGGTCATCGGCGTGGTGCTGATGACCGTATTCAACCAGTTCAATACGCGGCAAACGCCTGCCAGCACCATGGAGTACTCCCAGTTCCTGGAGGAGGCCAAGGCAGGACGGATCGTTCGTGCGACCGTCGACGGTCGGGTGCTCAAGGCCACCACCCAGGAAGGCCGCACGATCACGGTGTATACGCCGGGCGTGCAGGACATCTGGATGATCTCGGACCTGATGCGCTACGGCGTGCAGGTGAATGCCAGCAAGCCGGAAGAGGAGCAGTCCTTCCTCGCCAGCGTGTTCGTGTCCTGGTTCCCGATGCTCCTGCTGATCGGCGTGTGGATCTTCTTCATGCGCCAGATGCAGGGCGGCGGCAAGGGCGGGGCGTTCTCGTTCGGCAAGAGCAAGGCGCGCATGCTCGACGAGTCCGCCAACACCATCACCTTCGCTGACGTTGCCGGTTGCGACGAGGCCAAGGAGGAAGTCTTCGAACTGGTCGAGTTCCTGCGCGACCCCTCCAAATTCCAGAAGCTCGGTGGCCGCATTCCCAAGGGCGTGCTGATGGTCGGCTCGCCGGGTACCGGCAAGACGCTGCTCGCCAAGGCGATCGCGGGCGAGGCCAAGGTGCCCTTCTTCTCGATCTCCGGCTCCGACTTCGTCGAGATGTTCGTCGGCGTGGGCGCGGCGCGCGTGCGCGACATGTTCGAGCAGGCCAAGAAACAGGCGCCGTGCATCATCTTCATCGACGAGATCGATGCGGTCGGCCGCCAGCGTGGCGCCGGCCTCGGCGGCGGCAACGACGAGCGCGAGCAGACGCTCAACCAGTTGCTGGTCGAGATGGACGGCTTCGAGGGCCAGACCGGCGTGATCGTGATCGCGGCGACCAACCGCCCCGACGTGCTCGACCCCGCGCTGCTGCGCCCGGGCCGTTTCGACCGCCAGGTCGTCGTGTCGCTGCCCGACATCCGCGGCCGCGAGCAGATCCTCAAGGTGCACATGCGCAAGGTGCCGATCGCGCCCGACGTAGATCCGCAGGTGCTGGCGCGCGGCACGCCGGGCTTCGCCGGTGCCGACCTCGCCAACCTGGTGAACGAGGCCGCGCTGTTCGCCGCGCGCGGCAACAAGCGCCTCGTCGACATGGACGACTTCGAGCGCGCCAAGGACAAGATCATGATGGGCGCCGAGCGCCGCTCCGTCGTCATGCCCGAGGAGGAGCGCCGCAACACCGCCTACCACGAGTCCGGCCACGCGGTGGTGGCGCGCCTGCTCGACAAGACCGACCCGGTGCACAAGGTCACCATCATCCCGCGTGGTCGTGCGCTGGGCGTGACCATGCAGCTACCGACCGAGGATCGCTACAGCCAGGATCGCGAGCGTCTGTTGCAGACGATCACCGTGCTGTTCGGCGGCCGCATCGCCGAAGAGATCTTCATGAAGCAGATGACCACCGGCGCGTCGAACGACTTCGCCCGCGCCACCGACCTCGCGCGCCGGATGGTGACGCAGTGGGGCATGTCCGACACGCTCGGGCCGATGGTGTATGGCGAGGAGGAGGGCGAGATCTTCCTCGGCCGCCAGGTCACCACGCACCGCAACGTGTCGGAAGCTACGATGCAGAAGGTTGATGCGGAGATCCGCCGTATCATCGACCAGCAGTACTCGCTCGCGCGTCGCCTGCTTGAAGAGAACAGCGACAAGGTCGAGGCGATGACGGCCGCGTTGCTGGAGTGGGAGACCATCGATGCCGAGCAGGTGAACGACATCATGGCTGGCCGTCCGCCGCGTCCGCCCAAGCCGGCTGCCGTCCCGCCCAGCCGTCCCAAGGACGATGCGCCAGGAGCTGCGCCGACCGCTCCGGCGCCAGCTGCCTGAGTTCCATATCTTCCGTTTCACGGGGCCGGCCAGACCGGTCCCTTTTCATTCCGGCGTCCGCAAGCTCCCGTGCGGACGCCTCGACCTTGAAGAGGGTTCGATGTCCGTCCTGCAATGCGGCCGCTTCCGGCTCGACCTTTCCCTGCCCAGGGTGATGGCAATCATCAACCTGACAGACGACTCCTTTTCCGGCGACGGGCTGCGCGGAGACCTCGCGCGCGCGCTCGCACGTGCGGAGCGCGCGGTGGAGGAGGGGGCGGAGATGCTCGACATCGGCGCAGAGTCCACCCGACCGGGTTCGGATCCGGTGTCCGAGGCGCAGGAACTCGAGCGCGTGGTCCGCTTCGTCGAAGCGGCGCACGATTGGAAGGTGCCGCTTTCCATCGACACATTGAAGCCGGCGGTGATGCGCGCCGCGCTCGAGGCGGGTGCGGATATGATCAACGACATCAACGCCTTCCGCGCGCCAGGCGCGATCGAGGCGGTTGCGGCGGGTGATGCCGGGCTGTGCGTGATGCACATGCTCGGGCAGCCGCGCACGATGCAGGAGGATCCGCGGTACACCGACGTGGTCGCCGAGGTGATCGACTTTCTCGATGAGCGCGTGGCCGCGCTCGAGGCCGCGGGTGTGTCGCGCGAGCGTATCGTGCTCGATCCCGGCTTCGGCTTCGGCAAGCGCGTGGAGCATAATTACGCGCTCCTGCGCGAGCTCGCGCGCTTCGGGGCTGGCGGGTTGCCGGTGCTCGCCGGGCTTTCGCGCAAGTCCATGCTCGGCGCGGTAACCGGGCGCGCGGTGGGTGAGCGGCTCTCCGCCAGCGTCGCCGGAGCGTTGATCGCGGTGCAGAACGGGGCCCGCATCGTGCGGGTGCATGACGTCGGCCCCACGCGGGATGCGCTCGCGGTGTGGAAGGCGACCGTGACGGGTTGCTGAGCAAGGCCTCGCCTGCAGTGTCATAATCCGCGCTTTCGGAAGCTGCTGGAGCGATGATGGCGCGCAAGTATTTCGGTACCGATGGTGTGCGCGGCAAGGTCGGCGATGCGCCGATCACGCCGGAGTTCGTGATGAGGCTGGGGTATGCGGCCGGTGTGACGCTGGTTGCGCGCGAGAAGCTGCCTGCGGGTGATCACCCCGCGGTGCTGATCGGCAAGGACACGCGGATCTCCGGATACCTGCTCGAGGCCGCGCTCGAGGCCGGCTTCGCAGCCGCCGGGGTGGACGTGATGCTCGCCGGGCCGATCCCGACCCCGGCCGTGGCCTACCTGACCCGGGCGCTGCGCCTGCAGGCCGGCGTGGTGATCTCGGCCTCGCACAATCCTTTTTACGATAACGGGATCAAGTTCTTCTCCGCCGACGGCAGCAAGCTGCCCGACGCGGTCGAGGCCGAGATCGAGGCGCACCTCGACGAGCCGATGGGTTGTGTCGACTCCGCCCGCTTGGGCAGGGCGCGCCGCATCGACGACGCCGCCGGGCGCTACATCGAGTTCTGCAAGAGCACTTTCCCCAACGAGCTCGACCTGCGCGGCATGCGGATCGCCGTGGATTGTGCCCATGGCGCGGCCTACCAGATCGCGCCCAAGGTCTTCCATGAGCTGGGGGCCGAGATCATTCCGGTGGGTGTGGAGCCCAACGGCCTCAACATCAACGACGGTGTCGGCGCGACGCGACCCGAGAACCTGCGCCAAGCGGTACTCAAGTACGGCGCCGAACTCGGGATCGCGCTCGATGGTGATGCAGACCGCCTGATCATGGTCGATCATCGCGGTGAGATCTACGACGGCGACAAGCTGCTCTACGTCGTGGCCTGCGCGCGCCATGCCGAGGGTCGGCTCGAGGGCGTGGTCGGCACGCTGATGAGCAACCTCGGATTCGAGCATGCGATCCAGCGCCTTGGCGCCCCGTTCGCGCGCGCCAAGGTGGGCGATCGCTACGTGCTCGAGCTGCTGCAGGAGCGCGGCTGGAAGATCGGCGGCGAGAACTCCGGCCACATCATCTGCCTCGACCGGCACACGACCGGCGATGGCATCGTTTCGGCGCTCCAGGTGCTGGCCGCGCTCAAGCAGCGCGGGCTTTCGCTCGCCGACGCGTGCGCGGACCTGGTGTTCTATCCTCAGCGCCTGATTAACGTGCGCATGCCCGCCGGTTTCGACTGGCGCGCGGATGGATCGATCGCAAGCGCGCAGACGCGGGCGGAGCACGAACTCGGCGATAGCGGACGCGTGCTGCTGCGCCCCTCCGGTACCGAGCCCCTGCTGCGGGTGATGGTGGAAGGCCGCGACGGCGAGCTGGTCGAGCGGCTCGCGCGCGAGATCGCCGGCGTGGTCGAGGAAGCGATCGCCTGATTCTTCAGGCATGAGGTTTGCGGGCGGGGTGCAAGGCTCCGTCCGCAAGCGGGAGGAGGGCAAATCTTCCCGTTCGATGACACGCAACGTGGTTGTAACAATCGCTTGCTACCTTACGGGCTCAGTCTTCCAACCCCGAGGTAGTCACCATGCGTTTCTCCACCAAGTTTGCCGTCGCCGCGTGTTCGTCCGTGCTGTTCGCCGCCAGCGCCCACGCTGCCGATATCACCGGTGCTGGCGCGACCTTTCCCGCGCCGATTTACGCGAAGTGGGCCGATGCCTACCAGAAGGCGACCGGCAACCGCGTGAATTACCAGTCGATCGGCTCGGGTGGAGGGATCCGCCAGATCGGTGCGAAGACGGTCGATTTCGGCGCCTCCGACATGCCGCTGACGCCCGAGAAACTCGCTGAGGGCGGCTTGCAGCAGTTCCCCATGGTGATCGGCGCGGTCGTTCCGGTCGTCAATCTCGAAGGCGTCAAGCCGGGTGAGATGAAGCTTACCGGAGAGGTGCTCGCCGGGATCTATCACGGCAAGATCACCAAGTGGAACGATCCGGCGATCGTCGCGCTCAACCCCAGCCTCAAGCTCTCCGACCAGGATATCGGCGTCGTGCGTCGTGCCGACGGTTCGGGCACCACCTTCGTGTTCACCAACTACCTCTCCAAGGTCTCCACCGAGTGGAAGGAGAAGATCGGTGAAGGTACCGCGGTGCAGTGGCCGGTGGGTCTGGGTGGCAAGGGCAACGAGGGCGTGTCGGCCTTCGTGCAGCGCCTGCCGGGTTCGATCGGCTATGTCGAGTACGCCTACGCCAAGCAGAACAAGCTCTCCCACGCGATCATGCAGAACAAGGAGGGTCAGTTCGTCGAGCCGAGCGCCGAGTCCTTCGCCGCGGCCGCCGAGGGGGCCGACTGGTCCAAGTCCGCGTTCTACGAGATCCTGACCAACGAGCCGGGTGCGAAGTCGTGGCCGATCACCAGCGCCACCTTCATCCTGATGCACAAGACGCAGGACAAGCCGGCGCAGGCCGCCGAGGTGCTGAAGTTCTTCGACTGGGCGTATGTGAACGGCGGTGACATGGCGCTCGAACTGGAATACGTGCCGCTGCCGAAGGCGACCGTCGAGCTGATCCGCGCCTCCTGGGGCGAGATGAAGGACAGCGCCGGCCACCCGGTCTTCTCAGCCAAGTAAGCCGGAGTCGGCCTCGTGGCTCGATCCAGCGTCCAGCCAGGGCCCTCCGGGGCCCTTGGCCATAAACTTTCCGCGGGGGGCGGCGCAGATGCGGCCGCCCTTTCTGGTGGCTCCATGCGAACGACCGGATTCAAGTCGTCGGCCTCGATGAAGTTCGGCGACAGACTGTTCGGTACCCTGGCGAAGTCCTTCGCCTGGCTTACCCTGATCCTGCTTGCCGGGATCATACTCGCCCTGGTCTACGCCTCCTGGCCCAGCATCCAGGCCTTCGGCATCGGTTTCCTGTTCTCGGACGCGTGGAACCCGCCGATGGAGGACTTCGGTGGCCTGATCCCGATCTACGGCACACTCGTCACCTCGGTGATCGCGCTGCTGATCGCCGTGCCGGTGAGCTTCGGCATCGCGCTCTTCCTTACCGAGATGGCGCCCGCCTGGCTGCGCCGCCCGCTCGGTACCGCAATCGAGTTGCTCGCGGCCATCCCCTCGATCGTGTATGGCATGTGGGGCCTGCTGGTGTTCGCGCCGATCTTCGCCAAATACATCCAGCCCGGCCTGCAGTCCTCGATCGGACACGTCCCGGTGATCGGCAAGCTCTTCGCCGGTGCTCCGCTCGGCATCGGCCTGCTCGCCGCGGGCATCATCCTGGCGATCATGATCATCCCCTACATCGCCTCGGTGATGCGCGACGTCTTCGAGGTCACTCCGCCGATGCTCAAGGAGTCGGCCTACGGCGTGGGCTGCACCACCTGGGAAGTGATGTGGGGGGTCGTGCTGCCTTACACCAAGACCGGGGTGATCGGTGGCGTCATGCTCGGCCTCGGGCGCGCGCTCGGCGAGACCATGGCGGTGACTTTCGTGATTGGCAACACCAACTTCCTCGACTCGGCGTCGCTGTTCGCGCCGGGCAACAGCATCACCTCGGCGCTGGCCAACGAGTTCGCGGAAGCGGACCCCGGCCTGCACACCGCGGCACTGATGGAACTGGGCCTGATCCTGTTCGTGATCACCCTGGTTGTGCTGGTGGTGTCGAAGCTGCTGTTGATGCGTCTCGCCAGGGGCGAGGGTACGAAGAGCTGACCGGGGACTTACATGAACCTTCTCGCTAGACGCAAACTGACCAACCGGGTGGCGCTGACGCTGTCGCTGTCGGCCATGGCCTTCGGCCTGTTCTGGCTCGCCTGGATCCTGTGGACCGTGCTCGAGCTCGGGATCTCGGGGCTCTCGCTGACGCTCTTCACCGAGATGACGCCGCCGCCGGGGGCCGACGTGGGCGGCCTCGCCAACGCGATCGCTGGCAGCCTGATCATGGTGGTGCTCGCGACCCTGCTCGGTACCCCGATCGGCATCCTCGCCGGGGTGTATCTCGCCGAGTACGGCCGCAACCACTGGCTGGGCTCGACCACCCGCTTCATCAACGACCTGCTGCTGTCGGCGCCGTCGATCGTGATCGGCCTCTTCGTGTATGCGGTGGTGGTGGCGCAGACCGGCAAGTTCTCCGCCTGGTCCGGGGTGCTCGCGCTCGCGCTGATCGTGCTGCCGGTGGTGGTGCGCACCACCGAGAACATGCTGCAGCTGATCCCGAACACGCTGCGCGAGGCCGCCTTCGCGCTCGGCGCGCCGAAGAGCGTGGTGATCTCCAAGGTCACCCTGCGCGCTGCGCGTGCCGGTGTGCTCACCGGTGTGCTGCTGGCTGTGGCGCGCATCGCCGGCGAGACCGCGCCGCTGCTCTTCACCGCGCTGTCCAACCAGTTCTGGTCGCTGAACCTGAACGAGCCGATGGCCAACCTGCCGGTCACGATCTTCAAGTTCGCCATGAGCCCCTTCACCAACTGGCAGGAACTGGCCTGGGCCGGCGTGTTCCTGATCACGATGGGTGTGCTCGTGCTCAACATCATCGCGCGCGTCTTCCTGCGCGCCGAGAAAGTGAACTAAGGATCGACCCAGGATCAAACCCGGCATCCGCCGTACGCAATCCGTGCCCGCCGCCGTGCGGGCCGGGATTGGAGAAAAGAATGGAAATCACCGACGCGCAAATCGAGTTCAAGGACTTCAACTTCTATTACGGGAAGTTCCACGCGCTCAAGAACATCAACTTCAAGATGGCGCGCCACAAGTGCACCGCCTTCATCGGTCCCTCGGGCTGCGGCAAATCGACGCTGCTGCGCACGATCAACCGCATGTACGACCTCTACCCCGAGCAGCGCGCCGACGGCCAGCTGCTGTTCGACGGGCGCAATCTGCTCGGCTCGGAGATCGACGTCAGCGTGCTGCGCGCACGCATCGGCATGGTGTTCCAGAAGCCCACGCCTTTCCCGATGTCGATCTACGACAACATCGCGTTCGGCGTGAAGCTGCACGAAAAGCTCTCGAACAGCGAGATGGATAACCGCGTCGAGTGGGCGCTGCGCAAGGCGGCGCTGTGGGACGAGGTCAAGGACAAGCTCAAACAGAGCGGCATGAGCCTGTCCGGCGGCCAGCAACAGCGCCTGTGTATCGCACGCGGGATCGCGGTGAAGCCGGAGGTGATCCTGCTCGACGAGCCGACCTCCGCGCTCGACCCGATCTCGACGGCGCGCATTGAGGAGCTGATCGACGAGTTGAAGGAAGAATTCACCATCGTCATCGTGACCCACAACATGCAGCAGGCGGCGCGGATCTCCGACTACACCGCCTACATGTACCTGGGCGAGATGGTGGAGTTCGGGGTCACCGACGAGCTTTTCGTGAAACCGAAGAAGAAGGAGACCGAGGACTACATCACGGGTCGCTTCGGCTGAGTTGCGGGGCGGAAGGGGTGTGTTGGACACCCGCTTTCGCCTTTTTCCAGGAAACGTTTCAAGTAAACTTGAATAGAGCTGGGGGCTTCCTGCTCCTTTGCAACGATGCGCGACCGCTGTTCCGGCCTCGGTCGGGGCGTACGGCACCGCGTACGCCTGTCACGCTCGGGTCCTGCTCGGCGAACGCGAGCCGCATTGCGGCTGCTTGTCCGCAAGCCTTATAATCCTGCGGTTTATCTGCACGGATATTTCCCGACCCATGACCAGACTCATTGCCGGTAACTGGAAGATGAACGGCAGCCTCGCTGCCAATCGCGACCTGCTCGACGGCCTCGTGTCGGTTCCGGGGGTGGAGATGGCTGTCTGCGTGCCGTATCCCTATCTCGCCCAGGCACGGCAGAGGCCCGACGGCATCGTGCTCGGTGCGCAGAATGTTTCCGAATACGCTGCGGGAGCCTATACCGGGGAGGTGAGCGCTGCGATGCTCTTGGAGTTCGGCTGTCGATACGTCATCGTCGGTCACTCCGAGCGCCGCGCGCTGTTTGGCGAGGGCGATGTCATGGTCGGGCGCAAGGCTCTTGCAGCGCTGCATGCCGGGTTGGTTCCCATCGTCTGTGTGGGTGAGACGCTTGCCGAACGCGACGAGGCTCGCGTGATGGAGGTGATCGACCGTCAGCTCGGTGCCGTGCGGGAGGTTCTCGGTGCCGCGGCGATGTCCGGTGTCGTGCTGGCCTACGAGCCCGTATGGGCGATCGGCTCCGGGCGCTCGGCGAGCGTCGCGCAGATTGCCGAGGTGCACGGTGCGATCCGCGCCTGGCTGGATGGGCACGGCGTGAGCGCCAGTGCGGTGCGCATCCTCTATGGCGGCAGCGTCAAGCCGGATAATGCCCTTGAGCTCTTCGACGTCCCGCATGTCGACGGTGGGCTGATCGGTGGCGCCTCGCTCGCTGCAGCGGATTTCATGGCCATCTGCCGCGCCGCGGCCGGTGGGGTCTGAGTTTTCAACGATTCGTATCTTTCAGGATTCAAGATGGGTGACTATCTCTTCTCTCTCGTGCTCACCGTGCATGTGCTGGTGGGCCTCGGTGTGATCGGGCTCGTGCTCGTGCAGCACGGCAAGGGTGCCGACATGGGCGCTGCCTTCGGTAGCGGAGCATCGGGTAGCCTGTTCGGCTCCTCGGGTTCGGCAAACTTCCTGAGTCGCACCACGGCGGTGCTTGCCACGGTCTTCTTCCTGACGAGTCTGGGGCTCAGCTTCCTCGCCAGCAACAAGCCCGCCGCCCCGGGTAGCGTCATGGAAGGTGCGCAGACGGCGCCCGCGACGACTCCCGTTCCGGCGGCTCCGGTCGAGTCCTCGCCTGCCCAGTCGATCCCGAAATAATTGGTTGCGAGCCCTTTGCGCAGTGCGGGAAAAC
>ERZ761602.1418-NODE-1418-length-43554-cov-10.608106_pt1 | contig 43554 bp, 30 predicted proteins | sample MGYA00512165_ERZ761602 | MGnify/ENA primary metagenome ERZ761602 (study PRJEB28899, sample SAMN02445085) | bioreactor sludge metagenome | biome: EBPR sludge; isolation source: Thorneside wastewater treatment plant | place: Australia: Brisbane, Thorneside...
GAGCCGCCCCCGTCCGTGCCCCCGTCACCAGAGCCGCCCCCGTCCGTGGTCCCCCCGTCCGTCGTGCCCCCATCCGTCGTCCCGCCATCCCCGGTCCCGCCATCCCCGGTCCCGCCATCGCCCGCGCCACCGTCCGTCGCGCCGCCGTCGCCGCCGCCGCAGTCCTCGGCCAACCCGCTGTCGAAGTCGTCGCAGTCGGTGCCGCCGCACTCCTCCGAGAGGTAGCCATCGTCGTCGTAGTCGCAGACCGCGCAGTCAAGGAGGCTGTCGGTGTAGGCGTCCTGGGCGAGGCTCGCGGTGCCGCCCAGGCTCATCAGGAAGCTGTAGCGGACCGACTCGCCGGCGGGCAGGCTGACGACGGTGTGGCGGATGTTGATCGGGCGGTCGTGCTCGGCGCCCTCGCCGTCGAGCAGCTCGACATCGACGTCGGTCGAGAAGGTCGTCGAGGAGCCCAGCTCCTGCAGCTCGGGCTCGCAGGCGCCGAAGCCGATCGTCAGGCCGCTGGAGGCGCCCACCGCCTGAACCCAGTCGTCGAAGCCGTCGCCGTCCAGGTCCATCGTGTCCAGCGCGGTGGACAGGGTGGTCGGGGAGTCCTGGTCCCCGTCCAGCCACAGCAGCATGCGCAGGTCCTCGATCGTGTCCACGCCCTCGTTGGTCAGCACGAACTCGATGCTGACGACGCTGTCGTCCACCGCCCAGCGCTCGGTCTTGACGATCGAGAGGTCGTCCAGCGACCAGGCGTACTCGGCCACCATCCAGGAGCTGTCGGAGAGGTCGCTCTCGCTCAGCGTGGTCCAGGAGGCCGTGATCCAGTTGCCATAGCCCGTGTAGGTGGCTCCCCCCTGGGTCCACTCGAAGGCCGTGACGTGCTGGGCCGAACCGTTGCCCACCCACTCGGTCCAGGTGCCGGTGCCGTCCAGGTCGGTGCGCACCCCGATCCCCTCGCTGCTCTCGTACCAGAGCCCTCGGCTGTTGTAGTGGACCTCGAGCAGGTCGCCGGTCAGGGTCTGAGAGGCCAGGGCCGTCGAAGCGAGCAGCGCCGCAACAAGTGAGGTGGTCCAGGTGCGCATCGAGCCTCCAGCGTAGGTGCAATCAGCGTAGCGGAGCGGACCTGCTTTGGCATCTGCCGCCCCTGCCGTCACGCGATCGACACAGCGAACTCTCGGACGGCGGCTCCCGGACAGCGGCTCCCGGACAGCGGCTCCCGGACAGCGGCTCCCGGACAGCGGCGCCCGGACAGCGGCGCCCGAGCGGGCCCTCAGGCCCCGCACTCCGAGGGCACATCGTACCAGCGCGGCCCCGAGGCGTCGCGAAGCTCGCCCCCCTCGCCGATCCGCAGCTCCTGCGTCTCGCCGCCGACGGTCAGCCTGAGCGGCCCCACCGCCGCCGTCCAGCTGCCGTCCGGCTCGACCTGCTCGACGATCCCGGCATCGCCGAGCACCCGCTTCACCACCGCCACGCTGCCGTCCGGCCGCAAGGTCAGGCTGCCGCTGGAGCCCCAGACGCCCGCAGGGGGCCCCCAGAGGACCAGGCCCGAGTAGACCGACTGCAGGTCGCGCGCCCCCCCCGCGCCGCCCTGGTCGAGCAGGCGATAGCGCAGGCTGCCGTGGACCACCTCGAAGAGGTCCTCCTGGCGCATCAGCTCGCGGGCCGCGGGATCCTTGGCCACGGCCAGGACCAGGTGGTCCAGGATCGCGTCCAGGCTGGCCCCATGCTCGCAAGGGGCGGCTTGGGTGCGCAGCTCGGCCAGGGCCAGCGCCAGCTGGTAGTTGGCCTGGGGATCGCTGCCGTCCGCGGCGAGGCTGGCCCGAGCCTGGGCCGCCCGCTGGGCTGCGTCGGGAGCGGCAGAGACGACGGGAGCAGCCGCGGGGGCGGGAGCGGGAGAGGCCGGCTCTGCCTTGACGCAGGCCAGCAACAACAGGGGGAGGAGGGGGTTCATGCCGAGAGGCTCACATAGGAGGCGACCTGCCGCAAGCCTGGGGCTCGCAGGGCCGCCTGGGCCTGCTACACTGGGGCCCCCCGCCTCCGGAGTCCCCGTGCATCTCACCGCTCTGCGCCTCTGCGCCCCGCCCGCCCTGGCGCTCGCCGCGCTGCTCTTGCCCTCCACCGCCTGGGCCACCTGCGGCGACGCCACCGTCACCGGGACCGAGGAGTGCGATGACGGCGACCTCGAAGACGGCGACGGCTGCGCTTCGGACTGCAGCATCGAGCGCGGCTGGGAGTGTGTGATCGCCGACTTCAGCATCGACTTCTACGAGGTCTTCGCCGACGCCTCCTTCGGCGAGCACCCCGCACCCGACTGGTCGATCTCGGCGGACGCGCTGACCGTCTCCCAGACCCAGAACTCCAGGCCCTCGATCTACAACACCAACCTCGACGCCTCGCTGCACGCCATCACCTTCAGCCTGCGGGTCGCCACCACCTCCGACGACGACTTCATCGGCTGGGCGGTCGGCTTCCAGGAGGGCGACAGCACGGCCTCCAGCACCGACTGGCTGCTCTTCGACTGGAAGCAGGGGACCCAGACCTGGACCACCGGGGTCAGCGCCACCGCCGGACTGCGCGTCTGGCGGGTCAGCGCGGGAGTCGACGGCGAAGACCTCTGGGGCCACGGGACCGGCATCGAGCTGATCGCCGAGGCCGACTCCCTGGGCACGACCGGCTGGACCGACAACACCACCCACACCGTCGAGCTGGAGTACTCGACCACCGGCTTCCGGGTCTGGGTCGACGACGACCTGCAGTTCGACGAGGTCGGCGCCTTCCCCGAGGGCAACTTCGGCTTTTACACCTTCTCGCAGCCCAACAACTCCTTCACCCTGATCGACCCGATCAACGAGAGCCTCTGCAACGCCCTGGACAGCGACGGCGACGGGCTGCTCGACTGGGAGGAGTACGAGCTGGGGACCGACCCCGAGCGGGCGGACTCCGACACCGACGGGCTCAGCGACTACGACGAAGTGCGCGAGCACGGGACCGACCCGCTGGACTGGGACAGCGACGACGACGCCCTCTCCGACGGCGACGAGGTGTACAGCTACAGCACCGACCCCCTGGACTACGACAGCGACGACGACGACCTCTCCGACGGCGAGGAGGTCCTCATGTACAGCACCGACCCGCTCGATGAGGACAGCGACGACGACAGCCTCTCCGACGGCGATGAGGTCCTCACGCACAGCACGAACCCCATTGACGCGGACAGCGACGACGACGGCCTCGCCGATGGTGACGAGGTCCTCAGCCACGAGACCGACCCACTCGACGCGGACAGCGACGACGACAGCCTCTCCGACGGGGATGAGGTCCTCAGCCACGAGACCGACCCCCTGGACCCGGACAGCGACGACGATCTGCTCGAGGACGGCGACGAGGTCCTCAGCCACGAGACCGACCCCCTGGACCCGGACAGCGACGACGACGACCTCAGCGACGGCGACGAGGTCCTCACCCACACGACCGACCCCCTGGACCCGGACAGCGACGCCGATGGCCTCAGCGACGGCGACGAGGTCCTCAGCCACGAGACCGACCCGCTGGACCCGGACAGCGACGACGATCTGCTCGAGGACGGCGAGGAGGTCGACTTCGGCACGGATCCCCTGGACCCCGACACCGACGAGGACGGACTTGGAGACGGGGACGAGGTGGGCCGCGGCACCGACCCGCTGGACCCGGACACCGACGACGGCGGCGTGCCCGACGGCGAAGAGGTCGATCGCGGCAGCGATCCGCTCGATCCCGCCGACGACGAGCCCGAGCCGGAGCCGGAGCCCGAGCCCGAACCCGAGCCCGAACCCGAACCCGAGCCCGAGCCCGAGCCCGAACCCGAGCCCGAGCCCGAGCCCGAGCCGGAACCCGAGCCCGAGCCCGAGCCCCTCGACGAGCTGGACAAGGGCGGCGTGCTGGGCGGCTCCGAGTGCGGCTGCAGCGCGGCGGGAGAGCCTGGCGGTGGGCGGGCCGCGGGGACCCTCAGCCTGGGTCTGCTGGGCCTGCTGCTGCTCCGCCGACGCCGATAGGGTCGGCGCTCAGGACATCACCCCGCCGGCCCCGCCGCTGGCGTCCAGGATGCCGCGCCAGCCGAAGGCGATCCACTCGCCGTCCGGCAGGGCTCGCAGCACCCGCCGCTCCTTGCCGTTCATCTCGCGCTCCAGCAGGGCGCTGCTGCGACCGGGCTCCAGGATCAGCCCGTTCTCGGCGTCGACCCAGGCGTATCGGGAGAGGCCGCGCACCTCTTCCACCACCTCGCCCGCGTGCAGATCGACCATCAGGATCGAGCAGCCGTCGCCCTCGGGCAGGCGCATCGCGCAGTGCTTGCCCCCCGTGATGCCCCAGAGCTGATCGACCTCGACGTTGATGGTCAGCACGTCGCGGCCCTCGGCCGGGCGGCCGGACTTGACCGACTCGGCCAGGTCGTAGTGGCCGAGCACGCCCTCCTCGTCCATCACCAGCAGATCGGGGCGGCGGTTGACGAAGGCCAGGCGGGTGATCGGGACCTCGGCCAGGGGAACGGGAGAGGGCACCGCGTCCTGCCCGGTGGCCGGGTCGAGGACCTTGACCGCGCCCCGCGGGGTCACCACCCCCAGCCAGGTCCCGCCGTTGGAGAGGGCCATCGCCTTGGGCCACTCCAGCTCGAAGCCCTTGTTCTGGGCCAGGTCCCACCAGCGCAGCCCGCCCTTGCGCAGCATCACGGCGACGACGCTGCCGCCGACGCCGACGCCGGTCGCCCCGACCGTGCTCGGGCCGCCATCGAAGACCTTGCGCCCGCGCTTGCAGTCGTAGACGGCGATCGGCCCTTTCTGCGGCACGACCACCGCGAGGCGGCTGTCCCGGTCAAGGTGGACCTCCCGCGGCAGGCCCTCGATCTCCATCTCCAGCTCGCGCCGGTTGCCTCGCCACAGGGCCATCTTGCCCCCGTGCGCGGCCAGCCGGCCGTCGCCGAAGCCCCCGACGCAGAGCACCGGCCCGGCGCTGCCGCTGCCTCCGCCGTGCATCAGGCCGTCGCTGCCGGCGACGCGGATGCCCTGGTGGCCCCAGTAGGCGGCCCCGGTCGGCTCGGGCGCGCCGTGGGCGACGCTGCCGCTGGGCTGGAGATCGGGCAGGGTGAAGGTGTGAACGCTGCGCTGCGTGACCGCGCCGGCCTGGGTGCCGTCCGGCGCGAGGATCAGGTTGGCGATGCCCGAGCCGCCCCGGGTGGCGAAGCTGGCGATCAGGGCGCCGTCGGCGACGCGCAGCAGCGAGATCCCGGCCTGGCCGGAGGCCAGCACCATCGTCCCGCAGAGGCTGAAGATGGCGCGATCCGCCGGCATCTGCAGCTTGTCCATGTAGAGCGCCTGCAGGCTCATCAGGTCCATCAGCCGCGGCTGGCCCTGGTCGTCCATCGCCAGCAGGCGCTGACCCCGGGGGTCGAACTGCACCGTGTCGCCCGAGAAGCCCTGCCAGGCCGCGGTGCGCTGCCCGGTCTCCAGGTCCCAGATGCGCACCAGCCCGTCGCGCGCGATGCTGGCCAGGGTCCGCCCCTCCGGCGAGATCGCCATCCCGCGCATCGCCCGCACCCGCCCGCGCGCGCCGTCCCGCTCCTCCTGAAACCAGGTCTCGCCGTTGTCGCAGCGGTAGACCCCGACCGTGCCGTTCTCGTCCCCCACCGCCACCAGGCTGGCGCCGGGGATCAGGCTGAGCGCCCCCAGCACCCCCGCGCCGGGCTGGATCACCAGCTGCGGCGTCGTCTCGCCGGGCCGCTGCACCGCGACAACTCCTTGCGAGTCGGCGGTGGCGATGGCGCCGGTGTGCGGGTCGTAGCAGGCCGCCGTGATGGGCGCGTCGTGTACGTTCGGGCAGAACTGGTCGACCAGCGCCGGCATCGAAGAGCCTCTCGCCCGCCCAGGAGTCGAAAGGGTGCGCGGGCGGCCGCGGGATTGTAACCTCTGCGCCCCGCCTCCCGATCCTCCCCTGCTTCCCGAGGGCCCTGTTGGCCGACCGCATCGCCCTGCTGCTGCATATGCACCAGCCCGAGTACCGGGATCCCGAGTCGGGGCGCCCGACCATGCCCTGGGTGCGCCTGCACGCCAGCCGGGGCTACACCGACGTCGCGGCGCTGGCCCTGGAGACCGGCGCGACCCCGACGATCAACGTCGTCCCCTCGCTGCTGCTCCAGCTCGAGGCCTACCGCGAGGGCGGCACCGACCGCTGGGAGGAGCTGTCCCGGCGCCCCGCCGAGGAGCTCTTCCCCGAAGAGGTCGCCTTCCTGCGCCGCTACTTCGTCACCGGCAACCCGACGATGCGCGCGGGATCGCCTCGGTACCTGGAGCTGGCCGCCCGCGCCGCGACCCCCACAGAGCCCCTCACAGAGCCCCTCATAGGGCCCCTCACAGAGCCCCTCACAGAGCCGCAAGACCTGCGCGATCTCCAGGTCTGGAGCAACCTCGCCTGGATGGGCGTCATCGGCCGCCGCGATCCGCTGGTCCAGGAGCTGCGCGCCCGCGACCGCGACTTCTCGCACGAGGAGCTGATCGCCCTGATGGACCTCCAGCGCCGCATGGTCGGCGAGGTCCTCGACCTCTGGTCCCGCCTGCCCTCGCTGTCCTGCTCCCCCCTCTGCCACCCCATCCTGCCCCTGCTGGTCGACTTCCGCCACGCCCGACGCTGCCTGCCGCAGCTCCCCCGCGACCTGGGTCCGGCATCCACCTTCCGCTGGCCCCAGGACGCCCTGCGCCAGCTCGTCGAGGGCCGCGAGGTCTGTCAGCGCCTCCTCGGCCGCGCTCCCCAGGGCCTCTGGCCGTCGGAGGGCTCCGTCTCGCCCGAGGTGCTCGACCTCGCCCGGCAAGCCGGCTTCTCCTGGGTCGCCAGCGACGAGGGCGTCCTGCACCGCAGCGAGCGGGATCGCGAGAGCCGCGTCGACGGCCCCTGGGTGCAGGCGGGCGACGAGAGCGGGCTGCGCCTGGTCTTCCGCGACCACACGCTCTCCGATCGGGTCGGCTTCGTCTACCAGCGCTGGGATGGCGAGGCCGCCGCCGCCGACCTGCTCGCCGGCGCCCGCGAGCGCTGGGGCTGGGGCCCGGGAGCCGTGCCCGTCATCCTCGACGGCGAGAACCCCTGGGAGGCCTTCCCCGACGCCGGCGAGGCCTTCATGGGCGCGCTCTTCCGCAGCGGTCGGGTCTGCAGCGTCGACCAGCTCGTCCAGCAGCCCGCCATCGGACGGGTCCGACGCTTGCACACCGGCTCCTGGATCGACGCCGACTTCCGGATCTGGGCCGGCGACCCGCAGGACCGCGCCGCCTGGGGCCTGCTCGCCCAGCTCCGGCAGGCCTGGAAGGAGGCCGGCTGCCCCGAGGACGCCTGGCGCCACCTCGCCAACGCCGAGTCCAGCGACTGGACCTGGTGGTTCGGTCCCGAGCACCACAGCGAGGTCGCCGACCTCTTCGACGCCCTCTTCCGTGCCCACCTCGCCGCGGGCTGGCGGGCGCTGGGCGGCCCGGTGCCCGAGGCCCTGGCCCGCCCGGTGCAGAGCCTCGCCGGCGACAGCCTGGTCCTCAAACAGCGCGGCCGCGGAAGGCCTCGCCTCGACGGCGCCCTGCACCCTGCCGACTGGGCCCGCGCGGCCTCCATCCCTCCCCCGACCCAGGGCAGCATGTCCCGCGGTCGCTCCTGGCTTCACGGCGGGGCCATCGTCGGCGACGGCCACCACCTCAGCCTGCGCCTGGACCTCGATCCCGAGGCCGGCGCCCCCACGCTGGAGCGCGAGGGCCAGCCCCCGATCGCCCTCGTCCCCACCGAGCACGCCGATCCCACCGAGGCCTTCGTTCGCCGCGAGGGCGGCCTCCTGCTGGTGCGCTTTCCCTACCCGGGCGGCGAGACCCGCTTCGCCCTCGTCTCGGCCGAGGGCGAGCGCCACCCGCCCCAAGGCTGGTTCCAGCTCGTCACGAGCGGTCTCGAGGGCTGACCCCCTCCGGCCGCATCTGGTACCCTTCGAGACCCTCACAACCGGCGCGTCTGCACCGCGATGACCCCGCTCTCCCTCATCCTGGTCCTGCACGACGCGTCCTCGCCCGGGGAGGACCCGGAGGCGCTCGCTCGCCTGCACGATCGCGCGCTCCGGCCCCTGCTGGAGACACTCGCCGCTGCCCCCACCCTCAAGCTGGCGCTCTACCTCTCGGGCACCCTGGCCGCCTGGATCGAGGCCGAGGCCGAGGCCACCCACACCGCCCTCCAGGCCCTGATCGAGCGGGAGCAGGTCGAGCTGATCGGCGGCTCTCCCACCCTGGCGGCCTTGCAGGGCATCCCCGACCGCGACGCCGCCTCCCACCTCCACGCCATGACCCGCTGGGCGCAGGCCAGCATGAACACGCGGCTGCGCGGCGCCTGGCTGGGTGGGAGCGGCTGGGATCCCGTGCTGTCCTGGATCCTGGCCCGCGCGGGCGCGCAGTACACCTTCATCGACCGGGCCCTGATCGAGACCAGCGGGCGGGACTGCGACGGACAGAGCCCCTGGTACGTCGCCGAGCGCGAGGGCGCCGCCGTGGGCATCCTGCCCCTGGACCCGCGGCTGGGAGCGCTCATCCCCTGGGCCGGGGCCCTCGCCGTGCGCACCGAGCTCCGGGCCCGCCATCGCTCCGGCGAGCGCTTCGTCACCGCCGCCGTCGCCCTCGAAGACCTGGGCCTCGCCTACGGCTCCCGCCGCTGGTGCTGGAACGGCGAGCGCGGCTTCATGCCCTCGCTGCTGCGCACCCTGGCCGAGGGCGCCGACTGGATCCGGACCGTCCTCCCCCGCCAGGCCGTCGAGGGCAACCGCCCCGGCGGGCGGGTCTACCCCTCGGCTGGCAGCAGCAGCGCCGACGTCCTCGCCGCCACCCAGTCCATCGCCTGGCAGCGGGTGCGCCGGGACATCGACGAGGGCCTCGACCCCTCGCTCCTGCGCTTCTCGCGCTGGATCACCCCCCCTCCCTGGGAGGCCTGCCTCGCCTCGCGAGAGGAGCGCAACCTCCTGCACAAGCGCGCCCTGCGCACCAGCGCCGCCGTCAACCGGCTGCGGCGCCACCTGCGCGAGGACAAGGCCGCCAAGCCCGCCCCCGCCCGCGCCCGCGCCCGCGCCCTCGACGAGGCCCGCGGCCTGCTCTTCTCCGCCCAGGCCGGGGCCCTGATGCACGGCGGCCCGCACGGCGGCATCGAGCGCCCCGAGCTGCGGCAGATGGCCTGGCGCTCGCTGCTGCGGGCCGAGCAGGTCTGCCGGACGGCGCTGGGAGAGCACCAGAACAGCCACCACGAGGTCGTCGACCTCGACTGCGACGGCCAGCGCGAGGTCCTCGTCACCACCCCGCGGTTCAGCGCCCTGGTCCGGCCGGCCATGGGCGGCGCCGTCGTCGAGCTGGGCCTGTGGGGCCTGGGCAACATCGCCTCGGTGCTCGCCCGCCAGGAGGAGCCCTGGCACAGCCAGGTCCAGGCCGCCTCCCAGCTCCCGGCCCTGGTCGAGGAGGGCGCCCGCGTCGGCGAGAGTGGCCAGCTCCTCTCCGGCGACGAGTCCCTCCTCACGATGTCCGACGAGGAGAGCCTGATCTCCTCGGTCTCCGGCTCCTCGGTCTCGGGCGTCTTCGGCATCGAGGCCCCGCCTCTGCCCGAGCCCCCTGCCCTGCCCCTGCCCGACTTCGACCCCAGCCTCGCCCTCACCGTCGACCGGGCGGGCCGGCACCTCTTCCAGGAGCACTTCCTCGGCCCGGGCACCCGCCTGGAGAGCCTGCGGCGGGACCAGCACGCCCAGGACGGCGACTTCCTGCACGACCCCTACGCCCTGCTCTCCGCCGAGCGACGCGAAGACGGCGAGCTGCTCATCGCCATGGCCCGCGAGGGCGTCGTCCTCAGCGAGGGCCACGAGCGCCTCGTCCGCGTGCTCAAGCGCCTCAGCTTCCCGCAGGGCGCCGCCCGCATCGAGGCCAGCTACGAGGTCGCCAACCGCTACCGCGAGCCCGTCCACACCACCTTCGCCGTCGCCTTCAACCTGGGCCTCGACGGCCGGCTGGGCCCGCAGCGCTTCCTCCAGTCCGGCAACCAGCGCGCCATGCTCGACCAGGACGGCACCTGGACCGAGGTCCGCAAGCTGGCCTGGGTCATCGGCGACCAGGGCCTGCGCGTCACCATCGAGTGCAGCGAGCCCGCCACCCTCACCTTCTTCGCCCTGCGCGCGCTCTCTCGCACCTGCGAGGCCTACAGCCCGGTCCACCAGGGCACCTGCCTGATGCTGAGCTGGCCCTTGCAGCTCTGGGGCGACGAGCGCCGCCGCTTCGAGCTCAGCCTGTCCATCGACACCCCTCGGGAGCGTTGAGCCCATGGCCGACGGTAGCTTCGTCCTCGTCCTCCACGGGCACCTGCCCTGGGTCGTCAACCACGGCCGCTGGCCCCACGGCGAGAGCTGGCTCTTCGAGGCCGCCCTCGGCGTCTACCTGCCCATGCTCCAGGTCGTCGAAGAGCTCGCCCAGGTCGGCGTGCGGGCCGGCTTCTCGCTCGGCCTGACCCCCGTCCTGCTCGAACAGCTCGCCAGCGAGCGCTTCAAGAGGGGCTTCCCCGCCTGGCTCGACGAGCGCCTCGCCCTGGCCCGCCGCGACGCCGGCGACGCCGATCTGCACGGCCTCGCCCTGCGCTGGGAGGCTCACCTCCTGGAGATCCGCGACCGCTGGCTGGCCATCGGCGCCGACCTGCCCGCCGCCTTCGCCGCCCAGGCCCACGAGGGCCGGATCGAGCTGCTCACCAGCCTCGCCACCCACGGCTACGCCCCCCTGCTGCTGCACGACGCCAGCATCCGCGCCCAGCTCAGCGCCGGCCTGGCCATCAGCGAGCGCCACCTCGGCTTCCGCCCCACCGGCCTGTGGCTGCCCGAGTGCGCCTACCGACCCGCCGGCCCCTGGACCCCGCCCGTCCTGCACGGCAACGAGCGCATCCGCCAGGGCGTCGACCAGCTCCTCGCCGAGCAGGGCATCACCCACTTCTTCGTCGACAACCACCTCGCCAAGGGCGCCCTCTCCGAGGGGCTGCAGGGGCCTGAGGGCTTCACCAAGCTCGGCTGGGAGGTCGCCGGCCAGGACCCCAACCTCTGGCGCAACCCGATGCGGCCGCAGCGCGTCGGCAGCCACGGCGGCCCGTCCGAGATCGTCGCCTTCGCCCGCCACCCCGAGGTCAGCGAGACCGTCTGGTCCGGCGCGGTCGGCTACCCCGGCGACGCGCGCTACCTGGAGTTCCACAAGAAGGTCGGCGACGACGGCCTGCGCTACTGGCGGGTCACCGGCCGGGACATCGGCCTGGGCGGCAAGCATCTGTATGAGCCCGACGCCGTCCCCGGGGCGCTGTTCGAGCACAGTCAGCACTTCGTCTACACCGTCAAGCGCATCCTCGCCGGCCACCGGGCCTTGACCGGAGACGACGGCTGCGTCGTCGCCCCCTTCGACGCCGAGCTCTTCGGCCACTGGTGGCACGAGGGGCCCCGCTTCCTGCGCGACGTCCTGCTGACCATGCACCACGACCCCGCCATCCGCGTACAGACCGCCCGCGAGCGCCGGGCCAGCCACCCCCCCGAGCTGGTCGTCCGCCTGCCCGAGGGCAGCTGGGGCGACGGCGGCGATCACCGGGTCTGGTGGAAGGACGAGTACCGCTGGATCTGGGAGGCCGCCTACCGGGCCGAGGACCGCTTCCTGGGGCTGCGCTGGAGGGTCAGCCAGGCTCGCGGCGCCGTCGGGCGGCGGGCGAGGCCCTGGCTGGCCCACGCGGCGCGAGAGCTGCTGTTGCTGCAGAGCAGCGACTGGCCCTTTGTGATCACCACCGGCGGCGCCGTCGACTACGGCTACCAGCGCATCACCGGACATCAGATCCGCTATGATCGCTGCTGTCAGGCCGTCGAGGACGCGCTGGCCGGCCGCAGCAGCGATCCCGTCCTGAAGCAGGAGCTCAAGCTGGCGTTGACGGTGGACTCGTGGGCGACCGAGGTCGACCCGGGCTGGTGGCGGGAGTAGGCCGCCCCACGCTGGGCGCGAGGCGGCCCCCCTGCACGGCGCCTACAGGTTGTTGAAGTCGTCGCAGATGGTCTTGGCTGTCTCGTAGTCGCCGTTCTCGTAGGCGGTTGCCGCCTCGTCGTACAGCTCCCACAGCAGCGAGCCGTCCACGTCGCTGAACCAGCCCGCCTGGCCGTAGGCCACGTTGAGGTTCAGGGCCAGGCACTGCTGCTGGGCGCGCTGCTGCATGGTCGCGCGGCTGATCCAGAGGGCGGAGTACACATCGGCGAGCGTCGTGTAGCTGGTCCCGAAGACCTCGACCGGCAGGAAGCCCTCCAGGGTGGCCGCGTCGACCTGGGCCGCGCCGCGGTTGCGGCCGGTGGCGACGGCGAACTGGTGCTTCCAGAAGCCGATGGTGCGGGGATCGCCCAGGGCCGAGGCCGTCCAGGTGGCGTCGTCCTCGAAGCTGCACTCGTCGTACATGAAGGCGATGATCTGCTGGTAGGAGACCGTCGGCTCGACCCGGACCAGGGTCTGGCCCTGGGCGGTGAAGGACAGGTCGAAGCTGGTCGCGGTGCCCGGATCGACGAGGAGCGAGAAGCTGCCGTCCTCACCGGTCAGGGCCCAGCCGTCCGCCGGCTCCAGCAGCGTGCCGGTGGAGAGCAGCACCTCGACCTCCTGCCCGGCCACCGTCGCCTCCGAGCTGCGGGCCAGCCACACGTCCAGGCTGACCGTCCCGTCCAGGTTGTCGACCGAGCTGACCGTGAAGGCCACGTCCTCGTCGCAGGTCAGCGGGCAGAGGCCCTCGACCGAGGCCACCAGCGCGTCGGCGGCGGCGTCGACCGACGCGTTGGCCTCGACCAGGCCGGGCTCGATCAGCTTCCAGATCGCCACCTGGATGACGGTCCCGGGCAGGCCGCCGGCGTCCGCGTCCACCGAGGACAGCAGCGCGTTGATCTCGCACCAGGGGCTCTCGGCCGGCATCGAGACCAGGGTGGCCTCGTAGCTGTCGCCCGGGTTGATCGGGTTGTCCAGGTCGACGCAGTAGCCGTAGACCGTCTCGCCATCGATCTCCAGCACATTGGTGCTGGCGTAGCCGGTCACGACCTCGCCGTCGGGGCGGGTGAGGCTGACCGGGGTGTAGGTGACCGGGTCGCCGGGGAGCAGGCCGATGTAGTCGACGTGGACCGTGTCGGCCTGGGCCGTCAGGGAGAGCATGGTGGTCGCGAGCAGGACGCTGAGCATCGAGGACTCCTGAAGTGAGGGTCGGAACGGGGCCGCCGCCAACCGACGCGAGCAATTAACGCAGGTCACGAGTTGTCACCATCGGTCTCGATCCCATTCGGGCAATTCACCCGAACTGCACCGCCAGCACCGGCTTGCCCAGCACCCGCTCCCGGAAGCTCACCCGCCCCCGGTCCTCCCCCGCGGCCCCGGCCGCCACCATCAGCGGCAGCAGGTGCTCCTCTCGCGGGTGAACCGTACGCGCGCTCGGCGCCCGGTCCCAGCTCCGCAGCGCCGCCTCACGCTCGGCGGGCGGCAGCTCCACGCTGCGAGCCAACCACTCGTCGAACAGGAGCGCCTCGGCCTCTCCCGTCCCGCGGAAGAAGGCCCCCAGGTTGTGGTAGCTCATCCCGCTGCCCAGGATCAGCACGCCCTCCTCGCGCAGCGGGCGCAGGGCCCGGCCGATCGCGAGGTGCAGCCCCGGATCAAGGCCCCGCACCAGCGAGAGCTGCACCACCGGGAGCTTCGCCTCCGGCCAGCCCACCGCCACCGGCACGAAGGTCCCATGATCGTAGCCGCGCACCGGGTCCAGGCCCGCCGAGATGCCCGCCTCCTCCAGCAGGCCGCGGGTGCGCTCCGCCAGGGCCGGATCGCCTGGGGCCGGGTAGCGCACCTGGTAGGTGTGGGGCGGGAAGCCGCCGTAGTCGTAGAGCATGCCCGGCGCCGACGCGCTGGAGAGGGTCGGGCGAGCCTCCTCCCAGTGCGCCGTCACCACCAGCAGCGCCCGCGCGGCCGGCAAGGTCGAGGGCAGGGCCTGGAGCCAGGCGCGCAGGGGCCCGTAGGCCTGCGGTCCGCCGAAGCTGGCCTCGTCCATCCAGGGCCAGGGTCCGCCCCCGTGGGGCAGGTAGATCGTGGGGAGCATCGTTCACCTCTTCGCAGCAGTGTGCGCACCTGAGGGGAAGCTGACCAGCCCACCGATTGGGACGGTCCGGTCCCAACATGGTTAGCTCACGCCCTCATCTCCGGAGACCGCGTGCCCGAAGCACTCACCGTCGTCAGCGTCAGCGCCGAGCTCTCGCCCTGGTTCAAGGTCGGCGGCCTCGCCGACGTCGCCCACGCCCTGCCCGTCGCCCTGGCCGCCCGCGGCCACAAGGTCATCGGGGTCGCCCCGCGGCACCGCGCGCTGGACATCGCCTGGGACACGGGGCGCACCGCCCGCTTCACCCTCTTCGGCCACGAGCACGAGGTCTCCTACTTCCACGCCACCATCGACGGGGTGGAGCGCGTCTTCGTCGACCACCCCGCCCTGCGCCGCGGCGGCATCTACGGCGACGACAACGGCGCCTACGGCGACAGCCTCTTCCGCTACGCCCTCTTCTGCCGGGCCGCCATGGAGGCCCCCGCCGCCATCGGCCAGCCCCTGCCCGAGGACGGTGCCGGGACCGTCTTCCTCGCCCACGACTGGCACGCCGCCCTCGTCCCGCTCTACCTCTCCGCCCGCTACCGGGCCCACGGCCTGCGCAGGCACGCCCGCTCCATCCTCGCCATCCACAACATGGCCCACCAGGGCACCTTCCCGATGGAGGTGCTCGGCGGCCTCGACCTGGAGCACCGCTGGGCCAGCACCCTGGAGATGGGCGGCGCGCTGAACATGCTCAAGGGCGGCATCGTCGCCGCCGACCGGGTCGTCACCGTCTCGCCCCGCTACGCCTGGGAGATCCGCGGCCCCGAGGCCGGCTTCGGCCTGGACGGCGTCCTGCGGATGAGGGGCCCGGTCGTCCAGGGCATCCTCAATGGCCTGGACACCCGCGAGTGGGACCCGGCCAACGACCCGCACCAGCCCGCCGCCTTCGACGCCCGGGACCTCAGCGGCAAGGCCCTCTGCAAGGCCGCGCTCCAGCAGGACCTGGGCCTGGAGGTCGACCCCGGCCGCCCTCTCGTCGGCTTCGTCGGCCGCCTGGACGCCCAGAAGGGGGTCGACCTCTTCCTGCGCACCCTGCCCTGGCTGCGGCAGCAGGGCGCCCAGGTCGTCATGCTCGGCAGCGGCGACCCGCGCCTGGAGGAGGCCACCCGCCAGGCCCAGGACCCCACCATGAGGGCCGTCACCGCCTTCTCGGCGGCCCTCGCCCACCGCATCACCGCCGCCTCCGATCTGTTCGTGGTGCCCAGCCGCTTCGAGCCCTGCGGCCTCACCCAGATGCAGGCCATGCGCTACGGCACCGTCCCCGTCGTCGCCGCCACCGGAGGCCTCGTCGACAGCGTCCGCCCCTACGATCCCTACGCGCAGAGCGGTACGGGCTGGCTCTTCCACCCCGGCTCGGCCGAGGATCTCGTCATGGCGCTCGGAAACGCGCTGTACACCTGGGTCCACTGGCCGGACAGCTTCCGTGAGATCCAGCGCCGCGGCATGGAGGCGGACTGGTCCTGGGAGCAGCCCGCCGCCCAATACGAACAGATGATGCAGCAGGCCCTCGACAGCGGCCCTTGGGCGTGAACACCGCGCAGCGCCTGTGGTGCGCCACCCTCACCCCCTTCCGCGAGGACCGCGTCAGCCACCCCGGCGTCGATCTCGACCGCGTCCGGTCCCACGTCCAGGGACTGCGCAAGGAGGGCGTCGACGCCTTCGCCCCCACCGGCACCACCGGCGAGTTCCTCTACCTGCGGCCCGCCGAGAAGGCCCTCATCCACCGCGCCACCCTCGAGGCCGCCGCCGGCGCCCCCGTCATGCCCTGCGTCTTCGACCCCGATCCCGGCATCATGGTCGACCTCGCCCGGCGGGCCCAGGACCTCGGCGCCTTCGGCGTCTTCACCCCTCCCCCCGTCTACCAGCCCGTCGGCGCCGACGACATCCTCGACTGGTACGAGCGCCTCGTGCGGGCCCTGACCATCCCCGTCTACGCCTACCACCACCCCCGCACCCACAACCCGATCGACTTCCCTCTGCTCGAGCGCCTCTTCGAGGCCGGTGTCGCCGGCATGAAGGACAGCTCCGGCGACGCTGGCCGCGTGCGCCTGCTCGCCCAGGTGTTCCCTCACCGGATCATCGCTGGAGGCGACGAGCTGCTCGGCCAGGGCCCGCTGCTGGGGCCGATCGCCGGCCATATGTCGGGGCTCGCGAACCTGCGGCCGGGGTTGTGTCGTTCGTTGGTTGACCGATCAGGCAACTTACTCCAGCAGCAGGCGCGAGGGGTGGAGCGGGACGAGCTGCGGGCGCGGGTCGCCGAGGCCGGCGGGCTGCCGGCGATGAAGCGGGCGCTAGGCATGGGCTTGAGGGCGCCGCTGCGGCAGGTGGACGAGGAGAAGGCGGCGGCGCTGAGGGGAGCGGAGCCTGCCTGAGTGAGAGTGAGCCGGATCAGAGAGGCACCGAATGAGAGTCCGGCCCCCGATTCACCTCGGAATTGAGCAAATTTGCCCCCCCAAGAGGTCAATTCGGCCTCCTTCCCCACCTCAAACTCTCATTCAGTGCCTCTCCGCCGCCCTTGACTCTCATTCAGGGCGACTCCGCCTCCGGGCCATTCCGATCCAGCTCTCGACCCTGGCCTCTCCCCTCTCAAACCCGCGCTGCCGCCACCTCAGCCGAGCCATGCCCAAGGCCGCGGCCGGGTCGCGAACGGCGCCAGCCCAGCCTCCCTCTCTGGTCGGCCCACCTGGCGAGCCCTCTCCCAGCCGCTCCTCGCGAACCAGCTCCAACCCTGCCTCACCGATCATCCGCCGCCAGTCGCCCCAGCCCCACGGCTCGGCAGAGGCCATCGGGATCCCGAAGCGGCGGTCACTCTCGGTGTTCAACCGCCCAGCCTCCGCCGCAGAGGTGCCCTCGCACCAGACGGCCTCGCTGAACAACAGGCCGCCCCCGGGCTGCAAGGCACCCGCGATCGCCCGCAAGACCAGGGGGAGGTCCGTGCCGTAGAGCACGCTCTCCGCGAGGACGGCCGCGTATCGACCCTCGTGCATCAAGCCCAGCTCCTCTGCCCGCAGCGGGCGTGCCTGCACCCCGGTGCGCTGCCGATAGAGCCGCGCCAGCTCGGAGTTGGGCTCGATGGCCTCGACCGCTCGTCCGCGCTCCAGCAGCCGTAGGGTGCTGAGGCCGAGCCCCGGACCAATCTCCAGCACAGGCCCCTCGGGAAGCTCCTGAAGCCAACCCAGCAGCGTAGAGGTCGCTTCGGCCCCCCCCGGGTGAAGGTCGCCCTGCCCCAGGCGAGCGGCCGCCACATGCCAGGGGATCATCGCGGCTCCAACAGCGGCCCCACCCAGGCCGAGAGCACCAGCGAGGCCAGCCCCACCACCAGCGCCGCCGCCAGCCCCAAGAAGAACGGCCGCGGCCCCAGTCCCCGCAGCACCGACAGCCGCGTGCTCAGCCCCACCCCCGCCAGCGCCGTCGCCAGCGCCAGCGTCGCGCCCTTGTCTCCCAGCACCCTGAGCACCTCCTTCCACCCCTCCACCTCGAACAGTCCCAGCGCCCGCCCCCCCTGCGCCAGCCCAAGATCCCCGACCGTCCGCACCGCCGCCAGGGCCAGGAAACCCAAGACGAAGGTCGGGAAGAGCTGGCCGAGGCTCTGCCGTTTCGCACCCTCCCGAGCAGACATCCACGTCAGCGCCGGCACGACCGCCACCAGCAGCGAATTGCGCGTGAGCTTGGCCACCGTCGCCACCTGCATCGCCACCGGCTCACCGTAGACCTCGCTGTAGGCGATCGCCGCACCCATCACCTGGGATGTGTCGTGGATCGCCGTTCCCAAGAACAGACCCGCCGCACCGGGAGAGTCCGCGAACAGGGCGTGGGCGAGGAAGGGGTAGCTCAGCATCGCCACCAGCCCGAACAGGGTCACATTGGCGACGGTGTAGGCCACCTCGCGATCGTCCGCGTTGATCCCCGGAGCGACCGCCAGCGTCGCGGTGATGCCGCAGATGGCCGTCGAGGCCGCCGCCAGCACCCCCAGCCGCGCGCTGACGCCCATGCCTCGGGCCAGGAGCCGCGCCGCCACCACCGCAAAGACCACCAGCAGCACCACCATCGGCACACCCAGGGCGCCGATCTTCAGCACATCGACCAGGGAGAGCTTCAGGCCGACCAGGATGATGCCCAGCCGCAGCACCTTCTTGACCGCGAGGTCCACGCCGGGCGCCAGGCGCGTCGGCGTGCCCACCGTGTTGGCCACCAGCAGGCCCAGCAGGACCGCCACGGGGATGGCCGAGACCGGGCTGGCCCGACCCAGCGGGTCCAGCCCTCGGGCGGAGAGGAGCAGGCTCCCCAGGCCAGCGGCGACAGGCTGGGCTAGCAGCGCTAGCACCAGGGCAGCGACCAGGCCAGGCAGGGCTCGGAGGAGCGGCGAGGGCATGCGCGCGAACGATCCGGGTGAGCGGGGCGCTGGGGCTAACCGATCGGTGCGCACTACCTGCTACCATCCCCCGATGCCCCCCGGTCCCCGCCCCCTGCCCTCCGTCGACGAGGTCCTCTCCGGCCGAAAGCGCCCCTCCATCGAGGACCTCTTCCGGCTCGTCCACGCCGTCAACCCCACCGATCGCGGCCTCGCCCCCGAGGCCGAGTGGCGGGCCTACGCCCAGAAATCGGCCCTGCAGAGCCTGCTCATCCGCCTGCACGGCGAAGTGCTGACGCTGACCCCCGGTCCGGACCCCGATGTGGTGGGGTTGCGCCACGTCCACGGGGATCGCGACGCCTGCCACGCCCTGGTGCCCGAGCTGGACGACGACGCCCGCGCCTGGGTGCGCCAGCAGCGCGCCGGTGGGGCGCCGGAGCCCCCTCCGCGACCACCCCCGGTGGCCACGGCCTCTCCCCATGGCTCCGATGCCCTCAGCCGAGGCCGGCAGGCCCTGGAGGACTGGGACTACGAGCTCGCCGAGTCCTGCTTCGGCGAGGCGGTCCAGGACAACCCGCTCAACCCCCAGGCGCTGGCGGCCCTGCTGGAGCTGCTGGTCGACCACCTCGCCCGGGACGAGGACGCCCTGGCGCTGGTCGACGGGCTGCCTGCGGCCACCTGGCGGGCTCCGGCCTGCCGGCGTTTCCTCCTGACCGCCGCCGTGCGAGCCGAGCGCGACACCCTCGCCCACAACCTGCTGCACGGGCTGGACCACCCCGACGTCGCCGACGCGCTCCGCACCCTGGCGCGCCGGGCGATCACACGGGGGGCTCTGTCCGAAGCGAACTCCCTGCTTCTGACCCTGCGCGAGCGAGATCCAGCCCACAGCGGCACCCTGGAGGTCGAGCAGGCGCTGGAGCAGGCTCGGTCCGAGGAGCGTCGGCCGGCCGAGCTGGCGCTCGCTGAGCTTGTTGGGACCGGCGACTGGCTCCGAGTCGCGGAGGCGGCAGAGGAGCTGCTGCGTCGCTGGCCGAACAGTGCCGAGGCTCGTCGCTGTCGGGAGCGCGCGCGCGAGGCGCTGGCCCTTGAGCGGGCCATGCAGCTGGTGGAGGAGACTGCGCAGCTCGCGCCTCAAGAGGCCCTGCGCCGACTGGTTGAAGCCCGCAGCCTGGGCCTCTCCGGACTGGACGACCGTATCCAGGCGCTGAAGGCGCACCTGCAGGAGGAGGCCCATCACGAGGCACGCTCGCGAGCGGTTGCCCTCCTGTCCACCGACCGCCGGGCCGGCCTGCGTGCGGCATTGGAGCTGGCGGGCAAGGATCGCCGCACCCTCGTGGACCTGGGGCTGGACGACCTGGCCACGCTGCTGGAGAACCGCCGCACGCGCCGCCCCGAACAGGCCGTCGAGGCCCTCCTCGCGCTGGAGGCCAGCGAGGGTCTGTCCTGGTCCCAGGCTTTGCCCCTGCTGGAGCCCCACAGAGAGTGGCTGCGCTCCCTGGGCCCGGCCCGGATCCGACTTGAATCCATGGTCGCCGAGCGAGAGGCCGAGCTGGCCGCACAGGCTCAGACCCTCCTGGAGGAGGCGATGCAGGTCGGCGACGACGACTCTGCCGCTGCCCTGATCCTCCGTCTGGACCGTTCACGCCTGGGGCCCGAGGCCACTGCGCAACTCGCTGAGCTGGAGCTCCGGATCAAGGAGGCTCGCCTCCTCCGCGAACGGACCGAGCGGGTCAACAGCCTTGTCGACCAGGGCCGCCATGTGGAAGCGCGCGATCTGACCGAGGCCCTCGCCGCAGAGGATCCCCGCTGGGTAGACCAGGCCGTCGCGCTCGCCCACCGGGTCAATGCCTCACTCCAGCCCGTCCTGTTGGATCCGGTTCCGCTTGACCTGGGCCTGTACACCTGGAAGGCGCGTATGGCGCCTTTCGGGCCCGACCACTCGGTTCACCCCGACGGCAAGGAGATCTTCCTGGCGGAGTGCCACCGCGAGTGGGTCTTTGTCTATGTGGTGGACATCGACCAGGCCCGGCTTCGGCGCGCCTGGCGCTATCGGCTGCCTGTGCCCGGAGAGATCGTCCGTTGCACCGTCGAGGCCGATACGGTCTGGGTCTTCGGCCTCCGGACCGTCCTCGCCCTGGCGCCGGACTCCGGTCGGGTGCTCGCCTTCTGTCTGATCGACGCCAAATGCCGAGAGGGTGAGCGGGTCGTCGACCAGCGCATCATGCCCGGAACGGGGGCGTTGTGGACGGTCCTGAACGGCAAACGAGGGCATCGCACCCTGGTCCACAACGCCCGCACGGGCAGACTACTCCGACACCTGGATCACGTCGGCCTCGCGCTTCCGCTGTCCGGCCTCCACCCCCTGCGCGTCGCCCTCTACACCGGCCAGGATCTCAGCTTCGAGGATGCCAGCGGCCACAAGGACACCTCCGCCGGCGCCCGTGGACCGGGCGTCGCCGACGTCGCGCTCTCGCCCGACGGCAAGGGGTTCGTGACGATCCGGCCGAACAGCCCGGAAGCGGCCCCACACCCCGTTCTCAGCCCCGCGACCTTTCGCAACGGGCCGCGACCCGATGTCCACCTGAACGAGCTGGATTGGAAGCCGAGCCTGACTCGGATTGTCGCCTTGCCCGAGCAGGCCATGTTCTTTGTCTCCGGCGCGTCGGGCCCCGGAATCACCCTCCTCGGCCTGCACGGGCCCGCCCTCATCGAGCGATGGCGGGCCTGGTCACCCGCCTTCGTCGTCATGCTCTCGGATGTGGATGGTCGCCACGTCGTCCTGATGGGCCTCGACGAGCACGCCTGCCTGCTCCGGCGGCTGGGCACCGATGAGCCCGATCTCCGCCTCGCCATGGAGCTCCGCGAGGTCGACGCCAAGGACATGAACCCCTTCGCGGGTGTGTTGACGTCCACCCCGCGTCCACCCGACGATGGGCCTCAACACCCCGCCCGGGCATTCCTGCAACACCTCGTCTGGGGCGATCACCTCCTCAGAGCCGGACGGTTCGAGGAGGCCGTGCACGTCCTCGACCACCCGGTCGTCTGGCGCCGCTTCGAGCTCCAGTCCCGGGCCCGCCTCGTCGAGGCCTGGCTGCCCCTCGATCCCCAGGAGCCAGCGCTGCAGTGGCGGCGGATGCTGGCGCTGACGGGCTTCGTCGCCATGCGGGCGGGTCAGGTGCCCTACGAGGTCAAGAACGTCCACGCCCTGCCGGGAGCGTGGACGGAGGAGGAGCTGGACGCGCTGGCGGGGCGGGTGTGCGAGGCGCTGGGGATGGAGCCCCTGAAGCGCTAGCCAGCGCGGAGGGTAGGCAGAGACGCCCCTCAGCGCCCGTCCGTACAGGCGTTCCCGGTGATCACCGAGGCCTGCGCATAGTAGTGCGCCTTCAGCGCGCGGTTGACGTTGTCATCCCCCCAGTTGTCCGACGCGGCGTAGTTGAACGACGACACACCGACATCCTCCAGGTAGGGCGCCGCCAGGGAGAGCGCCCAGCCGGCGTACTCGCCGTAGCTGAGATCGCCGCGAACGGCCAACAGCGCGTAGCTCTGGGCGTAGGAGGCGTAGAGGTAGGCGTAGTACGCATCGTCGTAGTCGGCGTAGGTCGCGTCTCCGGCGACGTAGTCGGCGTAGACGTGGCTGTAGAGGGTGTAGGCCTGGCTCTTGGCGTAGAAGGCCTGGAGGTAGGTGTTGGTACAGTTGCTGGTCCGCGCACCGTACAGAGCGGAGATGCCCGCGACATCGTCGCTCTCCAGGCTCCGGCCCGCCGAGGCCATGTAGGTGGGCCACATGGTCGCGGCGCTGACAGAGCTGTGTCCGAGGCCCAGGGCGTGGCCGAGCTCGTGGGTCATGACGGCGTCGAGGTCGAGGGGCTGGGCGGTGGAGGTGCGGGTGGACCGGGTCCAGGTCTCGGCGTCGTCGAAGTGCAGGTAGCCGTAGGTCGGGGCGAAGGCGTGGGCGAGGGTGCCGCCGCGGCCGTCGAAGCTGCTGGAGTCGCCCGCCCAGTCCCAGTCCCAGTGGTAGCCGGTGTGGAAGCCGATCCGGATGTTGGCCGAGCTGCAGGAGGACTTGCGCTCGAGGTAGAGGCCGGAGCTCCCTCCCCACTGGGCCGCGGCGAAGCTGGCGGCGAACAGCACCTCGGCATTGTCCATATCACTGGTTCCGTCCTCGTCGGCCTCGAAGCACCAGGTCACCGTCGAGCTGCCCCAGGTGCTGAGGCCGAGCGTGCTCCAGGGAGGGGCCTCGCCGGGCAGGTCGAGCTCATCGAGGTCCGGGACCTGCATGCCGTCGTCGATGCGGGGGCCGCCCTCGACCGGCGCCAGGTCGAAGCGCGCCCGCAGCTCGGCGAGGTCGCCCTCGGTGGGCCGATCGACCAGGCTGTCGTCGAGCAGGCCTTCCAGGCGCACGAGCCGGGCCTCCTCGATGGCCTGGACGGCCTCGACCAGGGCCTCGGGGTCGTGCGAGAGCCTGGCTTCCAGGGCCTGCACCTCGGCGAGGTCCTGCTCCAGCTCGGCGGCGACGGCGGTGACCTGCTCCAGGGTGAGGTTGTCGCTGATGCGCACGGGGCCTCGCTCCACGGCGCCATCCTCGTCCAGCAGGGGGGCGGGCCCGACCTGGCAGGCGCTGAGGACCAGGGCGAGCAGGGAGAGGGTCGAGGGGAGGATGTTGAGGGGTCGAGTCATGGGGATCTCCAGTGGGGGCCGCTGCCCCGGGGGGGTGGTGAAGCCGGCGTCCTGCCGACACTCCCAAGCTATGGGTCGCCCTGTGACCGGACATGACCGCTGGTTGACCAGTCGCTGACCGGTCGCTGATCATCCAGAGCAGCCCCGGAGCGAGCGCCGCGCTAGGCTGCCCCATGACCGCCCCCCGCCACCGCTTCGGCCCCTTCGAGCTGCGCGAAGACGAGCACCTCCTGCTGCGCGACGGGGTGGAGGTCCCGCTGCAACCAGCGGCCTTCGAGCTGCTCGTCTTCTTCGTCCGGCGGCCCGGCCGGCTGCTGAGCCGGGACGAGCTCCTGCGCGAGGCATGGTCCGTCCACGTCTCCGACCAGTCCCTCAGCCAGATGGTGCGCAGGGTGCGGGTGGCCCTGGACGACGACTCGGGCACACCCGTATGGCTGGAGACGGTGCGCGGCCGGGGCTACCGCTTTCGAGGGCCGCAGGAGGCGACTCCGCCCAGCTCGCCGCCCTCTGTCTTCGCCGATGGTCCGACCCTGATGGGACGTGAGGTCGAGCTCGACGCTCTCCGTCAGGCCCTGACCGAGCACAGGCTGGTCACGGTGCTCGGACCCGGTGGCATCGGCAAGACCTGCCTGGCCCGCCGCTTCGCCTCGCAGTGGGGCGAGCGAGCGTGGTGGTGCGAGCTGCAGGCCGTCCGCGACGCTTCAGGCGTCGTACACGCCCTCTGGTCGGGGCGAGGCCTGGGAGGCGGCGCCGGCAGCGACCCCATCGGCGAGCTCGCGGGGATCCTCGGCAGTGATCTGCTCGTGCTGGACAACGTCGAGCAGGTCCTGGGCGAGGTCCGCTCGCTCGTCGAGCGCCTGCTCGCCGAGGCTCCGCGCGCGCGCATCCTGTTGACCAGCAGGGCCCGGCTCGGGCTCGCCGCCGAGCGCTGCCTGGAGCTGGGACCGCTGCCCGATGAGCAGGCCATCGCCCTGCTCCGCGAGCGGGCCGAGGCTGTACGCCTGGGGCTCGGACGGATCGAGCCCGCGGTGGCCTCTGCCATCGTGAGCAGACTCGGCGGCATCCCCCTCGCCCTGGTCCTGGCCGCTCCCGGCCTGCTGCTGATGTCCGCCTCCGAGCTGCGAGACCGACTGGCCGAGCCTGGGCTCTCCCTCCTGGGCGCCGGGGAGGCCACGGACCGCAGCGCCTCCCTGTCCGCGAGCATCCGCTGGGGCTACGAGCTGCTCCCCATCGAGGCCCAGCGCGCGGCGGCGCGGTGCTCTGTCTTCCGAGGGCCCTTCGGCCTGGAGGCTGCCGCGGCGGTCCTCGACCTCCCGGATCTGGTTGTTTCGCTCACCACCCTGCGCGACCGGAGCCTGCTCCACGAGGTCTCCGGCCCGGGGCCCCGGCGGCTGGCCATCCTGGAGCCGGTGCGCGCCTGGCTCGAAGCGCGACTGGCCGAGGACGGAGCGCTGGCCGAGGTTCGGGCGCGCCACGCCCGCTACTACGCGGCCGCCTGGGAGGAGGAGGAGCGAGCCGACCGCCACGTCGCCGAGCTCGAGGATCTGCGCGCAGCCTGGCAGAACGCACCCGATCCTCTGACCCGGGCCCGGATCGCCCCGGTCTTCGCCCACGCAGCCTCGGAGCGGGTCGGACCCGGCGGGCTCGTGCGCACCCTGGACGAGGCCGTGGCCACCGCCGGGGACCAGGGCGACGACCGACTGTTGGCCGCCCTGCTCTGTCAGCGTGGCTGGATCCGCGGCCTGGAGCTGGGCCAGCAACAGGCAGCCCAGGAAGATCTTCGCCTCGCTCGTGACCTCGGACGCAGCGTCGGCGCGGCGCGCATCGAGGCGCGGGCCCTCAGCCATCTGGGGGTCGTAACACAATACAGCGGCCAGGTTCGCGACAGCCTCGCCATCCAGGCCGAGGCCGTCGCCCTCTGTCGTGCCGCGGCCTGGCCCTGGGGCCTGGTGCGAGCGCTGGCCGGGCTGGGCCACGCCCTGTGGAAGGGCGGCGATGTCGAGCCCGCCCTCACAGTCCTCCGCGAGGCCGTCGACCTCGCCGCCGAACACGGCGTAGACCGCTGGCACGCCTTCGCCCTCTGCCAGCTCGCCGATATCGCCTACGCCCGGGGTGACATCGCCACCCACGATCTGCTCTCCCGGGATCTGCAGAGGCTGGCCTCCAGCAGCGAGGACCGAAAGGGCCGCCGCTGGGCGGATGAGCTGGCCTCACGCAACGCCCTCGCCCACGGTCGCTTCGACGAAGCCGAGCATCACGCACAGTCCGCGCTCCAGGCCAGCGCCGGGTCCGCCCGCCGGGGCGCCCTGATGCGCCTCGTCAACGCGCTGTTGGCCCGGGGCGAGCTGCACGGCGCCCTGCCCATCCTCGCCGAGGCCGAGGTGCTGGCCCGCAAGACCGCCCAGCGCGACCACCTGGGCTGGGTCCTCGAGGTCCGCTGCGCCCTCGACGCCGCGCTGGGCGAGTTCGCACGGGCCCGCGAGCGCGCCGAGGAGCTGCGCGGCCTCGTGGAGGGAGCCGACCCATCGGACCGGGTGCAGGTGGACAGTCAGCTGGTTCTGTACGCATTGCTCGCCGGCGAGGTGCCAGCGCCGCTGCCGGCTCAGGACGGTGCGGGGCTGCGGGACGCCGCGCGGCGGGTCCTGGCCCTCGCGCAGGTCGCGCAGGCGCGCGCGGAGGGGCGGCGGTCGCCTGTGGCGGAGAGGGAGGCCGCGCCGCGGGCGGGGGAGCCGCCGTTCATCGCGTTGTTGCGGCAGGCGGTAGAGGGGGTGGGGGTGGCGCTCAGACGCCCAACCAGTTGATGGAGTCGGGGTTGATCATCTCGCAGACCGAGACCAGCGACCGCAAGGCGCGTGCCATGACCAGGCCCTCGGAGATGTCCTCGTTGATGTGGCTGAGCAGGGCTTAAAAGTCTTCTTCGGACCCTACCAGGACACCCCCGCCGCCCGGAGCAATCGTGCTGGTCATGATCAAGAAGTGGGCCCCCTGCGGCAAGCCGCGGAGGTCGCAGACGGCGGAGTACTGGGCTTTGGTGAGGGTGAGGGTCATGGGGATCTCAGGGGGTGGTGAGCACGGGCGCGCGTGGGGAAGACTACCACTCGGCGCGAGCGCGCGGTCGTCCTTCGGGCTACCTCCATGGATGACGGCCAGGTCCGACCACGGTAGCGGACACCACTCCCCGGCGCTACCCTGGCAGGAGCGCAGGAGGCTCGAATGGCGACTACACACCCCATGTTGATGCTGTGGTTGTTTGCGATGCTCCCCGCCCGCGCCCAAGGCGCCGAGCCCGACGAGGCCCCCGCCCCACCTGCCAACATCCTGCTCTTCAACACCGGGGGAGGCGTCGGAGCGGATCCTTACACGGTGTGCAGGAGCATAGAGGAGACGAGCCTGGGCAGCGTCACATACGACGAATGTCGGACCTTCAGCCCTGTCCGGCCATGGTCCGTCGCGTTCGAGTCCGCCTGGCAGCACGGACGAGGCCGGCGAGTCTGGGACCTGCGTCTCAACGTCGCCATCCCGCTGCGCTGGACCGAGGGGGACCTCGATCTGACCCCCCTCACCGCAACGGTCAAGCTCGGTGGAGCCTGGTGGCTGGGCCCCGCAGGGCGTTCTCAACTCCACCTTCACCTGCACCTCCTCTATTTGTTCGTCCCTGGTGGTTCCGTCGCCGTTTCGCATCAATGGCCTCTGACCGACACGACCGCCCTCTGGGGCGAGGTTGGGGTCGATGTCCAGGGCGCCGCCTATCCGAGGTGGGCCAGCGGGAACCTGCGCCTGGGCCTCTCCATGGCCCTGCCGGATGCGCGCGGTCAGCGCTCTCCAAAGCTCACAAAGACGGCGAATGACTTCAGCGAGGCTCCCGGCGACGCAACCGGCCCCGCGTCACTATCGGTACCAGCCCGAGCGCCTGGCCTCGGCATGGGCGTGGACGCAGGCATCGTCTGGCACAACACCTGTTCCATCCATGACTCCAGCGGTGTTGACGAGGACTGCGGCACCCGGCCAATGCCTCGTCCGCTTGGGCTGGGGTTCGAGCTGCGGCGGTTTCGGTCCGGAGGCGGGCCGGTCCACCTGGACCTCCGCGTGGAGCTTATCGGTGCCCTGGCCCCCCTGGAGGTACAGGACAGGGAACCCACCTGGCTGCCCGTGATCGTCTCGCCAAAGGCGGGTGTGCAGGTTCGTCTGACTCCGGACGAACGGACCCATGTCTCGGTGCTCTACCAGACCGCCTACCTCGTGGTCCCTGGCGGCACCATGGTCGCCACCCGGCTGTGGCCCACCCGCGGTCGACACTGGATCTACGCCGAGACCGAGCTCAACGTCCTTGGCAAGGTCCTTCACCGTTGGGTGAGCGTGGGGGGTCGGGTGGGCCTGCTGCTGCCCCAGCGCAAGACTCAAGTGACACGTGACAAGTCCTGACCCCTCTTGTTGCGACGGTAAATGGCTCGGGTTACCGTCACCCGCATGAACGAGGACCTGCCGCTGCTGGGCGAACCGTCGGCAATCGAGCTCGCCAACACCTGGTATGGGGAGGGCGCGCACGACTTCCTCGCGGACCCCGAGGTCGCTCGGCGATGGGCGACCTGTGTGCTCGGCGAAGGGTTGGAGATCGACGTGGCCGACCTGCGGGCGCTGCGTGGGGCCGTCCGGAGGTTGATCGCCTCGCAGATGAGCGGCTCGGCCTTCGATCCGGCCGCGACAGCCCTCGTGAACGCCCATGCAGCCCACGCCTGCGCCCACCTCTCCCTGGTGATCGAGGGAGCTTCGGCGTCGAGCCGGGTCGGGTACCGCGGAGGCGCGGCGGCCCGGCTGGCCACCTCCTGCATCGAGGTGCTCACCGGTCCGGACCCGATTCGGCGCTGCGAGGGTCCCGGGTGCACGATGTTCTTCGTTCAGGATCACGGACGCCGTCGTTTCTGCCACGACGGCTGCAGTCACCGCGCGCGCCAGCGCCGCTACTCCCGGAGTCGCCGATGAACCTGTTCTATGGAGAGCTGGCCCCCTGGTGGCCGCTGCTCTCGCCGATCGAGGAGTACGCCGACGAGGCCGCCGCCTTCATCGCCACCATCGAGGGACGGCGCCCTCATGCCCGCACCCTCCTCGAGCTGGGTTGCGGAGGCGGGCACATCGCCTGGTACCTGAAGGCCCGCTTCGACTGTACGCTCACCGATCTGAGCCCGGGGATGGTGGAGGTCAGCCGGATCCGGAACCCCGAGTGTGCCCACGCCGTGGGCGATATGCGCGACATCGAGCTCGGCCGCACCTTCGAGGTGGTCTTCGTCCACGACGCGATCGAGTACATGAAGACCGAGCAGGAGCTCGCCGCGGCGTTCGTCACGGCCTACCACCACCTCGCACCTGGTGGCCTCGCGCTGTTCGTCCCGGACTGCGTCGCTGAGCGCCACGAAGGGGGGACCGAGGCCGGGGGCTCCGACGCCCCGGACGGTCGCGCCGCCCGCTACCTGGAGTGGAACGAAGACGTCGAGCCGGCGAGCACCCTCGCCGTCACCCACTACAGCTTCCTGCTGCGCGAGGCCGACGGAACGGTCTACACCCGCTACGAACGGCACGAGCTGGGGCTCTTTCCCCAGGCGACCTGGGTTCGCCTGCTCGAAGCGGCAGGGTTCAACGTGGAGATCGTAGAGGAGCAGACCGACGACGATCGCAGCCCCCGCCTGTTCTTCATCGGCCACAAGCCGGAGGCCCCATGACCGCACGAGCAGAGATCCGCGACCAGCTCCTCGCTCTCGGTGTGTGCCCCGGCGACGTGGTGATGACCCACGCAAGCCTGCGCAAGCTCGGCCCTGTGGACGGCGGCGCCGCCGGCCTGATCGAAGCCCAGCTCGCGGCGGTCGGTCCAACGGGGACCTTGTTGATGGTCCTGAGTGCCATCGAGGACCAGCCCTTCGACGCTCAACGCTCCCCGGTGGACATCGCAGATATGGGCGTTCTGGCCGAGGTCTTCCGCACCTTCCCCGGCGTGCAGGTCAACGACCACCCCGCCGATCGTTTCGCCGCGATCGGCCCGGCAGCCCAGGCACTGCTGCACCCCTCACCGCTGCACGACTACCACGGTCCCGGCTCGGTCCTGGAGCGACTCACCGCGATGGGCGGGAAGGTGCTTCGGCTGGGCGCCAACCCGGACACCGTCACGCTGACCCACTATGCGGAGTACCTCGCCGAGGTGCCCGACAAGATCCGCGTGCGACGACGGTATGTGCGCGCGGACACGGGGGAGCTGTGGATCGAGAGCCTCGACGACAACGAAGGCATCGCCGTCTGGCCACTCGGAGACTACTTTCCGCAGATCCTGCTCGACTACCTCGCGTCCGGTGCCGCTCGAGTCGGCCCGGTCGGTCGATGCACGGCCGAGCTGCTCGACGCGAAGGACTTTGTAGCCTTTGCGGTCGCCTGGATGAACGCCCAGCTCGCCCCGCCGCGCTCGGAGGCATGAGGTGCCGAACCCAGGACCCATCCTCGTCACCGGCGCGGCGGGCAACGTCGGCCAGCACGTCGTCGCCTCCCTCGTCCAGCGCGGCATCCCGGTGGTGGCGGCCGGCTCGGATCCGACCCGGATCCGCGCACGATACCGGGACAGGGTCACCGCAACCCGCCTCGACTTCCTGGACCGCGGCACCTGGCCCGAGGCGCTCGCGGGCGCCGCCCATATGTTCCTGATGCGGCCGCCCGCCATCGCCGATGTCCAGAGGAGCCTGAACCCCTTCGTCGACTTCGCCCGCGAGCAAGGAGTCGACCACGTCGTCTTCCTCTCCGTCGCCGGGGCCGGCGAGAACACGATCGTCCCCCATCGCAAGGTCGAGGACCACCTGCGCGCTCGCGGCGAGCGCTTCACCAACCTGCGCCCGGGCTTCTTCGCCCAGAACCTGGAGTCGGCCTATCGGCAGGACATCATCAAGGACGATCGCATCTACGTACCCGCCGGTCGCAGTCAGCCCGTCAACTGGATCGACGCCCGCGACATCGCCGAGGTGGCGGCGCTGATCCTCTCCGAACCCGTGCCGCATCGAGGGCTGAGCTACACCCTCGCCGGACCAGGGGCGGTCCCGTGGTCCGAGGTGGTCGACGCGCTCAGCTCGGCGCTCGGCCGGCCCATTCGGTACGAGGCGGCCTCGGTGCTCGGCTATATGTGGCATCTCTCCCGCCGTGGGCTCCCCTGGGGGGCGGTCATGGTGCAGACGGTGCTGCACGTCCTGCTGCGGTTCGGGCAGGGGGCGACCGAGGACCCGACGCTGGAGCGGCTGCTGGGGCGGCCCGGAGGCAGCATCGGAGCGTACGTGGCGGAGAACGCGGGGGTGTGGGCGAAGCCGGGGGGAAGGAATACGGACACCTGTCCTGATCCGCCGCACTTCCATCACCCCCGCACACAACATGACTGAGCCGACAACCATGAACGCCTGGTGCCAGACCCTCGGAATCACCCCGCCGAAGCTCGAAGCGGTCGTCGGCCACCGCGAGGCGAACACCTTCTCGCTCCTGCTCGTGGCGCTCCTCGAGCGCGGCGAACCGATGATCCTGCCCGATGTGGCCGCCCGCTTCGAGGCGGCCGGCATCGCCGAGCGCTCTCGTTCGCTGCTCTCGCTGCAGCGCTGCAAGCCTGGGCGGCCACCGGTCTACCGCGTCGGCGACCTCTACCACCTGGATCCGCACGACCCCGAGCTCGACCTCTGGGCCTTCCGGCTTGACCTCCGCCCGCCGAAGTTCGCTCGGCCTCCTGTCCCGGCGGTCGAGCCGACGCCCGTCGTCGACCCCGACGCCGCGCTCACCCCGGCCGAGCTCGACCTGGCCTGGAAGGACGCCAGCCTCACCTCCTGGTCGGCGCAGCGCCTCGCGCTCGCCGTGCTCGATGCATTCGGGGGGCCGCGCGCGCCGGCCGAGGTCGTAGCGGCCGTCACCGAGCGGACGAAGTGGCATCGGCTCACGGTGGACCCGGTCGGCTTTCGGCGCCGCAACAGCGCCGTGGAGGTCCTCCCGGACGGACGCTGGTCGATCGCTGAGGATGCGGGTCAGGCCCTGAGCTCGGCGCGTGCGGCCGTGCGCGACCGGGTAGCCCAGGCGAACCAGCGTACGGCGATGTACTCGACCCCCGAGGATCGCGAACAGAGGCGGGCCGAGTCGGAGCGGGTTCGCGCTGCGCACGGCGCCCGGCTCGCACGCATGTCGCGCGCGCTGATTGTCGCATTCCCACCGGACCGCCCCCAGGCCGCGGCCCTCCTCGACGTCACCGCGCACCAGATCACGACCTTCGTCGGCGACGAGCTCCCCGCGCTGCGCGCTCGCCTCGCCTGCTACGACATCATCGGCGGGGTAGACGTGCGTGGGCTGCTTCGCGCGCTCGAGGTCGAGCCGGGCGCGCGACGCCTCGCCGAGCTCGGCCCCCCGCAGAAGACCAAGCGGCTCAACCGGAGTAATCGGACGTTGCACATCACGACCGCGATGCTGGTCCAGACCTCCTGCGGCATCGACAGACCCTTCACGGAGGAAGAGAAGCTGGCCCGCACCCTCGAAAGAGGGCAGCTTACGAAGCTGCGCTCCGGGTTGGAGAAGGACCTCCAATCCCTCCACGCGCTCTACGAGTATGGTCGGCTGCACGGGTATGTCTGTCTGCGGTGGGGCCGACTCGACGAGCGCTTCCCGGCCAGCTGGGCTCACCCCGACGAGCCTCGACTCCATGATCTGAAGAAGACCGCCCTCGCCTTGGATGTGCCCCTCGAGCTCGTGGTTGGCAGCGCGCCAGGCTGGGAGGAGCCCTGGGCGCGCCTCCGCCTCGCTCACGTGGAGCGCGGCCGGGACCCTTGGGAGCTGTGGCTCGTCGACGAGGACGGCACCCCGATCGACGACCCCGACGTGCAGCGGGCGCGGCTGACCGTGGTGTTCCACTGAGCGCAGGTTCAGCCGCGGTGGGCTACGCTCCGCCCATGAGCACCGACCATCCCTACCCCCCCTGCGTCGCCTGCGGCAGCACCTCCTTCGACAGCTTCCCCAACGTGGGCCTGGCGGTCCACCAGCAGGTGCCCGTGCGCTCAAGCATGGGCCGCCGAGAGGTGGGGACCTGGTGGCACACGCTCGTCGTCTGCTCGGACTGCGGCCGGACCGATGTCTACACCACCAACACGGCCGAGCTGAGGACCATCGTCCCCAACGCGACGCGCTTCCGCGCGGTCCCTTCCTGAACGGTCCGCCACGCATGCCGCCCAGAACCGACGAACCCAACCGGGACCTCGACCGCGTCATCGTCGACGTGCTGGCGCTGATGGTCGAGCCCACCCCGCGCTCCATGGTGGCCCGGGCGATCTCCAGCGCGAGCCTGTGCCGATCGGTCAGGCTGCCCGAGCTCCATGCGCGACTCCAGGCCCTCGCGGAGGCCGGCGCTCTCGTCAGCGCGGGGGACTCCTGGACAGTGACCCCCGAGCTGCGCCACAGCGTCACGCTCGAGCTCGCCCGCCGCGGGGAGCTGGAGCGCGTCGCCACGGGGGTCCGCACCGCGCGGCCGGCGAAGATCAGCTACACTTCTCCGCACGGCGGCTGGTGGGACATCCTGCGCGAGCTGCGCTTCTCGCTGTACGCAGGGCGCTGGGAGCAGCTCCGCGAGGGCCTGCCCAAGCTGGCCGACCCGTGGCCCGCCCTCGCCGAGGGCGTCGACCCGGACTGGCTCGACCAGCTCCCGGCCGACCTCCTGGCCGACGCCGCCGCAAAGATCGTCGAAGACGCGACCTCTCATCTGCGCCCATGCCCGCTCTGGATGGCCCGACTCGAGGCCATTCCGCCGGCAACCCTGGACGACAACCAACACCACACGCTCGTTGGCCGCCTGATCCTGGAGGGTCGCCTCGACCACGCCAGCTGGCTGGCGACATCACGCCGCTCCGTACAGTCCTCGGTTGACCTCGCCTGGTTGCAGCTGCTCCGCGGTGACGCCGCCGGCGCGGCGGAGGAGTGGGAGCTCGCCTTGAAGGCCTTCTTGAAGGAATCCGGTCGCCGGGCTCGCTTCTTCCCCGATCGGGCTGGCCTCTTCTTCATCGTCGCGCTCCTGGCGACCGGTCGGCTGGAGCGAGCGCAGGCGCTGGCTGCGGTCGGTGAGGCCCGGGGGGTGAGCGCCGTCCCGAATGGCCACGCGGTCCTCTCCTGGCTCGCGCGCTCGCTGCACTCGCCGAATGTCGACGGGTGGCTGTGCCCAAGCCCGTCGGCGGGCTGGGATGCGGTCGAAGTGTTGATTCATGCGCTGGCGCAGCAGTGGATGGGGCGGCCGGTGCCCGATCTGACGCGACCGATCGCGGAGGCAGAGGCGGCCGGCCTGGGGTGGTTGGCGGCACAGCTCGCACGGTGTGCGGGCGCCAGGAAGAAGCCGGTGGGGATTGATCTGTCGACCTTGCTGCGGCGACCCGACCGGGTCAGCCAGGCGCTGGCGGCGCTGGAGGCGCTCGTCGAGACCAAGGGCGAGGGCGAAGCTGCCGTCAAGGCGCCCGCGGAGCCGGATGTCCGGCTGGTCTGGGTCATCACCCACACCGCCCATTGGACCATGCTCGAGCCCCGCGAGCAGGTGCGATCCAAGGGCAGGTGGTCCAAGGGGCGTCCGGTCGCGCTGAAGCGGCTGGCGGCCGAGGCGTCGCAGCTCCCGCACCTGAGCGCCGCCGATCGTGTGGCCTGCGCGCTGATCCGCGAGGAGGTCTCGGGCGGTCGCTACCGCCAGGTCAGCTACCACCTCGACGCCGAGCGGGCCCTGCTGGTGCTCGGCGGCGAGGCCCACCTCGTCGTCGAACAAGGCGCCGAGCTCGTCCCCGCCCAGGTGAAGCCCGCGACGCCACGGCTCTCAGCGAGACGTGAGGGCGACCGGATCGAGCTCTCGCTCAGGCCCTCGCCCGTCGCCAAGGAGGACGCGCGCCTGGTACCGGCCGGCCCGACCTCCTTCGAGCTGTTCCGCTTCGATCCGCTCCACCACGACATCGCCAGGATCCTGGGGAGGACGCCGCTGCAGGTCCCGCAGAGCGAGGAGCCGCGGGTGAAGGCGCTGCTCAGGGCGCTCGGCGGGCGGGTGCAGACAGAGGCGGAGCTGCCGTAGGAACCGCGGGTGCCTCGGGCCGGAGCGTCTCCCGCATGCGCACGGCGATCACCACGCCCGAGGCGAAGGTCAGCCCGGCGATGGTGAGCGTGGCGGCCGAGAGCCCGAAGGCGTCGGCGACGATGCCGGCCAGCAGCGCGCCGACGGCGTAGCCCATGTCCCGCCACAGGCGATACACGCCGACCGCGGAGGCCCGCCAGCTCGGGTGGGCGACGTCACCGATGGCCGCCAGCAGGGTCGGGTAGACCATCGCGGTCCCCAGCCCGAGCAGCGCCGCGCCGGAAGCGAACATGGCGAAGCTCGCGCCCAGGGCGATGACCACGATGCCCGCTGCCTGCGTCCACATCCCGGCGACGATCAGACCTTTGCGGCCGACGCGGTCGGACCAGGCCCCGGTGACGAGCTGCGCGAGGCCCCAGACGGCCGGGTAGATCGCCGCGAGCGCGCCGATCTCGGCGATCGACATGCTGGCGGCGGCGAACAGCAGCGGGAACAGCCCCCAGGCCATGCCGTCGTTGAGGTTGTTGACCAGGCCCGCCTGGCTCACCGAGGACAGATCGGGATCGGTGAAGCTGGTTCGGGTGATGACCTCGCGCTGGGTGAGGGTGTCCTGCGCCGCGGTGCCCGCGAGCTTCGACTCGTGGTTGACGTGATGCAGCGTCTCCTTGACCGCGAAGACCGAGAGCAGGGTGCCGAGGAGCACGAAGCCGACGCCGAGGAAGAAGGGCTGGGGTCGCAGGCCGACCTCGGCCGCGATGAAGCCGGTCGCCAGCGCCGACAGCGCCACCGCGAAGTAGCCGGCGAACTCGTTGAGCCCCATCGCCAGCCCGCGGTTCTTCGGGCCGGCCAGGTCGATCTTCATGTTGACCGTCGTCGACCAGGTGAGCCCCTGGCTGACGCCCAGCAGGGCGTTGGCCGCCAGGATCCACGCCCAGGAGGGCGCCCACATCAGCAGGAAGGGCACCGGCGCGGCGACGAGCCAGCCAGCGACCAGGACGTGCTTGCGCCCGAAACGATCGGACCACCGACCGGCGAAGTAGTTGGTCAGCGCCTTGCTCACGCCGAAGACGACGATGAAGGAGAGGATCGCCGTGCGCGCCGCGAGGTGGAGCTCGCCCTCGGCGATGGCCGGCAGGATGCTGCGCTCCATGCCGATCATCGCCCCGACGAAGGCGTTGACGAGGACCAGCAACGAGAACTGCGCTGCGTTCTCGCGCAGGCCGAGCCGGATGGCGGGCGCGCTCACGCGGGGCCCCCGGCGGCGTCGAAGCTGTGGACCGAGACGTCGCTGCGGCGGGCGTCGAAGCCGAGCTCGCGCAGGCGCCGGACGGCCTCGGCCGAGAGCGTGCAGAAGGGCCCCCGGCAGTAGGCGACGATGGCGCGGTCCCGAGGGAGCTCGCCCAGCCGCGACTCGAGCTGCGCCAGCGGCACCGAGCGGGCGCCGGGCAGGTGGCCGGCGGCGAACTCCGGCTCGGGCCGGACGTCGAGCAGCAGGACCTCGCCCGCGCGCAGCCGCTGCACCAGCGTGTCCCGGTCGACCGCCTCCAGGCCCGCCGGGTCGTCAAAGAATCCTCGGCGGAGCTCCTCCAGCTCGGCCCGGTGCCGCTCCGCGACCGCCTGGAGCTGCACGAGGAGCAGGGCGACATCGACGCCCACGAGCGCGTAGACGATGTGCAGGCCGTCGCGCCTCGCGGTGACGAGCTGAGCGCGCCTGAGCGCCTGCAGGTGGTGCGAGGTGTTCGCCACCGACTGCGCGATCTCGCCGGCGAGCACCTCCACCGTGCGCGGCGCCTGGGCCAGCAGCTCCAGGATCTCGAGCCGCGCCGGGCTGGCCAGGGCCTTGCCGACCTCGGCGAGCTGGGCGTAGGCGGCGTTCTTGAAGGAGCGGGAGGGGGAGGGCATCGCGGGGGCCTTGGAGGGAGTATTCAAGTGGATGTTTGAATACTCACCTCAAGGGAAGGAGTCAACCGGCCACCGGCGACCAGGAGCAGAGGCGACGATGCCAGCGCGATAGATCGGCCCCTTGGAGGAGCCATACCCGCGCCCGACGCTCGCCTCGACCTCTCCCTCCTCGGCCTGCCCGAGCGGCTGCGCCTGTTCTCCTGGGCCAGCGCCGACCGTCGGCTGGCCTACCTGGCCCTGCTTCGGGCCATCGGGCGAGGTCAGGAGGCCAACCAGCTCCGCATGCGGACGGAGGAGCTGCCCATGCGCCTGGAGGCTGTCGATCCCGAGGGCCACGCCCCGCGTGACGCGGAGGGGCTGCGCGCCCTGCTCGACCAGCTCGTCGACTGGGGCGTGCTCGATCGCAGCCAGGACGGCAGCCGGGCGCGGACGGTCGCCGAGTACCGTCGTCGCTCCAGCGTCTATCACCTGACCAGCTTGGGGTACGAGGCCTGGCGGGCGGTGGAGCGGGTGCTGGCGGCCACCCCGGACCAGGCTGAGCTGCGTCGCCTCGCCCTGCCGACGATCCACCGGGCCTTGCTGGCCCTGGCCAAGGCCAACGTCGAGGGGGACGGCCCCGCCGTCGCCGAGCAGCTCCAGCTCGTCCACGATCGCCTCACCGACATGGCCGAGCGGGCCCGCCGCTTCTACCTGGTCGTCGACGAGCTGGCCCGCAGCCACGAGGCCCGGCCCGAGCGCTTCCTGGAGCACAAGGACCGCTTGCTGGACCACCTCTCGGGCTTCGTCTCCGAGCTGCAGCGCCACCGCCCCGCCCTCGCGGCGGCCGTGCGCGCGGTCCGCGAGACCGGCGTCGCCCTGCTGATCGAGCGGGCCGCGGCCGCCGAGGGCAGCGCCTTCACCTCGCCGGCCGAACGCCGCGCCGTGCTGGCCGAGCACTGGGCCGGGATCGAGCGCTGGCTGCTCGCGGGCCCCGACGGGGTCTCCGAGGCCGCCTTGTTGGAGAGCCACTCCCTGGCGGCCATCGCAGATCTCGCGGCCCTGCTCCGGCGCGTGGTCGAGGCGGGCTCGGCGGGCCTCGGCCGGCGCAGCGCCCTCCGCCAGGCGGCCAGCTGGGTGTGGGCCTGCCCCGAGGAGGCCCACGCCCACGCCCTCTCCTCGGCACTGCTCGACCTCTCCCGGCCACGCCACCTCGCCGTCGCCCTGGCGGATCCCGAGGCCGAGCCGCCCAGCCGCTCCTGGTGGAGCGCCGAGCCCGCCCCTGTCAGCGCCACCTTGCGGCTGCACGGCAAGAACCCCAGCCCCGGTCGGCCTCAGCCCGTTCGCAGCTCTCCCGGCACCCAGCGCCTGGCTGAGGAGCGCCTCGCTCAGCGCCGAGCCGCCCTCGAGGCCGCCCGCGCCGGCCTGCTGCAGCGCTTTCCAGCCCGCCAGGCCCTCGACGCCGACCAGCTCCGCCTGCTGCTCTCCCTGCTCTCGGGCACCCTGCGCCAGCGATCGCCCACCCCCGGCCCGGACGGGCTCCTGGCCCGCGCCACCCTCTCCGGCGTTCGGGTCTCGATCTACCGCGACCCGAAGGGCAGCCGGATCCCCAGCGACGCCGGCAGCCTCGCCCTGCCCGCGGCCCGCGTCGAGCTGGAGGCGATGTGATCCTGGCCGCCCTGCCCGATGTGCACCTGGGTGATCTCCAGCAAGGGGCGCGAGCCCTTCTCCGGAGCGGGGTGCTCACCGCCCGCGACGGACAGGACCTGGCGCGGGTGCGCCGCTTCCACCCTCAGCTCGACGCCGCCTTCTCCGCCCTCTGCGGCTACCGGGTCGTGCTCCGAGGCCAGGGGGCCCGGCTGGTCCGGGTCCGCGATCAGCTCGATCCCACCGCCGTCCTGCGCAGCAGCAGCGGCCGCCCCTTTGATCGGGACCGCCTCGCCCTGCTCTTCCTGGCCCTCTCCGAGCTCGACCGCTTCCCCCACCAGGTCGCCCTCTCCGAGCTCGCCAGCGCCCTGCGCCGGGCCTCCCTGGACCTGGGCGAGGGCCGCTTCGATCCCGATCAGCACAGCAACCGCCGGGCCTTCTGCGACGTCCTGGACAACCTGCAGGGGCTCGGCGTCTTGAGCTTGTGCGACGGTGGGACCGAATCCTGGGCACAGGATCCAGACCAGGGCGAGGCGCTGTTCGACGTCGATCACGACGCCGCCTCCCTCCTCTTCCGACCCCGCCTGGTCCTGGAGCGGCTCGCCTCTGTTCAGGACTTCCTCGTCCGCGACCCCGCCGGCCGCGACCCCGCCGGCCGCGACCCCGCCGGCCGCGACACCGCCGGGGGGCGGGATCCGCGAAGGCAGTCGCTGCGCCAGCGCGTGGCCCGCGCCCTCGTCGAGGCGCCGGTGGTGCTCTTCGACGACCTCGACGCCGACGCCGCCCAGTACCTCACCCTGGAGTGGCGCGGCCTCGCCGAGGACGTGGAGCGCCTGCTGGGCTGCCGGGTCGAGCGGCGCAAGGAAGGGGTCGCCCTGGTCGACACCGCGCCCGGCGGCCTGGGCGAGCGCTTCCCGCAGGGAGGCTCGGCGACCCACGTCGCCCTGCTCCTGGCCGAGCGCATCGCCCGCCAGGCCGCTGCCTCCACCACCGCGGGGGCCCCCACCCCGGCCAGCCGCAGCGAGCAGCTCCGCGCCGAGCTCGACCTCGCCCTGGATCTGCCCGGTCCGCCCCCCAGCCAGGTCGACGAGCCCCCGGGGCCCTTCCTGACCACCACCTGGCTCCTGCAGGTCGCCGCCCAGCTCTGCCAGGACTATGGCGCGGCCCTCAAGGCCGACCATCGCGCCGACGCCAGCGTGCTGCTGGAGGACGGCCTCGACCTCCTCCAGCGCTTCGACCTCGTCCGCTGCGTGCCCGGCGGTGTCGTCGCGACGCCGGCGCTGGCCCGCTACCGTCGGCCCGAGCTGATGGTGCCCGCCGGCGCCCAGGTCGCACTGTTCACACCCGCCGTGGAAGATCCCGCATGACACGTTTCCGACCGACCCGCGCCGGCATCGTCAACCTGTGGGACTACGCCCGCCAGGAGTTCCAGTTCCACAACGGCTGGCTGGTCCTCCGCGGCGCCAACGGCTCGGGAAAGACCAAGGCGCTGGAGGTCCTCTTCCCCTTCGTGCTCGATGGCCGCCTGGATCCGCGGCGGCTGGACCCCTTCAGCGGTCGAGAGCGCACCATGCGGGAGAACCTGCTCTACCGTGGCGACGAGAGCATGCTCGGCTACGCCTGGCTGGAGCTTCAGCGCCCCGATGCCGAAGGCCCGCGTACGGTGACGGTGGGCGTAGGCATGCGCGCCCAGAAGGCCCAGAGCGGCGTCGAGACCTGGTTCTTCGTGAGCGATCGCGGCCCCATCGGAGGCGACTGGGATGTGCTGGACGAGGAGGGCCGGCCGCGGACCCGAAGCTCCCTCGCCGAGCTGCTCGGAGCCGAAGCCGTGAGGCGGAAGGCCGAAGAGCACCGCCGGGCTGTGGACCAGGCCCTCTTTGGCCTGGGACCCGAGCGCTTCGAGGGCATGCTCGACCTGGTGCTGACCCTGCGCCGCCCCCAGCTGGCCAAGGACCTCGATCCCGACTCGCTGGAGGCGATCCTCCGGGAGGGCCTGCGCCCGGTCGACCCCGAGCTCGTCGCCCAGGCGGCCCGGGCCTTCGACGACCTGGAGGCCGGCCAGCGCGAGGTCCAGCAGCTCCGGGAGGCTGACGAGCTGGTCCAGCGATCGGCCGAGCAGTACCGCCGCTACCTGCGGACCATGGCCGCCGAGCGCTCCCGCGCGGTGATCGAAGCCGAGGACCAGGCCCAGCGGGCCCGCGCGGTCCTGGCCGAGGCCGCCGAACGCAAGGCGGCGGCTGAGCAGGCCGAGCAGGAGACCACCGGAGGACTAGCGGTGCTAGACCGCGTCCACTCCGACCTGGACGCCGATCTGCGCGCCTGCCAGGCCAGCGAGGCCTACCGGGCGGCGGGCACCCTCGACGACAAGCGCCGCCTCGTGGAGGACCGGCGCCAGGTCGCCGCCCTGGCCCAGGCCGAGCTCCAGCGCGCCATCCAGGACATGGCGCGCGCCACGCAGCGCCACAAGTCGACCCGGGGGACGCTGGCCGAGGCCCGGGTCGAGCTGCGGCGGGCGCTGGAGCTGGCCAACCAGGAGGCCGGCGCCGCCGGGATCCCCACCCTGGGCAGCGAGGACCTGGAGCAGATCCAGACCGCGAGCCGGGCCCGACTCCAAGCGCGGCGGGTCGAGCTGGACCGCTGCCGCAAGGCCCTCGACGGGTGGAGGCAGGCCGCGCAGGAGCGGGACCGGGCTGCCCGGAAGCGGACGGAGGCCGAGGATGCGGTGGAGAGCGCGCGGATCCGCCTCGGCGAGGCCGAGGCCGAGACCGGCCGGGCGCGGCAGGCGCTGCAGGAGGCGCTCGCTGGATGGTGGACCGCCCTGCCCGCCGAGCTGCTCGACCCGGCCGACCACGAGGCGCTCGGCGCGCTCGCCGCTGTCGAGGAGCCCGCTCCCCTGGGGCCCGCCCTCCAGCAGCGGCTGGCCTCGCGCCGGGAGGAGCTGGCCGCCGCCGAGCAGGATCTCGTGCACCAGCTCGGCGTCCTCGACCGCGAGCGGGCCACCCTCGTCGAGGAGCGAGCCCGGATCGCCGCCGAACAGGACGACGCCCCTCCAGCACCGCCTCGTCGGGAGACCGATCGCGCCGACCAGCTCGGCGCGCCCCTCTGGCGGCTGGTGCGCTTCCGCGAGGGGGTGTCGACGGAGGTGGGCGCCGCCGTCGAGGCCGCCCTGGAGGCCGCCGGGCTCCTCGACGCCTGGGTCCAGCCCCAGCCCGGCGAGCCGGGGGCGCGGGACAGCTTCCTCTCCCCCGGACCGCCCCTCTCCGACCACCTGGGCAGCCTGCTGGAGCCCGAGACGGCCTTCCCTGGCCCGCCGCCGGTCGACCTCGCCCGCACCGAGGCGGTGCTGGCCAGCATTGGCCTCGCCAGCGCCGGCCAGGGGGAGGGCGAGACCTCGGTCGGCAGCGACGGCTCCTTCCACCTCAGCCTGCTGAGCGGGGCGGCTGGGGCTTCGGCGGCCCGCTACATCGGCGCCTCGACCCGGGAGGCCCGGCGCCGTCAGCGCCTCGCGGTCCTCGACGAGCGGCTCTCCGACCTCGCGCTGGAGAGGACCGCGCTCGAGGCCCGGTGCCAGGCCCTCGCCGAGCGGAAGGCTGCCTGGCAGCGAGCGGTCCAGGCGCTGCCCGCGGTCGAGCCCGTGAACCGGGCGCGCAAGGTCGAGCTGGCCGCGGCCTCGGTCCTCGACGAGCGGCGGCGCCTCGCCAGCGAGGCGGCCCTGCAGCTCGACCACGCCGTGCAGGCGCAGGGCCAGGCCCACCGGAACCTGCTGCGGGTCGCCGCCGACTGCCGCCTCCCCCCTGACGAGCCCGGGCTGATCACCGTCGAGGCCGCGGTGAAGCGCTTCGACGAGGCCGCGCGCGAGCTCGTCCTCAGGGCGCAGCGCCAGGGATCCGCCGCTGCGGCCGAGCACGACGCTGCGAGCGGTCTCCAGCTGGCCGCGGAGGGGGTCGAGGCGAGGCGCGAGCGCACCCAGGAGGCTGAGGACCGGCTCGCCTCGATCGAGCAGGAGTTCGCGACCCTGGAGGCGACGCTGGGGGCCGAGGCCAAGGAGATCCTGGCCCGGATCGAGGTGATCGAGCGGGAGCTGGGCGCCAACGAGGCCCGGCGCAAGGAGGCGCGCGCGGACCTGAAGCGGGCGGAGGGCGCGCGCGGCGCCGCGCGGGAGGAGCAGATCCGCGCGGAGCTGGGACTGGCCACGAAGGAGCAGGTCTTCGTCGACGCCCTCGCCGCGGTCTCGGCCCTCGCCGACGCCGAGCTGGCCGAGCTCATCGGGGCCGAGCCCGCCCTGGCCCGCGCCGCCGAGGCCGCCGCCCTGGCCCGCGCCGCCGAGGCCGCCGCGCTGCTCGCGGCCGACGAAGCCCAGGCCCTCCTCGCCCTGGCCCGAGGCCTGCACCGGGCCACCGAGGAGCTCTCGCCCAGCCCCGACCGGCTCAAGTCCGCCTCCACCCAGGTGGACAACGCCCACGTCGCCCTGCTCCAGGGCCTGCCCCCCGAGCTCGGCCGCGCCAGCCGCCTGGACGTCGGCGGCATCGCCCGCCTCACGGTCCACGACTCCGCCACCGACCTCGCCCTGGGGGCCTTTGCCCGCAACCTCGCGCGGCGGGTGGAACAGCAGGCCGAGCTGCTCAGCGTCCGCGAGCGCCAGCTCCTCGAAGACACGCTCCTGGCGGGCCTCGCCACACAGATCCAGGACCGCACCCACGCCGCCCGACAGCTCGTCCGCGAGATGGACGCCCAGATGCGCGCTCGCCGCCTCTCCAGCGGCCAGACCGTGGGCATCGCCTGGGGGACCGACGAGGGCCTCTCCGAGTCCGACCGCCAGGCGCTCGCCCTGCTCGCCCAGGACCCGGCCCTGATCGGCGCCGACGGCCTCGCGCGCCTGCGCGCCCACTTCGCCGAGCGCATCAAGGCCCGGCGGGCCGAGCAGGGGGGCCCCGCCGGACTGGGCTACCGCGACATCCTGGCCCACGCCCTCGACTACCGCCGCTGGCACCGCCTCCGCCTGCGCCTCTACGAGCGCGACGGCAGCAGCCAGCCCCTCACCCCGGCGCGCCACGCCCGCCTGTCGGGGGGCGAGAAGGCCGCCACCCTGCACCTGCCCCTCTTCGCTGCCGCCCTGGCCCGCTTCTCCGGCGGGCGCGCCGACTGTCCGCGCCTGCTCGCGCTGGACGAGGCCTTCGCCGGCATCGACGACACCGGTCGCCCCGAGCTGCTCGGCCTCGCCGCCGCCTTCGACCTCGATCTGTTCATGACCGGCTACGACCTCTGGGCGGTGGGCCCGCAGGTGCCGGCCGCCGCCCACTACGAGCTCCTCCACCTCCGCGAGGCCCACGAGGTCGTCGCCTTGCAGGTGGACTGGAGTCAGCGTGACTGAGCTCCGGATGAGGGATGCCTGGACGGTCCTGGAGAGCCCGGGCCTCGCCCGGCTGTGGGCCGCCGCGCGGCGGAAGATCGAGCGCGAGGGCGGCGTCTCCGGCAGCGTGAGCCTCGCCGACCTCGCCCCTGAGGAGCGGCGAGCCATCGCCGGGCTGCTGGGCAGGCCCCAGGGCCAGGGCGGGCGGGAGCGCGTCGACCTCGCCCAGCTCGACGCCGTGCTGCGACGCTCCGCCGTCGGCCAGGGCCTGCCCGAGGTCCTGGAGAGGTTCGGAGGGCCCCTGCGGGACCGGGGCGCCGAGGCCCGCCGCGCCGAGGCCGAACGTCGAGCCGCTCTAGCCCGAAGTTCCAGCATCTATAAAGCCGGTGATAGCCAGAAAAGCTCGGTCGTAGC
>ERZ761602.1419-NODE-1419-length-43538-cov-10.313180_pt1 | contig 43538 bp, 36 predicted proteins | sample MGYA00512165_ERZ761602 | MGnify/ENA primary metagenome ERZ761602 (study PRJEB28899, sample SAMN02445085) | bioreactor sludge metagenome | biome: EBPR sludge; isolation source: Thorneside wastewater treatment plant | place: Australia: Brisbane, Thorneside...
CCCCCTCCCCCGCCCGCGCGTCCACGCCCCCCGAGCGAGGCCGAGCGTGCTCAGGTCCAGGCTCAGCAGGCGGCGCTGATCGAGGACCTCTCCCAGGCCCGCGCGCGCCTGGGCTCCTGGCCGGCCCTCGACCGGCTCGAGGGGCCGCTGCCCGACGGGCTCCCGGCGCTGGCCCGTGGCCTGCCCGACAGCCCGCTGCGTCCAGGCATCGCCGTCGTCCATGCGCGCTGCCCGCCCCTCCCCGTGGCCGAAGACACCGCCGACTGGCTCTACTGCGAGGCCACCGGTCAGCTCCAGGCGGTGGGCCTGACCGAGTTCACCAGGTGAGCGGCAGGCTGTAGACCGAGCGCAGCCACCAGACCCCGTCGCCGACGACCCCTGGCTCGGCGTCGGTCCCCGACCCGGCCCAGGCCGCCTCGGATCCGGCCGCGCCGAAGACCAGCAGCCGATCGTCGTCCGCCAGCTGCAGGTAGGCCCCCAGCAGGCCGGCGGTGCCCTCGGGAGCCGCGACCAGGGACGAGGACGGCAGGGCCGCCACGATCTCGGGGTGCAGCAGGCCGAAGCCGACCCGGAGGGGCAGGTTCGCCGCTCCCTGGCCCTCGGGGAAGCAGTTCAGGTCATCGACCGGCCAGTCGACCTCCCACCAGCTCCAGATCGTCTCGTGAGGCAGCGGCTCGACCGCTTCGGCCGAGCTCAAGGAGACCTGGTCGAGGCAGCTCTCGGCGAGGTTTCGGAGCCGGCGCAGGCGGATCTCGGACCCATCGAGGTCGATGCCTCCGTCCACGACGCTGAGGTCCGCATCCAGCGCCCAATAGACACCCAGATCCTGCGGGATGCCGGTGTCGGTCTCGTCCGTGTCGGTGTCACCGCCATCGGCAGAGGTCGAGCCCTCGTTGTCCTGGCCTGCCTTGGTGGCGAAGTCGCTGCATCCCCAGCCGAGCACGCAGAACACCAGGGACGCCCGCATCGGTGTGCGCATCCTTCCTCCGGTCCGGCCTGCCTTCAGCATACCCGACTCAGAGCTCCCAGGCATAGGCCGGTTCGAGCGCGTAGCGCTCGCCGGGTACCCAGCCTTGCACTCCCTCGTCGTTGGCCGAGCCTGCCCCTTCGGGCACGACGAAGCCCATCGCCTCGACCGGACCTTGATCCCAGCCCATGTACCAGCCCATGCTTCGACCGGGCTGGGGATCCTGCCCCGCCAGGTCGGCTGGCACGCGGCCTACCGCCATCGTGCGGGGGCCCGCCAGGCTGCTGGAGTCGATCAGCCCCGCAGGGCAGTCCGTCTCCAGCGGCTCCACCGTCACGAGGTAGCTGCCGAGGCAGCCCTCGCAGCCCTCCATCGTCGAGGCCAGCGAGCCCTCGATGCCCTGCACCACCGCGCAGAGGTGGAACTTCTCGTCCCCAGCCTTGCGCCACTTGCGGCTGAAGAGCTCCCAGACCTGGTAGCCCTGGAAGCCGTCGTTGCTCAGCTCGATGCTGCCGTGCTGGACGGCCCAGTACGGCGAAGCCTCGCCCCCGCAGCCAGAGACTGCGAGAGCGAGGCCGAGGCACAGCAGTCGCGCCGAGCCAGGCATCCTTCCCCTACTGGAGGCTGAAGCCGTAGAAGAAGCTGCCCGAGTAGAAGCCGTCCGGCGCGAAGGCGCTGTCGCCGACGGTGATCATCGTGGAGCCGTCACCGACGATGGCGCCGCTGGAGTCGATCTCGAAGCCGAAGGCGTAGGCCATGTTGTACCAGGTGGCCGTGCCGGACAGGTCGGACTTGATGTAGTTGACGAAGACGTTGTCGCTGTACTCCGACCAGTAGGTGCCGAAGCCGGACTCAAGCGCGTCCTGGAAGGCCGTCTCGGCGCTGGAGAAGGTGCCGAAGCCGAAGCCGTAGGTCCCTTCGGAGAGGTAGGCGACCGGATCGTCGGTCCAGTCGTCGGGATCGAGCTTGTCGCACTCGCCAGCCGTGCCGACCAGCATGCTGGTGTCGACCGACCAGGAGGCCCCGGCCCAGCAGCTGGTGCAGCTGCTGTCCAGCTCGGCGCCGGAGACGTCGTAGACGATCGCGCAGAAGTTCTTGTCGTCGTCCGGGCCTTCCCAGTCGTCGTTGATCATCATGATGGTGAAGTACGAGCCCAGGGGCTTGCCCTCGAAGGTGATCTCGGTCTGCATGCCCTCGAGCAGGCCGGTGCTGGCCTCGAAGGAGAGGAAGGTCGGCTCGAACACCTGGCAGGCCGTGGCGCTGCGGCAGTCGGAGTCGTCGCAGTCGATACGACCGTCCTCGTCGTTGTCCTCACCGTCTTCGCAGTCGGTCTCGCCCTCGGTCTCGGTCCCGCCGTCGCTGGTCCCGCCGTCGCTGGTCCCACCGTCGCCGGTGTCGTCTCCGTCCTTGTCACCGCAGGCGATGAACAGGCTCATGCTGAGTGCGCCGGCGATGAGCGCCGATCCCTGGAATGCTCGGGTCATGGGTTCTCCTCCGTGTTGGAATCCGCAGGCTCGGTGGAGGTCGAACGACCAATCCTGCCTTCGGAATGTCAAGGAGGGTACCCAGCCAGGGCGCCGTCGTCAACAAGATCCGCGACCCGGGCGGACGGCTAGGGCAAGGCCTGTCGAACACGCTCGGCGCGGGGGCCGCTGGGGGTCAGGGCGAGGTATCGATTCACGGCCCCGTCCCCCTCCGGGCTGTTGGAGAGGGCATACCAGGCCAGGCTGCTCTCGGGGGCCATCGCCACGGCGCGGGCGAGGTGCTGACGGGCCGGGGTCGACCGCCCGGCGCGCTCCAGTCGCTCGGCCACGCCGACCAGGACGACCGGATCGGAGGGCGCCAGGGCCAGGACCTCGCGCGCGTGGACATCCAGCAGGGAGTCCGGGGCCAGCGCGAGGCGCTCGACCGCGGCGCGACCGGCGAGGATCCGATCGAAGGGATCCGGGGACAAGGAGAGGGTCTGCACCGCGGCCCACAAGGTGCGCTGGGCCCGCTCTCGCTCGCCCTGCGCGGCGAGCACCCGCCCCAGGACGTAGGCCGAGAGCCCGTCCTCGGGACGCTGGGCCACCTCGGTGAGCTCGGGGAGCCGAGCCAGCGCCCCCGCGCCGTCCTCGGCCTGCAAGGCCACCCAGGCCTGCAGGGCCACGGGCGGCTGCTCCATCTCTTCCAGCACGGTGCGCGCCTCGTCCACCCGATCGAGGTCCAGCAGGACGTGGATCCGGCCCCGGGCGCAAGGCACCGAGCCCGAACGTCCCAGGGCGCAGCGCTCCAGCATCCCCAGGGCCACCAGCGAGCCGTTCTCGGCCGAGCTCTGGCCGGCCAGCCGGTACAAGGCGCTCTCCAGGCCGCTGTCGATCGCCAGCGCCGCCCGCCACAGGGCCAGCGCCTCGTCCAGCTCGCCCTGCTGGTCGAGCTGCGCGGCGCGATGGGCCAGGAGCTGGGCCTGCTGGCGGGAGCCGAGCTCGTGTGCGTCCTGCTGGAGCAGGGGGGCGCGAGCCTGGTCGTCGGCGGACCCGAAGCCCTCCAGCAGCGAGGCGAGGCGGATGGCGGGATCATCGCCGTGCTCCTGGAGCAGGCGCTGTCCCAGGGCGGCGGCCCCGGCCTCGTCGCCGGCCTGCAGCAGCACCCTGCGGTACAGCAAGGCCCAGCGCGGAACCGCCAGCTCGTCCGGGCTCGGCGTCCAGCTGCTCAGGGCGAGCGGACCGTCGCCTCGCTCCAGGGCGATGCGCGCGCGCAGGCGAGGCTCGGCCAACGGGCCGGCCTCTTCCAGCCGCGCCGCCGCCTGCCCGGCCCGACCATCGGCCACCAGGAAGCGCGCCTCGATCTGGGCCAGCTCCAGCTCGGGCGCCCCACGCTCGGCCGCCAGGCCGATCGCCTCGCTCGCCCCCGCCCGCCAGGCCAGCCCGCCTTCCAGCTCTTCCCACAGGCGGATCCGCGCCAGGGCCAGCGACAGCTCGGAGGTCCCGCGTCCCTCGGGCGGTCGCTCCAGCTCGGCGGTGAGGCTCGCCTCGAGCTCGGCCACGGCCTGGCGGTCGCCACGCTCGATCCGCTGCTCCAGCAGCCCCAGCTCGACGCGCTCCTGGCGGTCGCGGAGCACGCGCACCGTCAGCCAGGCCGTCAGGCCCATCACCACCATCAGCAACAGCGCGACCAGGACCAGCAGGCCCAGGCGCTTGCCCATCGCCGCGGGCTCGGGCTGAGGGAGGATGTGGGTCTCGACCTCGTGGAAGGGGTCGGCGACCGGCGGATTGGGGGTGGGCCGCTTCTCGATCACCTCGATCGGCCCCTCGCGGGGGGGGGCCGGGGGGGCCGGCTCCACCTCGCCCTCTTCGCGGCGGGTCAGGACGACCAGGTCCTCGTCTTCGGCCTCCAGGTAGTCGCCGTCCTCGCGGAGGGGCTCCTCGGCGGCGGGGGAGGCCATGCCCATGCTTCGCTGCCAGGCGCGCAGATCCAGGGGATCCCGAGGCGCCTCGGTCCCCGGCACCGGCTGGTGGATCCCGCCCTCGACCGACGCCAGCCCGACCGCCCCCCCCGGCTTGCGGATCACCTGCATGATCTGCGTGTCGCCGCCCAGATCCTCGTAGGAGGCCCCCGAGTCCGTGAGCTCTGCCTCGGGCGGCTGCTGCATCTCCTCGGGGCTGGCCAGCCCGATCGCGGCCGTCACCTCTTCATCCTCGACCGGGGCCTTGCGCCGGCGCTCGCCGGGCCCGCCGCGGAAGAGGTCGGGGAAGGCGAGCCCCGAGGCCGAGGTGCCGTTCTCGTCCCGGCTGATCTCAGCGGTCGGCGGATCGGCGAGGCCCAGCTCGCTGACCCGCGCGCTGACGGTGTGCTCGGCGGCCTCCCACTCCCCCGGCTCGGCCGCTTCGCGCACGAGGTCGGCCAGGCTGCGCCCCTTGGGCAGGAAGTCGCCCTGCACGCCCCACAGCAGCAGGTCGACCCGGTAGTTGTGCGGGTCCAGCCGCTTGGTCCGCTCCAGGAGGGAGCGGGCGCGGAGGAAGCTGCCGCTGGCGAGGTAGGACTCGGTCAGGGCCAGCAGCTGCCGCGGGTCGGTCGATCGCTCCAGCTCGCGGGCGTTGGGGGGCGGAGCGGGAGGAGGCTCGGCGGTGCGCGCGCGCAGCACCTCCAGCTCGGGGTGGTCGGGAGCCAGGGTCTGCACCTGCTCCAGCAGGCGCTGCGCGCGGGCGGGCCAGCCGCGGGCGAGGAAGACCCGGGCGGTCAGCACCAGCACCTCGACGTCCTCGGGCGCCTGCTGGGAGGCCTCTCGCAGGCGCACCCAGGCTCGATCCATCAGGCAGAGGCGCAAGAAGGCGCGGGCCTGGGCCAGCAGGCCCAGCAGGCTGACCTCTCCCCCGCGCTCCCAGGCCTCCACCAGCCGGATGACGCCCTGGACGTCACCCTCCCGCTCCAGGAAGCGGATCGCCCGCTCGATCTCCGGCCGGCCAATGTCGATGTTCGGGGCCGGGGTCGTCCGCATCCAAACCACTCTTGAAGGTGGTCCGGACTATATCATCCGGCGCGCGCCGGCCGGCTTCAGCCCAGGGTCGCCTTCAGCTCTTGGGTGAGCAGCGGGCAGATCTCGAAGATGTCGCCGTGGATGCCGTAGGTCGCGAGGCCGAAGATCGGCGCCTCGGGGTCCTTGTTGATGGCCACGATGACCTTGCTGGTCCGCATGCCCGCCAGGTGCTGGATCGCGCCGGAGATGCCGCAGGCGATGTACAGCGAGGGGTTGACGACCTTGCCGGTCTGGCCCACCTGCTCGTTGTGCGGCGCGTAGCCGGCGTCCACCGCGGCCCGGCTGGCGCCGGGGGTGGCGTGCGCGGCCGCGGCCAGGGGCCGAATCAGGGAGTCGAAGCCCTCCTTGCTCTTGACCGAGCGACCGCCGCTGACGATGCGGTCCGCCTCGGTCAGATCGACCACACCGGCGGTGCTGGCCTCGGTCGCGACGACCTTGGTGGCGGCCTCGACCGGGTCCTGCCCGACGCTGAGGGCGACGAGCTCGGCGCTGCCCGCCCCCGCCGCCGGCGCCGGGAAGGAGTTGGGCCGCACGGTGAAGAGGGCCAGCGGGCTGCGCACGCGCACATCGCTCAGCGCCTTGCCGGCGTACTGGGGGCGCCGGCCGACGACCGCGCCGCCGTCCAGACGGAGCTCGGTCACCTCGGTCGCGTAGCCCGCGCCCAGCCGGGCGGAGAGGCGCGGGAAGGCGTCCTTGCAGGCCGGGCTGGCCGGCGCCAGCACCACCGCCGGATCGGCCGCGCTGATGGCCGCCGAGAGGGCCTGGACCCAGGTGGAGGGGTTGTAGTGCGCGAAGCGGTCGCCGCTGGCGACGAAGACCCGCGAGGCGCCGTAGGCCCCCAGATCGCCGGCCTGGTCGGTGCCGATGGCCACCGCCGTGACCGGTCCACCACCCGCGAGCTCGAGGGCCTTGCCCAGCAGCTCGTAGGCGGTCTTCTTGAAGTGTCCGCCTTCAAATTCGGCGACGACGAGGATTCCAGTTCCCATGATGTGCTCCTGATTCGTTGAAGTCGATGAAGGGGTTCAGATGACCTTGGCCTCGCTGCGGAGCAGGGAGACGAGCTCCTTGACCCGAGCGGCGTTGTCGCCCTGGAGGATGCGACCCGCGGGGCGCTGCGGCGGGAGCGTCCAGGCGCTGTCCACCACCAGGGCGGCGCCGGCGCCGACCGTCGAGGCGTCCAGGCCCAGGGCGGCGGCGCCCTTGACGTCGATGGCCTTCTTCTTGGCCATCATGATGCCCTTGAGCGAGGCGTAGCGCGGCTCGTTGAGGCCCTTGTCCGCGGTCAGCACCGCCGGGAAGCCGCCCTGCACCACATCCAACGACCCGCCGCCGCTGGTGCGCCAGGCCTTGAAGCCGGCGCCGTCGACCTCGAGCTTGCTGACGCTGCCGACATGGCCCCAGCCCAGCAGCTCGGCCACCATCGCGGGGACCTGGGCGTTGTCGCCGTCGATGGCCTGCTTGCCGGCCAGGACCAGGCTGATGCCCTCGGCCTTGATGGCCGCCGCCAGGATTCGGGCCAGGCCCAGGCAGTCGCTGCCCTCGAAGCCGGGGTCCTCCAGGCGCAGGGCCCGGTCGGCGCCCATCGCGAGCGCGTCGCGGATGCGCTGCTCGACATCCTTGCCGCCCACGGTCAGCAGCACCACCTCGGTCGCCTTGCCGGCCTCCTTCAAGCGGAGGCCCTCTTCGACCGCGAACTCGTCGTAGGGGTTGATGGTCCACTTGACGTCGCCGGTGGCGATGCCGGTGGAGGGGTCGGCGATACGGACCTGGGTATCGGTCGCAGGCACCTGCTTGAGCAACACACCGATCTTCACGAGGGACTCCTTGCCGGGCTGGAGGGCCTGACTGTGGGGTTGGAGGGAGAGGGGTTGGAGGGAGAGGGGTCGGAGGGAGAGGGGGTCTGGGGAGCGCAGCCGCTCTCCATACCTCGCAAGAACAGCTCGACCACCTGAGAGGCGGCGTTCTCGAGGTTGAAGCGGTCCCGCTTGCGGGAGAGCACCCACTGGATCGAGATCTCGTCGAGGGCCCCGAAGAAGGCCCACTGGGCGAGGAAGGGGTCGACATCGGGGCGAACTCGACCTGCCGCCTGGCCCGCGCGGACCAGCTCGCCGAAGACGTCGAGGTATCGCCACAGCATCTCGGGTCGGTACTCGCGCAGGAAGCGGTGCGACTGGCGCAGCTCGACCTGCAGCACCTGCGCCAGGGCGGGGTGCTCCTCGATGGCCCGGAAGTGGTGGCGCGCGTAGGCCCGTATGCGGTCGATCGGGTCCTGGGACTCCGCCAGCGTCGCCTGGAGCATGTCCAGCAGCAGCGCCATCTTCTCTTCGAAGATGACCAGCAGCAGGTCCTCCTTGTTCTTGAAGTAGAGGTAGATCGTCCCGTCGGCGACCCCGGCCTTGCGCGCGATGTCGCTGATCCGAGCGGCACGGAAGCCCTTGTCCGCGAAGACCTCCACCGCCGCCTCGATGATGCGGTCGCGCTTGTCAGGGCGACTGGTCTCCGCGCTGCTCACGGCCGGGTTCCAGGAGAGAGGGCCAACTGAATGAAGGCTCACTCATTATGGACCGCAGGCCCGATCGGCAAGGCCCGCCCGCTGCTTTCAGCGCTTGTCCCGCAGGGGGATCAGCGCTTGTCGCGCTTCGCCAGGAAGCGCTCGACCGCGCCAGCCACATCCGGATCGGGGACGCCCGCCCAGTCGGCCAGGAACTGCTTCAAGCCGCTGTCGGTCAGGGGGTGGTTGACCAGCTTCTTCAAGGTCGAGAAGGGGATCGTCGCCACATGGGCGCCGGCCGTGGCCACCTGGGCGACGTGCAGCGGGTGGCGGATGCTGGCGGCCAGCACCTGGGTGTTCAGGTCGGGGTAGTTCATGTAGATCTGCACGATCTGCTCGATCAGCTGCACCCCGTCGATGCTGAGGTCGTCCAGCCGCCCGATGAAGGGCGAGATGTAGGCGGCGCCCGCCTTGGCCGCCAGCAGCGCCTGGGCGGCCTGGAAGCAGAGGGTGACGTTGACGTCGATGCCGTCGTCGGCCAGGACTCGGGTGGCCCGGATGCCGTCGATGGTCAGCGGGATCTTGACGACGACATGCTCGCTGACCTGGGCCAGCAGGCGGCCTTCCTTCACCATGCCTTCCCAGTTGGTGGCCACTGTCTCGGCCGAGACCGGGCCCTGCACGATCTCGCAGATCTGGTCGATGGTCTCGACGAAGTCGCGGCCTTCCCTGGCGATCAGGCTGGGGTTGGTGGTGACGCCGTCGATGACGCCCCAGGAGTGAGCCTCGCGGATCTCGTCGAGGTTGGCGGTGTCGAGGAAGATCTTCATGGCGGGCCCCTGGGCGGAGAGCGGGTGGAGAGGACGAGGCTGCGGGTATGCCGCGGGAATGGCCCTCGCAAGCGTCGAACCAGCCACCAGCACGCCGACCGGGGCACAGCCCGTCCGCACCCGAGGCGGGGGCAGATCGGCCAGGCAGCGCTCGGTCCCGGGCAGGCGCAGCTCGGGGGCGATCTCCAGGGCCGGCAGCAGCGCGAAGTCCCGCTGGGCGAGGCCAGGATGAGGCAGGGTCAGGCCAGGACCGCTCCTGCGGATCCCCTCCATCCACAAGATGTCCAGGTCGATCAGCCGGTCGGTCCAGCGGGGGCTGACCCGGCGACCCACCCGGGCCTCGATCGCCTTGCAGAGCCCCAGCAGGCCGCGCGGCGAGTGGGAGCTGCGGATCAGCAGGGCCGCGTTCAGGAACCCTCCCCTCGCCTCCCCCATCGGCCGACTGCTCCAGGCTCGAGAGAGGCGCAGCAGCTCGACCCCGGGCGCGCGGGCGAGCAGCCGCACGGCCAGCTCCAGGGCGCGCTCCCGCTGTCCCAGGGAGCTGCCGAGCCCCAACAAGGCCAGCCCCGGTCCCACCCTCAGCCGCCCCGGATGAGCATCGCCCGCTCTTGACCCACCACCTTCTCGGCCAGGGAGGCCTCCTCGACGCTGCTGCGAACCACCCCATCGGGGGCCAGGATCCACTCCCCGTCCAGGGGGTCCGGCGGCAGCTCGCCCAGGGCCGAGAGCGACGGCGGCGCCTGGCCGTGCTGCTGCACCCAGGCCCGGTAGGCCTCGGTCAGGCCGCTGGAGTACTCGTCGTGCATGATGCGCCGGTAGCGGTGCTTCAGGGCCTCGCGGGCGGCCGGCTCGGTCTCGTGCTCCAGCTCCTCGCGCAGGTAGTGCAGGGCCGTCTGGCGCTGGCCCTTGCGGTCCAGGAAGCCGGCCGATGCCGCGCGGTACCAGGGCGGCGCCTTGGGCAGCTCGGCGGCGATGCGCAAGTACCGGGCCGCCTCTTCGGCGTCGTCCCGGTACAGCCAGGCGTTCATGCCCAGCGAGAAGGGGAAGTAGGGGTCTTCCGGCTTCGCCTCCATCCCCAGCCCGAAGATCTCGTCGCTGCCTTCGATGTCGTCCAGCAGGCGCATCATCGAGCCGCCGTAGAAGTAGCCCGTGCGCCAGCTCGGATCGAGGCGCACCACCGCCCGGATCGAGGCCAGCAGGAACTGCTTGCCATGCTCGTCGGGATGGTCCAGCTGATCGGCGAAATTAAGCGCCACCCGGATCCACATCAGGTCGCCCAGCATGACCTGCTGCCCCATCGACGCCGCTCGCATCATGTCCGGGTCGGGGATCACCTTGCCGCTTCGGTAGCGGTCCTGGCCCAGGCGCTCGGCGTCCACTCGAAGCTGCGCTCGGTGGGCGAAGCCACCAGCGAGCAGGCAGAAGAGCAACAGGGCCAGGGTCTGGAGCGAGCGCATCGGTGCGAGGGCCTCGGCCTGGACACTAGCCGCTCAAGGCCCCGCTGACGAGCCCAGGAGCTCCTCCACCTTGCGCTCCAGCTCCAGCGGATCCACCGACTCCGCCAGGAGCTCGGCGAAGGCCGCCTCGTCCCCGTCGCGGCGGGCGACCACGGCGCGGACCACCCGATCGCGACCCATCGGATCCAGGGGAGCTCCGTCCAGGGTCCGGGCGGCCCGATCCCACTGCCCCAGCCCAGCCTGGGTCGCCGCGAGGCTGCCGGCCAGCTCGCCGGTCCGCGGGCAGCCGCGGCTGAGGGCGAAGCGTCCGGCCGCCTCGGCCTGCACCGGCGGGAGGAGCTCGGCCGCGGCGGTGACGAGCCGGTCGCAGCCCTCGCGGGAGGGCGGATCCTGGTCCAGCGCCTCGACCAGCAGGCCCAGGGCGCGGTGCTCTTCGCCGTCCCGCAGCAGGGTCATCGCCAGGCCGGTCTTGGTGTAGGGCGAGCCCAGGACCGCGTGATCGTGCTCCCACAGCGGGCGATCGCCCTGCCACTGCGGCAAGCGGCCGTGGATCAGGAGCAGCGCGGGGACCGCCAGCAGGGCCAGCAGTCCCCTCGCCCGCTCGGGCAGGACGGCGGCCAGCCAGATGCCCAGGCCGGCCATCGGCAGGTAGGTGAAGCGCTCGCCGATGCCTCCCTTGTCGGCGATCGGCACCAGCACCGGCAGCAGGGTCAGCAGCAGCCAGAGCAGCCCGGCCAGGGCCAGCCGACCGCGGCGCAGCGCCCCCCAGAACAGCAGCAGCCAGCCCACCAGCCCGAGGCCCACCCGCCAGGGCGGCTCCTGGTACAGCCACTCCAGGCTGCGAGAGGCGCTCAGCGGCCAGCCGATCAGCAGGTCGGCGCCCCAGGTGCCCAGCAGCTCCAGGCCGTTGCGCGCGAGCAGCATCCAGCCCGAGAGCTCGGGCAGGCCCGCGCCGTGTACCCCCGCCAGCAGGCGCATGGCGATGCCGACGCCGATGCCCAGGCCCAGGGCGAGGTAGCGGGCAGGCTGCGGCCGCTGACCGCTGCCGAGATCCAGCAGGCCCAGCAGCAGCGGCAGCAGGACCACCGACTCCTTGGCCAGCATGGCCCCCAAGGCCAGGACCGCCGCCAGGAGCAGCCGACGCCGGCCCACCGTCGACCCGCTCAGGGCCCACAGGGCGGAGAAGGCCAGGGCCGCCGCCATCGGGTCGTTGCGCGCCGCCACCCAGACTACGGCCTCGCTCTGCTTGGGGTGCAGGGCGAAGACCGCCGCCGCCATCAGGGCAGGTCCCGCACCCAGCCGCGGCCGCAGGGTGCCGGCCAGGGCGAAGACCGCCAGCAGGTGCCAGAGCAGGCTGTGCAGGTGGTAGCCCGCCGGGCTCAGCCCGAAGAGCTGCCGATCCAGGTACAGGCTCAGCAGCATCAGCGGTCGGTAGTAGCCGCTGACGCCCTCGCCGGCGGGGGTGCCGTCCCACAGATCGGTCGTGAAGAAGGAGAGCGGGCTGCTGCCATCCCGCAGCCGCTCGTTGAGCAGGATCAGCCCCTCGTCATCCCAGACGAAGCCCGCCTGTCCGACCCCGGCGTAGGCCAGGGCCGTCAGGGCCAGCAGCAGCGGCAGGGCCCAGCGGCGAGCGGGGGACGGCGGGTCGGTCGGCATCGGCGGCAGAAAAACAGAAAGCGGGCGGATCCGCAAGGATCCGCCCGCCGCTGTTGATCCCGGATGGATCAGTAGATGTTGTTCGCCGTGTTCATGGTGGCGTTGATGGTCTTGGTGGCGGTGTAGTCGGCGGGGGTGCCGTCGCCGTCCACATCGCAGACGCCGGTGACCTGGAAGTCGTTGGCGCCGGTCGAGGCGGCCGCGTAGGAGCCGCGGACCTCACCGTCCGGCGACCAGCCCACGACCGCGAAGTCGGCGGGGTTGGTCCAGGCGTTCTGGACCTTGCTGACGGCGCTGGCCGCCACGGGGGCCGCGGCGAGGTTGACGTAGCCGTCGAAGGAGGCGTCGTAGGCGATCTCGGCGGTCTTGATGCCGTCGACGTTGCCCGGGACCTCCGAGCGCTTGGCGCGGAGCTGCATCTCGACGAAGTTCGGGATGGCGATGGCGGCCAGGATGCCGATGATGGCGACGACGATCATGAGCTCAACGAGGCTGAAACCCTTCTTGCTGTACATGGCTCTCTCCTTTGGGGTGTGAGACCGGTAGGTTGTTGGGGCGCCGCGCTCACGGCTCCGGTCGCAGGAATCTAAAGCAAGGGGCGTGCCAACTCTCCGGCCCTCTAAACTTTTCGTGTTTTCAGCGCCTTACAAACCAGGCCCGACCCACCTGCCGCTTCACTGACGCAACCTGTCGTTTTGTGACTGACAAAATTCGTCAGCTGACAAAAATCGTCAGTCGGTCCCACCATCGTCCAGCCCGAACTTGGCCAGCCGGTAGCGGAAGGAGCGGAAGCTCATCTGCAGCAGCCGGGCGGCGTTGGTCTTGTTGCCGTCGGCGGCCTCGATCGCCCGCAGCAGCCAGGCCCGCTCTTGCGAGGCCAGCAGCGCGTCGAGGTTGAGCCCTTCGGGCGGGAAGCCCTGCTCCTCGGCGACCGGCACGGTCGAGGCTACGCCCCCGCGCAGCTTCTCGGGCAGGTCCTCGAGCCCCAGCAGCGGGCCCTGGCTGAGCGCCACCGCCCGCTCGACGACGTTCTGCAGCTCCCGCACATTGCCGGGGAAGTGCCAGGCGCGCAGCGCGTCCAGCGCCGGCGGGCTGATGCCGACGAGCTCCTTGCCGTACTCCTCGCCGAAGCGCTTGAGGAAGTGGCGGGCCAGGTCCGCGATGTCGTCCGACCGCACCCGCAGCGGCGGCAGCACGATGCGCACCACGTTGAGGCGGTAGTACAGGTCCTCGCGGAAGCTGCCGTCGGCGACGGCGTCCTCCAGCCGCACATTGCAGGCGGCGACGATGCGCACATCCACCTCGACCTCGCGCACGGCGCCGACCGGGGTGAAGCGCCGCTCCTGGATGGCCCGAAGCAGCACGACCTGCGCCGACAGCGGCAGGGAGACCACCTCGTCCAGGAAGAGGGTGCCGCCGTGGGCGGCCTTGATCAGCCCGGCCTTGTCGCGGACCGCGCCGGTGAAGGCGCCCTTGACGTGGCCGAAGAGCTCGCTCTCCACCAGGGCCTCGGGGATGGCGCCGCAGTTGACGGCCACGAAGGGCTCGTCGCGACGGGCCCCGCTGAAGTGGATGGCGCGGGCCACCATCTCCTTGCCGCTGCCGCTCTCGCCCTCGATCAGGCAGTTGATGCGCGTGTCCTTGATGCGGCGGACCAGGTCGTAGACCTCTTGCATGGGCTTGCTGGAGCCCACCAGCCCGCCCAGGTGGTACTGCCCCCGGACCTCAGACCGCAGGCGCTCGACCTGGACCTCGAGCCGATGCCGCTCCAAGGCCCGGCGCACGACCAGCAGCAGCTCGTTGTTGTTGAAGGGCTTGGTGATGTAGTCGGCGGCCCCTACCCGCATCGCCTCGACCGCCGACTCGGTCGAGCCGTAGGCCGTGACCACGACCACCTCGACATCCCGCCGATCGCGGGCGGCGAGGCCCTTGAGCTCGCGCAGCAGCTCGATGCCGCTCATCCCCGGCATGTTGAGGTCGGTGAGCACCAGGTCGGGCCAGTCCTGGCGAGCCTGACTCAGCGCGCGCTCCCCGCTCTCGGCCACATCGACGACATAGCCCTCGCGGCTGAAGAGGATGCGCAGGAACTGCCGCATGGACAGCTCGTCGTCGACCACCAGGATCCGCTCAGCCATCGACCTCCAGCACCTCCAGGTGCTGGCTATCACGAGAGGCGGTGCGCTCGCTGTCCACCGGTCGAGCGGGCCCATCCCCCGTCGGGAAGCTGAGCAGGAAGGCCGTGCCCTGGCCGGGCTTGCTGTAGACCGCGATCGAGCCGCCATGCGCGCGCACGATGCGCTCGACGTTGGCCAGGCCCAGGCCGGTGCCGCCGGAACGTGTGCTGAAGAAGGGGTCGAAGATGCGGCCCAGGTGCTCGGCCGGGATGCCCACGCCGGTGTCGCGGATCTGCAGCTCGGCGGTGCCCACGCGCCGCGAGGCGGTGATCACGATCATCCCCGACTCGGGCATGTGCTGGGCGGCGTTGAGCAGCAGGTTCCACAGCACCTGCCTCACCCGACCGGCGTCCAGGGAGACCAGCCCCAGGCTCGCCTCTCCCTCCAGCTCGACCTCGACCCGGCCGCGGTAGCGCGGGTCGGTCCCGAAGGAGCGCACCACCTCGCGCACCAGGTCCACCAGGTCGACCTGGAGCAGATCCAGCCGCGGTGGCCGAGCCGCGTCCAGGAACTCCTCCACCAGCGCGTCGAGGCGGTCGACCTCGCGCAGGGCGATCTCCTGCAGCTCGTCGGGCTTGTCTGCCTTCATGATCTGGATGGCGCCGGAGAGGCTGGCCAGCGGGTTGCGGATCTCGTGCGCCATCGCCGCCGCCAGCTTTCCCACCGCCGCCAGCCGCTCGTCCCGCTGGACGGCGGCCTCCATCTCCCGCATCCGGCTGACATCCTGCACCAGCACCAGGCTCTCGCCATTGGGCCGGAGGTGGCGGGTGCACAGCAGCTGCAGGACAGCCTCCTCCTGGACGAGGCGGACCTCCCAGGCATGTCCCTCGCCAGGCAGGGCCTCACCCAGCATCCTGCCTTCGACCTCTCCCAGCAGGCGGCGACCGACCCCGTTGCAGGCCACGATCCGGCCCTCGTCGTCGACCTCGACCGTGCCGACCTCCAGCTCGTTGAGCAGCATGGCGCGCTCGGCGGCCATCGCTCGGCCGAGCTGGACCTGCCGATCCAGCAGGCCCCGCATCCCGCGGGTCAGCTGCATGGAGAGGGCGCCGACCAGGCCCATGGCGAAGAGGTGCAGGACCAGGCCCTGGACATCGACCACCTGGTGCCCCTCCGCCAGCCAGGGGAGGCCGCCGCTCCAGGCCAGGCCCAGGACGGCGGCGAAGCAGGCGGCGTCCAGCAAGACCACCACCGCGATCCCCCAGGAGGGCAGCAGGAAGGGGGCGGCGATGATGTTCAGGAAGTACAGGACCGTCAGCGGGCTGGCGCCTCCACCGGTCAGGGCGACCAGGGCGCTGACCAGGACCGCGTCGAAGACCACCTGGAACCAGCCGAAGCGGACCAGGTTGACCTGCCGGTGGACGGCGGCGGCGCTGACCCCCCAGACCAGGAAGGCGACGGCCACGATGCGGAAGGCGGCGGCCGGGGGCTGAGCCGCCTCGGTGGCCAGGGTCGACAGGCCCCCCGCCAGCAGCAGCAACGCGAAGCTCAGCCCGATCTTGGCCGCGGTGTAGACGCCGACGGGCAGCTTCTCGACGGGCTCTGCCCCCTCTCGCAGCAGAGTCCACCGGGTCGGCATCAGGTCACCCGTTCAGCCACCGATGGTGGAGGCCATGGTGAAGATCGGCATGTACATGGCGATGACGAGGCCGCCGATGACGACACCCATCACGACCATGATCGCCGGCTCCATCAGGCTGGTGACGGCCTCGACCGCGGCGTCGACCTCGTCTTCGTAGAAGTCGGCGATCTTGTTGAGCATGACGTCCAAGGCGCCGGTGGCCTCGCCGACGCCGATCATCTGGCAGACCATCTCGGGGAAGACCCCGGTCTCGGAGAGCGGCTCGGCGATGGTGCGGCCCTCGGAGATGGCGTCCCGCACCCGCGAGATGCCCTTCTCGATGATCACATTGCCCGCCGTCCGACCGCAGATGTCCAGGGCTTCCAGGATGGGCACGCCGCTGGCGATCATGGTGCCGAGCGTGCGGGTGAAGCGCGCCACGGCCGTCTTTCGCAGCAGGTCGCCGAAGACCGGCAGCTTCAGCAGGGCGCCGTCGATGATCATCCGGCCCCGGTCGGTCTTGTAGGCCTGGCGGAGGCCCACGACGGTCAGGACGATGCCGATGATGACGAAGAAGAAGTTGTTCTGAAGCCACTTGCTGAGGGCGATGACGAACATCGTCGGCGCGGGCAGGCTGGAGCCCATGTCGGCGAACATCTCCTCGAAGGTGGGCACCACCTTGAGCAGCAGCAGCGCCGTGACGGCGCCGGCGACCGCGGTCACGCCGGCCGGGTAGGCCATCGCCGACTTGATCTGGCGGCGCAGCTTGTCCGCCTTCTCCAGGTAGGCAGCGAGGCGGCTGAGGATCGTGTCGAGGATACCGCCGACCTCGCCGGCGGCCACCATGTTCCGGTACAGGTCGTCGAAGGTCTCGGGGTACTTGCGCAGGGCGTCGGCGAAGGTGGCGCCGGACTCGACCTGGTCCTTGATGATGGAGAGCTCTTCCCGGAAGGTCGGGTTGGGCGCCTGCTTGCTCTGGATGTCCAGGCACTGCACCAGCGGCAGGCCCGAGTCGATCATCGTGGCGAACTGCCGGGTGAAGATGACCAGGTCCTTGTTGGTCACCTTCTGCTTGAGGAAGGCCGGCATCTTCAGGTTGATGTTGACGCTACCCAGCCCGCCGCCCTTGGCGGTCAGCGAGGTCGGGTTGATCTGCATGGCGCGCAGGCGCTTCTTGGCTGCGTCGGGATCGGGCGCCTCGATCTCACCCTTGCGGGCCTCACCGTTGGCGGACCGACCCTCGTATGCGTACATCGCCATGTGTCTGCTCCCTCAGCTTGGCAGCCCGCAGGGTACCCGAGGTGGCCTCGCCCATGCAAGGCCCGCTCCGTCCCGGTTGGTCATCGTCTCCGTCGGCTCGACGGTCCACGCTCAGTCCGAGGCCGTCGCGCGGACGACCTCTTCCATCGAGGTGTGGCCCTCGGCCAGCTTGCCCAGCGCGCTCATCCGCAGGGTCTTCATCCCGCCGCGGATCGCCTCTCGCTTCAGCTCCAGGGTCGACGCGCCGTTGAGGATGAACTCCCGCAGCTCGTCGGTCATGATCATGATCTCGTAGACGGCGATACGGCCGCGGTAGCCGGTGTTGCTGCAGTTCCGGCAGCCCTTGCCCCGCATCAGCTTGTAGTTGCCGACCTCCTCGGGGGGCACGCCCAGGTCGATCAGCGCCTGGGCGGGCACCTCGATCGGCTCCCGGCACTCGACGCAGTTCTTGCGGACCAGCCGCTGGGCGCCGATCAGGTTGACGGCGCTGGAGACCAGGAAGGGCTCGATGCCCATGTTCAGCAGGCGTGAGACCGAGCTGGGCGCGTCGTTGGTGTGCAGGGTCGAGAGCACCAGGTGGCCGGTGAGCGCCGCCTTGACGCCGATCTCGGCCGTCTCGAAGTCGCGGATCTCGCCGACCATGATGACGTCGGGGTCCTGCCGCAGGAAGCTGCGCAGCGAGCTGGCGAAGTTGAGGCCGATGCTCTCGTGCATCTGGACCTGGTTGATGCCGAAGAGGTTGAACTCGACCGGGTCCTCGGCGGTGCAGATGTTGGTGGTGGTCTTGTTGAGCTCGGACAGCGTCGAGTACAGCGTGGTCGTCTTTCCCGAGCCGGTCGGGCCCGTGATCAGGATCATGCCGTAGGGCTTGTCGATCTCCTTCTTGAAGTCGGCCAGGACCTTCTCTTCGAAGCCGAGCTTGGTCATGTCCAGCTGCAGGTTGCTCTTGTCGAGCAGCCGCATGACGACCTTCTCGCCCCAGAGCACCGGCAGCACGCTGACGCGGAAGTCCATCTCGCGGCCGCGGCCCAGCTTCATCTTGATGCGGCCGTCCTGGGGCAGGCGCCGCTCGGCGATGTCCAGGTTGGCCATGATCTTCAGGCGGCTGACGATGGCGCTGCGCAGCTTGTTCGGCGGCTTCATGACCTCGTAGAGCACGCCGTCGATGCGGAAGCGGATCCGCATCGACTTCTCGTAGGGCTCGACGTGGATGTCGCTGGCGTTCTTGCGGATGGCGTCCAGCAGCACCAGGTTGACCAGCTTGACGACCGGCGCCTCGCCCGCGCTCTTCTCGAGGTCGACGACGTCGATGTCCTCGTCCATCTCCTCGCCGAAGGCCATCTCGGCGTCGTCGGCGGCGTCGAAGTCGAGCATCACCTCGTCGAAGCTGACGTTGCTGGTGTAGTACTTCTCGATCGCCTCGGCGATGGCCTGCTCGCTGGCGACGACGACCTCGACGTTGAGCTTGCTGACGAACTTGACGTCGTCGATGGCGTAGATGTTGGAGGGGTCCGCCATCGCGATGATGAGGGTGTTGCCCGTCCGGTTGATCGGGATGACCTGGTGCCGGTTGACGACCTCCTTGGGGATGACCTTGAGCACCTCGCCGTCGATCTCGAAGTCGGCGAGGTTGATGCTGGGCACGCCGTACTGCTTGCTGAGGAAGGCCGTCAGCTCGCTCTCTTCGATGTAGCCCAGGCGGGTCAGCTCGTGGGAGAGGCGCGAGCCGCTGGCCCGCTGCGCGTCCACCGCCCGCTTGAGCTGGAGCGAGCTGATGACCTTCTCCTTGACCAGCAGCTCACCCAGGCGAGCCGAGCTCCTCTCGTTACCCTTGGACATTGCTCACTCCTCGGCCGGTGTCTCGGCCAGCGATTTCCCGAACGGGGCGCACTCTACCTCAGGCGAGGCTCGAATCGGGACCCGCGCCGCCGGCGATCAGCGCCTCGACCAGCGGTTCGGCCTCCTCGGCGGGTTGCCAGCCCGCGACGGCGGCCGCGGGCGCGCGGCGCTCCACCCGGGCCACCGTGTCAGCCCAGGACCAGCCCGGGCTGCCGATCGGGACCTCCCGGTGCTCGGGCCAGCTCCCGCCGCGGGTGGTCTGGACCCGCACATCGGCGCCCAGCAGCAGCTGCAGCTCGTCCAGGCGGGCGTCGCCCAGGTCACCGGACCGGTAGCGCAGCCGCTCCGCCAAGGCGGCGGGGCGCAGGCGGGCCAGCTGCACCAGGCCGGCGACGTCTTGGGGTCCAGGCAGCGCCGGGATGCCGAAGTCCTCGCGAGCCTGCGCGGCGCGACGCAGATCCTCGGCGCCCAGGCCGGCCAGCAAGGGGCCCAGCACCTCGACGAGGTGGTCCACAAAGCGCATGGTGCGCGCCATGTCGTGGCTCAGGTGCACCTTCGAGGCGACCTGGGCGATGGCCTCGCGCTGCGCCGTCGGTCGGTCCGCGGCCCGCAGCAGGTGGGCGTCGTAGGCCCCCTCGGCCAGCATCAGGCCGATCGCCTCGGGCAGCCGCGAGGTCATGGCCAGCCGACCCGCCGCCGGCCAGCGCCCGACCAGGCCGTGCAGGCCAAAGCCGACCGCGCCGAGGCGAACCTCGATGCGCTCGACCTGGTCGGCGCGAAGCCGCTTGTCGGCCGCCTTGACGTGGCGAGCCAGGACCTCCTCCACCCCCTGGAGGGCGCTCTGCAGCGGCAGGGCCAGCGGGTGGGCGGGGAAGCTGCTGCTCATGCTCAGCCAGGCGCGGCCCCAGCCCGTGAAGGCGTGGCGGAGCGGCACCGGGCTGAGCCGGTCCAACAGCCCCCCCCGGGCGTCGAGCAGGTCCAGAGGCCCGCTCGCCCCCGCCCGAGCGAGCTCGACCGCGTCCAGCCCCGCCACCGCCGCCGAGGCCTGCGAGATGGCCGCCGCGCCGTCGCCCCCCAGCAGCTCACGCGAGCCGAGGGAGCCCGCTCCGACCGAGGCCAGGGCCAGGGCCGAGGCCAGCTGCGGCGGGTTGAGGCCGCCCAGCAGCCCGGCGACGATGACCGCAGCCCAGGAGGAGACCACCAGCTGGCCCCGACCCGGCGCGGGCGCCATCGCCAGCGAGAGGCCCAGCCGTCCGGCGACCTCGTTGGCCGCCACCGTGGCCCGGACCAGCGCGTCCAGGGTCTGTCCGCGGCTGAAGGCCCAGGCGACCGGAACGGCCACGGCGCCGACGCGGCCGCCGAGCTGGACATCATCCAGCTCCAGCGCGCCCGCCATCGCCACATGCAGGCGCACCGCCTCCCGGCGCGGCGCCCGCCCGCCCAGGCAGAGCGCGGCGGCCCCACGGCTCCCGGCGCCGGGTGCGAGGGCCGCGAAGCCCGGATCGGAGCTCATGACCTGGACCGCGCCGGCCAGGCTCAGGTGCTGCAGGCGCGCCCGTTCGGCCACCGGACCCGGCAGGGGAGCCTCGAAGATCTCGCCCGCCCGGCGTGCCAGTTCCCGGATTGTGCTGCTCACCTGTGACCTCCGTCAGTAGTCGATGCTCGTCTGCAGCCCGGCGGTCCACAGGGTCCCGCCGATGGGCAGGCTACCACCATCCACCGGGGCGCCGGCCCGGTAGGGCGTGGTGTCCACCGCCAGCTGCCCCTCGCCCAGCACCTGCGCCTGGACGTGGAGGTCCCAGCGCACCGGCCCCGCCACCAGGTCGAAGGGGTCGCCGTGGGCGACGCCCAGGCCTCCGGCCAACAGCAGCCGGTCGGCGTCCAACAGCGCGGTGCTGGCGCCCTGGGCGCGCAGCGCGGCGGGCTCGTACCCGGCGGCGAGACGCACCACGCCTTGCAGCCAGCCGAGGCCCTGGCCGGGCTCCCAGCGGGGGAGGGTCAGCTCGCCGCCGCCGCGGACCGAGGTCGTGTTGCGCAGCTCGCCGCCGGCCGGGTTGCCGTCCTCGATCGGGACCGAGGCGTCCCCCAACAGCTGGCTGCGCACCTCGCTGTCCACCACCTGCGCGACGCTGAGCTGCATCGGGCCGAAGCGGGTGTGGCGCCCATCCAGGAAGAGCACGAAGCGGTCCTCGCGGCGGTAGGCCGCGCCGAAGGCCCACTGCTCGGGCAGGTAGTGGTCGAAGACCACCAGCCGCAGCGGCGCGAGCAGCGTCAGGCCCATCGGCCCCAGCTCGCCCACGTCCTCGACCTGCACATTGGCCTGCAGATCGACCTCGACGTCGACCGGGACGCCGGTCGAGGCCCGCCAGGTCGCGCCCAGGGCGAGGCCCTCCAAGGCGGGCGCCACCCGGCCGACGTCCCAGTGCAGCGCCGCCATCGGCGCCAGGGCCGGGACGATGTCGACGGTCATCAGGTGGGGATCCAGGCTCAGCTCGCTGATCAAGGCCTCGACCCCGGTGTCCCCCTCCTCTGCCCCTCGCAGGTGCAGGTCCAGGGTGGTGGTCAGGGAGAAACGCGACCGGGCGATGACCTGGACGGCCCCGCCGATGCTCAGCCCCGGGAGCTGCTCCCAGCCGAAGCCCAGCGCCATGTCGAAGCGCTGGGCTGTGTTGGAGAGCATCGGGTAGACCGGCAGGCTGGGCTCGAAGGTCTGGATCCGCAGCAGGCGGCGCACCGGGACGGTCGCGTTGAAGGCCAGCCCGAAGCGCCCGCCGATGGGCCGTCCCAGGGCGATGCTGATCGCGTCGGCCGGATCCGGGTCCACCTCGACCGACAGCGGCGGGTCGGAGTCGTCGATCAGCCCGTCCCGGTTCGTGTCCCACCAGACCCCCGGCATCGGGCGCATCGAGCCCCGCAGCAGGAAGGCCCCCACCATCAGCTGGGTGGACTCCATGTCCTGCAACAGCGCCGGATTCAGGAAGGCCGTCTGCGCGCCATCCACCAGCGCGACCCCGCCGCCGGCGCGCGCCATCCCCGGCGAGCCGAAGCCCACCAGGTCCACGGGGCCAGCCAGCGCCGTGCCGATCAGGGAGGCTAGCAGCACCGCCAGGGCTCAGGCGTAGCCGATCTCGGGCACCGGCGTCAGGGAGACCTGGCGGAGCACCTCGATGATCCCCATGGCGGACTCGTTCGGCATGGCCTCGCGCAGGCAGGCCAGCCGCCCGGCCAGGTAGGCCGTGGCGATGCCGCTGCCCTTGAAGCCGCCGCGCTCACCGTCCCGCCACTCGTAGCCGTGGGTGAGGAACTTGCCGGTCAGGCTGCCCCACTGCTGCCGAGGGAACCGGTGGGGCTGGAAGAAGTAGTACTTCTCGATCGGGCAGTCGGGGTGGGTGGCCACGCCGATCGTCTCGGGCAGGTCGGCGGGATAGGCCCGGTCGCCCTTGGGGTGGGCGGCGGCCAGGACCACGGCGTTGTTCTCGACCGCCAGCGCGCAGCAGTCGCGCAGCAGCAGCGCCTTGCCCATGTTGGGGGTCCCCAGGGACAAGCTGATCACCTTGGCGCCGGCGCGAAAGGCCGTCTCGATACCGGCCGCCATCAGGTCGGCGCTGGTGCGCAGCCGCGCGTCCATGATCCGCACGCCCATCAGGCTGACATCGGGGGCCATCATCGTGACGGCGGCCGCCATGTTGGTGCCGTGGCCGTTCTCGTCCGTGAAGTCGCCGCCCAGGATGGCGTGCCCGGTGGCGCCCAGCTGGATGTTCCAGCCGTCGATGGTGCGGCCTTGCAGCCTGGGATCCGTCACGTCGATCCCGCTGTCGATGACGGCGACCGTTACGCCCTTCCCAGTGAATTCTCGACCGCGGTATCGCATTACGCTCGACTCGGAGAGAGGGGGACGAGGGCTCTGGGCACCTCGCCGGGGAGGCAGAAGCCCGCCTGGCCCGCGGACCATATGGCCTGGGGCGTTACAGGGCAAGACGTAGCCGTGTCACACCACGTCGCCATTCCTGCCAGAGCGCGCCCTGCCGAACCCGACATAGCCTCCTCCTCGATGAAACCTGACGCTGAAATCGCCGCCGCCGTGGAGCGACCTGTGGATCCCGTCACGGCGCGGGGCGCCCGCCCGGCCGGCGCGCGTCGTCGCTCGCGGCGCAGGACCCGCGAGCCCGACCTCGCCGAGCTTCGCCTGGAGAGCACCGCCCAGGCGCTCTCGGCGCGCGGCCTTCCCACCTGGCTCCAGCCCACCACCGCCCACCGCGGGCTGGCCGGACCGGTCCTCCTCCACCTCGCCCTGGCCGGCGCCTCCCTCGGCCTCGCCCTGGCCCATCACCCCCTGCTCGGCCTGCTGCTCTTCTTCCTGCAGCTGCCCAACCTGCTGATCGACCTCGACGGCGGTCAGAGCCCGGTCCGCCGCTGGCTGCCTCGCTCTCCCGGCTGGAGCGCCGAGATCGAGCTGCAAGAGGGCGAGGAGTCGGCGGCCACCCTGCTGGTCTTCCTGCCGATGAACCCCGGCGGCGGCGCCCGACGCTCCCAGGCCCAGGGCCCGCAGCTCGCCCAGGCCGCGTTGGCCCTCGCGCAGGCCGTGGTCGACCGCCCCATCCCCGGCGCGCGGGTCCTCCTCCTGCTCGGCGCGGACGGCCCCACCTGGTTCGACGACCTCGATGTCCTCCTGCGGAACCGGCGGCACCGCAGCAACCCTCGCCGCTGCGCCCTGCTCGTCCTGCGGCCTTCCGCCTCGACCGCCACGCTGATCAACCCCGACGGGGTGGTCCGCGCCCGTTCCGCGCCGCCCGGCATGCTGACCGCCCTCGGCCCGCTGGGCCTGCCCTCCCGCCGCGGGCGCAGCGCCGCCGCCCGAGCCCGTCGCCTGGGCGTCCCCGCCATCGGCCTCTCCCTGGACCCCGCCCGCCCCGAAGAGCTCGCCGACCGGCTCCACGTGGCGCTACGATGCCTGGGCAGCCACCTGAGTCCGGAGTCGGCATGAACCTCCTGAGCCTGCTCCTCCTGACGCCCGCCTGGGGCGCCACCCTCAGCGGCACCCTGCGCACCAGCCCCGAGGGCCAGCCGATCGAAGGCACCTACATCGTCGCCTACGACTCGCGCCTCTCCTACGTCTACACCCTGACCGGGCCGGACGGTTCCTGGACCCTGGAGGGGGTCGAGGCCGGATCGTGGCGGCTCCGGGCGCTGCCTCCGGCGAGCCTGAACCGGGTCGAGCGCTACTACCCGGCCGAGCGCTCCTACTGCGCCGGAGCGGCCGTCTCGGTCCAACAGGACGACCGGGTCGAGGGCCTCGACCTGGGCCTGGAAGAGGGCGGGATGCTCCACGGCCTGCTCCAGGACGGCCAGGGGCAGCCCGTGGCCAACGCCACCGTGACGGCCTACGGCGAGAGCGAACCGGTCAGCGGGCAGTCTCGCGCCACGACCACGGACCTGGACGGGCGCTTCTCGGTGCTGGGGCTGGACATCAGCCCCGGCCAGGCCACCGACTGGTCGCTGGGCGTCTCCGTCGCCGGGTGGCCGACCCAGTATCTCGGCTCCGAGCCCACCTACCTGGCCGACGAAGCCCCGAGCTGGGAGGTCCTGCCCGGGGCGGGCGCCGACATCGGCACCGTCACGCTGCTCGACGGGATCGGGCTGAGCGGCCAGGTGCGGGGCCCCGACGGCCCGGTGCCCGAGGCGATCGTCTACGCCTACAGCGGCGGTCAGATCCAGACCCTCCAGACCGACGCCGAGGGCAACTACCAGGCCTTGGGGCTGCCCCCCGGGGACGCCCTGGTCTGGGCGCAGGCCGAGGGCATCGCCACCACCTACTACCCCGACGTCGATCGCCCGACCGAGGCGATCGACGCCAACGAGGAGGGCGTGCTGGTCGAGGGCGCCGACCTGACCGCCCCGGCCGAGGCGATCCTGGAGCTCGACTTCGGCGAGAGCGGGGCCGGGGTCCGGGCGATGGTCTACAACAGCACGTACTCGGTGGGCAAGGGCTCGGCGGCCGACGATCAGGGCCTGGTGACCATCTCCGGCCTCTTCGGCGCCGAGTACACCGCCTTCGCCTGGGGCTACCCGGCCGACCGGGTCAGCGAGTGGGTCAACGCCGACGAAGCCGGCGAGCCCCAGCCCATCGTCGTCGAGCCCGCCTCCACCCGCCGGGTCCAGGTCCAGCTCGACGCCGGGGCCAGGCTCTCGGGCACCCTGCGCGACGACGAGGGCAAGCCCGTCTACGGCGCGGCCGTCTACGTCACCCCCGTCGGGGGCGACACCTGGAGCACCGTCAGCGCGGCCGACGGCACCTGGACCATCGGCGGCCTGCGCGAGGGCGCCTACCTGCTGGACACCCGGCTGGGCGCCTACTGCCTCGACGATCCCGGCTACGTCGCGCTGGTCTGGCCCGGCGAGGCCCACCCCATCCGCGCCGAGACCTTCCACCTCGCCCCCGGCCAGCACCGCGAGGGCATGGACCTCGTCCTGCCCCGGGACGACGACCACGACGGCATGAGCGACCGCTGGGAGGAGCGCTGGGGCCTGGATCCCACGCTGGACGACGCCGCGGAAGACCCCGACGGCGACGAGCTCAGCAACCTCGAGGAGTACCTGCTCGGCTCCGATCCGCTGCGCGGCCCGGGCTGCGGCGGCTCCGGCTCGGCGGGAGCAGCGCTCCTGGCCCTCCCCTTGCTGCTGCGGGGCCGGCGCCGGCGTCAGGCCAAATGACCCGCCGTCCGGCCCGATGACCCTCCGACCGGAACAACGCCGCCTCGCCCTGGGGCTGGCGGTCGCCGCGCTCGCCCTGGCCCTGGCCCTCTGGGGAGTCCCCCTCGCCGAGGTGGGCGCGGCCATCGGCAGCGCCCGCTGGCCCGGCCTCCTCGCCGTCGCCGCCATCTTCCTGGGCCAGCAGGGCCTCCGCGCGCTGCGTCAGAAGCTGATCCTCGACGCCGCCGCCGCTCCCCTGCCCTACCGCGAGCACCTCTCGGTCCTCTGCGTCGGCTTCCTGGCCATCAACACCCTGCCGGGCAGGATCGGCGAGGTCGTCCGGCCGCTGCTCCTGCTGGAGCGCCACGGCCTGCCCATGGGGGCGGGCTTCGCCCTGGTCTTCGTCGAGCGCAGCGTCGACCTCTTCGCCACGCTCTGCATGATCGCCGCGGCCGCCACGCTGCTCCCCCCTCCCCCGGGGCTGCTCGACCTCGCCCCGGGCAGCGCCGAGGCCATCCAGACCGCCCGCCGGGTCGCCTGGCTGGCCCTGCCCGCGCTGGCGATCGGCTTCGCAACGGTCCTCCTGGGGGGCCGCCGGCTGCTGGACCGGGTCCTGCCCCTGCTCGATCGCGGCCCGGCCCGCTGGCGCTCGCTGCTCCTGCGCCTGACCGGCTTCGCCCACAACTTCCTCGACGGCCTGCAGGGGCTGCGGCGCCCCGCCCTGCTCGTCCAGGTGCTGGGCCTCACCGCCTTCACCTGGGTCGCGAGCATCTGGATGTTCCCGCTGGCGGCCTGGTCCTTCGGCTTCGGCTCGCTGGTCGGCTACGCCGAGGGCGTCGGCCTGCTGGCCGTCAGCATGCTCGGCGGGGTCATCCCCGGGGCCCCGGGGGCGGTCGGCACCTACGAGGCCGCCCTCCGCGGAGGCCTGATGCTGTACGGGATCAGCGGCCCGCAGCCCGTCCCCGAGGGCGCCTCCAGCATGGACGCCGCCGCCGTCGCCTTCGCGCTGACCCTGCACTGGTGGGTCTACCTGGTGCAAGCCAGCACCGCGATCTGGTTCCTGGTCGTCGACCGGATCGACCCGCGGGCCCTGGTCCGCCGCGCCCGCGAGGCGCTCAGAGCCTCCGCGCTCCCGGCGCCCTGAGCCCCCGCGCCCTGAGTCTCAGTCGCGGACCAGCAGCATCGCCGCCACGGGGAGCCCGCGCTTGTCGAACTTGCTCTGGTAGTTGGTCGTCACGTCGTCCTCTTCCGGCCAGGGCAGGCCCTGGGCGCGCAGATCGTCCACCCGGCGGACCACCCGCAGCGGCAGCTCCTCGATCAGGCCCTCGAAGTCGTCCAGGTTGCTGTGGAAGTCGCTCTTGATGCGCATCGTCCCGCCCGGACGCAGCGCCCGCCCGATCCACTCGGCGAAGGGCCGCAGGAGCAGCCGGTGCTTGGCCCGCTTCTCGCGCTTCCAGGGATCGGGGTGGTGCACGTACAGGCCGTCGATCTCGCCCTCGGCGAAGAGATCGTCCAGGTGGTGCGCGTCGTAGCGCAGGACCCGGGCGTTCTCGCAGCCCGCCGAGCGCAGCTTGCGGGCGGTCAGGACCACCCGCTTGAAGCGGATCTCGATGCCCAGCCAGTTGCGCTCGGGGTGCAGGGCCGCCATCCCGCTGAGGTGGAAGCCGTTGCCGGGCCCGATCTCCAGGTGCAGCTCGGGGCGGGGCCCCGGGCGAGCCGGAAAGGCCTCGTGCCAGCGCCCCTTGAAGGTCGGCCCGTCCTCGGCGGAGATCACCTCGGGGCCGAACTCCAGGTGGCTCTTCATGTAGGGGTTCAGATCGGGATCGAAGTAGTCCTCGACCGCCCGCGGGCGAAAGCCCAGCCCCTTGTCCTGCTCATCCATTCTCGACCGCCTCCCCAGCGTTGGCCTTCCACGACGAGCCGTCGGTGTACCACTCCTTCTTCCAGATGGGTACGCGGCGCTTGAGCTGGTCGATCGCGAAGCGGCTGGCCTGGTAGGCCTCGTCGCGATGCGGCGCGCTGACCGCGATGGCCACGCTGGCCTCGCCGACCGCCACGACGCCCACCCGGTGGACGAAGGCCACCCGCGCCCCCGGCCAGCGCTCTTCCAGCTCGGCGCCGATGCGCAGCAGCTCGGCGCGGGCCATCTCGGGCCAGGCCTCGTACTCCAGGCGCAGCACCTGCTTGCTGCCGAAGCTGTCCCGGGTCACGCCCAGGAAGGTCAGGATCGCCCCCGCGCCGGGGTGGGCGACGGCCGCCTCGACCGCGCGCGGATCGATCAGCGACGAGCTCAGCTCGGCCAGCATCAGCCACCTCCCAGGGGGGGGATGAAGGCGACCTCCTGCCCGTCGGCCAGCGGCGCCTCGCCGTCCACCCACTGCTGGTCGACCGCGAAGAGCACCGGCAGCCGCCCCTCGGGCCCGGCCGGGAAGAGGCGCTCGTAGAGCTGGCGCGCCGTGGTGCCCGAGGGCACGCGCAGCTGCTCTTCGGACACCCCTCGCCGCTCGCGCAGCCCGGCGAAGAGGAGGATCCTCACCTCAACGTCGCCTTCCGCTCGCTCCACCCGGTCATCTGCCGCCATCCGGCCTCCCGTCGCGCCCTTGGGATATCCTGTCCGGCGAGGAGGCAGGAAGGAGCATGGCCACGCGTCCAGTCTGCCTCGCCCTCGCCCTGGTGGCCCTCGCCGGCTGCGGCCCCGAAGAGCCCGTGCTTCAAGGGGTGCCCGCCGAGGCCCTGCTCGCCAGCCAGCCCTCGGCCGAGCAGCGCGCCGCCAGCGCCGATCGCCTCAACCGCTCCGCCACCGAGCCCTACCTCAAGCCCGAGGGCGTCTACGTCGACGTGCTCTACCTGGGAGGCGCCTCCTTCCGGCTCAACCGGGATGTGCTCGCCGACCAGCTCGGGGCCCTGCAGGCGGTCGAGGACCTCCCCGACGGCGCCCAGCGGGCCCGCTTCGAGCGAGGCGAGGTCCAGGTCAAGGACGACGCCATCTACCTGGTAACGGTCCCCCTCCCCCAGCCCCTGCGCCGCTCCGAAGCCCTCAACGCCCTGGGCTTCCCGGCCTATGTCGGTCGCTACGTCAGCCTCCATCGCGAGTACCGGCTCAACAACACCTGGGGCTTCCGCCGCCTGCGCCTGAAGCGCCAGAGCCCCGAGGACGAGCTGGTCACCGAGCTCGAGGCCTGGCACACCGTGCCCGACGCCCCCGACGTGATTCGCTGAAGCGCCGGCCGGGTCCCCCCGCCGCGCCGGCTGTGGTAGCTTCCCTCCAGGGACGGATCTCAAAGGAGCGCCATGCGTTCGCCAAGGCCATCGGGGTTCGCGGCTGTCGTGCTGCTGCTCTCGTCCTGCGTCGAGTGGAACCTCTTCCGCCGCAGCGAGGAGGCGGTCGACCCCGTCGTGGTCGAGGAGAGCTTCACGCAGGCGCCCCTGCCGGCCGTCGACGTGCTCTGGGTGATCGACAACTCCTGCTCGATGGCCGAGGAGCAGGCCGCCCTCGCCTCGGCCTTCGACTCCTTCATCCAGGCGCTGGTTGCCTACGATCTCGCCTGGCAGGCCGGGGTCATCGCCACCGACACCAGCGGGGCCCAGGCCGGGGTGCTGCGCGGCAACCCCTGGGTCGTCCACCCCGACCTCGACGACCCCTCCGCCGCCTTCGCCGCCTCCGCCGACGTCGGGACCTCGGCCACGGTGGTCGAGGCGGGGCTCGACGCCGCCTGGCTGGCCCTCACCCCGCCCCTCAGCACCGAGCAGAACATCGGCTTCCGCCGACAGGACGCCGCGCTGCACGTCGTCATCGTCAGCGACGGCGAGGATCAGAGCGGCGAGCTCCTCGGCGAGGACCCGGTCGGCGCCTTCGTGGACTTCCTGGCCGACGAGGCCGAGCGCACCGGGCGGGCGGCGGTCCTCTCGGCCATCATCGGCCTGCCGCCCGATGGCTGCGAGAGCGCCATCCCAAGCGACCGCTACGCCGAGGTCGCCGCCCTCTCCGGCGGGGTCAGCGGCAGCATCTGCGAGGCCGACCTCGGCACCGTCATCGCCGCCATCGGCGAGGCGGGCATCGACTGGCCCTCCACCTTCCCGCTCCAGGCCAGCCCCGTCGACGGCAGCGAGGCCGTCTGGATCGACGACGAGCGCCAGGACGAGAGCGCCTTCCTGATCCAGGCCGAGCCTCCCGCCCTGGTGTTCCAGGTCCCGCCCCCCGCGGGCTCGACCATCCGCATCCGCTACGAGCTGCCCGACCAGCCGGAAGCGCCATGACCGGCCTGCTCCTCCTGCTGCACAGCGCGGCCTCTGCGGCGCCCGCCAGCCTCGTCCAGCTCTGGGACTTCGAGGCGGACGACGGCGCCTTCCTCTCCGAGGGAGATCTCCCGCAGTGGGAGTGGGGCGAGCCCGGGGTCGGGCCCTCCGCGGCCCACAGCGGGACCCGCCTCTGGGGCACCGAGCTCGACGGGGAGTACCTGCGCGAGAACAGCATCAGCCTGACCCTCGCCCCGCTCGACCTGGCCGGCGTCAGCGACCCGGTGCTGGTCTTCTGGTCCTGGCTGGACCTCGCCAGCGGCGACACGGCCACGATCGAGACCTTCGACGGCGTCGAGTGGACGGTCGCCGCGCCGGTCTACGGCTACCCCTCGGCCGACGGCTTCCCGGGAAACCCCCGCACCTGGGAGCCCCTCTACTTCGACCTCAGCGAGCTGGACGACGCCTCCAAGGTCCGCCTCGTCCTCGAGAGCGACGCCGGCCGCGCCCTGGGGTGGTACGTCGACGACGTCTCGATCTGGTCTGGCGACGCCGTCCCCCCCAACGTCGCCCTCGACCTCGCCCCCGAAGAGTGGAGCCGCTTCGACCAGGGGCCGACCTTCGAGCTCAGCGCCGTCGACGATCAGCAGGTCCAGCAGGTCAGCCTCCTCTGGTCCACCCAGGACGGCCCCAGCCAGCGCAGCGACTTCACCGCGACCGGCAGCGACCGCTTCGCCCTGACCCTCCCCGCCCAGGTCCCCGGCACGATCACCTGGAGCATCGAGGCCAGCGACGGCCAGAACGTCTCCTCCTGGCCAGCGGACGGACCGGGCACAACCCGCGTCTACCTGCCCGCGCCCGACGACCTGGTGGGCCCGACCGAGCGCACCTGGGGCACCGAGGTCCCCCTGACCTGGACCGCCCCCCAGACCGGCGAGGCCCTGGTCGGCTACCGGGTCTACCTCGACGAGCAGCCCCTCCTCGACACCGTCTTCCCCTTCGCGACCGCCCCGGCCGCGGGGCCGGTGGACAGCTACCGGGTCTCGGGCCTCTTCCGCACCAGCCTGGGCGATCTCGAAGGCGACCTCTGCGAGGCCGTCCAGGTCGAGGTGGCGGTCCCCCGGCTCGAGGCCATCGAGCCCTCCACCGCCTGGCAGGGAGAACAGCTCCGGCTGGTCCTGACCGGCTCCTCCCTGCTGCTGGACTCCGCCAGCCTGGAGGCCGCCGACCTCTACCTGGGCGAGGGCGTCGAGCCGGTCGAGGTAGAGGTCCAGCACGTCGACCGCGCCGTGTTCACCGTGCAGATCGGGGCCCAGGCCCCGGTGGGCCCGCGAGACGCCTGGCTCGACATCCGCGGGGTCGAGGTCTTCCGCGCCGAAGCGCTGGAGATCCGGGACGGCGCCGACCGCCCGGCGGTCCTCGCCCTCAGCCCCCAGGCCGTCGCGCAAGGGGACAGCGAGACCGTCCTCATCACCCTCAACAGCCCGCCCGCGGCCCTCCCCACGGTCAGCTTCGGAGAGGGCGTCATCATCGGCGAGGTGCGGCTGGACGGCTCCACCGTCGAGGTGGACCTCAGCGTCTCCAACGCCGCCGCCGTAGGCAGCCGCCGCGTCACCGTCGACGACGGGCTGCGGGTGCTGGAGCTCGACGACGGCTTTCGGGTCTGGGCCACCGAGATCAGTGTCGGACGCTGCCAGGCGGCGCCCTCGTCCGCCGGCTGGGCCCTGTTCCCGCTGCTCGCCCTGTTCCGGCGGCGGCGGCGCTGAACAGCGCACCTCGACCGTTTGCCCGGGCACTCTGCTGTGATACTCCCCCTCCGTTGCCAGGGGCACCTCCCGGCACGCCACCCAGACGGAGATCTCCATGCCCGACCTCAAGGGAACCAAGACCCACGACAACCTGAAGGCCGCCTTCGCTGGCGAGTCGCAGGCCAACCGCCGTTACCTCTACTTCGCCAAGGTCGCCGACATCGAGGGCTACCCCGAGGTCGCCGGCCTCTTCCGCGACACGGCCGAGGGCGAGACCGGCCACGCGCACGGCCACCTCGACTTCCTCAAGCAGGTGGGCGATCCGGCCACCGGCCTGCCGATCGGCGAGACCGCCGACAACCTCAAGGCCGCCGTCGCCGGCGAGACCTACGAGTACACCGACATGTACCCGGGCATGGCCCGCACCGCGCGGGACGAGGGCTTCCCCGAGATCGCGACCTGGTTCGAGACCCTCGCCAAGGCCGAGAAGTCCCACGCTGGCAAGTTCGCCGGCGGCCTCAACCTGATCGACTGAGCCGCCTTCGGCTCCACCCAAGGCCCGCTCTTCACCCGAAGGGCGGGCCTCGTCTCCTCTCGGAGTGCCCGTGGCCGTCGTCCTGCCCAACCCTCGTGAAGACCTCTACTGGGACAAGACCGCCCTGATCGCCGAAGAGAAGCGCGTCTTCGACATCTGCAACGGCTGCCGGCTCTGCTTCAACCTCTGCCCCAGCTTCCCCGAGCTCTTCCAGGCGATCGACGCCCTGGACACCTCGACCGACGAGGCCGCGCCGGCGCAGTCCATCCAGGTCGACGCCCACGGCAACCACGCCGCCATGGCCGACGACGCCCACGCCGCCGCCCCCCGCGCCGACATCATGGGCCAGCGCGACGCGCTCGACCGCCTGCCGCTCTCTGTCAACGACCGGGTCGTCGACCTCTGCTACCAGTGCAAGCTCTGCGACCCCATCTGTCCCTACACCCCGCCGCACGAGTTCGCCGTCGACTTCCCGCGCCTGATGCTCCGCCACAAGGCCATCCACGCCAAAGAACACGGCGTCAGCTTCTCCGACCGCATCCTGGGCGACCCCGACCTCGTCGGGCGGATGGGCACCCTGCTGCCGATCGTCGCCAACGCCGGGGCCGAGGTCCGGCTCAACCGCGTCATGATGGAGGCCGTCGGCGGCATCCACCGCGACCGGCAGCTCCCGAAGTTCGCCGACCAGACCTTCCGCTCCTGGTTCGGCGCCGGCGGCCGCCAGCTCCCGCCTCCCGACCAGGTCAGCGGCCGCAAGGTCGTCCTCTTCTACACCTGCTCGGTGCAGTGGAACGAGCCCCAGGTCGGCCGCGCCGCGGTCGAGGTGCTGGAGCACAACGGCATCACCGTCTACGCGCCGGACCTGAAGTGCTGCGGCATGCCCGCCCTGGACGGAGGCGACGTGCCCCGGGCCACCGAGTGGGCCCGCCACAACGTCTCTGTCCTGCTGCCCTTCGTCCAGGCCGGCTGTGAGATCGTCTGTCCAGGTCCGACCTGCTCCTACATGCTCAAGCACGAGTGGAAGGAATACCTCGGCACGCCGGAGTCCGAACAGATCGCCGCCGCCAGCTTCGACCTGATGGAGTACCTCTTCAACCTGCGCAAGGCTGGCGAGCTGAAGGAGGACTACGTCAACGAGGTCGGTGAGATCGGCTACCACGTGCCCTGCCACCTGAAGATCCAGAAGATCGGCTTCCGCAGCCGCGATATGATGAAGAAGCTGCCGGGCGCCACGGTCAAGCTGGTCGACAAGTGCTCCTGCATGGACGGCACCTGGGGCATGAAGAAAGAGTATTACGAGCTCTCCAAGCAGTGGGCCAAGCCCATGCTCGAGGCCATGCCCACCGCGCCCGCCGCGACCCTGTCCAGCGACTGCCTGATCGCCAAGCTGCAGATCGAAGAGGGCACCGGCAAGAAGGTCAAGCACCCGATCGAGATCGTCTGGCAGGCCTACGGCGGCGCCGAGCTGGCCAAGTCCCCGGCCCGCAAGAAGGAGCAGCCATGAACCCCGTCCGTCGCGAGGAGATCCTCCCCGTCGCCGAGTTCGTCGCCGACCGGCAGCGCCACCTCTCCCAGGTGCTCAGCGCCCAGGCTGTGCGCCGGGTCGCCCTGGGCCCGAACATGACCCTGCTCTTCGAGAACCGCACCACCGTGCGCTGGCAGGTCCACGAGATGTGCCGGGTCGAGGGCCTGCACGGAGACGCCGTCCTGCACGAGCTGGACACCTACAACGCCCTGCTGCCCGCTCCCGACGAGCTCGCCGCCACCCTCCTGGTCGAGTACCCCGAGGCGGACCAGCGCGACCGCATGGTCCGCCTGCTGGTCGGCCTGCACCAGCACCTCTGGATCGAGGCCGCCGGCCAGCGCTGGGCGGCCCGCTTCGACGGTGAACAGTTCAACGAGCAGCGCGTCTCCGCCGTGCAGTTCGTGCGCTTCCCCCTCGACGCGCAGGCCCGGCAGGCCCTGGCCGCCATGGACCAGCCCGTCCGCCTCCTCGTCGACCACCCTCACTACAGCCACGCGGTCGAGCTCACCCGCTCCACTCGCGGGGCCCTGCTCGACGACCTCGCCGAGGCCGTCTCCCCCTCCTGATCCCCCTCCCCCACCCTGGAGCTCCCATGTCCCTCAACGGCCAGACCGCCCCCGACTTCACCCTCTTCAACCACGAGAAGAAGCCCGTCACCCTCTCCGACCTGCGCGGCAAGAAGGTCGTCCTCGCCTTCTTCCCGGCCGCCTTCACCGGCGTCTGCACCAAGGAGCTCTGCACCTTCCGCGACTCCATGGCCGCCATGAACGACCTCAACGCCACCGTCCTCGGCATCAGCGTCGACGCGCCCTTCTCCAACGCCGCCTTCGCCAAGCAGAACGAGCTCAACTTCCCCCTGCTCTCCGACTACGCCCGCGGGGCCGTCCGCGCCTACGGCGTGGCTCTGGACAACTTCGCCGGGATGGAGGGCTACACCGCCAGCCAGCGCGCCGTCTTCGTCGTGGATGAGGCCGGCAAGGTCGTCTACGAGTGGATCGCCCCGAACCCCGGCGTCGAGCCCGACTACGACGCGGTCAAGGCCGCCCTGTAGGGGCGCGATTCATCGCGCCGACCCGTAGGGGCGTGATTCATCGCGCCCGAGGACCCGAGGCTCTCAGGGCTTCGGGTCCTTGAGCAAGCCAGCCTCCCTCAGCAGGTCGATGTCCAGCAGGTCCTTTGTTCGACACCATGCACCGCAAGGGCGTGCGCACCTATCATCACAAACTCAACCTTCGCGTCTTGCAAGGCATCGAGCAGATCCTCGAAGTCTTCGTTGAGCCTGCCCAGGGTCATTCTGCGGTCGGTCGGATGACACGACCCGGTATCTGGGCGCGGCTGTAGACGGGGAGCGCCTGACCGGAGAGAAGCAACATCTCCTCGCTCAGCCGGCTCAACGCAGCGAGGCGATCTGCGGGGTCATCTGGCGCAAGTGGCAGCTCAACCCCGTCGTAGCTCTCCCGCCATTCGCTGCGACGGCGAGCAGCGCGAGCCAGACGTTCCGTTTCGGAGGGTTTCATGGTGAGAGCCTGACCCCCGGACCGCAGCTTGCGCACCGCGTCGCGCAGGCCCGCCAGGGTCAGCCGGAACATCGGAAAGACCGCCCCTACTGCGCGCACCGTCGGGTGCTCCCAGTAGCGCGGCGGGTCCGGGTTCAGCCAGATGCTGACCGGGCAGCGCTTGTGGATCGCCGCTTGTACCCCAACTCTCCCTATGGTAGCTTCCTCCAGCTCACCCCGGAGATGCCCATGAGCCCCCCCCGCACCCTATCCACTGTGCTCGGCATCACGCTAGCGCTGGCACCCCGGGGCGCCTTGGCCCTCGACAGCGAGCCGAACGACAGTTGTACAACGGGCGAGAGCCTCTCCTTGACCGCCTCGGGCGAGGGTGACCTGGCCAGCGGGACCGACGTGGACGTCTTCCGCTTCTTTGCCCCCCACTCCGGCATGTTACGCGTCGAACTGCACAACCAGTCCAACGTGTCCGATGACTTCGTGCTCCTTGCCACCGATGCCGACACCAGCGCCGTGCTCGACTCTGATAGCTCGGACCTCGGCTTTGCGGTGCTCGACCTCCCCCTTGACGAAGAAGCGACCGTCTGCATCGAGGTGGCCGGCAGTGAGGGGGCATACAACCTGAGCGCCTCTTTCGTCGTTGACCCGCCGGTGCTGACCGAGATCGTCGACGAGCTCGGGCTCTCGATCAGCGAGGCCTCCCGGGGAGACACGGTCTGGCTGGTTGGCCAACGATTGGCGGAATCCGCAGGAGGCTCCACCGTGCTCTTCGGCGAGGCCATGGCGAGCGTCGTCTCGGCCAGCGAGACCGAGCTTGAGATAATCATTCCAGCAAACGCGGTCGACGGAGAGGTCCGCGTGATGGTCATTGGCCAGGAGAGCAACGCGCTGTTGTTCGAAGTGGGGGAGAGCGAGCCCGAGAGCGCGTCGAGCTACAGCGCGCCGGATGCGGCTTGGTTCAGTGGACTCTCCGCCAACCCGGTCTACCTGAACCGCACCCTGGTCAGCTTTCGCCGCGACCTGGATCGCGCGGGGGTCGAGGCAGTCCTGGATGACGTTGTCTCGGGGCTCACCTCCTGGTCAGACTGGACCATCGTCGGCGCCCTTCCCATGCTCAACGCCTTCCAGGTAGAGTGGACGGCCTCTGACCCGCTCAATACGCCTGTCCTGGATGACCTGACGGAGGCAATCGGTGCCTTGACGTTGGAGGACGCGGTCACAAGCGTCTCGGCCGAAGGTCGGATCACGTCCCACAGCGGCCTGACCATCCCTGGCGACTACGACCTCCTCTATGCCAACAACGGCCATACCGGCGCCATGGCCCAGATCAGCCTGGAAGAAGCCCGGCGCTTGCTGCGCTTCAGCGAGCTGTCCAGCCTTCCGGCCGATCCCGGCATGGTCATCTTCGACACTGGCCTCTACCTGGGCAGCGGCTGGCTCGGCTCAACACCCATTGAGTTCCCCTCCCGAACCTTCCAGCTCTGGGAGTACAGCCCTGCGACCGGCTGGGGCGCGACCGCCGCGCCTGGACATGCCTCCACTCTGCTCTCCGGGACGAACCACGGCAACCAAACGGCGTCGATCGTCGGGGGGGCCAGCCAGGGGGAACCGGACTGGCTGGACGGCGCTGCTCGATCACTGCCGAACATGGCGGGGATCTGGGCAAGCATGGACCTGTTCGGGATCAACGACGACGCCGACGACGAGTCCGGTGCCGGGGTCATGACCGACGAACCCGGGGAGTCCATCGCGCACGAGATCGTCGTCGTCAACAACTACACTGTCGCGGGCTCCGACACCTCGGGCATCGAGAACAGCTCGACCCTCTTCATGTTCGCCTTGGCTGGCACCACCCACAACGCCGCGCTGAGAGGGCAGCCCCTCGTCATTCCCCTCGGCCTCAACGTGGGCGCTGCCTACCTCGCGGACGTCGACAATCCCAGCACCCCCACCATCAACGAGTCGAAGCTGAACCGCGACCTCCGCGTCCTCGTCAAGAGCTCATGCGAGCGCAATCCCTGGGTGGTCTCGGCCGGCAATGACCGACAGGTCTATACCAACGTCAATCAACTGGACTCGATCACTCAATGGGCAAAGAAGGCCTGCCCGAAGACCACCCTGGTGGTCGGCGGCACCCACGCCGGCGGCAACGGCATCGAGACGGACATCCCGGCCGTCTGGGGACCTGGCGTGGGGAGCAACCGCGGTGCGCTCGTTGACATGGCCGCACCGTATGATGGCTGGAGGCTGGCGGGCGCGCGCTGGAACGGCACCGAAGAGAAGCCCTACCTGGTCTACGAATCGGGATCACAAGCCGCGGGGACCTCCTACAGCGCCCCGGCAGTGGGAGCGGCGCTGGGCCTTCACCAGGCCCTGGCGCCGGACCTGGCAATCAACAAGACAACGGAAGCGATTACACAGGCTTCAGACGACATCCAAGCCATCACAACCGGCTTTCGCCTCTGGGAATCAGGGGGAGTGCCCAGACTCAACCTGTTCGAGGTGGTCTTCGACGGACTCAGCCGCAGTCGGTCCCTGCCGGCCCACCGGCGAGCGTTACGGATCTACGCCGTCGATGACGAAGACAACGTCCTGGTCTCGCAGATCGTCGACCCGAGCACCGGTCAGCGCGAGTCGGGCACGGTGGTCAGCCGCGACCTGAGCGAGGACGGCTGCGTCGAGCCCGTCGATGTCGTCGTTCATCCCCTTGGGGACATGGTCTTCGTCCTCTGCCGCGACAGCCAGTCGATAAGCAGCTACACCGCAACCGAGCTTGACTACGTCGGCACGATCGCGCTCGAGGGTGAAGTCGGTCCCCGCACCGACCTTGGCGTCCTGGCCAGTGGCCTGCTCAATGTCGCGACCCGGAGCGAGGGCACCATGGTCCTGGAGAGCTTCGACACCTGGACGGGCACCCGCGAGGCGCCCACTGCGCTGCTGTGGGAGGACTTCACCAGCGCGGAGCCCGTCGGCATGGGGGTCGCCGTTCACCCCGACGGCTCCTCCTTGGCGCTCATGCTCAGCGACCAGAGCGCCTCTTCCGACGACTACGACGTGTTGGTCCACGCCCATCCCGATCCCGACGACTCCGCCAAGGAGGCCATCCAGGTCACGGAGTCCTTGAGCACGGTGACGGGCACCTACACCGGAAGAGACCTGGCCTGGCGGGCCGACGGCAGCGCCGCGCTGGCCGTCTTCTACTACGGCACGGGAACGGACTTTGAGCTGATCCAGACCGACTTCGACGGAGAAACAAGCGGGCACACCGTCTCGGGCGACTGCGACCACCTCGACGCCATCGCGATTGATCCCACCGGGAACACCGACTTCGCCTTCGTGGCCTGCCGGCAACTCACCGGAACCACGGACCGAACGGTCGCCGTGCTGGATCTGTCCAGCGCTCCGACTTCTTTCAATCCGGTGACGTCCATTTTCGCCAACACCGGGACCGGGACCACCCACCGAAACATCGGTGTCGAGGTCGCAGACAACGGGCGCTTCGTGGCGATCCTTCACGAGCCGCGCGGGTCAGGCAACGGCTACGTTCGCACCTTGCCCATGGACACCATCAAGAGCGCGGTTGTGACGAGCAGCGATCTCGACCCCAGCTCCATGTCATCAATGAGCTATGCCTTTAGCTCCCCGTCTGGTGTAGCCTTCTCGCCCACAATCAGCATCGCCAATCCCAGGCCCGGAACCATCCTGCGGGGCGCGCGACGCCTTCACATCGTCCTGCGACAGCCACAGGTCAGCGAGGTCAGGGTGTACGTGGATGAGGTGCTCGGTTGTACCGATACCAAAGTCGCATCTGGTTTCAGCCGAAACTGTGTAGTCGATACCACCGAGTGGACCAGCGGGACTCACTTGGTCAGGGTCGAGGTTGAATCGGATGGAGGCTTGGAATTTTCAAGTACCTTTCCCTTCGAGGCCGAGTGATGTCGCCATGGTTGCTCGTGGCTGCAAGCTGGGCCTCAACTCCGGATGCGACTCGCCTTGAATGCAGAGTCGTGGAACCAAACGTACTATCTTGGGCGGACTGGGACATAGAACTCGTGCCTGGTGACACTTTTTGTCTGACCATGCCCACACCCGGAATGGGAAGCCTCTCGTTGGAGCTGTGGCACCTAGCGGGGCGAGAGGTGGATTGGGAGATTGAGGTACTGACTCCCAACGGTACTCGAGTTCTCTATCAACGAATGGAGCCGCCCGAAGATCCCATGTACCCAGTTATGAAGGCGATTGCGTGGCTTGAAAACGCGAACGAGACAGCAACGATTCTCGTTAAGGGCACTGGCTCGGCATTCCGACTGGAAGCTCTGTTTCAACCCACCAGCCCTGTCATCCACCGCCTCCTCCTGCCCAACGGTCACCCAGCCGAGCTCGTCAGCCGCGGCCAGGCCTTGATCCTCGAGGGCGAAGGGATCTCCAGCAGCCCGGAGCTCAGGGTTCATGCCGGCGGGATCTTGATCGACCCCGATCTCGTCGAGCCCGGCCGAATCTACTTCCGCCTGCCTGCCCGCGCTTACGATCGACGCATCTTCATCAGGAACGAGCACACGACCTCCAACGAGCTGCAGCTGCCCCTGATCGACCCCGACCCCGGCGGCATCGGCCTGATCTCCACCCATCGCGACCCCGCGGACATCGCCATCCGCATCAACGTCGATCCCCATTGGCGCCTCCGCGAGATCGAGTCGCGCATCGAGGCAGGCCTGTTCGAATGTTCGCTCGACCTGAACTGGAAGATCGCTGAGTACGTGCTGATGGTCAACCTCTACATCCTCCACGTCACCCTGCCCGAGGGCGTCGATCGCCAGGCCTACGGACGGTCGGTGACCCAGTGCCTGAGCCGCAGGCTCGATCGCGGCATCCTGCTCGTGGCGTGGTGACCCAGCGGACTGTCCCTCACCCCCGAACGCTCGCCTACCCCGAGCGCAGCTTGCGCACCGCGTCGCGCAGGCCGGCCAGCGTCAGCGAGAACATCGGGAACACCGCCCCTACTGCGCGCACCGTCGGGTGCTCCCAGTAGCGGGGCGGGTCCGGGTTCAGCCAGACGCTGGCCGGGCAGCGCTTGCGGATCGCAGCCATCCAGTCCAGGCCGCTCATCGTCGTGTGGCCGCTGCCGTCCCAGGCTCCGCTGCCCCAGGGCTGGAACAGCTCGTACGGTGCCATGCTGGCGTCGCCCACCCAGACCAGCCGGTGCTCGGGCGTCCAGCGGGCCAGCAGCTCTGGAATGGGATGCCGCTTGAAATTTCGGTAGTCCTCGTACAGCCAGCCGTAGGGCGCGTTGTGGAACTGTAGCGCTTGCAGGCTCTTGAAGCCCTTGGTCTCGCTCGCCGCCGTGAACAGAGCCTCGACCAGCCGCGCATGAGGCGCCATCGAGCCGCCGGTGTCCATCAGCAGCACCACATGGACCCGGTTGCGGCGCTCGCGCTCCTCCACCAGCTCGATTTCGCCCGCGTTGTGGGCCGTGGCGTCGATCGTCTTGTCCACGTGCAGGGACAGCGGCCCCTCTTTGGCCAGCCGCCGCAGGGCCCGCAGGGCCACCAGCAGGTCCCGGCTCTGCAGCTCGCGGTCTACCCGGTAGTCCGCCCAGCGCCGCTCGCCGGCCACCTGGATGGCCGAGCGGCCGCCGCCCTCGCCCACCCGGATCCCGCCGCTGCTCTTGCCGTGGCTGCCGAAGGGCGAGGTCCCGCCGGTCCCCACCCACTTGCTGCCGCCGTCGTGCCGCTCCTTCTGTTCGAGCAGCCGCTCCCGCAGCATCCGCCGCAGCTCTTCGGGGTCCTCCCTCACCTCGACCCGCTCGCCCTCGTAGGGCGCCGCCCCCGCCAGCGCCTCGGCCAGCCAGGCCTGGAACTTCTCGTGGATCTGCGGCTCCAGCTCCACCCCGGCGAAGGTCGCCTGGAAGGCCAGGTCCCAGGCGTCGAACTGCGTCTCGCTGTGGACCAGCACCGAGCGCCCGAAGCGGTAGAGCCCCTCCATGTCCTGGGCCAGCCCCCGCCGCAGCCCGTCCAGGAAGACCATCCACTCCGAGAGCCCCACAGGGACGCCCTGGGCGCGCAGGTTGAGGAGGAGGAGGTCGAACATGGGGCTAAGCTTCCCAGCCCTTGGTGCGGGCGAGCAGCTCCAGGTCCTGCTCCTGCTTCACCAGGATCCCCATGAAGGGCATCTTGCGGGCGATCTGGTCTGGCGAGACGCCGGCGCGGGCCAGCACCGCCAACCAGTCCAGCAGCTCGCTGGTCGAGGGCTTCTTGCGCAGCCCCTGGACCGCCCGCAGCGAGTAGAAGCGGGCCACCGCCGCGTCCACCAGCGCACCCTCCAGGTCCGGCAGGTGGGCGTTGACGATGCGGGCGATGCGGGCCCGGTCGGGGAAGGCGATGTAGTGGAAGACGCAGCGGCGCAGGAAGGCGTCGGGCAGCTCCTTCTCGGCGTTGCTGGTGATGATCGTGATCGGCCGCACCCGGGCGCTGACCGTCTCGTCCAGCTCGGGGATGTGGAAGGCCATCTCGTCCAGCTCGCGCAGCAGGTCGTTGGGGAACTCCACATCCGCCTTGTCGATCTCGTCGATCAGCAGGATCGTCTGGTCCTCGGCCTTGAAGGCCTGGCCCAGCACCCCCATCCGGATGTAGCGCCGGATGTCGCTGACATCGGCGTCCCCGAAGCGGCTGTCGTTCAGCCGCTGGACCACATCGTAGTGGTACAGCCCCTCCTTGGCCTGGGTCGTCGACTTCACATGCCAGGTCAGCAGCCGGTGCCCCAGGGCCTCGGCGACCGCCCGGGCCAACATCGTCTTGCCGGTCCCTGGCTCGCCGCGCACCAGCAGCGGGCGGCCCAGCGCGATGGCGCAGTTGACGTCGGCCATCAGGCCCTCGTCGGCGATGTAGCTGCGGGTGCCATGGAAGAGGTCGAAGCGGGGTTCGTCGGTCACGCGGTCTCCAGGTCCAGGAGCTAACGCGGGGGAGCGCGCCGGCCCGGGTGGTCGCCAGATGCAAATTCCATGTCAAGAATCCGGCGCAATAGTGGATCCCGTAGCGTAGCGTAGCGTAGCGTAGCGTGTAGGTACCCTCGGAAGGCCCGGGGTGTCAAACCCACTCCGGAGGTACCGAAGTGCCCTACCGCAAGCTCGAGGCCCGCATCCACAACCGCGCGGTCATGGAGACCAAGAACGACGAGAACGCACCCCAGGCGACCTACAAGATGTGCATGGACACGGCCCGCACGCTGGGCCAGGGCACCCTGGTCCACATCCAGGGCCGGCTCCACTCCATCGACCCAGGCACCACCCTGCGCATCAGCGCCTATACGGGCTGCCTCTGCTCCGGGGAAGAGCCGTCCATCTCGGGCAGGCTGGTGAAGCTCAGCACCCCCACCGCCAGCAACCAGGACTACATCGACATCACGGCCGCTGGTCCCTACCACCTCTGGACGGAGGGGACCCTCCAGTCCGGCGTCGAGCTGGTCCACACCATCATCCGGACCGCCATCGATGCCCCCTGGGTGCGCCGCTTGGAGAACAGCTCCTGCGCCTGCGTCCACATCCCCTGACGTGAGCGGTATACTCCCCCCATGACCCGCGCCTGGCCCGCCCTGACCCCGCTGCGGCCGCCGATCACCCGGCGCTACACCGGCCGTCGGCCGGCGCGCTACGGGGTCCAGCTCGACATGGCCGAGCTGCTCCTCATCCAAGCAGCCGGCCTGCCACTCCCTGGCCAGGGCACGATCGAGGTGTTGCCTCGGACTCAGCTCCACCATGACCCGACCGGGTCCGACACCGCTCGGGACGCTCAGGCCCGGTCGTACCGGGTCGGCAGCCGGTACAGGTCCACCCCGCAAACCTACACCAACCCCAGGTGGTGGTTCCGACACCTTCCATGGAAGGAGATCTTCGATCACCCTCATGATCGTCTCGTGCCGGTCCCCGGCGGGGATCCCTTCGACGACCAGGACTGGCTGAAGGAGCTGATTCAGTGGCTCTATCAGCAGGGATACCCCGTGATCCCCACGGGCCCCGGCCTGGGTCCCTTGGAGCCCCTCTCCCAAGAGCTGTTGGAGCGGCTGCTTGAACAGCTCCCTGGCTGGGGTTCAGGCAGCCAGAGCACCCCGCCCCCCCGCCTCGCCATCAACCTGGTCTCCTTCCACCTCCAGGACGCCTTCGACAACACCAGCGCCATGGTCGGAGACACCGTAGCCCTCGACGCCGCCATCGTGCGCCAGCCGGGCCTGGTCAACCTCTTCCTGCCGCACATCTACGACATCTCCGGCCCCGGCGCCGCGCTCTCCCTCCCCTGGATCGGGGCCAGCGAGTTCGACGTCGGCGTGCTCCAAGACCGGATCGCCTCCTGCAGCTCCTGGCGCTACCTGCGAGAGGTCCTTGATGCCCTCCCCGACGGCGGCCAGCAGAAGGTGCTGATCACCTTCATCGATCTCGGAGGCGGCTCGGCGCCGCCCTGGGGTCAGGAGTACGATCCCGGCGACGGTACGGGAAGGCGGCTGCCCCTGGCCCCCACCAACGGCGACCAGCAAGATCCCATCTTCGTCCCCT
>ERZ761602.1420-NODE-1420-length-43529-cov-7.982104_pt1 | contig 43529 bp, 32 predicted proteins | sample MGYA00512165_ERZ761602 | MGnify/ENA primary metagenome ERZ761602 (study PRJEB28899, sample SAMN02445085) | bioreactor sludge metagenome | biome: EBPR sludge; isolation source: Thorneside wastewater treatment plant | place: Australia: Brisbane, Thorneside...
CGAGTGGATCCTCGAACTCGACCGCGGCCACGGCATCCCGTGGAAGGGCAACTACACCGACTGGCTGGTGCAGAAGGACGAGCGCCTGAAGCAGGAAGAGAACCAGGAGAAGGCCCGGCAGAAGGCCATCCAGAAGGAACTGGAATGGTCGCGCCAGAACGCCAAGGGCGGCCGCTCCAAAGGCAAGGCGCGCCTGGCCCGCCTGGAAGAGTTGCAATCGGTCGACTACCAGAAGCGTAACGAGACCAACGAGATCTTCATCCCGCCGGGCGAGCGCCTGGGCAACTCGGTGATCGAGTTCAAGAACGTCTCCAAGAAGTTCGGCGACCGCCTGCTGATCGACAACCTGAGTTTCCTGGTACCCGGCGGCGCCATCGTCGGTATCATCGGCCCCAACGGCGCTGGCAAGTCGACGCTGTTCAAGATGATCACCGGGCAGGAGAAGCCGGACTCCGGCGAGATCGTCACCGGCCCGACGGTGAAGCTGGCCTACGTGGACCAGAGCCGCGACAAGCTGGAAGGCAACCACAACGTGTTCCAGGAAATCTCCGGCGGCCTGGACATCCTCAACATCAACGGCGTGGAGATCCAGTCGCGCGCCTATATCGGCCGCTTCAACTTCAAGGGCCAGGACCAGCAGAAGATGGTCGGCTCGCTGTCCGGCGGTGAGCGCGGCCGCCTGCACATGGCCAAGACCCTGTTGCAGGGCGGCAACGTGCTGCTGCTCGACGAACCGTCCAACGACCTGGACATCGAAACCCTGCGTGCGCTGGAAGACGCGCTGCTGGAATTCCCCGGCAACACCTTCGTCATCTCGCACGACCGCTGGTTCCTGGACCGCATCGCCACCCACATCCTCGCCTTCGAGGGCGACTCGCACGTGGAGTTCTTCCAGGGCAACTACCGCGAGTACGAGGAAGACAAGAAGCGCCGCCTGGGCGAAGAAGGCGCCCGCCCGCACCGCCTGCGGTTCAAGGCGCTGAAATAAGGCGCTCCATCGCGAACGCGCCCAACGGAAAACGCCGGCGGAAGCCGGCGTTTTTCTTGTCCGCGCGGATCGCCCGGGTCAATAGGCCATCGTCACGACGAACACCAAGGCCGCCAGCAGAGTCAGCAGGCCCTGGACCAGCATGAAGATCCCCAGCCCCGCCAGGGTACGCAGCGCCGTCGCCCATCGGGAATGATCACGGAACAACTGGATGAGCGAAAAAACGGCGTAGAGCGACGCCAGTGCCACGGACGCTCCCTGCGCATGCGGAACCCAGCGACCCACCAGGATGGCGAGCGCCATGAAGACGAACGTCTGCACCGTCAGGAACGCGGTCACGACCAGCCATTCGGGATAGTTGAGCCCCCTCCCGCGGAAGGCCAGCCAGAACGAAGCGGCCTCGAACGGCAGCAGGACGAGAGTGAAGGCAGTGAGGTGGGCATTGATCCAGTCCTTCACCGTGGCGAGGGTATTCGCCGCAAAGACGGGATCGATCTTTCCGTCAGGCTGCGTCGTGCGCACCTCCGAAAAGCCCGCCTGCATCGCAGAACCGACCAGATCGCCATCGAGCAGGTACCTGCCGAGGAGTACGACGACGGCGGCGGAGAGCATCAGCAGCAGCAACGGCTTGACCCGATTCGCCCGCCTCCCCTCCAGATAGCCACGCATCAGGTGACCCGGCCGCAGCATCAGCTCCCTGAGCGAATACAGGACGCCGCGATCCATGTGGAGCACGCTGTGCTCCAGCTCATGGCCCAGGAAATGCCAATCGATGCGATGCACCGGCGTAGGCTGGCCGCAGGCGGGACAGAACTTCTGTTCAGGACCATCCGTCACGCGCGCGCAGTTGGCGCACTTCCCCACGTCCGGCATCGCCATCCCCATGGCTGCAAAGCATCGCATTCTAGGGCGCGGCCCATGCGTTGGGGAGCCGGCCCGCGCACGACCGCCTATTCCGGCGGCAGCCCGAACACCTTGCGCAGGTAGGCCACGAAATCCGGATCGTCGCTCATGCCCTTCCCGGGCGTGTCGCTGACCTTGGCGACCGGCTGCCCCTGGCAACGCACCATCTTCAGCACGAGTTGCAGCGGCCTGGGGCCGACGTCGTTGGTCAGGTTGGTGCCGATGCCGAAGCCGACCCGGCAACGGTCGCGGAAATGCGCGTGGATGCGCAGCACCGCCTCCACGTCCAGGCCGTCGCTGAACACCAGCGTCTTGCCACGCGGGTCGATGCGCTGCCGTTCCAGGTGGGCGATGACGCGGTCGCCCCATTCCAGCGGATCGCCCGAGTCGTGGCGCATGCCGTCGAACAGCTTGCCGAAATACAGGTCGAAATCGCGCAGGAACGCGTCCAGCCCCACCACGTCCGACAGCGCGATGCCCAGGTCGCCGCGGTACTCCTGCGCCCATGCCTCGAACGCGGCGCGTTGCGAATCGCGCAGTCGCGGCCCCAGTTGCTGGAACGCCTGCAACCACTCGTGCGCCATCGTGCCGTGCGGCGTCATGCCGTACAGGCGGGCGAAGTGCACGTTGCTGGTGCCGACGAAACCGTCGCCCAGCACCTCGCGGCAGACCGGCAGCAGGCGCGCATGCCAGGCGTGCGAATAGCGCCGGCGGGTGCCGAAATCGGTGATCGTGCAGTCCGGCGCCGCGCTGCGCAGCCGTTCCAGCTTGGCGCGCAGACGGCGCTCGCCCTCGCCCAGGTCACCACCGGGCTGCGCGCGCATCCACACCTCGCTGATGATGGCCAGCACCGGCACTTCGAACAGGATCGTCTGCAGCCAGGGGCCTTCGATGGTCAGGTCCAGTTCGCCGGGCACCTGCGCGGACGGCGCGATGCGCACGTGGCGGCGGCGCAACTGGAACTGCTCCAGGAAATCGACGAAATCCGGCTTGACGTAGCGCAGGCCCGCGAGGAAGCGCAGTTCCTCCGGAGTGAAGCGCAGCGTGCACAGGCGGTCGATCTCCGCCGCGATCTCGTCCAGGTGCCGCGCCAGGTCCACGCCGGGCGTGCGACACTTGAAGCGGTACAGCACCTGCGCGCCCGGATGCTGGTGCAGCACAGCCTGCATCATCGTGAGCTTGTAGAGATCGGTATCGAGCAGCGAAGGGATGATCATGCCGGTCCGGCGGAAGGCGACGTGGGCAGCCATGGTCGCATGCCGCGGCGATGCGGCCGGTTTGCGCGGCATCGGCGGGCGGCAACCGGCGGTGGGTTGGCGGTTTCCGCCGACATGCCGCGGGCGATGGGCACGGCAGGCATGCGTCCGCATGTGGAGCCTGTGCTGCACGAAGCTCCGGCCGCCGACCGCACCGGTAAGCCGGCGACTTCCGGCCTCTCCCCAGCCTGCCGCAACCGGCAACCGGCCAGCCTCAGGCCAGGTACACCCCGCCGTCGCGCACCTGCACGGCCACGGCGCGCAGCGCGTCGCCGCGGCAGGGGCCGGCCGTGCAGTCGCCGCGGACCAGTTCGAACGAGGCGCCATGCGCGGCGCAGACCAGCAGGCCGTCCTTGCTCTTGAGGAACTGCCCCGGCGCCCAGTCCAGGCGGCGGCCGGCATGCGGGCAGACGTTGAGCCAGGCGCGCACCTCGCCGCCCTCGCGGTAGAGGATCAGCGATTCGGCATCGTCGCCTATCGTGGCCTCAACTTCGGCGAATCCGCCTTCGGCGATGTCATCCAGGGCAATCAGGCGCATGCTGCTTAACGAAGTTCTCACACGGTCATCGAAACGTCATCCGATACTGCGCGCATCGGCTCCGGCCGCATTCTGTCACGACGCCACGCCATGTACGCACGCCATTCGTTCAACGCCTTCCGCACCGTGTTCGCGCCCCGCAAGCCGCGCCACCCGCTGCTGCGGTTCGGCCTGGGCCTGCTGGGCGTGGCGCTGCTGGGCGTGCTGGTGTTCTTCAGCCTGTTCGTGGGCGCGGCCATGATCGCCGGCGGCCTGCTGTACAAGTTGCTGCGCCAGCGTGGCAAGCCGATGGCCCGCGACAGCCGCGTGGTGGATGCCGAATACCACGTGGTCCGCAAGCCGGTGCTGCCACTGCCGCGCTAGACTCGCCGGCCATCCGCCCTCTTGACCGGCCAGACGCCGGCCGCCGATGACCGACCTCATTCCCGCTTCCCCGATCCCGCGCGTGCCCGTCCGTGGCGGCGCCACCTTCCCCGTGCGCCGCATCTTCTGCGTGGGCCGCAACTTCGCCGACCACGCCAGGGAAATGGGCGCCGCCGCGCCGGCTTCCAGAGCCGAGCGCGGCACGCCGGTGTTCTTCCACAAACCCGCCGACGCCATCGTCACCGGCAACGCCGACGTGCCCTATCCGCCGGCCACCCGCGACCTGCACCACGAGGTGGAACTGGTGGCGGCGCTCGGCCGCGACGCGCCCACCGGCGAACTCGCGCGCGAACAGGCGCAGGCGCTGGTGATCGCCTACGGCGTGGGCCTGGACCTGACCCGCCGCGACCTGCAGGGCGCGGCCAAGGCCAAGGGCCTGCCCTGGGATACCGGCAAGGGCTTCGACCATTCCGCACCGATCAGCGAACTGGTGCCGGCCGCCGACGTCGCACCGCTCGACGGCCTCACCCTGACCCTGCGGGTCAACGGCGAGGTCCGCCAGCACGGCGCCCTGCACGACCTGATCTGGGACGTGCCGGACATCCTTGTCGAGCTGTCGAAGCTGTACGCGCTGAAGGCCGGCGACCTGGTCTTCATGGGCACGCCCGCCGGCGTGGCCGCACTGGCGCCGGGCGACGCCTTCGTCGCCACCCTGGACGGCGTGGCCGAACTGCGCGGCCGCATCGTCGCGGCCTGAGCCCCGCTTCCCGCTTGCTGTGGGAGCGACGTCAGTCGCGACTGCGCGCTTCGGGGAAGCTCTTTCGACACGGATCAATGCGGATCAACGCGGATGGGCACGGATAAGGCTCGGTGCCGTGTCCGGATTCACGTTGGGGGGCGCATCGCATGGAGGTGTCGGCGATGCAGCGCCGGCCTGCACGCTGAAGCCCTTCATGGGCATGCCCGGCAGGGGCAGACGCGCCCGGCAGCGCGTCCGAACTGTTCGGCCGCATAGCCCCAACCATCCAACTCACTGCATGGGATCCCTGTAGGAGCGACGCAAGTCGCGACCACGGCCCTTCGGCAGACAGCCAAACCCAGGATTCGCGCGGAACACGCAAGGAAGCAAGCGCCTTATCCGCGTCATCCGCACCATCCGTGGCCTGCGCTTGCCCTGACTTGGCGGTCGCGACTTACGTCGCTCCTACAGGGGGAAAGGAGCGGTCCTTACGGGTTCCGGGTTCCGTTCGGGGCCGGCGGGGTATAGTCTGCGCCGACGGCGTGTCGGCGCCTTCCCCCGAGGAGACATTGCATGGGCATGGTCAGCGAGTTCAAGGAATTCATTTCGCGCGGCAACGTGGTCGACCTGGCGGTCGGCGTGGTGATCGGCGCGGCGTTCGGCAAGATCGTCAGCAGCCTGGTGGATGGCATCGTCATGCCGCTGGTGGGCCTGGCGACCGGGGGCGTGAAGTTCGGCGACCTGGCCATCACCCTGCGCGAGGCCCAGGTGGACGCCGGCGGCGCGGAAACCGTGCCGGCGCTGCTGCTCAACTACGGCGCCTTCCTGCAGACGGTGATCGACTTCCTGCTGATCGCCTTCGCCATCTTCCTGTTCCTGAAAGCCTACAACCGCGTGCGCACGCCGGCACCGGAAGCGGCCACGCCCGAAGACGTCCTGCTGCTGCGCGAGATCCGCGATTCGCTGAAGAAGTGACGGCGCGGCGCGCCCCGAACGGGCAACGCCGGCAAAGGAAACCCGGGGCCACGGGCTGCTAAGCTCGTGGCCTTGCCGTTTCCACGGGACATTCCATGCGCCTCGCTCCGCTGCTGCTCGCCCTGACCCTCGCTGCGCCCGCGTTCGCCGCGCAGCGCGAGACCCGCATCCCCGACGCCGCCCTCGCCACCGCCGCGCAGTTGCGCGAGCAGGCGCTGGCCGACGACACCGGCTGGAAGGTGGTCGAATCGCTGACCACCGAGATCGGCCCGCGCCTGGCCGGCAGCGAGGCCGACGCGAAGGCAGTGGCCTGGGCGCAGGCGAAGTTCCGGGAACTGGGCTTCGACAAGGTGTGGACCGAGCCGGTCACCTTCCCCAAGTGGGTCCGCCGCAGCGAGCGCGCCGCGGTGCTCGGCGCGCACGCGCAGCCGCTGGCGATCACCGCACTGGGCGGCAGCCCCGGCGGCACGGTGGAGGGCGAGATCGTGCGCTTCGCCGCGCTGGAAGCGGCGCCGGACGGCGCGCTGGCCGGCAAGATCGTCTTCGTCGACTACCACATGAAGGCCGCGCGCGACGGCCGCGACTACGGCAACAGCGGCAGCATCCGCTCCAAGGGGCCGTCGGCGGCCATCCGCAAGGGCGCCATCGGCTTCCTGATGCGCTCGGCCGGCACCGACAACCACCGCGTGCCGCATACCGGCATCACCCGCTTCGACGACGGCCTGGCTCCGGTGCCGTCGGCGGCGCTCAGCATCCCCGACGCCGAGCAGCTTGCGCGCCTGGCCGCGCGCGGCCCTGTGCGGGTCGGGCTGGCGCTGGACTGCGGCTGGGACGGCGAATACACCTCGCAGAACGTCATCGGCGAAATCACCGGGCGCAGCCTGCCGAAGGAAGTGGTGGTGATCGGCGGCCACCTGGATTCGTGGGACCTGGGCACCGGCGCGATCGACGACGGCGCGGGCATCGGCATCACCCTGGCGGCCGGGCACCTGATCGGCAAGCTGAAGCAGGCGCCCAAGCGCACGATCCGCGTGATCGCCTTCGCCAACGAGGAACAGGGCCTGCACGGCGGCAAGGCGTATGCCGAGAAGCATCTGGCCGACATCGCGCGCCACCAGATCGGCGCCGAGAGCGACTTCGGCGCCGGCCGCATCTATGCGTTCAACACCGGCGCGCCCGAATACGCACGCAAGGCCACCGAGCAGATCGCGCAGGCGCTGGCGCCGCTGGGCATCGAGTACGCACCCGGCCAGGGCGGCGCGGGCCCGGACATCAGCCCCTTCGCCGCCAAGGGCCTGGCCTGGGGCTGGCTGGCGCAGGACGGCAGCGACTACTTCCACCTGCACCACAACGCCGACGACACCCTGGACAAGATCGACCCGGCCGCGCTGGCGCAGAACGTCGCCGCCTACGCCGTATTCGCCTACCTCGCCGCGGAAGCCGACGGCGACTTCGGCAGCAAGCTCAAGGAAGAATGATCGCCAGCCGCGGAGCCGGCCCGGCTCCGCGGTCGTGTGCGGGAGGGCTTCAGCCTCGACACCTCAAGCCCGCCGGTGATGCTGACGCCGGAAGCCTCCGGTCGCGACTTGCGTCGCTCCTACAGCAAGGCGGCGGCATTGTTTCCGCACGACCTTGTGTCCATGGCGATCCTGCAATCGCTCCGCATCAGGACGACCTGCTCCTGCTGTTGTAGGAGCGACGCAAGTCGCGACCACGACATTGAAACCACTGCCACCACACATCGCGCAAACGATCATGGGCAGGGTGATCGATATGCCCCCATCCATGCCAGGCCGCATACCCCTTTGACAAGGATGTCCCTACGTATCCGGTCGCGACTCACGTCGCTCCCACAATCAGTCGCGCTTCCGTCGGCATGGCGCGACGCATGCTGACTGTTGGCCTTGCAGAAGCGGCTTCGACCGCAGCATGAACATGCACCAAGGGCACTCAAGCCGGCTTTCAACAGCAGCCGGACGGCCCATCACCCCTCTTCTGCGAACGGATCAATACCCGGCGCGCATCCGCCATTGCGCCAGCAGCACCGCGGTGGCCGCGGCCACGTTGAGGCTCTCCACGGCGCCGGTGCCGGGGATGGACAGGCGGGCGTCGCAGGCGGCGGCCAGGCCGACGTCCATGCCCTCGCCTTCGGCACCCATCACGTAGACCAGCCGCGGCGGCAGCGGCGCGGCGAAGAGATCGTCGCCGCCGCGCACCACCGTGGCGACGAGCGCGAAGCCGGCGCCGCGCAGTTGCGCCAGCGCGTTGTCGGCCTGCCCCAGCCGCACCAGCGGCACGTGCTCGGCGCCGCCCTCGGCCACGCGTGCGGCGGCGCCGGACAGGGCCAGCCCAGAGTCGCGCGGCAGCAGCAGACCGGCCACGCCGAAGTGCGCCGCCGAGCGCAGGATCGCGCCGAAGTTGTGCGGATTGCTCACGCCGTCCAGCCAGATCGCCAGCGCCGGCCCGTCCGCGGGCAAGTCGCGCAGCCAGTCCGACAGGCCGACCGGCTCGGCCTTGAGCACGTCCGCCACCACGCCCTCGTGGTGGCTGCTGCCCGCCAGCCGGTCCAGGTCGTCGTCGGCCACCACGCGGTAGCCGACGCGCTGCTTCACGCACCAGGCCAGCAACGGCTTGAGCGCGGCGATCCGCGCTTCGGCCAGGTAGACCTTGCGGATGGCCTCCGGGCGGCGGCGGAAGACGGCGTCCACGGCGTTCTGCCCGTACAGGCGCACTTCGCTGCGCGGCGCGGCGGCGGGTGCCGGGCCGCGGGCGGCAGCGCGCGGCGGGCGCGGTGCCTGCGTGTGCGGCGGGCGGCCCGGCGGCCGCTTGTCCCAGGGGCCGGCCATCAGCGCCGGCCTGTCGATGCGATATCCATGCGGGGATTCTTCCACGCCGGCGCCCGCCTGCGAAGCGGCGGGAGAACGATGGGCATTGCGCGAGCCCATGCGGGGGCTGAAAGCCGGACGCGGTCGTGCGCCTGGAAATCTCTGGAAGCTGATCGAAGAGCGTCGGGGCTGAAGCCCCTCCTACAGGGTGTCCTGCGCCGTTACCCGGACGCTAGCCGGACCGCTCCCCCTGTAGGAGCGACTTCAGCCGCGACCGTGCGTCTGGAATTCCCTGGAAGCTCGTCGAACAGCATCAGGGTTGAAGCCCTTCGCGCAACGGCGAGGGCCACCATGCTTGGCCGTCCAGCCGCACGTGCGCGTACACATGCGACCGCGCTTCAGCCGTGGCCGCCCACGGACGGCGTTTCCGCTTCCAGCTTGGCCAGTTCATGCGCCACCGCTTCCGGGGAGCGGGTGAACGGGGCCAGCAGCGCATAGAACGCGGGCACCACGTACAACGACAGCAGGGTGGAGAAGGCCACGCCGAAGATCACCACCACGCCGATGGTGGCGCGGCTGGCCGAGCCCGGGCCGCCGGCCAGCACCAGCGGCACCGCGCCGACCACGGTGGCCACCGAGGTCATCAGGATCGGACGCAGGCGCACGCGTGCGGCCTCGGCGATGGCGCGGGCGACGCTCGCACCGTCGTCGCGCAACTGGTTGGCGAATTCCACGATCAGGATGCCGTTCTTCGCCGCCAGGCCGATCAGCATGACGATGCCGATCTGGCTGAACAGGTTGAGTGTGCCGCCGGTCACCCACAGCCCGATCAGCGCGCCCAGCACCGCCAGCGGCACCGTCAGCATGATCACCAACGGGTGGATGAAGCTCTCGAACTGCGCCGCCAGCACCAGGTACACGATCAGCAGCGCCAGGGTGAAGGTCAGGATGATCGCGCCGCCGGCTTCCTGGTACTCGCGCGACTCGCCCTTCCAGTCGATCTGCGCGTAGTCCGGCAGTTCCTCGGCCACCGCCTGCCGCGTCCACTCCAGCGCCTCGCCCATGCTGTAGCCGGGCGCCAGGCTGGCGCTGATGGTGATGGCGCGCAGGCGGTTGAAGCGGTTGAAGGTGCCCGGCTCGGCGATCTCGCTCAGCGTCACCAGGTTGGACAGCGGGATCAGCCCGCCATCGCGCCCGCGCACGTAGGTCTGCGCCAGGTCGGTGGGAGTGGCGCGCTTGTCGCGGCCCGCCTGCAGCATCACTTCGTATTCCTCGCCGTTGTCGACGTAGGTGGTGACGCGGCGCGACCCCATCAGGGTCTCCAGGGTGCGGCCGATCTCCTGCACCGGCACGCCCAGGTCGGCGGCGCGGTCGCGGTCGATGTTCACCCGCATCTGCGGGCGCGTTTCCTTGTAGTCCGAATCCGTGTCCTGCAGGCCGGGATTGGATTCCATGCGTTGCAGCATGCGGTCGCGCCACTGCGCCAGCTCGGCGTAGTCCGGGCCGCCCAGCACCAACTGGTAGCGCTGGCCGCGGCTGCCGACCAGGCCGCCGGCCACGTTGGCGCGCGCCTGCACGCCGGGCAGTTGCGACAGTTCGCTGCGCAGCTTGCCGACCACTTCGTCGGTGCTGACTTTGCGCTGGTGCCAGTCCTGCAGGAACACCACGATCTGGCCGGTGTGCATCTCCTCGCCGCCGCCGAAGCTGCGCGGCACGCGCGAGTTGGCGCGCTGGATGGGCTGGTTCTCGCCCACCTGCTTCAGCACGATCCCCTCGACCTGCTGCATCTGCGCCACCGTGTAGTCGAAGCCGGCGCCTTCGGGCCCGTCCACGAACACGAAGAAGCGGCCGCGGTCCTCGGTCGGCGCCAGCTCGCTGGGCACGCGCAGCCCCAGCAGCACGATGGCGGCGACGCATGCGGCCATCGCCGCCAGCAGCAGGCCCAGGATGCGCCGGCCGGGCATGGTGACCAGCCGGCCGACCTGGCGGCCGTAGCCGTCGCTGATGCGGTTGAGCGTGCGGTTGGTCCAGGCGTTGAAGCCGCGCGGCTCGGCGTGCGGCCGCACCAGCTTGGACGACATCATCGGCGTCAGCGTCAGCGCGACGAAGGCGGAGATCGCCACCGCCGCGGCCAGCGCCACCGACAGTTCGCGGAACAGGCGGCCGGTGTTGCCTTCCATGAAGCCCACCGGCAGGAACACCGCCACCAGCACCGCGGTGGTGGCGATCACCGCGAACGCCACCTGCGCGGTACCGCGGCGCGCGGCCACCAGCGGCGGCTCGCCCAGGTCGGCGCGGCGCTGCACGTTCTCCAGCACCACGATGGCGTCGTCCACCACCAGGCCGATGCACAGCACCAGCGCCAGCAGCGTGAGCAGGTTGATCGAAAAGCCGAATGCGTACAGCGCGATGAACGCCGCCACCAGGCACACCGGCACCGTCACCGCCGGGATCAGCGCCGCGCGCAGGCTGCCCAGGAACAGCCAGATCACCAGGAACACCAGCACCATGGCCTCGGCCAGGGTCCAGTAGACGCGCTCGATGGCAGCCTCGATGAAGGTGGTGCTGTCGAAGGAGACGAAGATGTCGGTGCCCTCGGGCAGCGTCTTCTGGATCACCTCCGCTTCGGCGCGCGCGGCGCGCGCCACGTCCAGCGCGTTGGCGGTGGAGGTGCGCACGATGCCCAGGCCGACGTTGGGTACGCCGTTGCTGCGCATGTAGGAACGGCGCTCCTCCGCGCCCAGCTCCACCTGCGCCACGTCGCCCAGGCGGACCACGTAGCCGTCGGCGCCCTTGCGCAGCGGCAGCCGCGCGAACTGCTCGGGCTGGCGGTAGCCGCGCTCCACGCGCAGGGTGAAGTCGCGCGCCTGCGACTCGATGCGGCCGGCCGGCAGCTCGATGTTCTCCGCGCGCAGCGCGTTCTCCACGTCGCCGGTGGTGATGCCGCGCGCGGCCATGGCCTCGCGGTCCAGCCAGATGCGCATGGCGTAGCGCTGGCCGCCGCCGAGCTGCACGCGCGCCACGCCGTCCAGCGAGGACAGCCGGTCCAGCACGTAGCGGTCGGCGTAGTCGGTCAGCTCCATCGTGTCCATCGTGGTGGAGCGCATGTTCAACCAGATGATGACGTCGGCGTCGGCCTCGACCTTGGCGATCTCGGGCGGGTCGGCCTCGTCCGGCAGGCGGTCCATCACCCGGCTCACGCGGTCGCGCACGTCGTTGGCGGCGGCCTCGATGTCGCGGCCCAGGTTGAATTCGATGGTGACGTCGGAGCGGCCGTTGCGACTGGAGGACTGGATGGTCTTGATGCCCTCGATGCCGGCCAGGCCGTCCTCCAGGATCTGGGTGACGCGGGTCTCCACCACCGCCGCCGACGCGCCCGGGTAGGTCACCTCCACCGAGACGATGGGCGGGTCGATGTTGGGCAGCTCGCGCAGGGTCAGGCGCAGGAACGACATCACGCCCAGCACCACCAGCAGCAGGCTCACCACCACCGCGAAGACGGGGCGCTTGATCGACAGGTCGGACAGCTTCATGGCTCAGCCCTGGCTGCCGCCGGCGGGGGCGTCCTTGGCCGGTGCCGGTGCCGGTGCCGGCATTGCCGATGGCTGCGGCGCGGCGTCGGCCACCTTCACCCCGGGGCGCAGCTTGCCGGTACCGTCGATGACCAGGCGGTCGCCGGCGGCGATGCCGCGGGTGATCTCCACCTGGCCGTCGCGACGCACGCCGGTCGTCACCGGCACCCGCTCCACGCTGCCGTCCGCCTTCACCCGGTAGACGAAGGAATCGCGGCCGACCTGCACCACGGCGATCTCGGGGATCACCAGCGCCTGGCGCTGCGGGCGGAACAACTGCACGTCCAGCAGCATGCCCGGGCGAAGCTTGCGGCCGGGGTTGGGGAACACGGCGCGCACGGTCAGCGCGCGGGTGGCCGGATCGACCCGCGCATCGACGGTGTCGACCCGGCCCTCGAACCGCTCGCCCGGCCACGCGGCCGAGGCGGCGGTGACCGCGTTGCCGGCCTCGACCGAGGCCAGCGCGGCCTCGGGCACCTGGAAGTCCACGTACATGCGCGAGACGTCGTCCAGCGTGGCGATCACGCTGTTGGCGGTGATCAGCGAGCCTGGGCTGACCTGGCGGATGCCCAGCACGCCGGCGAACGGCGCGCGCACGCTGCGGTCGCCGATGTCGGCGCGCGCCTGGCGCACGCGCGCGGCGGCGGCGTCGCGCAGGGCGAGCTGGGTGTCGAGCTGCGAGCGCGCGATCAGTTGCTGGTCGGCCAGTTCCTTCTGCCGGCGGTACAGGCGGTCGGCCTCGGCGAAGGTGGCCTCGGCCTGCACCAGCGCGGCGTGCGCGGCGTCGCCCTTCAGCGTCGCCAGCACCTGCCCGGCGGCCACGTCCTGGCCGCTCTCGAAGTGCACGTCCTGCACGATCTCGCTGACCTTGGCGGTCAAGGTCACCGATTCGCGCGCCTTGGCGGTGCCCAGCGCCTGCAGGGTGTCGCTCCATGCCGAAGGCTGGACCACGCGGGTGGTGACCGGGATGGGCCGCTCACCGCCGCTGCCGCCCGTGCCGGCGGGCCGGCCATTCCCGCCGCATGCGGCCAGCAGGAGCGTGCACAGGGCGACCGCCAGAGGGCGGAATCCGAATCGGATCAGCATGGACCATCCCGTAATCTGCGTTAACCGGAAAGTGTACCGGGCCGGCATGACGCGCGGCGTGCGGAATGCGGTGGCCCGTGCGGTAAACGCGTCGGGAGCCGTCCGGTGCACACGCCCGGCCATGACCAATGACCCTTGCGGGCGGCCCGCCGCGGCGCCGGCAGGCCGGCTATTCCAGCCCCAGCCTGGCCAGCACCTGCAGGGCCAGCGCCTCGGGGGTGGCCCGGTCGGCGCGCAGGTGCAGTTCGGGATGCTCCGGCGCCTCGTAGGGCGAATCGATGCCGGTGAAGTTGGGGATCAGCCCCGCGCGCGCCTTGCGGTACAGGCCCTTGACATCGCGCGCCTCGGCCACGTCCAGCGGCACGTCCACGAACACCTCGATGAACTCGCCCTCGTCGAAGCGCTCGCGCGCCATCCGCCGCTCCGCGCGGAACGGCGAGATGAAGCTGACCAGCACGATCAGGCCGGCGTCGGTCATCAGCCGGGCCACCTCGGCCACCCGGCGGATGTTCTCCACCCGGTCCTCGGCGGTGAAGCCCAGGTCGCGGTTGAGGCCGTGCCGCACGTTGTCGCCGTCCAGCAGGAAGGCGTGGTAGCCCAGTGCGTGCAGGCGCTTGTCCACCAGGTTGGCGATGGTGGACTTGCCGGCGCCGGACAGGCCGGTGAACCACAGCACCTTCGGCACCTGGCCCTTCTGCCGCGCGCGCGCGGCCTTGTCCACGTCCAGGTGCTGCCAGTGCACGTTGCCGGCGCGGCGCAGGGCGAAGTCCAGGGTGCCGGCGCCGGCGGTGCCGTTGTCGTAGCGGTCGACCAGGATGAAGCCGCCCAGCGCGCGGTTGCGCGCATACGGCTCGAACGCCACCGGCGCGTCCAGGCTGAGGTTGCAGTAGCCCACCTCGTTGAGCTCCAGCCGCTTGGCGGCCAGGTGTTCCTGGGTGTTCACGTCCACCCGGTGCTTGATCTCGGTGACGGTGGCGCCCACCGTGCGTGCGCCGATCTTCAGCCAGTACGGGCGGCCGGGCAGCAGCGGTTCATCCGCCATCCACAGCACGTGCGCGGCGAACTGGTCGGCCACCTCGGGCGGGTCGCCGGCGGCGGCGATCACGTCGCCGCGGCTGACGTCGATCTCGTCGGCCAGGGTCAGCGTCACCGCCTGCCCGGCGCCGGCCACGGCGACTTCGCCGTCCGGCCCCAGCACCTGGGCCACGCGCGAACGACGCGCCGACGGCAGCACCACCACCTCGTCGCCCGGCCGCACTTCGCCGGCAGCGATCGTGCCGGCGTAGCCGCGGAAATGCTGGTGCGGGCGGTTCACCCATTGCACCGGCAGGCGCAGGCCGCTTGCGGCATCCTGCCCTTCGACCTGCACGCTTTCCAGATGCTCCAGCAGCGCGGGGCCGCCGTACCAGGGCGTGCGCGCCGAGCGCGCGGTCAGGTTGTCGCCTTCCAGCGCCGACAGCGGGATGCACGCGACCGAGGGGATGCCCAGCCGCTGCGCCAGCGTGCGGTAATCGGCGGCGATGCGCTCGAACACCGCCGCGTCGAAGTCCACCAGGTCCATCTTGTTGACCGCCAGCACCACATGGCGGATGCCCAGCAGCGCGGCGATGTAGCTGTGCCGATGGGTCTGCGCCAGCAGGCCCTTGCGCGCGTCCACCAGCACCACCGCCAGGTCCGCGGTGGAGGCGCCGGTGGCCATGTTGCGGGTGTACTGCTCGTGCCCCGGGCAGTCGGCGACGATGAACTTGCGCTTGTCGGTGTCGAAGTAGCGATAGGCCACGTCGATGGTGATGCCCTGCTCGCGCTCGGCTGCCAGCCCGTCCAGCAGCAGCGCGTAGTCGATGCGCTCGCCCTGGGTGCCGTGCTTGCGGCTGTCCTTCTCCAGCGCCGCCAACTGGTCGTCGAACAGCCGCTTGCTGTCGTACAGCAACCGCCCGATCAGCGTGCTCTTTCCGTCGTCCACGCTGCCGCAGGTGATGAAGCGCAGCAGGGGCTTGGTTTCGTGCTGCTTGAGGTAGGCGGCGATGTCGGAGGAGCGGGACCCGGGAAAGCCGGGGTCTTCGGAAGTTCCGACGCCGTTGCTGTCCCCCGTTCCCCGTTCCCCGTTCCCCGGTCCCGTCTTCGCCGTACCCATCAGAAATACCCCTCCAGCTTCTTCTTCTCCATCGAAGCGCCCGGGTCCTGGTCGATCACCCGGCCCTGGCGTTCGGAGCTGGTGGTCACCAGCATCTCGGCGATGATCTTCTCCAGCGAGTCAGCGTCGGATTCGATGGCGCCGGTCAGCGGGTAGCAGCCCAGGGTGCGGAAGCGCACGCGCCGCTGTTGCGGCGCTTCGCCCTCGCGCAGCGGCAGGCGCTCGTCGTCCACCAGGATCAGCGCGCCGTCGCGCTCCACCACCGGGCGTTCGGCGGCGAAGTACAGCGGCACCACCGGGATGCCCTCGCGGTAGATGTAGAGCCAGACGTCCAGCTCGGTCCAGTTGGACAGCGGGAACACCCGCACGCTCTCGCCCTTGTGGATGCGCGCGTTGTAGAGGTTCCACAGTTCGGGGCGCTGGTTCTTCGGGTCCCAGCGGTGCTTGTCGCTGCGGAAGGAGAACACGCGCTCCTTGGCGCGCGACTTCTCCTCGTCGCGGCGGGCGCCGCCGATGGCGGCGTCGAAGCCGTAGTGGTCCAGCGCCTGCTTCAGGCCCTGGGTCTTCATCACGTCGGTGTGCACCGTGGCGCCGTGGCTGATCGGGCCGATGCCGCGGGCGACGCCCTCCGGGTTGACGTGCACGCGCAGGTCCACGCCGGCCTCGGCGGCGCGGCGGTCGCGGAAGGCGATCATCTCGCGGAACTTCCAGCGCGTGTCCACGTGCAGCAGCGGGATCGGCGGGCGCGCCGGGGCGAACGCCTTCAGCAGCAGGTGCAGCAGCACCGAACTGTCCTTGCCCACCGAGTACAGCAGCACCGGGTTGCGGAACTCGGCGGCGACCTCCCTGAGGATGTGGATGCTTTCCGCTTCCAGGCGGTCGAGGTGGGACAGGGCGGGGACGGCGGTCATCAGCGGCGTGGACGGGGGCGGCGAGGCCCGGAACGGCTAGGGTACCAGCGGCACCCCGGGCGGACGGGAAGGCCGCGCAGTATTCGGCCAGCGGCGCGCGCAGGCGAAATAAGCTGCGGCGATAAGCCCATAACCATGCGTCCTTTCTGCCCGCTCCGGGGGCTCCCTAACATCGGTCCTCCATACGCGCCCACGGGCCTTGCCGATGTCCGCCACCCAGCCTGCCCTCGCCCCCATTCCCCTCGCGGAGGAGCGGCGCACGCTGCTGGCCCAGGCAGTCGCCGGCCTGGACGGCGCCAGCCTGTGGTGGATCTCCGGCTACGCCGCCGGGCTGGCGCAGGCGCAGCTCGCCCCCGTCGGCCACGCATTGCCGCGTGCGGTGGCGCCGGCCGTCGGCGCGCAGGCCGCGCAGCGCCTGACCGTCGTCTACGGCAGCCAGACCGGCAACGCCCGCCGCGCCGCCGAGGCGCTGGCGCAGCAGGCCGAGGCCGCCGGCCTGTCGGTGCGCCTGCTGCGCGCCGACGCCTACCCGCAGCGCGAACTGGCGCAGGAACGCCTGCTCTACCTGGTCATCAGCACCCAGGGCGAAGGCGACCCGCCGGACGACAGCATCGGCCTGGTGGAATTCCTGCGCGGCAAGCGTGCACCGAAGCTGCCGGAGCTGAAGTACGCCGTGCTCGGCCTGGGCGATTCCAGCTACGCCGACTTCTGCGGCATCGCCCAGCGGCTGGACGAACGCCTGGCCGAACTGGGCGGCAGCCGCCTGCTCCCCGCCGGCCTGGCCGACCTGGACATCGACACCATCGCCGCGCCGTGGCGCGAGCAGGCGCTGGCGCACGCCCGCGAACTGCTGAAGACGCCGGCCGCCGCGCCGCTGGCCACCGTCACCCCGCTGCGCCCGGCCCACGCGCCGGCGTGGTCGCCCGAGCATCCCTTCGCCGCCGAGCTGCTGCTCAACCAGCGCATCAGCGGCCGCGACTTCAAGGGTCCGCGCTTCGGCCAGTACGGCGCGGCCGGCAAGGACGTGCGCCATATCGAACTGTCGCTGGCCGGCAGCGGCCTGCACTACGAACCCGGCGACGCGCTGGGCGTGCGCCACCGCAATCCGGACGCGTTGGTGGCCGGTGTGCTGGAGGCATTGAAGCTGGACGGCGAAGCGGCCGTCAGCGAATCCGGCCAGACCCTGTCCCTGCGCGAATGGCTGGCCGCGCACCGCGAACTCACCCGCCTGTCGCGCCCGCTGCTGGCCGCGCACGCCGAACGTGCCCGCGCCGAAGAACTGGACGCGCTGCTGGCGCCCGGCCGCAACGCCGCACTGGCGCAGGTGTTCGACACCCATCAGGTGATCGACCTGTTCCGCCGCTGGCCGGCCACATGGAGCGCGCAGGAACTGGTCGCGGCACTGCGCCCGCTGGCGCCGCGGCTGTATTCCATCGCCTCCAGCCGCAAGCGCGTGGGCGAGGAAGCGCATTTGACCGTCGACGTGCTGGCCTACGAGGCGTTCGGCCACGCGCACGGCGGCGGCGCCAGCGGCTTCCTGTCGGCGCTGGAGGAAGGCGGCCAGGCGCCGGTCTACGTGGAGGCCAACGAGCGCTTCCGGGTGCCCGCCGACGGCGGCCGCGACATCCTGATGATCGGCCCGGGCACCGGCGTGGCGCCGTTCCGCGGCTTCGTGCAGGAGCGCGCCGAAACCGGCGCAGGCGGGCGCAACTGGCTGTTCTTCGGCGCGCAGCACTTCAACCACGGCTTCTTCTACCAGACCGAATGGCAGGACGCGCTGCGCAGCGGCGAGCTGCACCGGCTGGACCTGGCGTTCTCGCGCGACCAGGCGCAGAAGGTCTACGTGCAGGACCGCCTGCGCGAGCGCGGCCGCGAGGTCTACGCCTGGCTGCAGGACGGCGCGCATCTGTACGTCTGCGGCGCCATCGCCATGGGCAAGGACGTGCACGCCGCGCTGCGCGCCATCGTCGCCGAGCACGGCGGCCTGGACGAAGACGCCGCCGCCGACTACCTGACGCAACTGCAATCGGAGGGGCGCTACAGCCGCGACGTGTACTGAGTCCAAAGCAGTTGTGGGAGCGACGCAAGTCGCGATCCCAGGACTCCGGACGAAGCCATCGCGACTCACGTCGCTCCCACACCCAAGACCAGACCATGTCCAGCCATTCCGTCGAAGACATCAAGATCAACAGCCGCCGCCTGCGCGGCACGCTGGCGGATGGCCTGCTCGATCCGGTCACCGGCTCGCTGTCCGAAGAGGACCAGCGCCTGATCAAGTTCCACGGCAGCTACCAGCAGGACGACCGCGACCTGCGCGACGAGCGCCGCCGGCAGAAGCTGGAGCCGGCCCACCAGTTCATGATCCGCATCCGCGCGGCCGGCGGCGTGTTCACCCCGCAGCAGTGGCTGAAGCTGGACGCCATCGCCACCACCTGGGCCAGCCATTCGTTGCGCGTCACCACCCGCCAGACCTTCCAGTTCCACGGGGTGATCAAGCGCGAACTGAAGGCGACCATGCAGGCGATCAACGCCGCGGCGCTCGACACCATCGCCGCCTGCGGCGACGTCAACCGCAACGTGCTGGGCGCCAGCAACCCGCTGCAGTCGCGGCTGCACGCGCAGGTCCACGACTGGGCGCAGCGGCTGTCCACGCACTTCCTGCCGCGCACCCGCGCCTACTACGAGATCTGGCTGGACGAGCAGCAGGTGGCCGGCAGCGGCGAGGAGGAGGAGGTCTTCTACGGCCCTACCTACCTGCCGCGCAAGTTCAAGATCGCGGTGGCGGTGCCGCCGTTCAACGACGTGGACGTGTTCGCCAACGACCTGGGCCTGGTCGCCGTCGCCGACGGGGCCGGCAACCTGGCCGGCTTCAACGTCGCCATCGGCGGCGGCATGGGCGCCAGCCACGGCGACGCCCGCACCTATCCGCGCCTGGCCAGCGTGATCGGCTTCGTCCCGCCCGAACGCCTGCTGGATATCGCCGCCGCCGCCATCACCACCCAGCGCGACCTGGGCGACCGCGTCGAGCGCAAGCACGCCCGCTTCAAGTACACCATCGACGACCACGGCCTGGAGGCGGTGGTCGCGCAGATGGAACGGCGCGCCGGCTTCAGGCTGGAACCGGCGCGGCCGTTCCGCTTCGACCACAACGGCGACCGCTTCGGCTGGGTCGAGGGCGAGGACGGGCGCTGGCACCTGACCCTGTCGCTGCCCGCCGGGCGCATCGCCGACCGCCCCGGTGCGCCGCACCTGACCGGCCTGCGCGAGATCGCCCGCATCCACCAGGGCGAATTCCGCCTGACCGCCAACCAGAACCTGATCGTCGCCGGCGTGCCAGCCGGCGAGCGCGCGCGCATCGACGCGCTGGTGGCACAGCACGCGCTGGACGCGGAGAACCACGCGCCGACCGCGCTCGCGCGCACCGCGATGGCCTGCGTGGCGCTGCCCACCTGCGCACTGGCGATGGCCGAGGCCGAACGCTACCTGCCCGACTTCGCCGCCCGCCTGCAACCGCTGCTGGAGAAGCACGGCCTGGCCGAGGCGCCGATCCTGCTGCGCATCTCCGGCTGCCCCAACGGCTGCTCGCGGCCCTACCTGGCGGAGATCGCGCTGGTGGGCAAGGCGCCCGGCCGCTACAACCTGATGCTCGGCGGCGACGCGCGCGGCCAGCGGCTCAACACGCTGTACCGCGAGAACATCGCCGAGCCGGAAATCCTGGACACGCTGGACGGCCTGTTCGCCCGCTACGCCGCCGAGCGCGACGGCGGCGAAGGCTTCGGCGACTACCTGCACCGCAGCGGCACGGTCGCGCTGCCGCCCTACCCCACCCATCGACAGATCGCACTGGAACTGCACGCATGAGCGCCACCGCCCCCTCGCAGGACATCGACCGCATCGCGGACCGCAACGCCTGGCTGGAAACGCAGGCGGCCGAGGCGCGCGTGGCGTGGGCGCTGGAGCACGGCCCGGCCGAGGCCGCCATGTCGTCCAGCTTCGGCGCGCAGGCGGCGGTGCTGTTGCACATGGTCACCCGGCAGAAGCCGGACATCCCGGTGGTGCTGGTCGACACCGGCTACCTGTTCCCCGAGACCTACCGCTTCGCCGACGAACTGCACGAACGCCTGAAGCTGAACCTGCAGGTGTTCCGCCCGCTGGTCAGCCGCGCCTGGATGGAGGCGCGCCACGGCCGCCTGTGGGAGCAGGGCCTGGTCGGCATCGAGCAGTACAACAACCTGCGCAAGGTCGAGCCGATGAAGCGCGCGCTGAAGGAGCTCGGCGTGGGCACCTGGTTCACCGGCCTGCGCCGCAGCCAGGCCAGCAGCCGCGCCAACGCGCCGGTGCTGCAGGTGCGCGACGGCCGCTGGAAGATCAACCCGATCGCCGACTGGACCGACCGCGACGTCTGGCAATACATGAAGCGGCACGAGCTACCCTACCACCCGCTGTGGGAACAGGGCTACGTCTCCATCGGCGACTTCCACACCACCCGCCGCTGGGAGCCGGGCATGCGCGAGGAGGACACCCGCTTCTTCGGCCTCAAGCGCGAGTGCGGCATCCACGTCGACGTCTGAGCGCCGGCCGGGCCGCCGCCTGACCGGCCGGATTCGCGCCGGCGCATCCGCGTTTCGTCGCCGGATCGCCCGGTCCGTCGCCCGCCCCCTTCCCTCTCCGGGCGACCCGGCTATCCTCCACGGCAATCCCGATGCCGTGGTGCCGCCGTGTTCGCCAGCCTGTTCCTGATCGTCCGCATCCTCGCCGCCTGGTTCGGCGCGCTGATCGTGGCGGGCTTCGTGTGGAGCGGCATCTTCCACGGCATGCACGACGGCCCCGGCTGGTTCTTCAACCTGCTGTCGATGCTGGTGATGGTCTCAGTGCTGATCGGCACCATCAGCCACCTGCGGCGCGTCTGGCTGATCGCCGGCCGGCTGGACAGCGCCACCCTGTCCAGCCGCCAGCGCCGCCAGATCGAGGTGCCGCTGGACACCGCCGCCACCTTCGCCCTGGTCGAAGGCGCCCTGCGCGAACTGCCGCGCGTGGAAGAGGCCGAAAGCGCGCACGACAGCCTGCAGGCACGGGTGAAGGTGCGCCGCGTCGAGACCTTCGGCGGCCCCAGCAAACCGTCGCGCTTCAACATCATGGCGCGCTTCGCGGTGAAGCGGGACCTGGTGCAGGCCACCGTCACCCCCGGCAACGGCACCAGCAGCGTGACGCTGATGCTCGGCCCGGACGCCAGCGCGTGGATCGACCTGTTCGTGCTGGACGACGGCGTGAACGTGGAGAACGCCGAGGCCGTCACCCGCGCCATCACCCGCCGCATCGCCGACCTGCGCCGGCAGGAACAGGCCGACGCCGGCAAGACCGTCAGCGAGAAGGAGCTGGCGGTGGCGCGGCTGAACCTGCTCAACGCGCAGGTCGAGCCGCACTTCCTCTACAACACGCTGGCCAGCGCGCAGGTGCTGACCCGCACCGACCCGCCGCGCGCCGACGTGATGCTCGGCCACCTGATCCAGTACCTGCGCAGCTCGCTGCCGCGCACCGACGACACCCTGTCCACCCTGGGCGAGGAACTGGAACGCACCCTGGCCTACCTGGAGATCCTGAAGGTCCGCATGGGCGCGCGCCTGAACGTGCAGGTGGAAGTGCCCGACGCGCTGAAGACCGTGCCGATGCCCTCGATGATGCTGCAGACGCTGGTCGAGAACGCGATCAAGCACGGCCTGGAGCCCAAGCCCGGCGGCGGCACCGTGTGGATTCTGGCGCGCGCGCACGACGACCACGCCACCCTCACCGTCGCCGACGACGGCCAGGGCTTCGGCAGCCAGAACAGCGGCACCGGCATCGGCCTGAAGAACCTGCGCGAACGCCTGCGTCTGACCTTCGGCGGCGACGCCACCTTCGCCCTCGTCTCCAACTTCCCCAGCGGCGTGGCGGCCACGCTGACCCTGCCGCTGGGCCCCGCCGGAGCCCGCGCATGAACTTCCGTGGCGTGATCGCCGAAGACGAGGAACTGCTGCGCACCGCGCTGTCATCGCTGCTGCGCGAAGCCTGGCCGCAACTGGAGATCGTGGCCGAGTGCGAGGACGGCGCCAGCGCGCTGGAAGCCATCGCCGAGCTGCAACCGGACGTGGCCTTCCTCGACATCCGCATGCCCGGCCTCACCGGGCTGGAAGTCGCGCGCGGCCTGGTGGACGCCAGCCCGCGCACGCAGGTGGTGTTCGTCACCGCCTACGACCAGTACGCCATCGATGCCTTCGAACAAGGCGCGGTGGACTATTTGCTCAAGCCGATCGCGCGCGACCGCCTGGCCGCCACCGTGCAGCGCATCCAGGCGCGCGCCACCGCCGGCCGCCCGGACGCCGCCACCCTGGACGCCCTGCTCAAGCACCTGTCCACGCGGCAGGCGCCGACCGGCAAGCCGCCGCTGGTGTGGATCACCGCCAGCGTGGGCAAGGACACGCGGCTGGTGATGGTGGAGGACGTGGCCTACTTCCAGGCCGACAACAAGTACACCACCGTGGTCACCGCCGACGGCGAAGCGCTGCTGCGCACGCCGCTGCGCGAACTGCTGGACGCGTTGGACCCCGGCACCTTCAAGCAGATCCACCGCTCCACCATCGTCAACATGAAGGCGGTGGCCTCGGTCAGCCGCGACGACACCGGCCGCGGCCGGCTGAAGCTGAAGACGCGGCCGGAAGTCCTGACCGTCAGCCAGCCCTTCATGAGCCTGTTCCGCAACATGTAGCGCGCCGCGATCCCGCGCACCGCGCGGCGCCCCACCCGGCAGACCCGACGCGGCGCCCGCGCGCCGCGGCAGGACCGCCTTTGCCCAACGAACGACGAGAGGTCACGCCATGCGCATCATCACGCCCCTGCTGTCCTGCCTGATGGCCCTGGCCGGCTGCAACGAGAAACCCAGCGTCACCACCATCCACCACCGCAGCGGCGCCGACGGCGTGGACACGCTCTTCAGCAAGACCACGCTGCGCGACGGCGTGGCCACCTACGAGTGTTTTGCCAGCGAAAGCGGCCAGTGCCACTATCGGGTCTATCGCGAACGCTGCGCCCCGGCATCGCCCGGCGAACTTTCCGCCTGCGACCGAAGCCCGGTGGAAACGTTCGACCTGGCGGTCGGCAAGGTCCACGAGATCCACGGCCTGCCGCAGGACGCACGGGAATGCGTGGCACCGCAGGCGGCTTCGGCGGACTGCACTCCCTGACCCGCCGCAACGCCGCGCACCCTCCCTCCCGATACACCGCACGACCGCTTACATCGCCTTCCATCGACGAGACGCACATGAAGAAACCCGTCTTCCTGCTGGCCTGCCTCCTGCCCCTCGCGACCGCTTCCGCCGCACCCTCTTCCTCGCCCGCCGCGGAACCGGCCGCCGACGACCTGCACGCCACCATCTCGGCGCTGGACGAAGCGGTGTTCGACGCCTTCAACCGGTGCAGCGCGCCGGAACAATTGCGCAAGCATGCCGGTTATTTCGCCCCCGACGTCGAGTTCTACCACGACACCGGCGGCGTCACCTGGACGCGGGAGGCGATGCTGGCGAACACCGAGAAATACGTCTGCGGCCACTTCCGCCGCGAACTCGTCCCGGGCAGCCTGAAAGTCTTCCCGATCAAGGATTTCGGCGCCATCTCGCAGGGCACGCACCGCTTCTGCCAGTTCGACGCGACCACCTGCGACGGCGAGGCCGACTTCACGATGGTGTGGAAGCAGGCGGACGGCGGCTGGCAGATCACCCGCGTGCTGAGCTATGGGCATCGGCCCAATCAGTGATCCAGCCAGTACGCGGAGGAGACCCGTGGCACTAGGCCTCAGGCTTCGTTAGACCCGCAGCTAACGGCCCGATGTCCGCGGCATATTAAGTCGGTGGACTGCTCCGGCCATAGGCAGCCTCAGGTCCATGGCAGTAGCCACACAACGGCCATGCGCCAAGCGCGAAGCGACATGGCCGGTAGAGTTCGAGCGGCAGGCGGAATATCCAGGCTTTTAGATGGCTGCGTAGCCCGGGACGATCAGTGACTGCCGGCCGGAAAGGTATACACCTTCTTGTCGAGGGGGCCGGTATAGCCAGTGCGGTTGCCGGTATTGTCGTATTCGCATTTATCGATGATGGCCTGCGACGGGCCGCCACGGGCTTCCATCAGGCGGCTACGAGTGTCGTAGCGATAGCCCATCGGGACGGACTGCCTCTGGTCAGACTGGCCAAGTTGCCGACCCCGTCGTAGCCATAGGCTAGATCCAGACCTCTGGTGCCGCCATGGATGAAGGCGGCCGAGGGACTTTCAGGCTGATTACCTGCAAATCAACTCTCTGACATAGCTCGCCAGTGGCTGGCGAGCGCAAAGTTGCTCAATACGTGTCTCAAGGTATTTCGCCTCACGACTACTTACATCTCCACCCTCTACTTCCCGGCGCCTGAAGTTCAGTGCATGACCTGCAGCACGCGCCACCTCTGGCCTAGGCGAAGTCGCCATTTTTACAAGCAACTCCAGTGCATCATCTCCTCTTGCATTGCGCAACGAACTCACAGCAGCGGCGGAAACTATTGCGTTCTGTGAATTAATCGCAACCCTCAGATGCGCAAGGTACTCCGCGCCCCGACCCTGGTCCGCCCTTAAAAGCTCGCCTGCAAGGATCGTACGATCCAGTTCCGTTAGCTGTGTCCCTTCCCACTTCTGCCGATAGCTAGCAACAACAGTCGCATTCGGATTTACGAAATCTTCAGCAATTACATCGGCTGAAATTGTGCGCTCAGTGGCGCGATCACAGCCCATCAATGAAAAAATTAGCGCCACCGCAAGTGCTTTAACATTAGTCATGCCCGTCTGATCCAGAATTTAACGGCTCGCAACGCGGCGCTGGACACAGCCATGCGAACTTGATTTTTACTAAAACCAATCGAATTCCCTTGCGGATCTAAAAATCTGAACACACTGCGCAAGGGCATATTTGGTCCGCCTAGCGAGCCAACCCGAGTCTAACGTTATGCGGCTGAAGCTTGATTGCAAGCATTTCAACCTCATGCTCCTGTCGTTCACTCAATGCTGACGATTTACGAGCAATGTCAACCCTCATGTTGAGAGCCGCTGCCAGGATAAGTTGTGCGGACTGTGAATCTCCATCACTTAGAAGCTCCAAAGCCGTGAATTCGGAATTTGTCTCTTCAAGATCAGCTCCAGAGAATATGTGAGAGATGGAGTTCGAATGAGGCTGACTTCTGGATTTTAGCCACTGTGAGGCTGCAAACCCCAGCAAGACTCCAACTAGAAGCGAGGCAATAATTTTCATAAGCACTCCTTACAAGGCTTGCATTGGCGCAGACAGGTACTTAGCTGTAATCGTAGCTTCCCAACTCTTCCGGCATACACAATAGATTCTGTCTGCTCGCAATAGTCTTTGCGATACATATCTGTTTCAAGTGCAGCACAAGATTCGTCGTTGAGGTAATTATTAGACAAATCCTCCAATCGATTACGGTAGCTAAGCCGGCAGAGATTTTTACAACCTTCACCGCAGCTAGCTGACATGTCTCGCGATGGCACTTTTCCGCAGAGCATTCCATGGCCGATTTCGCAGTATTCGCCAGGCTTGTCGGATGCCAATCCCAGTGGATCACGTCGAGCCAAGGGCGATGCAAGTACATAGAGATATGTACTTGTGCCCGCCCGCAGCCCCAAAGGATCGCTCTGCGCGTATCGACCGCTGCCAGGCTCATGGTCGCGAAAGTAATTCTGGTTCAGTCCGGAGGAAGAATCGTATCGCTGTCCTGGGAACCTAATGTCGAGCGTAAACGCTACACCATCCCCGTCCGCGTCCTGCTCCGGCAGCGTGGTGCCGAAGGCTTCTCCCTTCATACCCCACATCCACACCGCCACATCGCGCACCGGATCTATGACTGCGCGCGGCGTGCCCAGGTGGTCTGGCTGCACGTAATGCACTTGGCCGCCGTTGGCCAACAGGCCTACCGGCGCGTCATCCATCCAGATCGCCTGCTGGATAGGATGGCCGGCATTGCCGTAGTCACCCAGCCAGTGACCCGATTCGTCGTACAGCGCATAGATGTTGGAGGTCCCCGTGCGCTTGCGCACCTGCTCCCCGCGGCCACCGAGTTCAGCCAGCGACTATTCCCTAGAAGGCATATGCCTTCCTATAGAAGTAGTGCAATTAAGCTCGCTTGCGCCGTCGCACTGCTGGCTCAGAAGTGTTACGAAAGACTCCCTATATAGAGCATTTTCCCACTTAGGAATAATCCGGCAGCGCATCAACATAAGGTCTGCGATGTACGCTTTGTACGCCATAAATGCAACTTAACTACCTTTGCCTCGGCTTTAATTATCCCGCATGAGGGATGTCTGCTCCTTGATGTACTCAAGCTCATCTTCTCGGCCAGAAGTATTCTTGGCCGCCTCATACCTGTATTTGATTGCAGCGACCGCAGTATGCGCAATCACCTCGTTGTCGCTCCGAGCCAACGCAAATAATTCTCGAATGGAATCAATACCATTTGCATTCTGTAGTGCACGCACAGCAGCAGCAGCAATTTTCTCATCACTTGCGTTAATGTTTTGCATTATATATTTATAATACTCTCGATAATTAAAAGGATCAGCAACCAACATTTCACCAGCTATTGCAACTAACGCAGGATTTCTCTCGCCTTTCGCTTTCACCCGCCATACTTCTCGATATTTTTTTCTCGCCTCCAACTGGTTTGTGTAGAAATCTTTAGCGATAACTTGCTCATTTTCGTACCCTTGGGCGTCCTGAGATTCTTGGCGACAACCAGTCCCGCAGATCGAAATTGTTACCAGCAACGAAAACCAAATTGCTCCTCGCATTTGACAGAACCTCCGGCTCGATTACTCGACCCCAATGTTTTTTAGGTCATCAATCGCATTCATACCACTACGCCACCACGTGTGGTATTCCCCGATGTAGTCTCTATGAAGCACATATTCAGGCAGGTCTTTCACATGAGCAATTGTTGTCCTTCCGCAATTATCCACACATATTTCATAAATATGGTCAATCGCCTTGTAGAGACGCTCCCTAATTACTTTTTGCCTATAGATAAACCCATATCCAATTATCTTAGGCGAAATAGGCGGATTAAACCACAAGCGGTTTTTAATCAACATGCCCGGATCAGGCATAAAGTCTGTTGTCCCCGGCGAATATGAAAAACCAAGAATTGGCCATGTTATTCGCAACGGATCGCCAACCAATCTATGATTTTCATATGAATTTGTCCATGACGTTTTAGTTACTATCCGACACGCAAGTCCTAGCGGATCGATAAATGAAAGAGGCGCGCCACCCGTATATGCGAAAGTGCTTATCCCTCCATTCAACCCAATCGGATCGCTCTGCGTATAGCGCCCCGCTCCCGCGTCGTAGCCATCTCTGTAGTAGTTGTAGTTGAGTCCGGAAGCTGCATCGTACTGCTGCCCCGGGAACCTCATATCCAGCGCGAACGACACACCATCCCCGTCCGCGTCTTGCTCCGGCAGCGTAGTGCCGAAAGCTTCTCCCTTCAGGTCCCACGTCCACACCGCCATATCGCGCACCGGATCGATGACCGCGCGTGGCGTGCCCAGGTGGTCCGGCTGCACGTAGTGCACCTGCCCGCCGTTGGCCAGCAGGCCTATCGGCGCGTCATCCATCCAGATCGCCTGCTGGATCGGATGGCCGGCATTGCCGTAGTCGCCCAGCCAGTGACCCGATTCGTCGTACAGTGCATAGGTGTTGGAGGCCCCCGCGTGCTTGCGCACCTGCTCCCCGCGGCCGTTGTAGGCATACTCCATGGCCACGACCCCGCCATTGCGCACGCGACTCATGCGTCCTGCGTCGCTGTAGTCGAACGCACGCGCCGCGCCGATCGAGAGCGTGTTGCCGACAGCGTCGTAGGTCCGGTTCTCGCCCGCCACCGAGGTCAGCCGGTGGCTATTGGATGGATAGGCATATGCCTTCGTGCCAAGGGAGTCGGTATAGCCGGTGCGGTTGCCGGTCTTGTCGTATTCGTATTTGTCGATGATGGCCTGCGTCGGGCCGTCACGGGATTCCGTCAGGCGACCCAGGCCGTCGTAGCGATATGCCATCGGTGGCGGGCTGCCGCTGGTCAGGCTGGTCAGGTTGCCGACCGCGTCGTAACCGTAGGCCAGCTCCAGGCCGCCGGTGCCGCCGTGGATGGAGGTCGGGCGGTAGTCCAGGTCCACGTTGCGCTGCATCGGACGGCCGTTGCCGTATACCCAGCCCGCGACAGGACCGAAGGGATGGTAGGTGGCCTGGTGCAGCAGGATTTCCCGCGACTGTCCTGGGCGAGTGACGCCCACGCCGGTGATCTGGCCTTGCGCATTGCGGACGTAGTCCGCCACCGTGCCGTCCGGATAGGTCACCGCACGCAATTGGCCGCTCTGCGTATAGGCGTATTGCAGGGCAAGCGCCACGCCGTTGGTGGTCTGCACCTTGCGGACCAGTTGGCCGAAGCGGTCGTGGCAATACTGGGTGGAACCACTGCCGTCCACCATCAACGTCAGGCGGCCCACCGAGAACGTCTCGCCCGCCTGGCAGACGGGCTGGACGACATCGTAGGTGTAGGAGACGTTGAGGCCGGGAGTGGGATACCCCACCTGGGTCAACCGGTTCAGTGCATCGTAGTGATAGGTGGTCGTTACGCCACGCGCGTCGGTCTGGCTGGCGCGGTTGCCCGCACTGTCGTAGGTGTAGGTGGTGACGCCCGTGTCGGGGCTGCTTAGCTGCACCAGGTCGCCCAGGCCGTTGTACTGGTAGGTGGTGTCCAGCCCTTTCGGATCGGTGACCTTGGTCAGGTTGTCGTTGGCGTCGTATTCGAACTTGGTCTCCGCCCCGATCCCGCCCACGTCCTGCAAGGTCCGCTTCAGACGGCTCAGCGGGTCGTAATCGTTGCTGGTCACGTGTCCCAGTGCGTCGGTGACGGTCTTGGTGTTACCGCCGGCATCGTAGGTGAAGTCGGTCGGGTTGGATTGCGCATCGGCCTGCGTGGCCATCTGCCCCAACTGGTTGTAAACGCGCGAGAGCGTGCGCTTGAGCGTGCCGGCCGCCCCCTTGGTGTCCTCGCGAATCCGGTTACCGGCGCCATCCAGGGTGTACTCGATGCGGTTGCCGGCGTTGTCGGCGATGGCGACCAGGCGGTGGGCGTCGTCGTATTCGTACGAGGTGGACACGCCATCGGGGTAGGTGATCTTCTTCACCCGTCCCGTAGGCCAGTAGTCGTAGAGGGTGATGCGGTCCTCGGCTGCCGTCGCGCCCTTCGTCGTCGTCGCGGCAATCCAGCCGCGCGGGTGGTAGAGCGTCTCCGTCACCACGCCATTGGGGTCCTTGACCGCCAGCGGGCGGCCCATGGCATCGTAGGCCAGCACCTCGGTCACGCGACCCAGCGCATCGGTGACTTTCCACAGGTCGCCGGGGCGGTAGCCGCAGCCGGACACGGCACTGGTGCAGGCCGCGCCTATCGTGCCGTAGTAGGCATAGACGGTCGTATCGGCCACATCCGTGCGAGGGCCGTCGACCGATTTCAGCAAGCCGACACGAGGGCACGTGCCGCTATCCACATCGATCTGCTCGCAGTACGCGCGAGTCGTGGTACGGGCGATGGAGGTCGCCGGGTCCACGGCCGTCGTGGTCAACAGTTGGCCCGCGGCGCTGTAGTCCAGGTTGGTCTGGGCCACGACCTGGCCAGCGGCGTTCAGTGTCCTCTGGAGTGTCGGCAAGCCCAGCGTGGCGTGCCAGGTCGTCTCCTGGGTGCGCTTGTCGGGTGTTCCGAAAGCGGAGATGGCCGAGGTCAGCTTGCCATTGGTGTAGGTGTAGCGGCTCTGGGAGCCGTTGGCGTTCGTGCGGGTGAGGGCCCGGCCGTAACTGTCGTAGGTGCTACTGACACTAGAGACTGAGCTGGTGTATGCGAGGGGCCTGCGGTACTTGTCCCCCGTAAATGTGTAAGTGCCGATTCCACTTGCATCGGTCACAAGTTGAGCACTATTCAATCCGCTGTAATGAACTCGCGCAACTTGGACCGACCGGTCATCTGAGCCCCTTAAGGCACTAAGCACGACTCGACCATACAGGTCGTAACCGAAATCCGCGCGTCGTTGTCCATCTTCACCCGTCACACCCGTGAGAAGTCCTATGTCGCCATTAGTAGCCAGACCTTGTTCGCCGTAGTGATACTGCTTAATCTCTCCGTTGCCATAGTCAACCGAAATCAAGTTTCCTGAAGCATCGTACGCATACGATATCCGTCTCCCATCAGGAAGCTCGATACCCGTGATGACGTCATTGGGGCCGTAAAGAAATTGCATTGCCCGGCCGGATGCGTCAGTGACACGATACGGCCTCTGATTGCCGTCACTACTCCTCTCATAAGACAATTGGATGGTTCGAGATGGATCGCGAAGGTCCGACTTTCCAACAAGCTTGCCTTGTGAAGTGAACTCGCTAACCACTCCATCTTGTTCGGTAAGTTTCCACCCATTGTTCGGAAGCTTCTCCAGCAACGAGTCTCCGTAGCCAGGAACGACATAATTTCCGCCGAAGTACTGAATATTGGAAATATTTCCACTCGGCGAAATTAATTTCCACGCACCAATATTCACTTCCGCGTGAATATTGAAGCTCCAGCCATTCCCCAGCGAACTATAGAGAGGAGCCACTTCGCGCAAGGAGTGATAGCTACGAGCGATGTCCCAACCTGCGAACCGAAGATCGACTTCGGTGACCGAATTGTCACCGGACGACGGATAGCACGATCCGTTACCAGAAGCGCAGGAATCCGTTTGTCTGGATTTCAGGATTGAGATATACGTCCTGAAGCTCGGCTTCCCGCAAAGAAGGGGAAATTCATCCACCGACTTCGTGCCAAGAGCATCAAGACCCTGTGCGCACTGATATCTGCCCGTCCGCACGACACTTACGTATTTCACCTGGCGTGTTGTAACGCTCCCATGCGTGTAGTCGGAATCCCAAACTATCTTTCGATCACTGGGTATTCCGCCGCCGATATCTTCACGCAAAGCTCCGACTCCACCGCCCCCACCCTCTGCGGTACCGAAAGGCTCCGCATACGAGCCACTCATGCGGGGATTTGAATTAACAAACGTTCCAGTTCCAGACGAGATTCTTACGCCCGGTCTTACAACGCTCTCGACGTAGCCATTGAACAATGCCTGCTCGCTGCCACAGTGATAGCGATATGTAGAGTCTGGCGTAAGGCCAATTGCTTCGTCTGGACAGTAGTTGAAAGATGATGGGTGGCCGTTATAGACGCCATATCCCCATGGATAGAAGACCATTGGAGGCTGCTTCGCCACACTGTAGTAGCGGTATGCCCCCTCTCTCTGCTGACTTGTCCACGAGTACCGCAGGTACTGACCCAGCAACGGTGTGGCCGCCATCATTGCGTCTTCCGCGGCCTTGAGGGATGTGAAGCAACCGCCCGTGCTGGGGCAGTAGATGGCTTCCGGCGCCACGCCCCCTGTCGGATCATCCACCGTGACCACTTGCGCGCGAATATCGGCCGTCAGCATCAGCATCGCAATTGCCGCGATGATTGAGAGCCCCTTGATCATTTGCCACCTCCATTGGCAACAAGAAAAATATCCCGTCTTTCCCGGCTAAGACACGACAGTCGCAGTGGAACCCAGTACTGCCAGCCAGAATCCTAATCTCTCACCGACGTGAACCTACCGCAGCCACATGGCATCGGAAAAGTCACATTGACCAGCAAACACATTTACCGGGCCTTGACTCAAGATCGGCCTGGTCTGACGCCTGTCATGAGGCGTGCTTTCATCGTTCTTGCTTCAGTGCATCCGGATCAACTGCAGATGCCCGCCACCAGACGGGAAATACAGGCGGAGTCGGTCAGAACTGCGGCAAGCGGCAGCAATCGCATGTATCCCGATCCTGACGCCTAACTGGTGATCGTCTGCGTCAGCGACTGCCAGGTGGGCGGTTCGGGCCAGTCCGCGGCCTGGTTGCCGTCGAGCACGCGGCGCAGGTCGCGGCGGTCGATCTGCGGGGCCAGCGCGCGCACCAGGTCCAGGGCGTAGTCGCGCAGCACGCGTTCGCGCGGCAGCACGGCCCAGGCGATGCACTCCTTCACTTCCTTCGGCGCGGGCCAGGCGCGCAGATCGGTATCGCTGGCGCTCACCGCCATTTCGGCCAGCAGGCCCACGCCGAGGCCGGAGCGCACGTAGGTCTTGATCAGGTCGGCATCCAGCGCGGTCAGGGCGATGTTGGGTTCCAGTCCGACCCGGGCGAAGGCGCGTTGCAGGGAGGAACCCGGGCGGGTGGACGATTCGTAGCTGATCAGCGGCTGCTCAGACAGTTCGGCCATGCCGGGCACGCTGCCGGCGCGGTCCAGCACGTGGCCGCGCGGCACCAGGATCAGGCGCCGCCAGCGGTACAGCGGCACCGCGATGCCGGCCTGCGGTGCGTCGCCGGCGGTGCTGACCACGGCGATGTCGGCGTCGCCCTGGGTCAGCAGGTCCAGCGCCGAGCTTTCCGCGGCGTGCTGCAAGTGGACGCTGACCTGCGGGTAGTCGCGCTTGATCTGCGCGATGGCCGGGGGCAGCACGAAGCGCGCCTGGGTGTGGGTGGTGGCCAGCACCAGTTGGCCCTGGCTCTCGCGGCGCTGGTTGGCGGCATAGGTGCGGATGTTGTTGGCCTCGGCCAGCACCACGCGGGCGCGGTCGATCACTTCGTGCCCGGCGGGCGTCACCGACTCCAGGCTGCGGCCCTTGCGCACGAACAGCAGGAAGCCCAGTTCGTCCTCCAGTTGCTTGAGCTGCTTGGACAGGCCGGGCTGGGTGGCGTGCACGCGCGCCGCCGCCAAGGTGATGTTGAGGTCGGCGTCGGCGATCGCGACCAGGTAGCGGAGTTGGGTCAGCGTCATGGCGGGGGCACGGCCGGCCGGCGGGGATCCGGGAATGTAGAAGATTTCCCACCACCGTAACGACCACCGCTTATAACCACAAGGAATATGCTGCTGGGCGTATGTCATTTCCTGCGCCTCATGACCGAGCGTTAGGGTCATCAGCCCCGACCCATCGGCCCGACCGTGAGCGCACCGCTGTTTCCCCTGTTCGCCGACCTGCGTGGCCGCCCGGTGCTGGTGGTCGGCGGCGGCGCGGTGGCCGAGCGCAAGACCCAGGCCCTGCTGCATGCCGGCGCCCGCCCGCGGGTGGGCGCGCCGGCACTGACCCCGCGCCTGCGGGCGTGGCACGAGGCCGGACGGATCGACTGGATCGAAGGCCGCTTCGAGGCCGGCTGGCTGGCCGGCGCCTGGCTGGTGGTGGCGGCGACCGGCGACGCCGCCGTCAACTGCGCCGTGGCCGCCGCCGCCGAGGCCCGCCAGGTGCTGGCGAACGTGGTGGACGACGCCACCCTGTCCAGCTTCCAGGTGCCGGCCGTGGTCGAGCGCGGCGCGCTGCAGGTCGCCATTTCCAGCGGCGGCGGCGCGCCGATGCTGGCCCGCCACCTGCGCCGGCAACTGGAAACGCTGCTGGACGATTCCTGGACCGCACTGGCCGACCTGTTCGTCCGCCAGCGCAGCCGCATTCGCCACCGCTTCCCCGACGTGGGCGAACGCCGCCGCTTCTTCGAACGCCTGCTCGCCGGCCCGCTGCCTCGGCTGTACCGGCAGCGGCTGCATGCGCAGGCGGAAAACCTGTTCGACGCATCGCTGGATGCCGCCGCCGCGTCCGCGCCGCAAGGCTCGGTGGCCCTGGTCGGCGCCGGCCCGGGCGACGCCGGCCTGCTCACCCTCAACGCGCTGCGTGCCCTGAACGAAGCCGACGTGGTGCTGCACGACCGCCTGGTCAGCGAGGACGTGCTGCGCCTGGGCCGCCGCGACGCCACCTACGTGGAAGTGGGCAAGTCGGCCGGCGCGCACAGCGCGCGCCAGGACGACATCCACGCGCTGATGCTGGAGCACGCGCGGCAGGGCAAGCGCGTGGTGCGGCTGAAGGGCGGCGATCCGTTCGTGTTCGGCCGCGGCGGCGAGGAACTGGAATTCCTACGCGCGCATGCCGTGCCCTACGAAGTGGTGCCCGGCATCACCGCCGCGCTGGCCTGCGCCGCCTACGCCGGCGTGCCCCTGACCCACCGCGACCACGCGCAGTCGGTGCGCCTGGTCACGGCGCATTGCCGCGATTCGCTGGACACGCTGGACTGGGCCGCGCTGGCGCAGGGCCGGCAGACCCTGGCCGTCTACATGGGCGTGGCCGGGCTGGACCGCCTGCGCGAGCGCCTGTTGGCGCACGGACGCGCGCCGTCCACGCCGTTCGCGCTGGTGGAGAACGGCTCGCGCCGCGACCAGCGGGTGGTCACCGGCACCCTGGCCAACCTGCCCGAGACCGCGCGCGCCCACCACGTGGGCTCGCCCGCGCTGCTGATCCTGGGCGAAGTGGCCGCGCTGGCGCAGTCGCTGCATTGGTTCGGCGCGGCGCCGCTGGCCGCCGCCGCACCCACACATTCCCGCAACCCGGCCGCGCGCACACTGCAGGCCGCCTGACGCTTTTCCCTTCCCCGGAGATCCCATGGCCATCTACGACAGCATCCTGGACACCGTCGGCCGCACGCCCGTCGTGAAGCTGCACCGCATCGCGCCGGAGCACGTCACGCTCTACGCCAAGGTCGAGTCCTTCAACCCCGGCGGCTCGGTGAAGGACCGCCTGGCGCTGGCCATCGTGCTGGACGCCGAGGCCAAGGGCCTGCTGAAGCCCGGCGACACCATCGTCGAGGCCACTTCGGGCAACACTGGCGTGGCGCTGGCGATGGTCGCCGCCGCGCGCGGCTACAAGTTCGTCGCCACGATGGTGGAGACCTTCTCCATCGAGCGCCGCAAGCTGATGCGCGCCTACGGCGCCAAGGTGATCCTGACGCCCGCGGCCGAGCGCGGCACCGGCATGGTGCGCAAGGCCGAGGAGCTGGCGAAGAAGCACGGCTGGTTCCTGGCCCGCCAGTTCGCCAATCCCGCCAATCCCGCCTACCACCGGCAGACCACGGCGGCGGAAATCCTGCGCGACTTCGCCGGCCGGCGCCTGGACCACTTCGTCACCGGCTGGGGCACCGGCGGCACCCTGACCGGCGTGGGCGAAGTGCTGAAGCTGGCGCGCCCGGACGTGCGCATCACCGCCGCCGAGCCGGCCGGCGCGTCGCTGCTGCAAGGCAAGGAATGGCAGCCGCACAAGATCCAGGGCTGGACGCCGGACTTCGTGCCGGACGTGCTGAACCGCGCGGCCGCCGACGAAGTGCTGCCGGTCGCCGACACCGACGCCATCGCCACCGCGCGCCGGCTGGCCGCGGAGGAAGGCATCTTCGTCGGCATCTCCGCCGGCGCCACCGTGGCCGCCGCCCTGCAGGTGGCGCAGAAGGCCAGGCCCGGCGACGTGCTGCTGGCGATGCTGCCCGACACCGGCGAGCGCTACTTCTCCACGCCGCTGTTCGAAGGCGTCAACGAAGGCTCGGACGACGACTGGCTGGCCTCGGTGGGCGAAGCCTCGCTGCCCTGAGCACCGCCGCACGCGGCTACCCGCGCGGCGCGGATGCAAGTCCGCGCCGCCACCGTCAGTACATCGGGATCCACAGCAGCCAGCACGACAGCACGCTGACCAGGAGTTGGATCAGCCCCTTCTGGTTGTAGCCGGCATAGAAATTGTGCACGCCCGGCAGGCCCTGCAGCGCACCGAAACCGGCATGTGTAAGGCATGCCTGGGGCAGCTCACTGCTCGTAGAGCTCCAGCGGCAGGTCGTCGGGGTCGGGGAAGAAGGTGAAGCGCCGGCCGGTGTGTTCGTCCATGCGGACCGGTTCGCATGCCACGCCGTGGTCGTGCAGGTGCGCGATGGCCGTGTCGAGGTCGGCCACGCGCAAGGCCAGGTGGCGCAGGCCGCAGGCTTCCGGCCGCGACACGCGCGGCGGCGGCGACGGGAAGGAGAACAACTCGACCTGTGTGCCATCGGGTAGCGCCAGGTCGAGCTTCCAGGAATCGCGCTCGGCGCGGTGGTGCTCGGCGACGATGTGCAGGCCCAGCACCTCCGTGTAGAAGCACTTCGACCGCGCGTAGTCGGACACGATGAGGGCGACGTGATGCAGGCCGGCGATTTTCATGCGGGCATTGTAGGCGGAGGCGTCCAGCTTGCTCTTGTAGGAGGGCCTTCAGGCCCGACCGCAAAGCATCGGGCCTGAAGGCCCTTCTACGTGCATTCGGCCAGCGTGGCCGCAGGCTCAATGCGCGGCGGCAGCATCCGCGCCTGCACTACCGGACGGCGCTTTGCCGCCGCGCATCAGCAGCACCAGCGGCATCGACGCCAACGTCAGCAGCATCATCAGCTTGAAGTCGTTGAGATAGCCGATGGCCGCGGCCTGCCGGTTCACTTCGGCATTCAACAGGGCAAGCCCGGTCGCCGTGGACGGGTCCATCGCCGCCGGCAGCAGCGTGGTCTCGGCGCCGAAGGCGGGAATGCGCGCGGCGATCTCGGCATGGTTCACCTGCATGCTGCGCGAGAGCAGGGTCATCACCACCGAGATGCCCACCGACGAACCGATGTTGCGCACCAGGCTGAAGAGACCGGCGGCCTCGGTGCGCTGGTGCGGTTCCAGGGTGGCGTAGGCGACGGTGGAGATGGGCACGAACACCAGCCCCAGCCCCATGCCCTGCACCACGCCTAGCCAGACCACGGCCTGCATGGAGGCGGTCGGGCCGAATTCGGTCATGCCGTGCAGCGAGGCCACCATCAGCGCCATGCCCACCAGGATCGGCCAGCGCGCGTCCACGCGGCCGAGCAGCCGGCCGACGATCATCATGCTGAACATCGTGCCCACGCCGCGCGGCGCCAGCACCAGGCCGATGGTCAGCACCGGGTAGTTCATCAGCGTGCTGAGGTACGGCGGCAGCAGCGCCAGCGTGGCGAACAGCACGATGCCGACGATGAAGATCAGCGCGCAGCCGACCGCGAAGTTGGCGTTCTTCAACAAGCCCAGGTCCAGCAGCGCATGGTCGCGCCGGCGCCACCACCACAGTCCGTACATGTACAGCGCCAGGAAAGCCAGCGCGGCTTCGACCTGGATCTCCACGCTGCCGAACCAGTCCTCGCTCTGCCCGCGGTCCAGGAACAGTTGCAGCGCGCCGATGCCCAGCGCCAGCAGGCCCAGGCCCACGCCGTCCAGCGGCCGCTGGTGCGGCACGTCCTTCTTCACGCTGGCCATGATGCCGACCAGCGCCAGGATGCCGATCGGCAGGTTGATCAGGAACACCCAGTGCCAACTGTAGTTCTGGGTCAGGAAGCCACCCAGCGGCGGGCCGAGGATGGGGCCGACCATGATGCCCATGCCCCACATCGCCATCGCCGCGCCGTGCTTCTCCTTCGGAAACGCATCGAGCAGCAGCGACTGCGAGATCGGCACCAGCGAAGCGCCAAACACGCCCTGCAGGATGCGGAACAGCACCATCTCGCCGATGCCGGTGGCGATGCCGCACAGCAGCGAGGCGACGGTGAAGCCGCTGACCGCGATGATCAGCAGGCGGCGCCGACCGAGGCGGCCGGCCAGCCAGCCGGTCACCGGCGTCAGGATGGCCGCGGCGACGATGTAGCTGGTCAGCACCCACGACACCTGGTCCTGGGTGGCCGACAGCGAGCCCTGCATGTCCGGCAGCGCGACGTTGGCGATGGTGGTGTCCAGCGCCTGCATCAGCGTGGCCAGCATCACCGAGCCGACCAGCAGCGTGCGCTTGCCGCCGTTGCCGTCGTCGTGCACGGTGGCGGCTGCGGGAGAGGCGGGAGTGCTCATGGAAGATTCCGGAAGGGACCGGCGCGCAGGCCGCGCGACGATCCAGAGGTCACCCGGGGCGCGGCGTCGGCGGAGTCGGGCCCCACCACAGTGCCTTCGGCCGCGTCGGCGCACGCCCGGGATGACATGGAAACAGGTTCAGCGCGCGGCGGTTGCGCGTGCGGTCGCGCCCGCGCCGTCGCGCAGGTCGACGTGCACGTCGGCGCTCATGCCGGCACGCAGTTGTGGCGCATCGGCGCGGTCGGCGCTGTCGATCTCCAGCCGCACCGGGATGCGCTGCACGATCTTCACCCAGTTGCCGGTGGCGTTCTGCGGCGGCAGCACACTGAACTCGGCGCCCGAGGCCGGTGCGATGGAGGCCACGTGCGCCTTCCACTTCACGCCGGGGTAGCTGTCGACTTCGATGGTCGCCGGCTGGCCGATCTTCATCTTCGCCAGCTCGGTCTCCTTGAAGTTGGCTTCCACCCAGATCGGCGAGGTGGCGACCAGCGGCATCGCGGTCTGGCCGATGTTGACGTATTCGCCCACCTGCAGGTCGTGCAGGCCGACGATGCCGTCCACCGGCGCGCGCACCTCGGCGTGCGCCAGGTCCAGCTTCGCCTTCGCCAGCATCGCCATGGCGGCGCGGTATTCGGGCAGGTCCTGCGTCGGCGTGCCGGGGCTGCCGCTCAGCGAGGCGGTGGCCTCGGACTGGCTGGCGATGGCGTCGGCCAGATCGGTGCGCGCTTCGGCCACGGCGTGGCGGGCGTCGTCCAGCATCTTGCGCGAAACCAGTTGCTGGCCGGCGAGCTGCTGCATGCGCTGGAAATCGCGCTGCGCCCACGCCAGCGTCTCGCGCGCGGCCTGGATCGACGTGCCGGTGCCGACGACCTTGGCGCGGCTGGCGCTGGCCGAGTTGGCCATGCGCGCGACCAGCGCCTCGTTCTGCACCACCGCGATCTGCAACGGATCGGCGTCGATGCGGAACAGCAGGTCGCCCTTCTTCACCGGCTGGTTCTGCTGCACGGCCACTTCGACCACGCGGCCGCCGACCTGCGGCGCGATCAGGATACGCTCGGCCTTGACGTAGGCGTTGTCGGTGCCGACCTTGTGGCCGGACGCCCACCATTCCCAGCCGAAGAAGCCGGCGACGAGGAGCGGGCCGCCGATCCACAGCCAGACCGGCACGCGGCGGCGTCTGGGAGTAGCGGGCTTGGCCGCGCTTTCGGCGGCCGCGTTGATCTTGCTGGTCATGGTAGGGGTCAGCTCTTGCGGAGGGAGGCGTCGCCGCGGCTGGCGCGGTCGAGCTGGGAGAGGTTTTCGCGGATCTGGCCGAGCACCTTGAGCGCGGTGGCCAGTTCGTCCGCATCGATGCCGGCCAGGCAGTCCTCGCGGACGGACGTGGCCACGGCCTCGATGTCGGCCATCACCGCCTGGCACGGCGGCAGCAGGTGCAGGCGCCACACGCGGCGGTCGTCGGGATCGCCGCGGCGCTCGATGAAGCCGGCCTTCTGCAGACGGTCGATCACCCGGCCGACCGCGATGGGCTCCATGTCGAGCAGGTCGGCCAGTTCGGCCTGGGTGATGCCCTGGCTCTGGTGGATGCGCTTGAGCGCGCGCCATTGCACCCGGGTCAGGCCCAGGTGGGCGGCGCGACGGTCGAACACCCGGCCGAACAGGCGACTGAGGTCGGCGATCAGATAGCCGATGGTGTTGTTGGCGGCGGGCGGCTTCATGGGTGCTTATGATATAGATGCCTAAGCAATAATGTTTAAGGCAGGCGTATCCCGTTCAGCCAGCGGCCACCCAAAGCCCGCCGTGGCGGGCCTTGCGCCGGGCTATCCTGAACGGATGCGCACCTCCACCTTGGGCCTGCTGGCCTCCAACCTGCTGACGCTGACGCTGGCCCTGGTCTTCGGCTGGGAGGCGGGCTGGCTGATCTGGCCCTACTGGATGCAGAGCGTGGTGATCGGCTTCTACGCCCGCAAGCGCATGCTGGCGCTGCACGACTTCACCACCGAGGGCTTCACCTCGGGCGGGCGGCGGGTCGCCGAGGACGAAGCCGGCAAGCGCTCCACCGCCCGCTTCTTCACCCTGCACTACGGCTTCTTCCACGTCATCTACGGCATGTTCCTGCTGGCGCAGCATCCGGTCGCCTCGCCGCGCGACATCGCGCTGCTGGCGCTGTGCGGGCTGTCGTTCGTGTTCTCGCAGCGGCAGACCTACGCCGTGCAGCATGCGGCCGACCTGCACGGCAGGCCGAGCCTGGGCGCGCTGATGTTCCTGCCCTATCTGCGCGTGCTGCCGATGCACCTGATCATCCTGTCCAGCGCGGCGATCGGATCCGGCACGCTGGTGATGGTGGTCTTCACCGCGTTGAAGACCGCGTCCGACCTGGCGATGGACCATGCGGACCGGTGGCTGGCCGAACGCGCGGCGGCGCGGCGTATGGCGCGGTAGCCGGCCTGGTCGTCCCGGCGCGCGCGGAGACCCAGCAACTTTGGCGCTGGAAACCAGGACACCGACTTGTGCTTTCGCAAGAACGACAGGCGTGAACGGAATACATCCGACCATCCACTTCCCGCCGCCGGAAACGAAGACGCCGGCACAAGGCCGGCGTCGCGATCACTCCGGGGCAGCGCGGGCGCTTACCCTTCCCACTTGCCCAGCGCGGCCAGGCCGTTGTCGCGGGCGCGGGCGTAGACAGTGGACTGCGCCTTGGCGAAGTTGCCCGCCAGGTCCTGCGACCACAGCTTGAGCGCGGCCGACTGCATGGCGCGGCCGTAGGAGAAGCTCAGCGGCCACGGCAGCGCGCCGAGCTGGTTCATCGCGTTGAGGTGCGCGGTGGCGTCCTCGTCGCTCTGGCCGCCGGAGAGGAACACGATGCCCGGCAGGATCGCCGGCACGGTGCTCTTCAGGCACATCACGGTGGACTCGGCCACTTCCTCGACGCTGGCCTGCTCGTCGCAGTCCTTGCCGGGCACGACCATCGACGCCTTCAGGATGGTGCCTTCCAGCAGCACGTTGTGCTCGTACAGCGCGCCGAACAGCGAGCGCAGCGTGGCCTCGGTGACTTCGTAGCAGGTCTGGATGTCGTGGCTGCCGTCCATCAGCACTTCCGGCTCCACCATGGGCACCAGGCCCTGCTCCTGGCACAGCGCGGCGTAGCGCGCCAGCGCGTGCGCGTTGGCCTCGATGCAGGTGCCGGACGGGATGTCGTCGCCGATGTTGATGACCGCGCGCCACTTGGCGAAGCGCGCGCCCAGGCCGTAGTACTCCTTGAGGCGGTCGCGCAGGCCGTCCAGGCCCTCGGTGACCACTTCGCCCGGGCAGCCGGCCAGCGGGTGCGTGCCCTTGTCGACCTTGATGCCGGGGATGATGCCGTTGGCGGCCATCACCTTGGCGAAGGGCACGCCGTCCTTGGTGGACTGGCGGATGGTCTCGTCGTACAGGATGGCACCGGAGATGTAGTCCGACAGCTTGGGCGCGGTGAGCAGCAGCTCGCGGTAGGCGCGACGGTTCTCCTCGGTGTTCTCGATGCCCACGCCCTGGAAACGCTTGGCGATGGTGGTGGTGGATTCGTCGATCGCGATGATGCCCTTGCCCGCGGCCACCATGGCCTGGGCGGTTTCGGCAAGCTGTTCGATGCTCATGGGGTTCCTGGTGGCGGGTGAGGAAGATACCAATTATAGCCCAGTACCCTGACCGGGCCGGGCGATCCCCATGATGTCATGGAACGCAGGCGCGCCGGTTCACGCCGCCAGGCAGGACGCGCAATCCACGTCGATGCGCTGGTCCAGCGCCCGCAGCAGCGGCTGCCATGCGGCGGCGTCACCGACGCGCTGGTACACCAGCAGTTCGGCGTGGCGGTGCAGGCCGGGCAGTTGCCAAGACATCTCGCGCATCACTTGGCACAGCTCCAGTGCGATGCCGGGATCCTCCAGCAGCAGGCGGCAGTCCATCGCTGCCGAGGCACCGGCCGAGTTCATCGCCGCGGTGAAGCGCCGTACCAGGCGCGACAGGTGCGCGACCAGCGCATGCTCGACCTCGCCGCCGGCGTGGTCGCCCAGCGCCATCAGCTCCTGCCGGGCCTGGCGCAGCGCGCCCAGCACCTGCGCCAGGTATTCGCCCAGGCGGGCGGTGTCGGGGGATGCCGACGGCATCGGCACCCGGTCGCGCTGACGGGCGCTGACCACGTCGATCACCTCCCGGGGGAACTGGCCCGGGATCATCCGCAGGGCGATGGCCACCCGCGCCAGCGGGTCGTCGCCGGAAGACAGCAGTGCCGCCATCATCTCGGCCGAGAGCAGGATGCGCCCCAGCGGCGATATCTCCGCGGTGGCCGCCGGATAGCCGGAACCGTCGGTGCGTTCGTGGTGCTCCTGCACCGCCATTGCCACGCGCTCGGGATAGGTGCCCGCCTCGCGCAGCAAGGCGGCGCCGACCAGCGGATGCACGCAGATGCTGCGCCATTGCGCGGCGTCCAGTTGCCGCGACTGCGACAGCAGGGCCGGGTCCAGGTAGCTCTCGCCGACATCGTGCATCAGGCCGGCTTCGGCGGCGTCGGCGACCAAGCTGTCGCTCCAGTGCAGGCGCAGTGCCAGCCAGGCGGCGATCATCGCCACGGAGACCGCATGCCGCAGCGCTGCCGGGCGGTTGCGCGCCGTCGCCGTCATCAGCACGCCGGGTCCGCCGTGCAGGCGCAGGTGGCGGAACAGCGCAAGGATGCGTCCGCTGTCCTCGCCCAGCAGCGCGGCCAGCGCGCGTTCCTCGTCCAGCACCTGCCGCGCCACCCGCTCCAGATCGGCCGGCGCCAGCGAATTGCGGTAGGTCAGCGAGGCTTCCAGCGGTTCCAGCAGCCGCTTGGCGATCAGGCGCTCGCGGATGTCCGGCGTGATCGGCCGTCCCTTCGCCCACAGCAACAGGCCGTTGCGGTCGCGGATGTCCCGGTTGGCGACCAGGTCGTCCGGCCCGGCCGCCTGCAACAGGCTGTCCACGCAATGCGCGTTCGGCCTCTCCGGCAGTTCCATGCCGGCGACCGGCGCCTGTTCTCCCTGCTTGAGTTCCCAGTCCACGACGAAACCGCCCGTTTCGGCACCAGTACCCTTATGGTATCGGCCGGCGAATCTGTGACTTGAGAACGCCCGCCCCTGCCGCAGCCTTACAGCTCGCCCAGGCCCTCGGCCTTGCCCTGCGCGGCCATCTGCAACAAGCGCAGGGTATTGGTGGCTCCGTGCTTCTCCATGTGGTCGCCGCTGGTGAAGACCACGCGGTCGCCCTCGGCCAGCAGGGCGCGGTCGTGCAGCACGCGCATCGCGTCGCGCGCGGCCTCGCGCGGCGCCAGGCCGCGGCTGTCGAAGGCGATCGGGAACACGTCGCGCATCATCGCCATGCGCCGGCGCGCGCCGTCGTGGCGGGAGAAGG